>Ga0208398_101340_pt1 | contig 10000 bp, 6 predicted proteins | sample LakWasMe79_HOW10_2_FD_183905 | JGI IMG/M metagenome (GOLD analysis project Ga0208398, IMG submission 183905) | Freshwater sediment methanotrophic microbial communities from Lake Washington under simulated oxygen tension - Sediment Metagenome... | ecosystem: Environmental > Aquatic > Freshwater >... | reverse complement strand
GCGCGCCTTCGTGGCCGCGGCCGATCTCCTTGATGTAGTTGGCAATGCCCATTGCGGAACCCTAGAGGTGTTTGGTCAGGATCTCGCAAGTTTCAGGCCGAACGTGGTGCGTGTCATTGCGGATTTTCAGGCGGCCACCGCGGTGGCCTGCACCAGGCGCTTGAGCTCGGGGATGCAGGAGCCGCAGTTGCTGCCGCACTGGAGCCGCTCCTGCAGGCTGGCCAGGCGCTGCACCGCGCTGCCGCGGCAGCTGGCCAGGGTCTCGACGATGGCCGGCTCGGCGACATTGAAGCAGGTGCAGACCTGGCGCCCGGCCGGTGCCAGCGCCACCGGCGCCTGGGCCTCGGGGCTGAGCAGCAGGCGGCCATAGGCCTGGGCCGGCAGCTGTTGCTGCAGCAAGGCCTTGACCCAGGCCTCGGCCCGGGTGTCGCCGGCCAGCACGAAGGCCTGCAGCCGGGCGTCGTCGCCGTCGCGCACCAGGCCCATGGCGCGGCGGCGGCCGCGGCGGCGGTCCTCGTAGCGCAGCACGCCGGCCTGGTCGGCGCCCAGGCCGAACAGGGCCTCGATGCGCATAACCTGGTCGGGCGATGGGGCCTGGGCCGCGGCGGCCCGCAGCAGCACACCATGCTCGGCATGGCCGAAGGGCACGATGCTGGCATAGGCGAAGTCGGCCATCAGCGGCTGCAGCTGCTGGCGCAGCGCCAGCGCCTGGTCCTCGGTCAGCCAGGCGGCGGCCAGCAGCTGCCAGGGCAGGTGGGCCTTTTCCAGCTTGACCGCGGTGTGCTTGAGCTCTGGCTGCTTGGACTTGGGGCAGAACGCCGGGTTGGTCAGGCCGTTGATGCCGGTCATCGGGTGGCCGGCCAGGTCCAGGCCGCCCAGCACCTCGTCGCCCCAATGCATGGCCACATGGGCCTGGGTGGGCGCGACGGCCTCGCTGCTGGCGGCCGGCAGCACCAGGTGGCCACGGCGCGAGCGCAGGTGCACCAGGTCGCCCTCCTTGAGCTTCAGGCGCAGCATGTCCTGCGGGTGCAGGTCGACCGCCGGCTCGGGCTGGTGGCCGAACAGCCGGCCCAGCGTGCCGGTGCGGCTCATGCCATGCCATTGGTCGCGCAGCCGGCCGGTGGTCAGGCTGAAGGGGTGGCGGGCGTCGCGCGGCTCGGCCAGCGGCACGAAGGGCGTGTCGAAGAAGCGCGCGCGGCCGTCCGGCGTCTCGAAGCGGCCGTCTTCGTAGAGCCGGGCCCGGCCGGTGGCCGCGCCCTCGGGCAGCGGCCATTGCTGCGGGCCCTGCTGGTCCAGCATCGGGTAGCTCAGGCCAGTGATGTCCAGGTCACGGCCGCGGGTGGATTCACGGTGCTCCTGCCACACGCTTTCTGGCGTGGCATAGGGGAACAGCGTCGGCTGGCCGGGCCGCAGCCGGGCCTCCAGCCGCTGCGCCAGGGCCACGCCGATGGCCCAGTCGTGGCGCGTCTGGCCCGGCGCGGCAACCGCCGGCCGCACGCGGCTGATGCGGCGTTCGCTGTTGGTGACGGTGCCGTCCTTTTCGCCCCAGGTGGTGGCCGGCAGCAGCCAGTCGGCATAACGTGCGGTGGCCGTGGTCGCAAAAGCCTCCTGCACCACCACCAGCTCGGCACGCGCCAAGGCGCGGCGCACGGTGGCCTGGTCGGGCAGGGATTGCGCCGGGTTGGTGCAGGCGATGAACAGCGCCTTGATCTCGCCGTCGGCCGCGGCCTGGAACATCTCGACGGCAGTCTTGCCGGGCCTGGCCGGCACCTCGGGCAAACCCCAGAGTGCAGCGACTTCGGCGCGGTGACCGGCGTCGGCCAGGTCGCGGTGGCCGGACAACAGGTTGGCCAAGCCCCCCACTTCGCGCCCGCCCATCGCATTGGGCTGGCCGGTCAGCGAAAACGGCCCGGCGCCGGGTTTGCCGATCTGGCCGGTGGCCAGGTGCAGGTTGATCAGCGCGGCGTTTTTGGCGGTGCCGCTGCTGCTCTGGTTCAGGCCCTGGCAGTACAGCGACAGCGTGGCCGGGCTGGTCGCAAACCAGCGTGCGGCCTGCAGCAGGTCGGCTTCCTTCAGGCCGGTCAGTCGCGCCGTTTCGGGCAGGGTGAAGTCGCGCACCCGGGCCTTCAGCGCGTCGAAGCCGCTGGTGTGGGCGGCGATGTAGGCCGGGTCGGTCCAGCCCTCCCACAGCATCAGGTGCAGCAGGCCGTGGCACAGCGCGATGTCGCTGCCGGGCAGCAGCTGCAGGTGCAGGTCGGCCATGGCCGCTGTCTCGGTGCGGCGTGGGTCGGCCACGATCAGCTTCTGCCCGGGCCTGGCGCGGCGCGCGTCCTCCAGCCGGCGGAACAGCACCGGGTGGGCCCAGGCCGGATTGGCGCCGGTGATGAAGACGGTGTGCGCGTGGTTCAGGTCGTCGTAGCAGGCCGGCGGTGCGTCGGCGCCCAGCGTGGCCTTGTAGCCGGCCACCGCGCTGCTCATGCACAGGCGCGAGTTGGTGTCGATGTTGTTGGTGCCCAGCAGGCCCTTGGCCAGCTTGTTGAAGACGTAGTAGTCCTCGGTCAGCAGCTGGCCGGAAACATACAGGCCCACCGCGTCCGGGCCATGGGCCTGCACGATGCCGGCCAGCCGGTCGGCAATGCCGTCCAGCGCACTGTCCCAGGCCACGGCCTGCGGCGCGGCGTCGCGGCTGAAGCGGCGCATCGGCTGCAGCAGCCGGGTCTGCCGGGTGACCGCCGGGCTGGCGGTCAGGTGCAGGGTCGAGCCCTTGCTGCACAGGCGGCCGAAGTTGGCCGGGTGGTCGGGGTCGCCGCGCACGCCGGTGATCTGGCCGGCGTCGGCCTCGATGATCACCCCGCAGCCGACGCCGCAGTAGGGGCAGGTGCTCTTGGTCTCGGTCATGGCGGGTTGTGCAGGCCGGGCTCAGGCAGGGGTCTTGTGGCAGGGGCCGGCCAGCGGTGCGGCCAGGTCCAGCGCTTTGCCGGCCAGCTCGTCGGTGTCCAGGAAGACCTGGCCGTCCTCCACCTGGCAGGCAAAGGCCGGGGTGCAGCCCTCGTCCGGCGCACGGGCCTGGCCGTCGGCGAGCTGGATGGCCAAGTTGTGCAGCGGGCAGGCCACGGCGTCGCCGAAGACGATGCCCTGGCTCAGCGGCCCTCCCTTGTGCGGGCAGCGGTCGAGCAGGGCGTAGATGCGGTCGTCGGCGGTGCGGAACACCGCCACCGGCAGGCCCTGGGGCCGGACAACGCGGCGCGCGCCCAGCGGCGGGATGTCGTCGACACGGCAGATCGGGGTCCAGGTGGTCATGGGAAGGTCCTTGTGGGGGTTCAGGCCTGCGTGCTCAGGCCTGTAGATGGGCGCAGTGGTCGGCCACGTTTTCCATCACCTGCAACAGGCGTTCGCTGCTGTTGAAGACATCGGTGGCGGGCTGCACATCGGCGGCGCCGGACAGCAGCCTGTTCGACGCGGCCACGAAGGCCGTGAACTCCAGCTGGGCCTGGTCCAGCAGGCCGCGCAGCGCATGGGTGTTTTCGGGGGCGGCGCGCAGCTGCTGCTGGGCAGCACCGAAGTCGACGCGCGCCTTGTTGATCTCGGCGATGGCGTTGTCGTCGACCACGCCCCAGGCTGCGCCCAGGGTGTAGGCGGCGATGCGCTGGCCGAGCAAACGCTGGCGCCCGGCGAGGTTGACCAGCCGGCCCACCGGGTGCGCCAGCGACTTCTCCAGCTGACCGGTGCCCTGGTGCGCCAGCGCCGCCAGCCGGGTGGCCTGCTCCAGCACCGGGCCGCCCAGCGCACGGTCGGGCTGGCGGCCCACCAGCAGGGTCTTGTAGCTGCTCCAGGCGCTGTCCATGCGCTGGTAGGTGCTGCGGATCTCGGGGCGGGGTGCGTAGGCCTTCAGCTCGGCGAGCTGGCGGTCGAACAGGGCCATCGACTGCGACAGCACCTCGGTCGCGGGCAGCACCGCCGCCTGCAGGCCCAGCGCACAGTAGGCCTTGGCCATGCGCAGGCTGAGCATGCGCTGGCGGCCGGCCCGGTTGATGGCGTCGTTGAGCCCGGCCACCTCGGCGCGCGCCGCCGCCGGCAGCACCAGCGCGGCGGCGGCCAGGCCCAGGCAGTGCCGGCGCTTCATGCCGGCGCCACCGGCTGGAACTGGCGCAGGTCGACGCGGGCCTGGTCGAAGTCGAACCAGGGGTCGGGCTCGCCGTCCAGCGCGAACTGCAGCTCGGCCCACAGCGCCTTGCGGCCGTCATGGTCGTCGAGGATCTTCTGCTTGACGTAGTCCAGCCCGACCCGGTTGACGTAGTGCACCGTGCGCTCCAGGTACCAGCCCTCCAGGCGGTAGAGCTGGCAGAAGGCGCCGGTGTACTCCAGCACCTCGGCGGCGGTCTTGAGCTTGACCAGGAAGTGCGCCACCTCGGTCTTGATGCCGCCGTTGCCGGCGATGTACATCTCCCAGCCCGAGTCCACGCCGATGATGCCCACGTCCTTGATGCCGGCCTCAGCGCAGTTGCGCGGGCAGCCCGAGACGGCGAACTTGACCTTGTGCGGCGCGTACATGCGCCACATCGCACGCTCCAGGTCCTTGCCCATCTGCGTGCTGTCCTGCGTGCCCATGCGGCACCATTCGCTGCCGACGCAGGTCTTCACCGTGCGCAGCGCCTTGGCATAGGCGTGGCCGCTGGGCATGCCGATGTCCTTCCAGACATTGACCAGGTCTTCCTTCTTCACGCCCAGCAGGTCGATGCGCTGCCCGCCGGTGACCTTGACGGTGGGGATCTGGTACTTGTCCACCGCGTCGGCGATGCGGCGCAGCTCGGCGGCGCTGGTCTCGCCGCCCCACATGCGCGGGATCACGCTGTAGCTGCCGTCCTTCTGGATGTTGGCGTGGCTGCGCTCGTTGATGAAGCGGCTCTGCGGGTCGTCCTTGGCGTCCTTGGGCCAGGTGCTGATCAGGTAGTAGTTGACGGCCGGCCGGCAGCTGCTGCAGCCGTTGGGCGTGCGCCAGCCCAGGGCCTGGTAGACGCTGGCGATGGTGACCAGCTTCTGCTCGCGGATGGCGTCGCGGGTCTCCTGGTGGCTGGCATCGGTGCAGCCGCACATGGCCTTCTTCTTCGGCGCGGCCGAGTAGTCGCCGCCGGCGGTGAACATCAGCAACTGCTCCACCAGCCCGGTGCAGGAGCCGCAGCTGGCGCTGGCCTTGGTGTGCTTGCGCACCTCTTCCAGCGTGAACAGGCCCTTGTCCTTGATGGCCTTGCAGATCGCGCCCTTGGTCACGCCGTTGCAGCCGCAGACCTCGTCGGCGTCGGCCATCGCCGCGGCCTTGCTGTGGCCCTGGTGGCCGACGTCGCCGATATTGCTCTCGCCGAACATCAGCTTGTCGCGGATGTCGGCGATCTTGCGGCCCTCGCGCAGCAGCTTGAAGTACCAGCTGCCGTCCACCGTGTCGCCGTACAGGCAGGCGCCCACCAGCTTGTCGTCCTGGATCACCAGCTTCTTGTAGACGCCGCCGAAGGGGTCGCTCATCACGATCTCCTCGAAGCCCTTGTCCGGGTCGCCGCCCATGAAGTTGCCGGCCGAGAACAGGTCGATGCCGGTGACCTTGAGCTTGGTGCTGGTCTGGCTGCCGCTGTAGCGGCCGATGCCGAACTCGGCCAGGTGGGTGGCGCAGACCTTGCCCTGCTCGAACAGCGGCGCCACCAGGCCGTAGGCGATGCCGCGGTGCGCCGCGCATTCACCCACCGCGTAGATGCGCGGATCGGTGGTGGTCTGCAGCGTGTCGTTGACGACGATGCCGCGGTTGCAGTGCAGGCCCATGCTCTCGGCCAGCACGGTGTTGGGGCGGATGCCGGCGGCCATCACCACCAGGTCGGCCGGCACCTCGGTGCCGTCCTTGAACTGCACGGCCATGACGCGGCCGCCCTTGCCACCGTCGGCGTCGCCGATCAGGGCCTGGGTCTGGGCGCCGAGCAGGAACTTCAGGCCACGTGCCTCCAGGCTCTGGCGCAGCAGGCCGCCGGCCACGTCGTCGAGCTGGCGCTCCATCAGCCAGGGTGCGATGTGCACCACGGTGACCTGCATGCCCCGCAGCATCAGGCCGTTGGCCGCCTCCAGGCCCAGCAGGCCGCCGCCGATGACCACCGCGTGCTGGTGGGTCTTGGCGGTGGCGATCATCGTCTCGGTGTCGGCGATGTCGCGGTAGGCGATCACGCCCTGCAGGTCCTTGCCCGGCACCGGCAGGATGAAGGGCAGGCTGCCGGTGGCGATCAGCAGGCGGTCGTACTCGGCGAGGGTGGTGCCGTCCGGGCCCTCGGCGATCACCTGGCGGCGGGTGCGGTCGACCTTGACCACCTTGTGGCCCAGGTGCAGCGTGATGCCGTTGTCGGCGTACCAGCTCAGCGGGTTGAGGATGATCTCGTCGATGGTCTGCTCCCCGGCCAGCACCGGCGACAGCAGGATGCGGTTGTAGTTGGGGTGCGGCTCGGCGCCGAAGACCGTGATGTCGTAGAGATCGGGTGCGATCTTGATCAGCTCTTCCAGCGTGCGCACGCCGGCCATGCCGTTGCCGATCAACACCAGTTTCATCTTCTTCATGCGCGGTTCTCCAGGAGTCCAGGGGTCCAACCCGTGGCCGGGCCGTGGGCGGTCGGCCGTTGGCGGCCGGGCGGGGGCAGGGGGATGTCGCGGGTCTGGGCGGGCCGCTTGCAAGCGGGCCAGCGCGACGGCGGGTGCCAGGTCCTTGTTGCCATGGCCTGCGACAGGGAGCAGGGCCCCGGGGTGGGGCCTGCGGCCGGTGAGGCCGGCCCGGGTGCATCGTCACACCCGACGCGTGGTGCGATGCAGCATCCGTGCCAGGTCCCGGTGCGGATGCGGCCGGCCGCGCCATGGCCTTGCGCGCCGCGCAGGCTTGGGCCGGCCCGGCCGGGCTTGGTATGGTGTGGCCATGCCCCTCCTGCCGCACTTTGCCGCCGTTTCCCGATGAACCTGCTGATCGTGAGCGCCGATGCGGCGTTGCCCCAGGCGCAGGCCCAGGCCCTGCTGGCCCGCCTGCAGGCGGCCGGCCTGGCCGGCTTGGCCGCCGTGCCATGCCACAACTTGGTGCGAGAAGTGGTCCGCCTCGCACCGCAAGCGGTCATCGTGTGGGCACCGGTGCTGGACGATGGCCTGCGGGCGGCACTGCGGCTGCTGGCCACCACCGCGCCGCGCCCGGTGCTGGTGGTCGGATGTGAGCAGGCGCCGGCGGATGTGCCGGCCTTGTTGGCCGCCCATGTCATGGCGTGGCTGCCCGGGCCCGATGATCTCGCCACGCTGAGCGCCGCGCTGGCGCTGGCCCTGCCACGCTTTGCCACCGAGCAGGCGCTGCGCCAGGACCTGGCCGCCGCGCTGGCCCGGCTGGACGAGCGCAAATGGGTGGACCGCGCCAAGGGCGTGCTGATGCGCCACCAGCAGCTCAGCGAGGACGATGCCTTCTCGCTGCTGCGCGCCGCGTCCATGCAGGCCAATTTGCGGGTGGGCGAGGTCTCGCGCGGCGTGATCGAGGCCGCCCAGGCCGCCGAGGCCGTCAACCGCGCCGGCCAGTTGCGCATGCTGTCCCAGCGCTATGTCAAGGCGCTGGCCCTGCGGGCGGCCAGCCGCGGGCGTGGCGAAGACCCGCTGGCCGAGACCGTGCAGCGCCTGCAGGCCAACCTGGACCGGCTGGTGGCCATGCCGCTGGCCGAACCCGCGGCCGCGCTGCTGCTGGCCACCGGCCAGGCCTGGGCCACGCTGCAGGGGCTGGCGGGGGCCTGGGCCGGGCCGACGCGCAGTGCTGCCGCCGGCGGGCCGTCGGCAGCGGCGCTGCTGGACATCGACCACCAGGCCGAGGTGCTGCTGGGCCAGGCCGACGCGCTGACCGGTGCGCTGGAGGCGGCCAGCGGCCGCCACAATCTGCGGGTGGTCAACCTCTGCGGCCGCCAGCGCATGTTGTCGCAGCGCTTGGCCAAGCAGGCGCTGCTGGCCGGGCTGCTGCCCGCCGAGGCCGCGGCCGCACATGCCGCCGCGGCCGCCGAGACCATCCAGCACTTCGAAGCGACCATGGCCGCGCTGGAGCAGGCGCCGCTGGCCACCGAGGCGATCCGCGCCGCGCTGGCCCAGGCTCGCGGCCAGTGGCAGCGCCTGCTCGATGGCCTGCGCCGTGCGGCCGGCAGCGACGCCGCGGCCGGCCGCGCCACGCTGGCCCGCGAGAGTGAGGCCCTGCTGGCCAGCTTCGAGCAGCTGACGTCGCTGTACGAGCACAGCATGCAGGTGCTGCTCGGTTGAACTGACGGGCAAACCCCCGGCTTGCGCGTGTTTCGGGCCTGCGGTGCCGGCGTGGCTGCTGGGTATCATCGATCCTAGGGGGACATCACCGGTCCGGCTTGTGGCGGACCGGGGTGGTGCCCAGAATCAGGGCATGACCCGCTGCCCCAAACCGTGATCCGGTCGACGCCTGCCGCCTGCCTCCGCCATGAATGCCACCACCGTGTCCGCCCTGTCCGAGGGGCCGGTCGATGTCCGCCAGGCGGGGGCCGGGCCTGACGCCGCGCTCGGCGCCGCGCTGCTGGCGTTGGCCCAACAGCAGGGTCTGGCGCTGGGCGTCAAGGCTGCTGACGACGGCCGTTACCTGATGGCCAATGCCGCGCTGGCCTCGCTGCTGGGCCGGCCGGTGGCCGAGGTGGTCGGCTGCAACGACGCCGAACTGCTGGACGCCGGCACCGCTGCGCTGCTGCGCGCGGCCGACCACACGGCGCTGGCCCAAGGCCAGGCCCTGAGCAGCGAACACCGCTTCGACCTGCGCGGCGAGCGTCGCGAGTTCAACGTGCTGCGTGTGGTCTCGGGCAGCGACGGCCGCCGCCTGCTGGTCTGCCTGTGGCAGGACCTGGCACCGCAGCGCCAGCGCGAGGCCCAGCTGCGCGTGGCACTGGACCAGCTCGAACAGCAGCAGCGGGCCAACGACCTGCTGCGCCGCGACCTGGCCGAGCACAGCCTGCGCGACCAGGCCACCGGCTTGAACAGCCGGGCCCATTTTGACGACCAGATGCGCCGCGAGCTGGACCTGTCCACCCGCGAGCACCGCGAGTTCGCGCTGGTCTACATGGTGCTGGACGACTACAGCGAACAGGCCCAGGCGCTGGGCGCACGTGCCCATGAGCGCATCTGCGAGGCCATGGGCCGGCTGCTGCGTGGCAATACCCGGGCGATGGACGCATCCTGCCGGCTCGACGACCGGCACTTTGCGGTGCTGCTGTCGGGCGTGGGCCTGGCCACCGCCCATTCGCGCATGGAAGGCCTGCGCCGGCAATGCGCCACCCAGATCGTGATGCTGGACGGCGTGGAACTCGGCTTCACCACGTCGATGGGTGTGGCCAGCTTTCCGCACACCGCCCATGGCCACGAAGAACTGGTGGCCGCCTGCACCGCCGCACTGGCCGAAGCCCAGCGCCGGGGCGGCAATACCGTGGCGCTGGCGGCGATCCGCTTCGAGCAGGGCTGAGGCCCACCCCCGCAGCGGCTGCGCCGCAGGGCCTTCGGACGATCTGCCGCTCAGCCGCTCAAGCCGCGCCAGGCCATGTAGCTGGCCAGGCCATACAGCAGCACGGCGAACACCCGTTTCAGCTGCGCGGTGTCCAGTGCATGCGCGGCGCGCGCGCCCAGCGGCGCGGTCAGCACGCTGGCCGCGGCGATCACCACCAGCGCCGGCAACATCAGGTAGCCCACTGCGCCGGGCACGGTCTGCGGCAGGCCCCAGCCCGCCACCACATAACCCGCGGTATTGGCCAGGGCAATCGGAAAGCCCAGTGCCGCACTGGTGGCCACCGCGTTGTGCATGGCCACATTGCACCAGGTCATGAAGGGCACCGAGATGAAGGCGCCACCGGCGCCCACCAGGCCAGACACCAGGCCGATCACGCCGCCGGCGGCGGTGGCGCCGGCCGGCCCGGGCATCTGCCGGCTGGGCTGGGGCTTGCGGTTGATCAGCATCTGCGTGGCC
>Ga0208398_101339_pt1 | contig 10009 bp, 9 predicted proteins | sample LakWasMe79_HOW10_2_FD_183905 | JGI IMG/M metagenome (GOLD analysis project Ga0208398, IMG submission 183905) | Freshwater sediment methanotrophic microbial communities from Lake Washington under simulated oxygen tension - Sediment Metagenome... | ecosystem: Environmental > Aquatic > Freshwater >... | reverse complement strand
GCCGCCTCGTCGGTACCGGCGGGCAGATCGTCACGGCGCACGAAGGTGCGCGTCTTCTTGGTCTGCACGGTCACGGTGCGGGCCTTGCCCGAAGCGTCCGCCTGCCGGATCTCGGTGGTGGTGCGCTTGGTCAGCGTGATCTTCTTGCGGTCAGCGCTGTTCGTGCCATGCGCGGTGCGCAGGTGTTCGAGCAGGCGTTCCTTGTCGGCCTCGGTCAGCGCGTCGTCGGGCGACTTCTTCGCGACACCGGCAGACTGCAGCTGCTCGAGCAGCGTCCCTGCAGGACGGTTGAGCTCGGCTGCGAACTGGGCGACGGTCGTCACGGCCATGGGTGAATTTCCTTGCGAAACTAGCGAGCGGGGCGGGGGCGTTGGTATCAGGCGAACGTGGATCAGCGGCGATCAGGCCGTGAACCAGTGCTCCCGCGCCTTCATGATCAGGGACTTGGCGGCGGTGTCATCGATGCCGGTCATCTCGACCAGCTCGTCCACCGCCAGATCGGCCAGGTCGTCACGGCTGTGCACACCGCCGTCGGCCAGCTTGCCGATCAACTCGGGCGTCAGGCCCTGGCCTTCGAATTCCAGGTCGCGCAGGTCTTGCGAGACCTCCTCGACGCTTTCTTCGCGGGCGATTTCCATCGTCAGCAGGGCGTCTTTGGCACGGGTGCGCAACTCGGTGACGGTGTCCTCGTCAAAGGACTCCATGTCCAGCATTTCCTGCAGCGGCACATAAGCGATCTCTTCCAGGCTGGAGAAGCCCTCGGAGATCAGGATGTCGGCCACTTCCTCGTCGACGTCCAGCTTGTCGACGAACAGCTTGCGGATCGAGTCACTTTCGATCGCCTGCTTGGCCTGCGATTCCTCGGCCGTCATGATGTTGATGCGCCAGCCGGTCAGCTCGGACGCCAGGCGCACGTTCTGGCCACCACGGCCGATGGCGATGGCGAGGTTTTCCTCGTCGACCACCACGTCCATCGCGTGCTTTTCTTCGTCGACGACGATGGACTGCACATTGGCCGGCGCCAGTGCGCCGATGACGAACTGCGCCGGGTCTTCCGACCACAGCACGATGTCGACCCGCTCACCGGCCAGTTCATTGGTGACGGCGTTGACACGCGAGCCCCGCACACCGACACAGGTGCCGATCGGGTCAACCCGCTTGTCGTGCGAGACCACGGCGATCTTGGCGCGGCTGCCGCTGTCACGGGCACAGCTCTTGATCTCCAGCAGGCCCTGCTCCATCTCGGGCACTTCCTGGGCGAACAGCTCCATCATGAAGCCGGGCGCCGAGCGCGACAGCATGATCTGCGGGCCACGCGCAGCGGTGTCGATGCCGGCGATGAAGGCCCGCACACGGTCGCCGGTGCGCAGGTTTTCCTTGGGGATCATCTCGCTGCGCTTCAGGCGGCCTTCCACCCGGCCGCTCTCGACGATGATGTCACCCTTGTCGAGGCGCTTGACGGTGCCGACAAAGACCTTGTCGCCCCGCGACAGGAAGTCGTTGAGCAGGGTCTCGCGCTCGGCGTCGCGGATCTTCTGCAGGATGACCTGCTTGGCGGCCATGGCGCCGATGCGGCCGATCGGCACGGACGCGATCGGCTCCTCGATGAAATCACCCACCTCGATGTCGGCGATGCGGTCCAGCGCGTCGCTGAGCATCTCCTCGGCATCGGGGTTCTGCAGACCGGCCTCGTCGGGCACCACCAGCCAGCGGCGGAAGGTCTCGTAGTCACCCGTGTCACGATCGACCGCAACGCGGATGTCCACCTCGCCGCCGTGCAGCTTTTTGGTGGCCTGCGCCAGTGCCGCCTCGACAGCGCCGAACACGACATCCCGGTCCACGCTCTTCTCGCGGGAGATCGCATCGACCAGCATCAACATTTCGCGGTTCATCAGTCCTGACCTCCGTCATTCTTATCAGCGTCCAGCCCGGACTCGTCGTCCGACGCACCAGCCCGGCGACCCTTGAAGTCGACCACCGGCACCAGGCGGGCTTCCCGCACTTCATCCAGCAAAAAATCCAGCACCTGCTGCGCATCCGCCGCCGAATCAGCCAAGCCCGCGGCAGCCGCCTTGGCGGCACGCTTCTGCGCCGTGCGCGACACCGGCTTGTCCAGCGGCAGCAGCAAGCGCCAAGCTGCGTCGCTATCGCCCGCCGCCAGCGCACCATGCCATTTGCGCCGGTTCTGGAACGGCTCGCGCAGCGTGATCTCGATGTCGGCACCGACAAAACGCTGCCAGTCGGCCAGCTTCTTCAAGGGTCGGTCCAGGCCCGGCGACGAGACTTCGAGCCGGGCGTAGTCCACCGCCTCGACTTCCAGCACATACTGCAACTGCCGGGTGACGATCTCGCAGTCTTCGACCAGCACGAATTCACCCGGACCGGTGCTGTAGACCTGACCGGGCAGGCGGTCGATCGTGACGCGCAGCAAGCCACCCGCCGATCGCTCGACGTCCACGAGGTCATAGCCCAACCCGGTGACGGTGCGCTCAAGCGCTTGCTGCCAACTCATCGTGCCCAGTTCAGTCCTTGCGTCGGCGCCGCGGCGCCCCGGTTGCAGGCCGCCCCACCGTTACCGGTGAACACCGCCCGCCCAATGTCAAAATGCGATTGAGCAAAAAAAATGGGCTGGAAAGTCCGCCCACTTTGCTCTATCAGCGAAAGATAGGATTATAGCTTGCAAGCGCCATGCCGGCAATACCCGGGTCACACCGGAGGTCCAGCATGCGAGAATACAAGGCTGTTTCGAACATCCAACCACAGGACCAGACAGCCATGGGTTTTCTCGCCGGCAAGCGCTTGCTGATCACGGGCGTGTTGAACAACCGCTCCATCGCCTACGGCATCGCCCGGGCCTGCCACCGCGAAGGTGCCGAACTGGCCTTCAGCTACCAGGGCGAACGCTTCAAGGAGCGCATCACCGAATTCGCCGCCGAGTTCGGCTCCAGCCTGGTGTTCGACTGCGATGTCGCCGACGACGCGCAGATCGACCGCCTGTTCGCCGACCTCGGCCGGCACTGGGACCAGTTCGATGGTTTTGTGCACGCCATCGCCTTCGCCCCGCGCGAGGCCATTGCCGGCGATTTTCTCGACGGCATGACGCGCGAGAACTTCCGCATCGCGCACGACATCTCCAGCTACAGCTTCCCGGCCATGGCCAAGGCCGCCCTGCCCCGGTTGCGTCCGGGCGCGGCGCTGCTGACGCTGAGCTACCTGGGCGCGATGCGTTATGTGCCCAACTACAACACCATGGGCCTGGCCAAGGCCTCGCTGGAAGCCGGCGTGCGCTTCCTGGCGCAGAGCCTGGGGCCCAAGGGCATCCGGGTCAACGGGCTGTCGGCTGGCCCGATCAAGACCTTGGCCGCCTCGGGCATCAAGGACTTCGGCAAGCTGCTGGCCGGCTTTGCCGCGGTCACGCCGATCCGCCGCCCGATCACCATCGAGGACGTCGGCAATTCCGCCGCCTTCCTGCTGTCCGACCTGGCCAGCGGCGTCAGCGCCGAGATCCTGTATGTCGATGGTGGCTTCAGCCACATGGCGGCCCAGGACCCTGAAAGCTGATCGACCCACACGCTTCAAGGCAAAAGGGCCGGCGCATGCGCCGGCCCTTTTTTCATGGCGATCGTCCCGCTCAGGCGTCGTCGCGCACGCAGTCCACGTAATAGCGGCCGTCCACTCCCTCGTCTTCCACCAGGCCGTGCACGTCGGTGGCAAAACCCGGGAAGCGGGCATTGAACTCGCGCGTGAACTTCAGGTACTGCACGATCTTGCGGTTGAAGCGCTCACCAGGGATCAACAGCGGGATGCCCGGCGGGTATGGCGTCAGCAGCGCGGTGGTGATGCGACCTTCCAGCTCGTCGATGTCCACCCGCTCGGTCTGGCGGCGCGCGATCTTGGCGTAGGCGTCGCTGGGCTTCATCGCCGGCTGCAGGTCGGACAGGTACATCTCGGTGGTCAGCCGGGCGATGTCGCCCTTGGCATAGGCCTCGTGCATGGTCTGGCAGAGGTCGCGCAAGCCCATCTTCTCGTACTTGGGGTGGGCCTGGCAGAACTCCGGCAGGATGCGCCACATCGGCGCGTTCTTGTCGTAGTCGTCCTTGAACTGCTGCAGCGCCGTCAGCAGCGTGTTCCAACGGCCCTTGGTGATGCCGATGGTGAACAGGATGAAGAAGCTGTAGAGCCCGGTCTTCTCGACCACCACACCATGCTCGGCCAGGAACTTGGTGACGATGCCGGCCGGGATGCCGGTTTTGGCGAACTTGCCCGACATGTCCATGCCCGGTGTGATCAGCGTGCACTTGATCGGGTCCAGCATGTTGAAGCCCGAGGCCATGTTGCCGAAGCCGTGCCACTTGCCACGCGCCTTCAGCATCCAGGCATCAGCGCGGCCGATGCCCTCGTCGGCCAGTTCGTCCGGGCCCCAGACCTGGAACCACCAGTCCAGGCCGAAGTCGTTGTCCACCTTGCGCATCGCGCGGCGGAACTCCATCGCTTCGTTGATGCTTTCTTCGACCAGCGCGGTGCCGCCGGGTGGCTCCATCATCGCGGCGGCCACGTCGCAGCTGGCGATGATGGCGTACTGCGGGCTGGTGCTGGTGTGCATCAGGTAGGCCTCGTTGAACAGGTGCCGGTCCAGCGGCACCGTCTGCGAGTCCTGCACCAGCACCTGGCTGGCCTGCGAGATGCCGGCCAGCAGCTTGTGCGTGGACTGCGTGGCATAGACCACCGCCTGCTTGGGCCGCGGCCGGTTCTTGCCCATCGAGTGGAAGCTGCCGTAGAACGGGTGGAAGGCCGCGTGCGGCAGCCAGGCCTCGTCGAAGTGCAGGTTGTCGACGTAGCCGTCGAGCATGCCCTTGATGGTCTCGGTGTTGTAGAGCACCCCGTCGTAGGTGCTCTGCGTCAGCGTCATGATGCGCGGCCGCACGGTCTTGGGGTCGACGTCGGCCAGCAGCGGGTTGTTGGCGATCTTGCGCTGGATGGCCTCGCGGCTGAACTCGCTCTTGGGGATCGGGCCGATGATGCCGTAGTGGTTGCGCGTGGGTGTCATGAACACCGGCACCGCGCCGGTCATGATGATGCTGTGCAGGATGCTCTTGTGGCAGTTGCGGTCCACCACCACCACATCGCCCGGCGCCACCGTGTGGTGCCAGACCATCTTGTTGCTGGTGCTGGTGCCGTTGGTGACGAAGAAGCAGTGGTCGGCGTTGAAGATGCGCGCCGCGTTCTTCTCGCTGGCGGCCACCGGGCCGGTGTGGTCCAGCAGCTGGCCCAGTTCCTCCACCGCGTTGCAGACGTCGGCACGCAGCATGTTCTCGCCGAAGAACTGGTGGAACATCTGGCCCACCGGGCTCTTGAGGAAGGCCACGCCGCCGGAATGGCCCGGGCAGTGCCAGCTGTAGCTGCCGTCCTGCGCATAGTCCATCAGCGCCTTGAAGAAGGGCGGCGCCACGCCGTCCAGGTAGCTCTTGGCCTCGCGGATGATGTGGCGCGCAACGAACTCCGGCGTGTCCTCGAACATGTGGATGAAGCCGTGCAGCTCACGCAGGATGTCGTTCGGGATGTGCTGGCTGGTGCGTGTCTCGCCGTACAGGTAGATCGGGATGTCGCTGTTCTTGAAGCGGATCTCCTCGATGAACTTGCGCAGGCTCAGCACCGCCGGGTCCAGCTCGGGGCCGGGGGTGAACTCCTCGTCGTCGATCGACAGGATGAAGGCCGACGCACGGCTCTGCTGCTGGGCGAAGCTGCTCAGGTCGCCGTAGCTGGTGACGCCCAGCACCTCGAAGCCCTCTTTCTCGATGGCCTGGGCCAGCGCCCGGATGCCCAGACCCGACGTGTTCTCGGAGCGGTAGTCCTCGTCGATGATGACGATCGGAAAGCGGAAATGTTGCATCGAGGCTCCTCGGGAGCGGGCTGGAAAAATGGGCGAAGGGCGAAGTGTAGGGGCGAAGCGCGGCAGCGCCGTGACGCGCCTACACTGGTCGCAACCGGCGTGGGCCGGACATGAGGAGTTGGCGATGGACTGGAGCGCTTCCACCCTCTGGTGGTTGGCCGCCGGGGCCCTGGTGGCGGCCGAACTGGCCACCGGTACCTTCTACCTGCTGATGCTGGCCCTGGGCGCGGCCACCGGTGCGCTGGCCGCCCACGCCGGCCTGGCCGGCACCACCCAGGTGCTGGCCGCGGCCTTGCTGGGCGGGGGCGCCGTGGTGCTCTGGCACCTGCGCCGCAGCCGCCAGCCCGCGGCACCGGCTGCGGGCGCCAACCCGGATATCCACCTCGACATCGGCAGCACCGTGCAGGTGGCGCAGTGGTCGGCCGACGGCAGCGCCCGCGTCAGCTACCGCGGCGCCGCCTGGGACGTGCGCCATGTCGGCGCCGGCCAGCCCCGGCCCGGGGCCCACGTGATCCGCGGCGTCGACGGCAACTGCCTGCTGGTCGCCCCGGTCCAGCACTGACCCACCGTCCTGCACCCTATCTCCCATCTCCCGCCGCCCGGAGCCCCCCCCATGGAAATCGTTGCCGTCCTGCTGGTCATCGTGGTCATCTTCGTCGCCCGCTCGATCAAGGTGGTGCCGCAGCAAAACGCCTGGGTGGTGGAGCGCCTGGGCAAGTACCACGCCACGCTCACACCGGGGCTGAACCTGCTGGTGCCCTTTGTCGACCGGCTGGCCTACAAACATTCGCTCAAGGAGATCCCGCTGGACGTGCCCAGCCAAGTCTGCATCACCAAGGACAATACCCAGCTGACGGTGGACGGCATCCTGTACTTCCAGGTGATGGACGCGATGCGCGCCAGCTACGGCTCGTCCAACTACATCATCGCCATCACCCAGCTGGCGCAGACCACGCTGCGCAGCGTGATCGGCCGCATGGAGCTGGACAAGACCTTCGAGGAACGTGACCAGATCAACGGCAGCGTGGTGGCCGCGCTGGACGAGGCGGCGCTGAACTGGGGCGTCAAGGTGCTGCGCTACGAGATCAAGGACCTGACGCCACCCGAGGCCATCCTGCACGCGATGCAGGCGCAGATCACCGCCGAGCGCGAAAAGCGTGCGCTGATCGCCGCCAGCGAGGGCCGGCGCCAGGAGCAGATCAACATCGCCACCGGCCAGCGCGAGGCCAGCATCGCCCGCAGCGAGGGCGAGAAGCAGGCCGAGATCAACAAGGCCCAGGGCGAGGCCGCGGCCATCACCGCGGTGGCCGGCGCCACGGCAGACGCCATCCGCCAGATCGCCGCGGCCATCGGCCAGCCCGGTGGCAGCGAGGCGGTGCAGCTGAAGGTGGCCGAAAAGGCCATCGAGGCCTACGGCGCGCTGGCCCGCACCAACAACACGATGATCGTGCCGGGCAATATGAGCGAGGTGTCCGGCCTGATCGCCACGGCGATGGCGGTGATGAAGCGCGGCGGCGAACCCGGGGCCAAGGCATGAGCGACCGCGTGCTGGCCCTGAACGTGTTGGGCGACGAGTTGCAGGCCTGCTCCTACGATCCGCTGACCGGCTGGTGGCGCGACGGCTGCTGCCACACCGACGAAGCGGACGCCGGCAGCCATGTCATCTGCGCCCGCATGACGCTGGAATTCCTGAACTTCCAGTTCGAGCGGGGCAACGACCTGATCACGCCGCGCCCCGAGATGCGCTTTCGTGGCCTCAGGCCCGGCGACCGCTGGTGCGTGTGCGCGCTGCGCTGGCGCGAGGCCTATCTGGAAGGCTGCGCGCCGCCGGTGGTGCTGGAATGCACCCATGCCCGTGCGGCGCATTTTGTGCCGCTGGACTGGTTGCGCGAAAAAGCCATCGATTCGGTGGGCTAGAATCGTTGGCTGCACGGAGAGGTGGATGAGCGGTTTAAGTCGCACGCCTGGAAAGCGTGTGGGGGTTAATAGCCCCCCGCGGGTTCGAATCCCGCCCTCTCCGCCAGAATCACCCATCAGGTTGAGCCCACGGCTCAAACCGCAAGCCAGAAAGCCCAGCCCGACTGGGCTTTTTTGCGCGTGTGCGCGGCCCGGGCTTCGGGCGAACCAGGCGTTCAAGGAAGTTCATGCCGTTCACCCTCTCACCACGGGACACGCCGCCCGCCACCCCTAGCCCGCTGCGGCCCGTGCCCGCGGGCTGTTGGCGCTGAGCACGGCCCCGCCGCTCCGGACACGATGCGCGAGACCGAATGCCAACGCTGTGGTGACCACTGGCCGGTCGGCAATACCTACTGCGGCACCTGTGGTTATGCGGCGGAGGAAGCGCCTGCCCCAGCTGAGGCGGGACACCACCGCCCCGGGATGCGCCGGCTGCTGGTGGCCGGCCTGCTGACGCTGGCCATCGCCGGTGCCACGCTGCCGTGGTGGTGGCCCGACGCTGACAGCGGCGCCCAACCGGTCGCCACCACCGTGCAGCCCGTCGACGCACGGCCCACGATGGCGCCCCAGGCTGTTGGTGGGGCCGACCGGCCGCTGGCGGCCGCCGAGCCGGGCACGGCGTCCAAGCCGGCCCAGGCGGTGGCGGCCACCGGGCCTGCGCCGGCAGCGATGCCCGCGGCGCCCCCTGTCGGTGCAGCCAGTGCGCCCGACACCCCACCACCCGCTGCCGAGCCGCCCACCACACGGCCCCTGGCCGAGTTCGCCCGCCAATGGCTGGAGGCCGAGGCACGTGGCGGCGCGGCGGCTGATCTGGATGCGTTGCGTGGCTTTTACGCCCCCACCGTCGCCTACCGTGGCCAGTCCAACGCCGACTGGGCCACCATCGCCGCCGACAAGACGCGCTTTGCCCAGCGCTGGCCGCAGCGCCGGTACCAGTTGCAGCAGATGCAGCGGCTGGCCGACGGCGAAGACGGCACGCAGCGCGCCCTGCTGCAGGTCAGCTGGCAGTTGGAGCGCCAGGGGCGCTGGCGGCGTGGGCAGTCGGTGACGCTGCTGGAATGGCGCACCGTGGAGGGCCAGCTGCGCATCGTCACCGAACGGGCGGACTGACGCGGCCACCTGCCGCCGTGGGGGTGGACGGCTCAGTTGCCGCCGTCGCGCACCGCCCGTGCCGCGGCCAAGAAGTCACGCAGGATCGGCCCGCCGTCCAGTTGCAGCGCGTGGTAGTCGTCCAGCGCGAGGAACTCGGGGTGCCACTGCATGCCGAAGACATAGCTGGGGCCGGTCCAGCGGATGGCTTCCACCAGGCCGTCCGGCGCCCGCGCCTCGACCACCAGATCGTGGCCCAGCGCCTTCACCGCCTGGTGGTGGATGGAGTTGACGGTGGCCCGGCACGGCCCGCCGTACAGCCCGGCCAGCCGGGTGCCGGGCAGCAGATCCACCGGATGCAGCTGGCGCTCGTAGTGCGCGACATCCAGATGGCGCAGGTCGCCGGGGCGCTGGGTCGGCAGGTCCTGGTACAGCGTGCCACCGAAAGCCACGTTGATCAGCTGGCAGCCGCGGCAGATGCCCAGCACCGGCTTGCCGGCGGCGACAAAACGCTCGACCAGGTCCATCTCGTAGCGGTCACGCACCCGGTCGCCGTGCCAGTCGGGGTGCAGCGGCACCTCGCCGTAGGTCTCGGGCGCCAGGTCATTGCCGCCTTGCAACAGCAGGCCGTCCAGCGCCTCGGCATAACCGTCCAGGCTGAGCTCGGCGCGCGTCACCAGGCTCTCGCATTCCACCGCCGGGATCATCACCGCCAGCACCTGGGGCGACATGATCCAGTGCGCCACCGACTGCTCCAGGTAGTGCAGCGTGCGGGTCCAGACGCCGCCCAGGTCCAGCACCGGCGCTCGGGGGTAGTAGATGCGCGCGGAGACGCCGATCAGCAGCGGCCGGTGCATACGCTGGTGCCCTGCCCTGCCCTGTGCCGTCGGCCGGTGGTGTCGCGCCCGCGCGCTCAGCCGCGGTTGGCGCGCGGCTCGGCCGTGCGCGCGGCCAGCGCCTGGGTGTACAGCGCCAGGTAGTCGCGCGCCGGGCCGGCCCAGGACAGGTCCTGCGCCATGCCACGCTGCATCACCTGGCGCCAGCCAACGGCGTCGGCATGCAGGGCCAGCGCGC
>Ga0208398_101338_pt1 | contig 10014 bp, 8 predicted proteins | sample LakWasMe79_HOW10_2_FD_183905 | JGI IMG/M metagenome (GOLD analysis project Ga0208398, IMG submission 183905) | Freshwater sediment methanotrophic microbial communities from Lake Washington under simulated oxygen tension - Sediment Metagenome... | ecosystem: Environmental > Aquatic > Freshwater >... | reverse complement strand
ACGGCCATGGCGCGGTATGCCTCAGGGTTATGAAATTGTCTCGTCCGATTATCAGCGGCAGGTGGGGTGTCGCCCACACTGGCGATCGTCTGCACCCCCAATCGACCGATCCCTCCCCCCAATCCGCACCATGCACCAAGCCTCTGCCATGTTGTCGCCTCTCTTGCAACGCCGCCGGCTGCTGGGCGCCGGTGCCGCCGCCCTGTCGGCCGGCTGGCTGCCCCTTGCAGCGCCGGCCGCGGACGGCTGGCGCAGCGGCGACCTCGTCCACCTGATCCCGACTGCCAGCCACGAGCGGCTGCTGCTCAAAGCGTCGTTCCGGCGGCCGTTGGCGCAGCCGCCCCGGCTGCTGGTGGATGGCCGCGGCACGCCCGGTGTGATGACCGACCGGCTCGGGCGGTTCTGGCGTTTCGACGCACGCGGCATGCTGGCGGCGAGACGGTACGAACTGCAGCTGGTGGACGGCGATGGCCAGGCGCTGTGCGACGCCTGGCCGCTGGCCACGCTGCCAGCGCCCGATGCCGCGCCTGAGCGTGTCCGGCTGCTCGCCTACACCTGCGCCGGCGGCAATGACGGTGCGCCCATCGCCGGGAAGTCGACCTGGCTGGCCATGGCGGCCCGGCGCCGCCTGCTGGCACGTGGCCTGTCGTTTGCGCCCCATGCCGTCATCGCCAACGGCGACCACATCTACTGGGACCAGAAGACGCTGGACAACAAGCGGGTGTCGCGCGAGCGCATCGCCGCGGCGCGCGCCGCCTTCGGCGGCGAACTCGATCTGTCGGTGCCGATGGACCATCCGCGCAATGCGGCGATTCACCAGGCCGTGTGCGACCACCAGATCGCCGGCCTGTACGGCACGGCGCTGCGCTCAACCCCTGCATGGTTCCTGACCGATGACCACGACATGTTCGAGAACGACGAGTTCGATGACCAGTTGGCGACGCTGCCGGTGGAGGACTACGGTCGTGTGGGCGCCGAATTGACCCAACGCCTGTACTACCCCGAGTTCCTGCCGGATGCCAACCGCCCCGCCTGGCTACCAGGCAGCACCATCCCCGGCCTGGCCGAGGGCACAAACGGCTGCTTCGGCACACTGCGCTACGGCCGCCTGCTCGAGGCGGTGCTCTACGACTGCCGCCGCCACCTGGACAACAAGGGCCGTCACGCCCGTGTCGTGCCGCGCTGGGTGGAGGAGTGGCTGATCGCCCGCACGCGCGCCGAGGACACGGCGCAGTTCATGCACGTGCCGTCGCTGCCATTCGGCTATTCATCCGGCAAGCTGGGCGACTGGTACCCGGACACGCTGGACGAACGCACCGGGCGCCTGGCGCTTGGCCCGCCGAAGGACGGCTGGCAGAGCGGCTGGCAGGCGCAGCATCAGCGCCTGATCACCGCGCTGGGTGACCAGCAGCGCCGGGCGGGCCTGATCGTGCAGGGCGATTTCCACGCCAGCGCTGCAGGCCGCATCGTGCGCTCGATGGACCTGGCGCTGCGCCAGCCCGTGCACACGGTGATGTCCGGCAGCCTCGGCACCGGCGACCTGGGTTTTCCGTCCGCCTACCGGCGCACCGAATCGACGCCGTCGGCCACGGTCACCATGGAGGAAGCCCTGCGCCCGACGGAGAAGAACGGCTTTACCGTCATCGATGTAACGCCGCAGGTGATCATCTGCCAGGTCTTCACATGGCGACCGCCTCAAACCATGGAGGAGATCGACACCATGGCGCCTGCGGCGGTCTACGAGATCCCGCGGCCGCGGAGCACCTGAGCACGCTGCAGTCGACCCATGGATACCATGGCGCAACGCGCGCGGACCAGGTATCGCGCCGACCTGCTGGCCGTCGCCAACCGAGGAGTCACATGCCTGCATCGCCATCGCCGTCCCGCCGCCAAGCGCTGACCTGGACCGCCGCGCTCGGCGCGGCCAGCACCTTGCAGCTTGCCTGGGCCCAAGGCAAGTACCCCGACAAGCCGGTCAAACTCATCGTCGCGCTGCCCGCCGGCGGCAGCGCCGACATGGTGGCCCGCGTGCTCGCCGACAAGCTCAAGGCGGCACTTGGCGGAACGTGGATCGTGGACAACCGCCCGGGTGGTTCAGGGCAGATCGGCATGCCTGTCGTGGCGCGTTCCCCGGCGGACGGCCATACGCTCACCGTCTCGCCAGCCTCGTTCCTGACCACCAACAAGAGCATCTTCAAGAACCTGCAATACGACCCGGAGGTTGACTTCACGCCGATCTCGCGGCTGGTGAACCAGCCGATGGTGCTGGTCGTCAAGGACAAGCAGAAGTACCCCAGCCTCGCCGCGGTGATGGCGGCTGCGCGCGCAGCGCCCGGTCAGCTGACCTATGCCTCCTCCGGCGACGGCAGCCCGCAGCACCTGGCCGGACTGATGTTCGAGAGCCGCACCAGAACCAAACTGCTGCATGTGCCTTACCGGGGAGGGGCGTTGGCCATCAATGACACGATCGGTGGCCAGGTAGAAGCCATGTTCGCCGTGATGCCCGAGGCCGTGCCCCATGTGCAGGGCGGCCGTCTGCACGCGCTGGGGGTGATGAGTCCGACCCGCTCGACCGTGATGCCGCAGGTGCCGACCATGGCCGAAGCCGGTATTGCGGACCTGAGCTTGTCGGCGTGGATGGCCATCCTGGCACCAGCCAAGACGCCGCGTCCGCTGGTTGATGAACTCAACCGCGCCATCGCCAAAGCCTTCGATCCCGAACTTCGCGGCCGGCTGGCCGACAGTGGAATCGAGGTGGCCACCAGCACGCCCGAGGAACTGCAGGCGCTGATGGCACGCGACATCAAGCTGCATGCAGAGTTGGTGAGGGCGGCAGGCCTGGTGCCGCAGTGAGCGAACGCGCGGCGTCGCCACCCCCCGGGGGCCGTCCCAGCCGACGCACGACCAAAGTCTGCCGGACCTGAAGTCCAGGGGGCGGCGCGGCCAGGTCACTGTGCGACGCCGTCACCTGCCCGATCACGGCGGACGCCGAGCGGGATGTGCCTGGCCGACCCCATGTTCGCAGTATTGACACCGCGCGAGCTGCGGCAGTCAATGCGAACGTCCCCGCCGCGCCGGCGGGCCGCCTGATCCGGAGGCTGCCAATGACACTTGTCCGCGCCCGCGCCGCGCTGTTCGCCGGCACGATGCTCGCCACACTGCACGCCGGCGCCCTGGCCGGCGCCGTCAGCCTCACCAATCTGGTCAGCGACGACACCTCCGTGCATCCGGCGCTGCTGCAGGACCGCGCGCTGGTCAACGCCTGGGGCATCTCGATGTCGGCAACCAGTCCGTTCTGGGTGTCGAACAACGGGACCGGATCCTCGACGCTGTACTCGGTCGATCCGGCGAGCAACGCCACCAGCAAGCTTGCGCTGACCGTCGCGATCCCTGGTGCCGGCAACGTGACCGGCCAAGCATTCAACGGAGGCAGCGCATTCAACGCCGACCGCTTTTTGTTCGTCTCCGAGGACGGCACGGTCTCGGGCTGGCGCGGCGCGCTTGGCACCACGGCCGAAGTGCTGCAGACCGGCTCACCGGGTGCGCTGTACAAGGGTGTCGCGCTGGCCGAGGTCGGCGGCAACGCCTACCTGTATGCCGCCAACTTCCGCAGTGGTGCCATTGACGTGGTCAAAGGCAACGCCGGCGCACCGGACCTGAGCGGCAGTTTCGTCGACCCGAACCTGCCGTCGGGTTATGCGCCGTTCAACATCCGCTTGCTCGCCGGTTCGCTGTACGTCACCTATGCCAAGCAGGCCCTGAGCGGCAACGACGAGACGGCCGGCCCGGGCCTGGGCTTCGTATCGCGCTTCGACCTGAACGGCAACTTTCTTGGCCGCGTCGCCAGCCAGGGCACACTGAACGCGCCCTGGGCACTGACGTTCGCGCCCAGCAGCTTTGGCGACTTTGCGGGGGCGCTGCTGGTCGGCAACTTCGGCGACGGCCGCATCAACGCCTATGACCCGGTGACGCTGAACTTCCTCGGCCAGATGCACGAAAGCAGCAGCAACCAGCCGCTGTCCATCGACGGGCTGTGGGCCCTGACCGCAGGCAACGGCGGATCGGCCGGCAGCGCTGACAAGCTGTACTTCACCGCCGGGCCTGACGACGAACAGCACGGGCTGCTGGGCGTATTGACACCGCAAACCGCGGTGCCGATTCCCGAGCCGCCCGGCACGGGTCTGGCAATCCTCGGGCTGGCGCTGCTCGGGCTGCTGCGTCGCCGCCCAGGTCCGAGACGCCTCAAGCCGTAGCCCGCGCCGCCACCGCCCGTGGGTCTCACGCCACCGGCACGGCGGCGATGGCGCGGCGGCGCTGCCACTGCATGTACAGCACCCCGGCCAGCACCAGGGCACCACCGATCCACTGCTCACGCAGCGGCTGGACGCCGAAGAACAGCAGCGAGATCAGCACGGCAAACACCGGCACCGTGTTCTGCCACAGTCCGCCGGTCTGGATGCCCAGGCGGGCCACGCCGGTGTTCCAGGCCACGGTGGCGAGCGCGGTACAGAACACGGCCGACACCACCAGTTGCAGCACCGTCGACGGCGCCGGGCTCAGGTTGGGGGCGCCGACCAGGCCGCTGGCCCGGGCGGCAGCCCAGAACAACAGCAGCCAAGGCAAGGCGCCGATGGTGGTGAGGAAGGTGCGCCGCAGCTGCGGCGTGCTCGGCGTGAACCAGCGCTGGGCCAGGATGGAGTAGACGGTCCAGCTGCAGATGCCCAGCACCACCAGCACCTCGCCGATGGGCAGGCCGTGCATCCCGTCCCCGCCCATGCCGCTGGCGGGCGCCAGGGTGCGGGCGCGGCCCCAGATCGCGATGCCGGCGCCCAGCAGCGTCAAGGCCGTGGCACCCCAGAAGCCGCGCTCCAGGCGGGCGCCGGTCATCAGCCGCGACACCACGGCCACGTACACCGGCGAGCCGGCCGACAGCGCCGCCACCGTCATCGGGTGGGTCAGGGCCAGGCCCAGGTTGTAGAGCACCAGAAAGGCCGCCACGCACAGGCTCAGCACCGCCACACGCCACAGCGGTATCGGCGAGCGCAACTGACCTGCCCCCAGCGACAGCACCAGCATCCCGCCCAGCAGCAGCGTGGCGACCACATAGCGCAGCGGGGAGACCCAGAACGGGTCGAAATGCTGCAGCAGCGCGGCCGACAGTGGCAGGTTCAGGCCCCACAGCAAGCTGGCACTGAGGTAGCCCGCAGTGCCGGCCAGGGCCGCACTGCGGGCGGCTGCGGCGGCGGTGTTGCTGCGGTCGGCGGCGGCTGGCGGCGGGGTCATCGGCATCCTCAAGGGCACCCGCAGTGTGGTGCAGCGTCGCTGGCCCGGCTTGCGCCTGGGTGACAGGCAGCACCGGGACAGCGGCATCCCCAGGGTTCCGAACCGCCCGGCCCGCTTAGCGCACCAACGCCAGCTGGCGCGATTGCGCCACCAGCTGCCCGTCGGCGTCCCACAGCGCGCCATCCTCCACCACAAGGCCGTCGCACAGGTCATGTGACCAGAACTGGCCACGCAGCCAGCCCGGGGCCGGTCGGCGCCGCAGCTGCACCGTCAGCTCAATCGTGGGCACCCAGCCGACCATGCCCAGCAGGCCGAACACCGCCGGCGGGAACGCGTCGGCCATCAGCAGGCAGGCCAGGGCATCCGGCGGCCGGCCATCGGCAAAGCGGATCCAGCCGGTGACGCGTGCCCGGCCGGCGGCCCCGGGCCGGGCTTCGTCCGGGTGCAGGCGGATGTCCAGCCGGCCCAGGATGGGCAGGTCCACGCCCTGCGCCGGCGCCGATCGCCCAATGCAGGCGTCGGGCGGCGGCAGGTCCGGTGCAGGCAAGGTCAGGGCCGGTGGTGCACTGGCATCCGGTTGCCCTGGCCCACCGAGTTGCCCCATGGCGGCCAGCAGTTCCAGGCGCGGACCGCCGGGCTGGGCCAGCGTGGCCCGCGCGGTGCTGAGCGTGCGGCCGCTGCGCAGCAACTGGGTGTTGATCTGGCAGGGCTGGCCGGCCAACCCCGGGCGCAGGTAGTGGGCGGTGATGCTCAGCGGGTCCGGCTGGCCGGGCGTGGTCTGCCGCAGGGCTTGCGCGGCCAGCGCCAGCAGATAGCCGCCATTGGGGTTGGCGCCGATGTTCCAGGCGGGATGCACCTCACCGGTAAAGTTGGCCGGCAGGTCACCCTGCGGTGCTGGCCCGAGCGCGGTCACGCGGGTCTCGTCGTCGAATTGGCTCATGTGGACTGTCCGTGCAATGTCATCAGGGCGCCAGGCCCACCGTCATGCCACCACAGACGTACAGCACCTGGCCGGTGGTGAAGCCGGCGCGCGCGTCCAGCAGGGACACCACCATGTGCGCCACCTCCAACGGATCACCGAGGCGGCGCACCGGGATGGAATCGACGATGCGCCGGGTGGCCGGTGCATCGGGGGGGTTCACCCGCTGGAACAGCGCGGTGGCGATCGGCCCCGGGCCGATGGCATTGACGGTGATGCCGTCGGCGGCGAGTTCCAGCGCCAGCGTGCGCGTCAGGCCATGCAGCGCCGCCTTGGTGGCCGAGTAGGCGATGCGCTCACCCTTGCCCAGGGCGGCGCGGCTCGAGATGTTGACGATGCGGCCGAAGCGGGCCTGCCGCATGGCCGGCAGCAGGGCCTGGACGCAGAGCATGCTGGCGGCCAGGTTGACCGCGACCACGGCCTGCAGGTCGGCCGTCGTTACCGTGTCGATCGTGCCCGGCCGCACGATGCCAGCGTTGTTCACCAGGCGTGTGATGGCGCGGCCCGCCGTCGCCTCGGCCAGCGCGGCACGCAGGCGCGCTTCGTCGCCCACATCCACCGGCACGACATGTTCGCCCGGCAACGACGCCTCGGGACGGACCAGGTCCAGGTTGACGACCTCGTGGCCGTCGGCCAGCAGGCGCTGCACCACGGCGCGGCCGATGCCGTGACTGCCACCGGTCACCAGCGTGGTGTCGATGCCCATGTGTTGGCTCATGCTGTGCGGATGAGTGAGGGGGCCGGCGCGCTCATGCCGTGGGGCCCGGTTCGGCCGGCGTGAACTTGGGGGCGCTGCGGCCTTGCGCCGTCGGGCGGAAGACCACGCGCACCGGCAGGCCGATGGTCGGCGCCGTATCGCCCAGGTCGACCAGATTGCTCAGCACCACCGGGCCCTCGGCCAGCTGCACATAGGCCACGGTATAGGGTGGATCGGCACGCCGCAGGGTGGAAAAGGCATAAACCTGCCCCGCACCGCTGAGCGGCTTCCAGACCGTCCTGGCACTGCCACAGAACGGGCAGATGGCGCGGGGGTACCAGTGGAAGCGCTCGCAGTCGCTGCAGGCTTTGCCCAGGAAGCGCCCCTGCTGGGCGGCCTGCCAGAAGGGCAGCGCCTCCGGGCTGGCGGCGACATAGGGATCGTCGAGCAGTGCATCGGGGTGGTCCATGGTCAGGCCCTCTCCAGGATCAGGGTTGAGTGGGCATGGCCGCCGCCGAGCACCAGGCCCGGGCCCGCCGCCATCGCAATCGTGCAGTTGGGCACCTGCACCTGCGGGTGCGCCTCGCCGCGCAGCTGCCGCACCGCCTCGATGACCTTGGTGACCCCACCCCGGTTCTGGGGATGGTTGTTGCACAGGCCACCGCCGTCGGTATTCCAGGGCAGCTGCCCTCGGCCGGAGATCAGGTTGCCGTCGGCCACGAAGGCGCCACCCTGGCCCTTCTTGCAGAAACCCAGGTCCTCCAGCTGCAGGATCACCATGATGGTGAAGTTGTCGTAGATGGACGCGTACTGGATGTCCTTGGGCTGCAGCCCGGCCTGCGCAAACGCCAGGCGGCCCGACACCTGGGCGCCGGTCGTGGTGAGGTCGACCAGGCCGCCGTGGTTGGTCTGCACCGTCTCGCCGGTGCCCAGCACCTTCACCAGCGGGCGCTTGAGCCGGCGTGCCACAGCCTGGCTGGTGACCACCAGGGCACCACCCCCGTCGGTGATGACGCAGCAGTCCATCTTGTGCAATGGATCGGCGATGACCCCCGAGGCCAGCACGTCCTCCACCGACACCACCTTTTTCAGAAAGGCGTCGGGGTTGTGCTGGGCATGCACCGAGGCCGCCACCTTGACCCAGGCCAGCTGCTCGGAGGTGGTGCCGAACTCATGCATGTGGCGCTGGGCAGCCATGCCGTAGATCGTGGCGATGGTCCATAGGCTGGCGTCGTCCCAGGCCGCCTCGGGCCGGTCGGGGCTGGCCGGCCGGGGCTGGACACCCACCGACTGACCGACGCTGCGCGGGCGCCCGGCCATGGTGATCAGCGCCACCGAGCATTTGCCCGCGGCAATGGCGGCGGCGGCATGGGCCACCAGCGCGATGTAGGAGCAGCCCCCCAGCTCCGTGCCGTCCAGCCAGGTCAGGCGCAGGTTGAGGTAGTCGGCCATCACCAGCGGCGTGCCGCCAGGCACGTCGCCGGCGCAGAAGTAGCCATCGACATCGGCCAGCGTCAGCCCGGCGTCCGCCAGGGCTCCCAGCGCGCACTCGGCATGCAGCTGCGCGACCGACTTGTCCGGTGCATGCCGTGTCGGATGCTCGTAGGCACCACAGATGTAGGCGGGATTGGCATTCATGGGCAGACCTCGAAGCATGTTCAGTTGACCGACCGCGTGCCGGCGGCCCAATGGCGTGATCGCAAGGCCTTCTTGTCGACCTTGCCCAGCGCCGTCAAGGGCAGGGCCGGAATGGACTCGACCCGCTTGGGCGCCGCCACGGCCCCCTTGGCCTGGCGCACCGCCGCCATGACCTGCTCGCCCAGGACCACGGCCCCGTCCTTCGGCTGCACATAGGCCATCACCAGCTCGCCCCACTTCTCATCCGGAATGCCGATGACGGCGGCGGTGGCCACGCCGGGCAGCGCGCAGATCACGTCCTCCACCTCCTTGGGATAGACGTTGAAGCCGCCGGAGATGATGACGTCCTTCTTGCGGTCGACGATGTAGTACAGGCCGTCAGCGTCCTTGTAGGCAATGTCACCGGTGTGCAGCCAGCCGCCGGCCAGGGCCGCAGCGGTCTCGGCCGGGTTGTTGAGGTAGCCCGACATCACCAGCGGCCCGCGCACGCAGACCTCACCGCGCTCGCCATCGGGCACTTCCACGCCCTGGTCGTCCAGCAGGCACACCCGCATCAGCGGGGCTGGCCGGCCGGCCGCGGCCAGTTGGGCCTCGGTCAGCCGGGCGTGCTCGTCGCGCCCCAGGATCAGGATCGAGTTCGGCGACTCGGTCTGTCCATAACTCTGGATCAGCACAGGCCCGAAGGTCTTCAAGGCCTGCTGGATGCGTGCGGGCGAGGTCGGCGCCGCACTGTAGATGAGGGTGTGGAAAGCCGACCAGTCGACCTCTGCAGCGCGACCGCTGTCGAGCAGCGCGTAAAGCATGGTCGGCACCAGCCAGCTGACGTTGCAGGCGTAGCGATGGATGGCTTCGACGAAGCTGCCGGCCGCGAACCCACGCAGCAAGGTGATGCAGCCGCCGCGCATCAGGGTGGGCACGACCAGCGAGCCGGCGCCGTGGGAGATGGGGGCGACACACAGGTAGCGGGGTTCGGCCGGCCAGTCCTTGGCCGCCAGGTCGATCACGGCATTGGTGGCCAGCGCCCGGTTGCTCAGCATCACGCCCTTGGAGCGGCCGGTGGTGCCGCCGGTGTAGGCCACACGGATCACCGTCTCCGAGTCGCCGCTGGCGACCAGGGGCCGGGGCCCGTAGCCGCTGATCGCCGCCGCCAGCTCGACATAGCCCGGCATGCTGCCCACCGACAGCCAGCTGCGCACCCCGCTGCAGCGGGCGCGCAGCGCATCGCCCCGTGCACGGTGGTACTCGTCGACGATGACGATGCGGGCGCCGCAGTCGTCCAGGATGTAGGCGTGGTCGGCCTCGCTGCCCATCGCATGCAGGGTGACCGAGCGCAGGCCACGCAGGTAGACCGCGGCGATGATGGCAAACACCTCGAAACGGTTGACCGCCAGCTGGGCCACCGTGTCGCCGGGCTGCA
>Ga0208398_101336_pt1 | contig 10033 bp, 11 predicted proteins | sample LakWasMe79_HOW10_2_FD_183905 | JGI IMG/M metagenome (GOLD analysis project Ga0208398, IMG submission 183905) | Freshwater sediment methanotrophic microbial communities from Lake Washington under simulated oxygen tension - Sediment Metagenome... | ecosystem: Environmental > Aquatic > Freshwater >... | reverse complement strand
CGGATGCACCGACGATGGCCAGGGTGTCGCCGGCCTGCACCTGCAGGTCCACGCCCTGCAGCACGCTGACGTCCAGCCCGCCCTCGCTGAAGCGCTTGCTCAGGCCCTCGCAGCGCAGCACGGGTTCATTCATAACGCAGGGCCTCGGCGGGCTTGACGCGGCTGGCGCGCCAGCTCGGGTACAGCGTAGCCACGAAAGCCAGCACCAGCGAGATCAGCCCGATCGGCAGCACGTCGGCCAGGCGCGGGTCGCTGGGCATGCGGCTGATCAGGTAGACGCTGCTGGGCAGAAAGGCCATGCCCAGCAGCCGCTCCAGCGCCGGCACCAGGGTGCCGATGTTGAACGCCACCAACAGGCCGAAAGCCACGCCGCCCAGCGTGCCGATGACCCCGCTGGCGGCGCCCTGCACCACGAAGATGCCCATGATCGAGCGTGGGCTGGCGCCCAGCGTGCGCAGGATGGCGATGTCCGCACGTTTGTCGGTCACCGTCATCACCAGCGTGGACACCAGGTTGAAGGCCGCCACCGCGACGATCAGCGTCAGGATGATGAACATCAGCCGCTTTTCCAGCTGCACCGCGTCAAACCAGTTGCGGTTGGTGCGGGTCCAGTCGCGCACCACCAGGCCGGGTGGCAGGGTCTCGGCCAGCTGCTGGGCCACCGCGCGGGCCTGGTGCAGGTCGGCCAGCTTGAGCTGCACGCCGCTGGCGCCGTCCAGCCGGTACAGCCGCGCCGCGTCGTCCAGGTGGATCAGCGCCAGGCCACTGTCGTACTCGTAGTGCCCGGCCTCGAAGGTGCCGGCCACGGTGAAGCTCTTGAGCCGCGGTATGGTGCCGGCCGGCGTCACTTGGCCGCCCGGTGCCACCAGCGTCACCGTGTCGCCCACCCGCACCCGCAGCGTGCGCGCCAGTTCCACCCCCAGCACGATGTTCCAGGCGCCGGGCTGCAGCCGGGCCAGCACGCCATCCTTCAGCTGGGCGGCCAGCGGTGTCACCTTGGCCTCTTCGGCCGGATCGATGCCCCGCACCACCGCGCCGCGCATCTCGTCGCCGCGGGCGATCAGCGACTGCATCGCAATGAAGGGCGCCGCGGCCAACACCGCCGGGTTCTTGCCAGCGGCGGCGGCGGTGGCGCGCCAGTCGGCCAGCGCATTGCCCTGGGCATCGAAGACCTCCACATGCGCCACCACGCTGAGCATGCGGTCGGTCACCTCCTTCTGGAAGCCGTTCATCACCGACAGCACGATGATCAGCGCCGCCACGCCCAGGGCGATGCCCAGCATCGACACGAAGGAGATGAAGGAGATGAAGCCGTTGCGCCGGCCGGCCCGGCCAGCGCGGGTGTAGCGCCAGCCGATCTGCCATTCATAGGGCCAGTTCATGGGGAAGGCATGCTAACAGTGGGCCCCTGCCGGGCCGGCCGCCGGCCCGGCACCGGGCGGGCCCGGATAATGCGGCGGTGATGCACCTGATCGTCCCCTTTGCCGGCACCGTCTCCGAAGCCGGCCGGCACGCGCTGCAATCGTTGGCCCTGCCCCAGCTGGAACGGCTGCTGGCGCGCCTGAGCCCCGGCCTGCCGCTGGGCAGCGACGAGTTCAGCCCGAACCCGCCGCACGAGCAGGCCCTGGCCCTGGCCCTGGGCTGGGCCGACGACCCCGCCACCCTGCCCGACGCCGCCCTGCCCTTTGCCGCCCGCCAAGCCGCCGCGCTGGGCCTGGCCACCGACGACGCCGCCTGGGGCCTGCTCAGCCCGGTGCACCTGCATGTGGGCACCGAGCAGGTCAGCCTGACCGAGCCGGCTGCGCTGCAGCTGGACGAGGCCGCCTCGCGCGAATTGCTGGACATCGTGCGCGAATTGTTCGAGTCCGAGGGCTTCACCCTGCACTGGGCCGCACCCGACCGCTGGCTGGCCACCCATGCCTTGTTCGACGGCCTGGCCACCGCCTCGCTGGACCGGGTGACCGGGCGCAACGTCGACCCCTGGCTGCCCGACCAGCGCAGTGCCCGGTTGATCCGCCGGCTGCAGAACGAGGTGCAGATGCTGCTGTACACCCACCCGGTGAACGACCGACGCGAGGCCGCCGGCCTGCCCACCGTCAACTCCTTCTGGCTCAGCGGCTGCGGCCGGGCGCCGGCCGCCCCGCCCACCGCCGAGGTGCAGGTCGATGACCGCCTGCGCGCCCCCGCCCTGGGCGAGGACTGGGCGGCCTGGTGCGAGGCCTGGCGTGCACTGGACGCCGGCCCGCTGGCCAGGCTGGCGCAACAAGGCGGCGCGCTGACCTTGTGCGGCGAGCGTCATGCCGTCACCTTCACGCCGCAGCCGCAAGGGCTGTGGCAACGGCTGAGCAGCGCCTGGCGCAAGCCGGCGCTGCACGGCGTGCTGGAGCGCCTGTGAGCAGCGGCCCCGTCAGCGCCCCGGACAGCGCAGCGCCGTCCCTGAGCACGCGCGACGTGCCACCGCGCGCCGCGTTTGCGCTGGAGCAGGCCGGCGTGCACCCGCTGCTGGCGCGGCTGTTTGCCGCCCGCGGCGTGCGCTCGGCCGACGAGCTGGACGACGGCCTGGCCAAGCTGCTGCCCCCCACCACGCTGAAGGGCGCGGCCGAGGCCGCGGTGCTGCTGGCCGATGCGCTCGCCGCCGGCCAGCCCATCTGCATCGTCGCCGACTACGACTGCGACGGCGCCACCGCCTGCGCCGTGGCCTTGCGCGGCCTGGTGATGCTGGGCGCCGCGCCCGGCAGCGTGGGCTATGTCGTGCCCGACCGCGCGGTGCACGGTTACGGCCTGACACCGGCCATCGTCGACCTGGCCATGGCGCGCGACCCGGCGCGCCCACCCGCCGTGCTGGTGACGGTGGACAACGGCATCGCCAGCATCGCCGGCGTGGCCCATGCCCGCGCGCTGGGCCTGAAGGTGCTGGTCACCGACCACCACCTGCCGGCACTGGGGGCGGGCGGCCAGGTCGAGCTGCCCGACGCCGATGTCATCGTCAACCCCAGCCAGCCCGGCTGCGGCTTCGAGAGCAAGGCCCTGGCCGGTGTCGGCGTGATGTTCTACGTGCTGCTGGCGCTGCGCGCCGAGCAGCGTGCGCGCGGGCTGTACGACGCGTCCGGCCAGCCCAAGCTCGATGCCCTGCTGGACTTGGTGGCGCTGGGCACGGTGGCCGACGTCGTCCGGCTCGACGGCAACAACCGCCGCCTGGTGGCGCAGGGCCTGAAGCGGGTGCGCGCCGGCCGCATGCAGCCGGGTGTGGCGGCCCTGTTTGCCGCCGCCGGCCGCAGCGCGGCGCGCGCCGCCGGCTTCGACTTCGGCTTTGCGCTGGGCCCACGCATCAACGCCGCCGGCCGCCTGTCGGACATGACGCTGGGCATCGAATGCCTGCGCACCGACGACCCGGCGCGGGCCGCCGAGCTGGCCCAGCAGCTGGACGCCATCAACCGCCAGCGCCGCGAGGTCGAGGCCGACATGCGCACCCAGGCCGAGCTGCTGCTGGACGAGCTGCTGGCCCGCCAGGCCGCGGCCGCGGGCGACAGCGGCGCCACGCCGCCGGCCCTGGTGCTGTACGACCCGGCCTTCCACGAAGGTGTGGTCGGCATCGTCGCCGGTCGCCTGAAGGACCGGCTGCACCGCCCCACCTTCGTGCTGGCCAAGGGCCAGGACGGCCTGCTCAAGGGCTCGGGCCGCTCGATCGCCGGTTTCCACCTGCGTGACGCGCTCGACTTGGTCAGCAAGCGCCACCCCGGCGTGCTGCGCCGGTTCGGTGGCCATGCCATGGCGGCCGGCTGCACGCTGGACGAGGCCGACCTGGCCACCTTTGCCGCCGCCTTGCAGCGCGTGGCCAGCGAATGGCTGCAACCCGAAGCGCTGAACCGGGTGCTGGCCACCGACGGCCCGCTGGGGCTGGAGCACTTCAACCTCGCCACCGTGGCCCAGCTCGATGCCCAGGTCTGGGGCCAGGGCTTCGAAGCGCCGGTATTCTGCGATGAGGTCGACGTGCTGCAGCAGCGCCTGGTCGGCGAAAAGCACCTCAAGCTGCGTGTGCGCCATGCTGGCCAGTTGCGCGACGCGATCTGGTTCGGCCATGCCGAGCCCTTGCCGGCGCGGGTGCGGCTGGCCTACCGGCTCAACCTCGACGAATTCCAGGGGCAGCAGCGGCTGCAGATGGTGGTGGAAGCAGCGGCATGAGGATGCAACCGACCCGGTTCAAGCGGCGTGGCGTACTGGCCACGCTGGCCCCCTTGGCCTCCTTTGCCGTGTTGGGCCTGTCGGGCGCCCTGTGCGCGGGTCCGGCGTGGGCCGCCGAGCCCCGGGTGCAGATCGTGGCCCATGGCCTGGTCAACCCCTGGGCGCTGGCCTTTCTGCCCGACGGCCGCCTGCTGGTGACCGAAAAGCCCGGCCGCATGCGCATCGTCGCCACCGACGGCAGGCTAGGCCCGCCGCTGCCTGGCCTGCCCACGGTGGCCGCCGAAGGCCAAGGCGGCCTGCTCGACGTGGTGCTGGACCCGAAGTTCGCCAGCAACCGCTGGGTCTACTGGAGCTACAGCGAGCCCGGCCAGGCCGCCGATGGCGACAGCGTCAACGGCACCGCCGTGGCACGTGCGCGGCTGGACGGTGCCGCCGGCGCCGAACGGCTGGCCGACGTGCAGGTGATCTTCCGCCAGTCGCCCAAGGTGGCCAGCCGGCTGCACTTCGGCTCGCGGCTGGCCTTTGCGCCGGACGGCCGGCTGTTTGTCACCCTGGGCGAGCGTTTCTCGCGCAAGGAGGACGCCCAGCTGCTGGACAACCACCTGGGCAAGATCGTGCGCATCGAGGCCGATGGCCGGGTGCCGGCCGACAACCCGCTGGTCGGCCGGCCAGGGGCGCGGCCGGAGATCTGGAGCTGGGGCCACCGCAATGTGCAGGGCGCGGCGGTGCACCCGCTCACCGGCGAGCTGTGGGCCACCGAGCACGGCCCACAAGGCGGCGACGAGCTGAACCTGGTGCAGCCCGGCCGCAACCACGGCTGGCCGGTCATCACCTATGGCCGCAACTACGTCACCGGCACCAAGATCGGCGAAGGCAGCGAGCGCGCCGACGTGGTGGCCCCGCTGGCCTATTGGGGGCCGACCTCGATCGCGCCCAGCGGCCTGGCCTTCCTGACCAGCGACCGCTACCCGGGCTGGAAGGGCAACCTGTTCCTCGGTGCGCTGCGGGGCCAGGCCCTGCTGCGGCTGGAACTGGCCGGCAACCAGGTGGTGCGGCAGGAACGCCTGCTGCAAACCTTGAACGAACGCATCCGCGACGTGCGCCAGGGCCCGGACGGCTACCTCTACCTGCTGACCGACAACGCCGACGGGCGCGTGCTGAAAGTGCTGCCATGAGCCATGACCACGTTCACGATGACGACGGACACAGCCACCTCGACGAGATGGACCTGCGTGTGCGGGCACTGGAAACCGTGCTCACCGAAAAGGGCTACATCGACCCGGCGGCACTGGCGCGGCTGATCGACACCTACCAGACCCAGATCGGCCCGCGCAACGGCGCCCGGGTGGTGGCCCGCGCCTGGGCCGATCCGGCCTATGCCGACTGGCTGCAGCGCGACGCCAGCGCCGCCATCGCCGCGCTGGGCTACAGCGGCCGGCAAGGCGAGCATATGGTGGCGGTGTTCAACACCCCCGAGCGCCACAACCTGGTGGTGTGCACGCTGTGCAGCTGCTACCCCTGGCCGGTGCTGGGCCTGCCGCCCACCTGGTACAAGAGCGCGCCCTACCGCGCGCGGGCGGTGAAGGACCCCCGCGGCGTGCTGGCCGACTTCGGCATCACCCTGCCCGATACCACCACCGTGCGGGTCTGGGACTCCACCGCCGAAGTGCGCTACCTGGTGATCCCGCAGCGCCCGGCCGGCAGCGCCGGCCTGGACGAAGCGGCGCTCGCCGACCTGGTCACCCGCGACTCGATGATCGGCACCGGCCTGCCGAAGTCGCCCGCAGCATGACCTACCGGACCCACGCCGACCTCGGTGGCCAACCCGGTCACGGCCCGGTCCAGCCCGAGCCCGAGGGTGCGCTCTGGCACGCCGCCTGGGAACCCCACGCGCTGGCGCTGACGCTGGCCATGGGCGCCACCGGCAGCTGGAACATCGACCAGAGCCGCGCCGCCCGCGAAACCCAGCCCGACTATGCCCGGCTCGACTACTACCGCCTGTGGCTGGCCGCCCTGCAGCAGCTGATGGCCGAACGGGGCCTGGTCGGTGCCGACGAACTGGCCGCCGGCCATGCCCTGCGGCCGCCGGCGCCGGTGCCACGCGTGCTGGCCGCCGCCGACGTGGCCGCCGCGCTGGCGAAGGGCTCGCCCACCGAACGGTCCGCCACCACCGCCGCACGCTTCGCGGTGGGCGACCGGGTGCGCACCCGGCACGACATCCCCCCCCACCACACCCGGCTGCCCGGCTATGCGCGCGGCAGGCGCGGCGTGGTGGAACGGGTGCATGGTCCGCATGTGTTTGCCGACGCCAACGCGCAGGGCCTGGCAGCGCCGCCGCAGTGGCTGTACGGCGTGGCCTTCGACAGCGCCGAGTTGTGGGGCGACCAGGCCCAGTCCGGCCTGACGGTGGCCATCGACGCCTGGGAGAGTTACCTCGACACCGACGCACCGCTGGGAGAGGCGGCATGAACCCGACCTCGGTCGACCTGCACGGCTGCCCCGGCCTGCCGCTGGCGGGCGATGGGACCGGCCCGGTCTTCGCCGAGCCCTGGCAGGCCCAGGCCTTTGCGATGACGCTGCAGTTGCACCAGCGTGGCCTGTTCAGCTGGCCCGAGTGGGCAGCGGCGCTGTCCACGCAGATCGCCCAGGCCCAGGCCGCCGGCGACGCCGACCGGGGCGACACCTACTACCGGCACTGGCTGGCTGCGCTGGAAGCCCTGGTGGCCACCAAGGGCGCGGCCCGCCCCGACGAACTGGCACGCTGTGCCCAGGCCTGGGACCAGGCCGCCGACCGCACGCCGCACGGCCAGCCCATCGTGCTGCAGCCGGGTGACTTCCCGCCGTTGGCCAGCACCTAGCAGCGGGCCGGCCGCCTGCTTACACTGCGCCAGCCCCGCTACTTGCCCCGCCCTTGACCGCCGCCACGCTCCCGTCCTTCGCCAGCCAAGTCGAGGCCCTGCGCCCGCAGCTGATGCGCTTTGCCCGCAGCCAGCTGCGCAACGAGGCCTGGGCCGAGGACGCGGTGTCCGAAACCCTGCTGGCGGCACTGGAGAAGCCGCAGGGCTTTGGTGGCCAATCCCAGCTCAAGACCTGGCTGGTCGGTGTGCTCAAGCACAAGGTGGTGGACCAGCTGCGCCGCCACAGCCGCGAGGCCACGCTGCTGACCACCGAGGACGGCGAGGACCTGGACGAGTCACTGTTCGAGACCGAGGGAGGCCATTGGCGTGAGCGGCCGCAGGACTGGGGCGATCCGGCGCTGCACCTGGGCCAGCGCCAGTTCTTCGAGGTGCTGGAAGTCTGCTGCGACCAGTTGCCGACGACCCAGGGCCGGGTCTTCATGATGCGCGAGTGGCTGGAGCTGGACACCACCGAGATCTGCAAGGAATTGCAGATCAGCACGACCAACCTGTGGGTGCTGCTGCACCGCGCGCGGCTGAGGCTGCGTGAATGTCTGCAACAGCGCTGGTTTGCCCAACACCCTGCGGCAACCACCACCAAGACTGCACGATGAAGATGATGCGCACCTGCCAGGACGTGACGCGCCTGGTGCTCGAAAGCCAGGACCGCCCGCTGCGTGTGGGCGAGGCGCTGGCCATGCGCCTGCACTGGCTGGCCTGCGACGGCTGCCGGCGCTTCCGCGACCAGCAGCGCCTGATGCGCCAGGCCCTGGACCGCTGGCGCGCCTACCGCGACGAGCCCTGACCCCCCCATTGCCGACCTTGGGGGTTTCCGCCGGCGCCCTGGCCATGGGATAACTTGGCACGGACCAGCCCTGGTCCGCAGAACCGACCCAGGCCCGGGCCTGGGTTGTCACCGGCCCGGAGGTGAGCGATGTCCGTTTTGACCTGCCCCCAACCTGCCCGCCGCGCCCGGCAGGTGGCCGCGCTGGCCGCTGTGGCGCTGTTGGCCGCCTGTGGCAGCCCGCCGCCACCCGGGCCACAGATCCGCATCACCGAGCCGGCCGACGGCGCCGTGCTCACCAGCCCGTTCAGGCTGCAGTTTGCGGTGCGTGGCCTGGTGGTGGCGCCGGCCGGCGAGGTGATCGAGGGCAGTGGCCACCACCACCTGCTGATCAACGCCGACCCGCTGCCCGCCGGCACGGCCGTGCCCTTCAGCGAGCGTCACCTGCACTTCGGCAAGGGCCAGACCGACACCGAGCTGAGCTTGCCGCCCGGCACCTACCGGCTGACGGCGCAGTTCGCCAACGGCGCGCACCAGAGCTACGGGCCGGCGCTGAGCCACCAGATCACCGTGACGGTGAAGTAGCCGCCGCGGCCCGCGGTCAGTCGGTGCGTCCGCCGGCCACGGCCAGTTCCGGCGTGCCGGCCGCCAGCACGGTGATCACCCGGCGCAGTGCCTGCACCTGCTCGTCCAGCGCCATCGGCTGGGCCGTGGGATGCCGACCCGCCTGCTCGGGCAGCGGTGGCAGGTGGACGAAGCCGCCCACCATGCCCGGCCGCGCCGCCAGCGCGTGCATCAGGCCGTAGAACACCTGGTTGCAGACAAAGCTGCCGGCCGAAAACGACAGCTCGGCGCGGTGGCCGGCCTGCTGCAGCGCGAGCACGATGGCCTTGGCCGGCAGGCCGGTGAAGTAGGCGTTCGGGCCACCGGCCACCACCGGCTGGTCCAGCGGCATCGCCCCGGCGTTGTCGGGGATGCGTGCGTCGATCAGGTTGATCGCCACGCGCTCGACACTGATCGCCGAGCGGCTGCCGGCCAGGCCCAGGGCCAGCACCCAGCGCGGGAGCTGTGCCGCCAGCGCCGCCTGCAGCGCCGGCAGGGCGGTGGCAAAGACGCAGGGCAGCTGCAGCGCCCGCACCCGGGCGCCGCCGATGTGCTGGCCATGCAGCGCCTGCGCCACGGCCCAGGATGGATTGACGGCCTCGCCGTCAAAGGGCTCGAAACCGGTCAGCAGCAGTTCGGCCGGCGCCATCCCGGCCGCCTCACATGCGTTCCTGCGCGGTCACCGGCAGGCTGTGCTCGTAGGGCGGCAGCAGGTCGCGGCCGCTGGCGCCGTCGACAAAGCGCAGCTTGAGCTGGTAGGCGCCGTTGGGCAGGGCCAGCGTGGCCTGGGTGGCGCCATTGCGCAGGTCCAGGGTCTGCACCGTGCGGCCGGCCAATTGCACCTGCAGCACGAAATAGCCGCTGCGCTCGGCGGTCTGCCCGGCGGCGCAGACGCCAAAGCCTTCCACGCCCAGGTGCAGCACGAAGGGGCTGGTCACCGGCTCGGCGTCACGCAGATTGGCCAGGCCCAGCCATTCACCGGGCGGGCGCGGCCGGCTCACTTCGTCCTGGTACCAGGCCTCGCAGCTGTCGTCGTAACGCCGCGGGTCGATGCGCAGCGGCTCGGCTGTGCGCTTGCCGGCCACCTGGATGCGGATCTCGGGGCTGTAGACGAAGTGCGGCACATGGTCGTGGTCGGCAAACAGCAGGCGCAGCGTGTGCGGGCCGGGCGGCAAGTCCAGCTGGGCAAAGGTTTGGCCCTTGCCGAAGTGCTTGTGGGTGTCGCTGAACGGGAGCTTGTCGCCGACGTTGTGCGGCAGTGGCGTGTCGATCAGCACATGGTGGTGGCCGGTGCCGGGCAGCGGCTTGCCGGCCGGCACCACCCCCATGCCACGCACCGCAAAGCCCACCAACAGCGGCGAGCGCAGGGTGTAGCCGTCACGCAGGTTGGAAAAATCGACACTGCGTGGCTCCTTGCCGGGACGGGTGCGCAAGCGGGTGTGCTGGGTCCAGCAGCCCCGCTCCAGATCCCCCTGCGGCAAGGGCAAGGCCTGCACCTGCAGGGCCGCCAACAGCCCCAGGGCTACTCCGACCAGCCAACGCTTCGACCCGTTCACGCCCATTCCGT
>Ga0208398_101335_pt1 | contig 10044 bp, 6 predicted proteins | sample LakWasMe79_HOW10_2_FD_183905 | JGI IMG/M metagenome (GOLD analysis project Ga0208398, IMG submission 183905) | Freshwater sediment methanotrophic microbial communities from Lake Washington under simulated oxygen tension - Sediment Metagenome... | ecosystem: Environmental > Aquatic > Freshwater >... | reverse complement strand
ACACCGACGAAGCGGGCTACTGCCTGACCGCATCGGCCAAGCGCAACGGCATGCGCCTGATCTCGGTCATCATGAATGCCGACAGCAAGCAGGCCCGCGCCGACCAGACGCGCGTGCTGTTCAACTGGGGCTACGCGAACTTCGAGGAAGCGTCACCCGCACAGGCGGGCGCGACGCTGACCAGCGCCAAGGTCACCTACGGCGTGGCGCCCACGGTCAATGCCGGCCTTGCACAGCCCTGGACGCTGGTGCTGCCCAAGGGCCAGGCGGCCGCAGTCAAGACGGCCATCACGCTGAATCCCGCCATCGAGGCGCCGATCGCCAAGGGCGCCCTGATCGGCAAGATCGTCGCCACGGCCAACGGCAAGCAACTCGGCGAGGCCCCAGTCGTCGCGCTCGCTGACGTGGAGCGCGCAGGGTTCTTCGAGCGTTTGCGTCAGCGCGTTGTCGGCTGGTTCTCGAAGTAAGGCAACTGTTGAGCGCCGAGGTCGAGCTATCGCTGTCAAGCGCGACCGGCGCCACCAGTTTAGGTTTGCCGGATACCTGCCCGGTGTGCGGCTAGTGCAGCGCAGGACACTGCTGTGAGGGCAGGTGTCGGGCAAACCTCGGGGGAGGAAGCCGCGGCGCACGTGGTGCTGGTTGTTGCAGTGAGCCGGCTATGGCGATTGCGTCATCGGACTCCGCCAAGGATGCTCGTTAGCAAGAACGTTGGTGGCGTCGGAGCGTGTCAAGCCAGATCGCTCAAATTCACCGCCAGCGCCTTGTGGCCCAGGCGCTCCGGCGCCACCGTGGAGAGGAAATGCCGCCCCTCCACCAGCATGTCGCTGGACACCAGCCACTGCATGCCCGGCGTCGGATTGATGACCGCACAGTCGTCGCCGATGCCCGCCGGCACTTCGTCTGCAGTTGGTCGGGCCAGGCCTTGGCCTTGAACAAAGAAGCGCTGGATCAAATCGAATTCACCCATGGGGGGAATGTGTCAGGGTGGGGGGGTAATAGGCTGGGTGCGGTCGCTCATCAGCGACTTCCGGAATGACGTCTATCGCCATCAGCAGTCATTGGGCGATCAGCCTAGTTGCGTCAGTGCTCGGACTTCTACGAGCCAGTGGTGGCCAGCCGAACCGGCGCAACGTCGTCAATCCGCAGCCACAGATTCCTTCGGTGCCCAGTGCTTCGCGGTGCGGATGTCGAACCAATCGCAATAGAGCTCAAGGCGCAGTTCGTCATCGCCGCGGGGCACCATGAAGCGCTCCAGCATTGGGGGGATCGGGAAGTAGAGACCGGCGTACATTTCCTGCAACGGCCTATCCAGTTGGATTGCCCCTTCCGCGCGAGCATGGCCGTCGACAGACGTCGCCACTACTTCATCGAGACGGATCTCGTACTTGAACGCAGCGCTGACTGTGTCGGAAATGACGTACTCGATCTTGTTGCCAGCCCAGACGACACCACGACTTTCGCACTCAGGCAGCAGGTCGCCATACGCGTTGAATGCGGAATCCGGCAGGCGAATGTAGAAGCCGCCGAGACCCGTCCCGGCGCGCTCGTCAACGACTTGGAGGATGCGCGGCTTCTTGGCGGCAGGATCGGATGGTTCCGGTGCGGGTTGGGGGCTGTCGACATTGACGACGTGCACGTCTGACCGCGTGACTACCTGCCTTTGCCCGCCCTTGCGGACGACGCCAATATCGTTCTTCAGCAGCACCCACAACTCCGACCGCCGCTTCGACAGGAGATCGAGATTGAGCGCACCGTCGCCAAAGAACCGAGGACTCCAGCGCTTGAGTGACGGCCCCAGGTACTCGTGGCAGAAGGTCGCGATGAGCGAATAGAAGATCTGCGTGAATCCCAGATCCCGCAGCTTCTCGATCTCCGGATGTCTGACATCGGCGAAGATCTCAAGGCCCTGGCTTCCCCCTAGATCGCGAACGAAGACGGGAATATCTTCTGTCAACTTGCCGGGAGTGAGCTTGAGCGAGCGAACCTCATATGACTTCGTGATGTTCAACTCCAACTCACTCAGGAACACCTTTTCGAAGCGGCTCAGATCCTTGTAATGCTCGACGACCTCGATCATCCCGTCGAACGCCTTGGCCGCGCAAAACATTTGCAGGTACGTTTGCTCAGCAGCGCGGCGGTGCCCGTCGCCCGAGAGCAGCACGACGATATGCCCGCGGGTCTGCATGATCTGGTTCAGTGCCTGTTTCTGCGCCGTCCCGAAATAGACACCGACGCCGCCCCCGCTGGCGCGCTGCCGGATCTCGCCGAGCGTGCTCTCCGAGCCATCCGCTAGGCTGACCTTCACGTTGGTCAGCTTGTCGTACATGCCGTGGCTTATGACGTACCGGAAGATCCGAGTGTGCTGTGCAATGCGATCCGTCGATGCAAGTACCGTCTCGACCGCGACGCGCTCGAGCACCTGCGCGATCTGGCCGAGCAGCACAGTGGTGCCGCTTTCGAGCGAGTCGCGCCCTGCTGTGGGTACGAACCGGTCGCAGTCCAAGCGTCCCGCGATGCCTATCACCGTCGGCACGGAGGTCGCGCACAACTTGAAGCCGCGCTTGAAGACATCGATCGCACCATTCTCGAATCGCACTTGCCCCGTGAGGCTCACCGGATCGTCACCCACCTTCAAGGACGTAATGGATGCGACCAGACTGTGGCCGCGATCCTCAAAGAACTGGCCGAAAATCGTCAGGTTGCCACCTTGCCACTCCTGCACAGCCGCATTGATAGCCGTAAGGTTGTCCTTGTCGTCGAGATCGCTGAACTTTCCCTGGGAAACGCGGTCTCCGTTGAAGAAAATGGCGATCGGCACGAATCGAACGAAGTCACGCAGATACTTCTTGAGTTCCTCGATGTTGGCATCAGCCCTGAGGTAGCCGGCCACGATGGTTCCCCGCGGCGCCGACGCGTCCGACTCCTCCACTGCGATAGACGGAATGCTGGCGCCAGCGGCGCGAATATCAGCCTCCGACAGGCGCGTCAACGTTCCGTGCGGCGCATCCGCCGTCTTCGAGATTACTTCCAGCTTGTCGCAGACGCCGAAATTGGCAAAACCGCCGATACCGAACGTACCGACGCACCCCGCCTTGGCCGCCTCTGGGGTGCGCTTGCCGCTTGCGCCAATGGTCCAGAAGAGATTGGCAAGTTCCGCCGGCGTCATGCCATTGCCGGTATCCCGGACTCGGACCACCTTGCCACTTGCCTCGATGTCGATGCGATAGCGGGGGTCGGATGCCTCAATCTCCTCGCGGTAGGCCTGGATCCGTACAGCGTCGACGGCGTTCTGGACGTTCTCGCGAATGAACGCCAGCGGCGTTTCGTAGATCTGCTTTGAGATGATTCGAAGCACGCTTTCGAAGTCGATCCCGGCCTGGAAGGATTTCGGTTGTTCGCTCATTCAGTTAGCTCCGTTACCGGCCGTCTTCAGAACATTCCTGAAGTTCCTGTCCCCGGTCTCTACGGCAAGGCGATTGCCAAGCTCGAGCAACGGTGCGTGGGACTTCGACGGCACGACCTCTAGTGCATCGAGCAATGCTGCCTTTGCGTCATCGGTCGCGCCAAGGCCGTGAAGCAGCGCGACCAGCACGGCTCTGTCCTCCGGCTCCGCGAGGCCCTCATCAATCAACATGCGGTATTGCGTCGCGGCCTGCTGCTTGTCGGCACCGTTGGCTCCGTGAGCAAGGCCCAAGGCATACATCCGACGGGCCTGCGTGGAGACGGTCCGGTCGGCAGAGGACATGTGGCGCTCCGCTTGGTCGAGCAGAAGCTGCCATTCTTGCGAAGCCGCCAAGTCGGAGAGAAGGTCAACCGCGAACGAGGACGTTGGTTGCGCCGAGACCAGATTGCGGGCATCCGCATCATGCGCGACCAAGCGTGCAGCTAGGCCGGTATCCGTGGCACAACGCGCTTTGAGTTCCGTGGCGTACGCATCGACCGCTAAACCTCGTTGATCCACCAAGCTTCGCAGAGGCATGCGCCCCCCGAAAACGCCCAATGCATTGCGGAAGCGGAGGAATTCAATCGTCCTTTCACGAAGCGCGCCGGCCTGCAGGTCCAGCACATCCACAGACGCGAAAAAATGACTGGCCCCGCCGGGGATCGGCACTTCGGACTTCTTGCCGAGCAGGAGCGCTGCCAGGTAGTACGCGAATTCGCTCGAAGCCACGCTAGACGCCAAGATGGCCTCGGCTAGTTCGCCGAGATCGCACGGGGCGGCTGCACGAAGCTCGAACGGAAACTCCTGGTTGCTCGAATACACGAAGCCACCCTGACCTTGGTCGTACTGCACTGTCGTCAGCGTCCTAATGCCGTCGTCGAGGCTCAACGTCACGACTGTGTACGTGTTGTGGGATTCGCGCGTCTCGAAGGACGATCCCGCGGCAATGGTGAGACAGGCCTTGGCGTCGAACCCAGCCCCATGTGCCCCGGGTTGGTGCAGGTGACCGCAGTGGTAGAAGTCGCAGTTCGCATTGATTCGCTGAAGCGCCGCGATCCGGTCGAATTCCTGGAGCAGGTGCAGCGGGTGGTGGGCCAGCGCAATGACAACGTGCGGCTTGCGCTCCGCTGCAAGCTCCAAGGCTCCGAGGACCTGGCGTTCGCCAATTAGGATCCTTCCATGATCGGACTCGCCGCCTTCGCAAAGCCATGCGGAGTCCAACCCGACGATGGCCACGACCACGTCGTCAATCTCCAGCGAGGACACGTAGGCAAGTCCGTCGGGCGTGGGCGTCCTATGCTGCGCCCCAAGAAAGCTAGATTGGAAATCTCGATAGGCGCTCTGACGCTTCGAGAGGGTGGCAAGGTTGTCGTCCGGGGCGAGAATTGGATCAACGGCGTTGGGGCTGACGAGTTGCTTTCGGGCGCCGGCGAAACACAGGGTCTGCTTCTCCCGATCAATGTCGTGGTTGCCGGGCACGCAGAAGAACCGTTCAAGGGGCACCCCAGACGCTGAGCTGATTTCCGTCAGAAACGTCTCTAGGAGCGTGTATTCGTTCGCTTTTCCCGAAAAGGCCAGGTCGCCAGTCACGAGGGCGAAGTCCAATATCCGGCCCTGAGCCTTATCCGCCTCGATGGACGTCTTCAAGGCGCGAAGGATGATGTCCTGGGACCAGGCGTCCCGCGCTCGCATGTGGATGTCGGATATCTGGAGCCAAGTGATGGGCCGCATGTGTTCTCAGTGTTGGCGATGTGTTAATCCACGCGAGTACCGCGAGACCAGGGTATCACTTGACCAACAGAACCGCGCAATGTGTGTACCCAATGACCGATGACCGAGTCGAATGGCAACACCCGCGCGCCATCCCCAACCACCCACCCTCACATACTCCTCATCATCCATCACCACCCCCCGGATCACATCGTTGCCCGGCAGGATGCGTGTGAACTGAAATCCAATTCTCTGCAGCAATCGCCCCGAGGCGTGGTTGCCCACGGTCACGGTGGCGACAAAGCGGCGCACGCCTCGCGCCGTTAGCTTCTCAATCGCCGCGGCGGCGGCTTCGCTGGCATAGCCCTGGCCCCAGTAGCGGCTGAAAAAATAGAAGCCGAAATTGCTGGCCTCCAGGCCGTCGGTGATCTCGGCATCGACGCGGCCGAGGTAGTGCCCATCGGACTTGCGGCGCACCGCCCAGATGGGCCATGCGAACTGGGCGTCGGGGTCCATGCGGCTGTGCTCGATGCGCTGCCAATGCGCACGCAAGGCCTCCAGACTGGTCGGCTTGGCCATGGTGATCCAGCGATACAGGGCCTCGTCGTCCTGCAGCGGCTGAAAGAACGCATCGGCATGGCGCGCGCACAGCGGCTCCAGCAGGAGCCGGGGCGTTTCGATGGCGGCCGCCAGTTCAGCGGCGATCTCGGGCTGCATACAGAAGGAAGGGAGGAAGGAAGCGAGGGAGGCCTGGTTGCGGGCTGCGGTGATGTGATAGATCAGCAGCTTGGGAATGTAAGGCCAGCTTCCGCACATGGGTGACACTCGGCTTTTCCTTGCCCCGCGCCGCTTACTTTGCCTCAAACCCCCGCTTCCTCCGCCCCGCCCGCCACGCTGGCCACCTTGGCCAACGGCTTGCGCACCGTCACCATCCCCATGCCCTGGCGCGAGACGCTGAGCCTGAGCGTCTTCATCCGCACCGGCAGCCTGCACGAGAGCGCGCGGCTGAACGGCATCAGCCATGTGGTGGAGCACATGGCCTTCAAGGGCACGGCCAAGCGCGACTGCCAGCGCATCAATCTCGACGCCGAGGCGCTGGGCGCCGAGGTCAATGCCCATACCGACAAGGACCACACCGCCTTTCATATCGAAGGCCTGCCGGGCGATCTGCCGGCCTTTGTGGAGTGGCTGGCCGATATCGTGCTGAACAGCAGCTTCCCCGCCGATGAGCTGGAGCGCGAGCGGCGCGTGATCGAACAGGAGTTCAGCGAATTCGAGGACGACCCGGGCAGCGTGGCCTTCCTGCTGCTGGACCGCGCCTGCTACGGGCCGGGCCATGCGGCGGGCCGGCCCATCATCGGCACGCGCGCCAACATCCGGCGTTTACGCCGCGCGGACTTGCTGGCCTATGCCCGGGCCCAGTACACCGCCTGCAATGTGGTGGTGGCGGCGGCCGGGCCGGTGGATGCCGAGGCCTTCACGCGCCTGGTGGAGCAGGCCTTTGGCGCCATGCCCACGGGCCAGCCCAATGGCCTGAGCGCGCCGCGCTGGCAGGGCGGCCTGAAAACCCGGCGCATGGCCGGCAGCGGCCAGTGCCAGGTCTTGCTGGGTTTCGAGGCGCCGAGCCTGGGCGCTGATGCCCAGAGCACTGCGCACCTGCCCCATGTGCTGGCCGCCGCGCTGCTGGGCGAGGGCATGAGTTCGCCGCTGCTGGACGAGATCCGCGAGCGCCGCGGCCTGGCCTACCACGTGGCCTGCTCGGCCGACATCCTGCCGCAATACGGCCAGTTCCTGATCGAGGGCGCCACCGCGCCGGACCAGGCCGAGGCCTTCCTGCAGGCGGTGCATGCGCTGCTGCAGCGCCAGGCCCAGGGGCCGCTGGATACGGTGGCGCTGGCGCGCGCACGCAAGCAGCTGCAGATGCGCGGCCTGCGCGCCCTGGAGCAGCCGGCGCGGCGCATGGAGGCGGCGGCGCAGGAGCTGCTCCACTTCGGCCGGCTGCTCGAGCCGCACGCGCTGATGGCGCAGCTGCAGGAGGTCACGGCGGCACAGGTGCAGGCGGTGTTCGAGCAGCAGCTGCTGCTGGGGCCGCAGCTGCAGCCCGGCCGGCCGCGCCCGGCCATCGCCCTGGCCGGCAGCGTGCCGCAGCGCGTGCGGGCCTGCGCGCAGGCGCTGGTCGGCTAAGTCGGGGCCTGCTCAGCCCTCGCGCAACACGTTCGAGAGTTCCACCGCCGACTTGACGTCCATCTTCTCGAACACGCGCGCCCGGTGCACCTCCACCGTGCGCACGCTGATATTGAGCTGGTCGGCGATCAGCTTGTTGGGCAGGCCCTGTATCACCAGCTGCATGACCTCGCGCTCGCGCTCGGTCAGCTCGGCCATGCGATGCGCCAGTGCGCCCTGGGCCGAGCGTGCGTTGATCGCCTTGGTGCTCTCGGCCAGTGCCAGCTCGACGCGGTCGACCAGGGCGTTGTCGGAGAACGGTTTCTCGAAGAAGTCGAAGGCGCCGCGCTTCACCGCGGCGACCGCGGTGGGCACGTCGCCATGGCCGGTCAGGAAGATCACCGGCAGCGAGGCCGCCAGGCCGCGCTCGATCAGACGCTCGAACAGGGCGATGCCGCTCAGGCCAGGCATGCGCACGTCCAGCAGCAGGCAGCTGGGCGCATCGGGCCAGCCCTCGCCGCGGCGCGGCAGCGCGTCCAGCATGGCCTCGAAGGCCTCGGCGCTGGCATAGCCCTCCGACAGCAGGCGGCGCGAGCGCAGCAGCCAGGCCAGGCCGTCGCGCACCACCTCCTCGTCGTCCACCAGATAGACCATGGGCAAGGCGACTCGGTTCATGCTTGGATCCCTCCTTCATCGGTGGGCGATGCTAACGCGGCACGCTCAGCGCTTGGCAAGGTGAAGCGGAACTCGGTGCCGGTGGGCAGGCCGGCGACGGCCTCGGTGCGGGTTTCGAAGTCCATCGCGCCGCCATGCTGCTCGATCACGGTGCGGCACAGGCTCAGCCCCAGGCCCATGCCCTCGCTGCGCGTGGTGAAGAAGGGCGTGAAGAGCTGCTTGGCGATGGCGGGCGCGATGCCGGGCCCGCGGTCGCTCACCGCAATGCTGACCCAGCGCTGCTGCAGCTGGCGCACGCGCAGCGTCAGTACGCGCTCGGCCGGCGCGGTGGGGCCGTCCATCGCCTGGATGCCGTTGCGGGTGAGGTTGAGCAGCACCTGCTCGACCATGGTGCGGTCGCAGCGCACGCGCGGCGCGGGATGCGGCAGGTCGAGCTCGATGCGGGTGCCGCTCTTGCGCGCCTGCAGGCTCACCAGCGGCAGCACCGCGTCGATCAGCTCGTCCACCGCGATCGGCTCGCGCGCCTGCTCGCGGCGGCGCACGAAGTCGTGCACGCTCTTGATGACGCGGCCGGCGCGCGCCGCCTGTTCGGCGATGCGGGTGACGGCCTGGCGCACCATGTCGGGCGTCTGCGGATCGGCGGCCTCGTGGGTCAGCAGGTTGAGCGAGGCGGTGGCATAGCTGGAGATGGCGGAGAGCGGCTGGTTCAGCTCGTGGCTCAGCAGCGAGGCCATCTCGCCCACGGTGGCCAGGCGGGCGGTGGCCTGCAGGCGGTCCTGCTGCTGGCGCGAAAGCTCCTCGACGCGGCGCTGCGCGCTCACGTCCAGCACCGCGCTCATCCAGCCGGTCTGCTGGCCCTCGGCGTTCAGCAGCGGGGCCTCGAAGATCAGCACCGGGAAGCGCTCGCCGCTGCGGCGCATGAACACCGTCTCGAAGCCCTGGCGCGGGTCCAGGCCCGCCTCCATGCGAGCGCTGCGGTCGCGATGGCGGCGCTGGTATTCCTCGACGAATTCCGGCGGCCAGTAGGGCGGCACCGATTGCCCCAGCAAGGCCTCGGCGGGGAAGCCGACGATGGCGCAGAAGGCCGGGTTCACATAGGTGATGATGCCGGCCATGTCGCGCGCGCGCAGGCCGGTGATGAGCGAGTTCTCCATCGCCTGGCGAAACGCCAGCGACTCGGCCAGCGCATGCTCGGCAAAGGCGCGCCGCCGCACGTCGCGCGCCAGCAGCAGCACCACGGCGAACAGGGCCAGCGAGAGCCCCAGCACCAGGGCGGTGGCGAGGTTGGGGATCAGCTTGGGCTGGCCGGCGGCACTGTCGACGCGCAGCTGCAGGCTCAGGCCGGCGAGGTCGACCACGCGCTCGGCCTGGTAGTAGCCGGCACCGCGCGTGAGGCCGACGCGCGCCAGCCGCGTGCCATCGCCCTCCACGAAGCTGAGCTCATGGTGGCGTGCATGCTCGCTGGTGGTGGCCTCGTCGAGCAGCTGGCGCAGCCCCAGGGTGGCGACGACATAGGCCTGGGGCTGGCCGGCGCGCAGCTGGGGCAGGCACAGGTCCACCACCTCCAGGCCCTCGCCGCCCGCCAGTGGCACGAAGTAGGAGCGCGAGAACAGCGGCGTGCCCTGGCGCAGCGCGGCCGCGCAGGCCAGCTCGGTCTCGAGCTGCATCTGATCGCGCGAGAGCTGGGCAAACAGCGGCGTGACGAAGGGCGACTCGACCGCGGTCTGCACCTGGCGGCGCGCATCGCGGTACTCGATGCGCAGCACCGGCCGGTTGAAGCGCAGCAGCTCGGCGGCCTCGCTGTGCCAGCGCGCGTCATGCACCTCGGCCCACAAGAGGGCCTGCAGGCTCTGCAGCTCGCGCCCGGCCAGCTGCTTGGCGCGCGCGGCGACCTCGGCCGCCACCTGATCCACCTGCTCCTGCGAGCGCGCTGCCTCGTAGCTAAGGGTGAGCGCCACCAGCAGCGATTGCGCCACCAGCAGCAGGCCCACCAGCGCCCCCCACAACAGGGCACGGCGCCAACGTCGCCTGAGCGCGGGGCTGGAAGAGTTGGC
>Ga0208398_101334_pt1 | contig 10048 bp, 9 predicted proteins | sample LakWasMe79_HOW10_2_FD_183905 | JGI IMG/M metagenome (GOLD analysis project Ga0208398, IMG submission 183905) | Freshwater sediment methanotrophic microbial communities from Lake Washington under simulated oxygen tension - Sediment Metagenome... | ecosystem: Environmental > Aquatic > Freshwater >... | reverse complement strand
CTGGGCGGCAAGCGCCAGGTCTGCAGTTTTGTGTTCACCGATCTGGTGGGTTTTACGCCCATGCTGGAAGCCAGCGACCCGGCCCAGGTGGTGAGCCTGCTCAACGACTACCTGGAGGCCATGCTGGTGATCGTCTTCAAGCACGAAGGCACACTGGACCGATTTGTTGGCGATGCGATGGTGGTGCTGTTTTCGGCGCCCGTGGTGCAGCCGGACCACCGGCAGCGCGGCCTGGACTGCGCGCTGGAGATGGATGCCTTTGCCACCGCGTATGCGAAGCGTTTGCAGGAAACCGGCGTGCGCTGGGGCCAGACCCGCATCGGCGTGCACAGTGGTGAGGTCATTGTGGGCAATTTTGGCGGCAAGACCCTGTTTGACTACCGTGCCCTGGGCGACCCGGTCAATACCGCGGCCCGACTGGAAAGCGTCAACAAGCACCTGGGCACGCGCATGTGTGTGTCACAGGATCTGCTGGACGGCTGCACCGGCGTGCCCGTGCGCGCCGTGGGACGCGTGGTGCTCAAGGGCAAGCGTCACGCCTTGCAGGTGTTCACCCCCGAAGCCACGCTGGACGCCGCCACGTGTGCACCCGCACCCGACTACGACACGGCCCTTCAGTTGCTGCGTGCCGGCCCAACCCATGACGCGCTGTCGGCCCTGGCCCGGTTTGAGGCGCTGGCGTTGCGTTTCCCGCAGGACCCGCTGGTGGCCTTGCATCGGCAGCGGCTGCGCGACGGGGCCAGCGATGACGTCATGGTGATGGGGGACAAGTAGCCACTTGCATCTCAACGCAAAGTGACTTCCACGCGCCGGTTGCGCGGCTCCGCGGTTTCATCGGGCGTCGGAACCAGCAGGTTGCGTTCGCCATGCGACTCGATGGCCATCAGCGCATTGCCCAGGCCCAGGGTGCGCAGCTGTCCGGCGATGGCATTGGCACGGGTCAGGGCCAAGGCCTCGTTGGCATCGGCTGCGCCCTGGGTATCGGAGTGTCCAATCACCGACATGTCCACCGTGGGACGGGCCTTGGCACGCTCCACGATGCGCTGCAGCAGGGCTTGCGATTCGGCGGTTAGCTCGGCACCGCCGGTTTCAAAATACAACAGGAACTGCTCGGGCAACGCAGGGCGGGCCCGCATAGCCGCACCGAAGTCGCGCTGCAACTGTTCGTCGCTGACGTCAAAGGGGGGCTTGCTGCCGTCCAGCAGCGCGCCTTGCTGCCCCCGCGTCAGCACCTGCTCGCCGCGCTGGCCTTGCACCACGACCTTGCCCAGGCTGCCATCGGGGCTGGGTAGCAACGCTACATAAGACTGCGGCCCCGCGCAGCCGACCAAAAGGGATACGGCCAGTGCCAGGGGCAGCAGCGGCTTTACGCGGAGCGATGGTGTGTTGAACGCGATCATTGCGGGTCCTCCACCTTGGCTACGAACTGCGTGCCGCGCACCCCGATGATGCCGGTCGGCGTCTTGACCTGAACCGCCTCGGGCTTCAGTTTGGCGATGACACCGGACACATAGTTCAGCGTGCCCTTGAGCAGGCTGGCGCCCAGTTGAAGCTGCCCCTGCGCGGGTGCATACAGGTACTCGTCCACGGTGGCCACGGTGTCGGGGCCGAAGGACATGACGGTGTTGTCCTGGAAGGTGACGCCCAGTGACGCCTGAGACAGGGTTGTCAGCTGGCTGCCCATCGATACCGCTGTGCCCGGCTGGGCCCGAACACGCTGTCCGGCAGTCGTGACCCAGGCTTCGCCGGTGACGGTCTTCACATAGCCCACCGCGGCCGGTGGTGTCTGGGCACACACCCCGATAGCCGCAATGGCCAACCCCAGGGCAGCCGCCCCGCGCAATACCTTGTGTAGTGGATTCATTGGATGGTGTTCTCCATGGTTTGCAAAACGCATATTCCCAAGACCCAGTGTCGCATGCTCACTCCGACCGCAGAGCCTCCACCGGGTCCAGCTGGGCTGCGCTACGGGCCGGCAGCACACCGGCAGCCAAGCCAATGGCAATGGCAATGCCTTCGGCCAGCAGCACGAAGGTGATGGGTGTGTGCACCGGCAGCGCCGGTACCGCCAGGTGGATGATCTGGGCCAGCCCAAAGCCAAGCGCCAGGCCCATCACACCGCCAATGGCGGACAGGGTGACCGCTTCTCCCAGGAACAGGCCCAGGATGGTACGGCGCGGCGCGCCCAGAGCCACCATCAGGCCGATCTCCCCGGTGCGCTCACTCACGGCGATGGTCATGATGGTGACGATGCCAACGCCCCCCACCAGCAGCGAGATACTGCCCAGCGCACCCACCGCCATCGTCAGAATATCGAGGATGTTGGACAGCGTGCGCAGCATGTCTTCCTGGGTGGTGATGGTGAAGTCTTCACGACCATGCCGCGCCAGCAGACTGCTTTTGATTGCCGCAACAATCGTCGCAGCAGGCACGCCCTCCTCATACGCCAGGTCGATCTTCATCATGCCGTCGCGGTTGTACAGCTCCAGTGCACGCGCCGTTGGGATGTAGGCCGCGTCGTCCAGGTCCACACCCAGAAACTGGCCCTTGGCCTCCAGCACCCCGATCACCCGAAACTGCAAATTGCCCACGCGCACCCGCGCGCCCAGCGGGTTGGCACTGCCAAACAATTCGGACTTGAGCTTGGAGCCCAGCACCACAAAAGCGCGGGCGTTTTCCAGTGCTTCATCCGGCAGGAATTGCCCGGTCTTGACCTTGATGCTGTAGACCTTGAGCATGTCGGCGCCCACGCCATTGACGGTGGTGCGGCGAATGCGCCCATTGCCGCCCACTTCGGTATTGCCCCAGACGCCGGCGGTCATGCCCGTCACATAGGGCAGGTTGCGCAACACGCGCGCGTCGTCCAGCGTGAGTGGGCGAACGGAGGACGGAATGCCCGTGGGCGCGGGGCCCGAAGTCTTGACCTTGCCCGGTGAAATGCTGGCGATATTGGTGCCGAACTGCGTGAACTCGGCCAGCACAAAGCGGTGGATGCCCTCGCCGATCGAAGTCAACAGGATCACCGACGCAATACCCACAGCAATGCCCAACAGCGTCAGGAAACTGCGCAGCCGCTGCGCGGTCACGGCGCGCAGGGCCAGGCGGATGGCGTCGGATAACAACATTCTGGTTATCGTTTGGAGAGGGCCTGCACCGGGTCCAGTTGCGCGGCGCGGCGCGCGGGCAGCACGCCAAACAAAATGCCCGTCACCAGCGCCGTGGCCAGGCCGGCAAAAACCGCCCAGTCCGGGGGATAGGCCGGAAACGTCGGGTACAGCTGGCGAATCAGCGCGGCCGCCAGTTGCCCCAACACATAACCGACCACGGCCCCGGCCAGCGACAGCATGGTGGCCTCGGTCAAAAACACCAGGCGAATGCCACCGCCCGTGGCGCCCAGGGCCTTGAGCAGGCCAATCTCGGCGGTGCGCTGGCTGACCGAGACCAGCATCACATTCATCACCAGAATGCCGGCCACGGCCAGGCTGATGGCAGCGATGCCGGCCACGCCCAGCGTCAGCGCGCCCAGCAAGCGGTCGAAGGTAGCCAGCACCGCGTCCTGCGTGATAACGGTGACGTCCTGCTCGCCCTCGTGGCGCAGCTTGATGATGTCGGCCACCTGCGCTTTGGCGGCTTCAATGGCATCGCGGCCATGGGCCTCGACCAGGATACGGAACAGGGTGTTGCTGTTGAACATGGCCTGCGCCAGCGACACCGGTACAAACACCAGCTCGTCGGTGTTCATGCTCAGGCCCTGGCCGCTGACGGCCAGCACGCCCACAATGCGAAAGCGCCGGTCGCCAATGCGCACCAGCTGGCCCAGTGCGGGTTCGCTGCCAAAAATCTCGTCACGTACCTTGGCGCCGATCACGGCCTCACTGGCACCGCGACGCCAGTCTCCAGGCGCCAGAAAACGCCCCTGGGCCATGGCCATGTGGCGAATGTCCAGGTACTGCGACACCGTGCCCGCAATCATCACTTCACGCAGTTTGCCGCCGGCACTGATCTCCGACGTGCCCACCGCCAATGGCGCCACCTTGGCGACAGCGCTTGCCCGTTGCAGGGCCTGCGCGTCATCGATGGTCAGGTCCCGCGTGGTGTTGGTGATGGCATTGCCGGGGCTGAAGCCACCGGTCTGCGAACGCCCGGGCAAGACGATGACCAGGTTGCTGCCCAGGCTGGAGAACTCGTTCATCACGTAGCGCCGCGCGCCATCCCCGAGCGCCGTCAGCACCACCACCGCCGCCACGCCAATCGCCATGGCCAGCACCAGCAGCGAGGCGCGCAGCGGGTTGCCGGTGGCGGCGTCCCGGGCGAAACGGATCAGGTCGGCGCTGCGCATTTCAGATCCTGCTTGACCGCACCATCTTCCATCAGCAGCTGGCGGTGCGCACGGGCGCCCAAAGCGCTGTCATGCGTGACCATGATCAGCGTTACGCCTTTGGCATTGAGTGCTTCCAGCAGACGTATCACTTCCTCACCGGTGGCACGGTCCAGGTTGCCGGTGGGCTCGTCCGCCAGAATCATCGCGGGCTGCATGATGGTGGCGCGGGCAATGGCCACGCGCTGGCGCTGACCGCCCGAGAGTTCATCGGGCCGGTGGTCGGCGCGGTTCTCCAGACCATAGTCCTTGAGCGCCTGTTTGACCCGTATGGCCCGCTGTGCCGGAGCCAGACCCGCCAGCACCATGGGCAGCGCAATGTTCTCCGCCGCCGTCAGGCGCGGCACCAAATGGAAGCTCTGGAACACAAAGCCGATGCGCTCGCTGCGCACCCGCGCCTGCTCGTCGGGCGACAGGGTTGTGACATCGCGCCCCTCCAGGCGGTACACGCCCGTATTCGGTCGGTCCAGCAGGCCCAGCAGGTTCAGCAACGTGGACTTGCCCGAGCCCGACGGCCCCATGACCGCCACGTATTCGCCCGCCGCGATCGACAGGTTCAGGTTGCGCAGCGCATGCACCTCGGAGTCGCCCAGGTGGAACACCCGCTCGATGCCGGCCAGCTCGATTTGCGCGGGGCTGGAGTCGCTCATTTCTTGGCTTTGTCGTCAACCACGTATGCGGCACCCGGCTTGACGCCTTCGCGCTCCAGCGAGGTCACCACCTTGTCACCGGCGGCCAGACCTTCCTGCACCTCGGTGAACTCCCAGTTGGCCAGACCGGTCTTGATCTTGCGTTCCTGCAGCGTGCCGTCGGCACCGGCCACCAGCACGCGACCGCCTTCCTGCAACGCCGACGTGGGCACGCGCACCACGCCGTCCCGCACGGCCAGCACCACCTCCACGTCGGCGCTGTAGCCAACCAGCAGATGCGGTGGCGATTTGTCGGCGTCCAGCGTGGCTTCAATGTCCACGGTACGAGCCTGCTTTTCAACCGCCGACACATAGGGCGCCACCCGCTTGACCTTGCCGGCGAACGACTGCTTGGGCAACGCGTCGAAGCTGATGCGCACCGTCTGACCGGCGGTGATCTTGGGCGCGTCCACCTCGTCCATGGGTGCACGCACGTACAGGCAGGTGTCGTCGATCAGGTCAATGGCCGGAGGCGTGGGCACGCCGGGTGGCGAGGGCGTGGAGTACTCGCCGACCTCTCCCACAATCTTGGCCACGGTGCCGGCAAACGGTGCATACAACACGGTGCGCTTTTGCTCCACGCGCGTGGCGTTGACTCTCGCTTGTGTTTGGGCCACATCGGCTTTGGCGGCGTCACAACCGGCCTGGCGCGCTAGAGCATCAGCACGGGCTTGTTCGTCCCGCGAGCCTGATACAAAACCCTGCTTGAACAGCGAGGTCTGTCGCTCGGCTTCACGCTCGGCATTCGCAGCCACCGTGCAGGCTTCCACCACACGTTTGCGGGCCGTCTCCACCTGCGTCTGGGCCAGGGCGCTTTGGGCCTGCTGGTCATCGTTCCATAGCTTCATCAGCAACTGGCCCTTCTGGACCTTGTCGCCCTCCTTGACCGCCAGCACCTCGATGCGCCCGCCCATGGTGGCCGACAGCTTGGTGCGCATGCAGGCCTCGACCGTGCCGGCACGGGTGTTGGCAATACTGGATTCGACCTTGCCCTGGTCAATGGTGGCCACCAGCACGGCGATGGGCTTGGGACGCTTGGCCCACCAGACCCCACCGCCCAGCAGGCAGACAACAAACAGGGCAAGCAACAGGCGGCGGATCAGGGTGGCGGACATGCGGTGATCTTCAGGCGTAGAGAAGCGTCCATTCTAGGGCGCAGCCCCGTGGCCGACTTGACCTGACGCAACTTCCGCCCGGCTGCCAAAGGCGGGCCGCCCATGGATCGCGAACCCCAACAGCTACTATATTGATAGCATTACTATCAGTTCTGGCGAGGGCTACAGCCGAATTTCTCGTATAACAAAATCACATCAGGCTGATGGTCTTGTCCAGCACAATGGCGGCGTCCAGCGCATCCAGCAGTGGCTTGCGCAGCTTGCGCTTGGTGTTTTTATGCGCCGTCATGTTGAGCTTCTTCAGCTGCTGGGCCATCTCGGCGGCGGCGGAGAGCAGTTGCTCTGGCGCCACCACCTGATCCAGAAACCCTGCCGCGAGCGCGCCTTGGGGCGTGAACATCTCGGCATTGATGACCGCGCGCTGGAAGGCCGGCGGGGTCAGGCGATCACGCGCGATGGCGATGCCCACGTGGTGCATGGTCATGCCAATCTTGACTTCGTTGAGACCGATGGTGAATGGGCCTTCGACGCCGATGCGGTAATCGGCCGACAGCAGCACAAAAGCGCCTTTGGCCACGGCATGACCCGAGCACGCCACGATGATGGGCTGCGGATGCGCCAGCATGCGCCGCGCCAGCGTCGAACCCTCGGCCACCAGGTTGATGGCGTTCTGCGGGCCGGACATCATGACCTTGAGGTCATAGCCGCCGCTGAGGATGCCGGGCTGGCCGGTGACGATGACCACCGCGCCGGCGGCCTCGGCCTGGTCCAGACCGCGGTTGAAATCGGCAATCAGTTCGTGTGAAAACGCGTTGACCTTGCCGTTGTTCAGGGTCAAGGTGGCAATGCCGTCTTCCAGGCTGTAAGTGACGAGTTCGCTCATGGTGTTGGTCCCGCAAAAAATCGAAAGAACCAGTCTAACCGCAGCCCGGGCCAGTGGCCAGGGCTGGCACCCCTCAGTGCGTCACCGACAGCACAGCGTCCAGTGCCGCCTGCACCCGCGCTTCGCCGGTGCCCGCAATGCGCACAAAGGGCCAGGCCCAGTCCCGCAATGCGCCTTCAATGCGCGCCTGCACGGCAGCGCGAACCGCTGTGCCGTCACGCTGCAGACCGTCCGCCACCCAGGGAAGGTCGGGCTCCAGCAGCAGCGTCAGCGCGTAGCGCGCGTGCAGACCATGGGCTTGCGGGTACAGCGATACATCGGCAAACACACAGTCGCTGTAGACCGCAGTGAGCAGGGGGGCGGTGTCGCACAACACCCAATGGCGCCGCTGCTGGCGGGCCGCCGCCAACGCCGCCGTTTCCAGATGCACCTGCTGCTGCAGGATGAGCAACTGTTCCGTGCGATCCGGTGTGCGGCCATGTTCCGCTGTGAATGTACGCAGGTACTCCGGCACCCACAGCCCGCCCAGCTGCGCAGCCAGGGCTTGGGCCAGCGTGGTCTTGCCGGTGCACTCGGCACCGATCAGACAAATGAGACGGGGTTGCACGATCTAATCAGTTGGGGTCAGAGCACATCGCTGCGCGAGTGGTCTGACCCACAATGCTTCAAAATTCCACCGTCACCCGCGCCCGCACGGTGCGCGGTGTCGAGGGGAACAGATACGTGCCGCCCCAGTACTGTGTGGGGGCCTCGCGCCAGTAGTTGCGGTCGGTCAGATTTTCCACATTCAGGCTCCATTGCGTGGCCTTGCCGATCAGACGATTCTGGTAGCGCAGGCCAGCATCCAGTTGCCAGGCGGCGGGCAGGGCCACAGAACCGTCTGCGGTGACGGTCTTGCCGCTCTCGGACGTCAGCAGGCCGCTGATGGACAGGCCGGGCGCGGCGGCAATCTTGTAGTCGGCAAACAGCGATGCCTTGGTCTTGGGCACATTGGTCACCAGCTGGCCCACCAGGGTCGGGTCCACGGCGGCGGTGTATTTGGCGTCCAGCACGGTCAGACTGGCTTGCAGCGACAACTGGGTATCGAGCTGGCCCACGGCAGACAGCTCCACACCCCAGTGGCGCGCGGTCTTGCCGCCCGCCACACGCAACGGAATGCCGCTGGAGGTGGGCTGGTCATCGGCAAACGGCTTATCGATGCTGAACAGTGCGGTGGACACCAGCAGGCGCGGGTGGGCTTGCCACTTCACGCCCAGTTCGGTCTGCTCGCTCTTGAGCGCGGGCAGCACCTGGCCCGCATTGACGAACTTGGTGGGACGGTTAGGCACTGCTTCCAGTTCCACGCCCTGACCCCAGGACGCATAGAGCATGGTGCAGGCCACCGGCGACCAGGACAGGCCCGCCCACGGCGTGGTCACGGTCTGCTCGAAGCTGATAGCGCGGGAACCATCGCTGCGTTCGCTCGAACGGGTCACACGGGTGCTGCGCAGGCCGACAAAGCTCTGCACCGTGGCCGTCAGGTCGCTGACCAGCGAAGCGGAGGCATCGATGGCGCGCTCGCGGCTGTTGGTGTTGAGGTCCAGGGCGGTGCCGTCACCGGGCAGCGCAATGGGGGTGTTGATGTTGGTCGTGCCGACCCAGTTGTAGGCCTGCGTGGGGTTGAGTTCGGTCTTCGCGTTGCGGCCACTCAAGCCCAGGCTGATGCGATGCTGCACGCCCAGCGCCGAGAGCTTGCCCTGCAGCTTGGCGTCCCAGGCCCAGGTGCTGCGCGCTTCGTTCTCACTGCGGTAGTCGTAGATGTCCACATCGCCATTGGCGCACAGTCCGGGGTAGAGGTAGTTGGGGCCGGTGCTGCAACCGTCGGGGAACGCCAGTCGGTCCTGGATAAACGTGCGCTGCGCGCCCAGCCCCAGGCGGGCCTGCCAGTCGGCGTTGATCTGGTGGTCAATGGCGATCTGGGCATTGGTGCCGGTAGCTTCAAAGGGCTGGGACCAGCTCTGGTTGTTCAGGTTCAAACGCGAATAGTTGCTGGCGGGCAGCGTGTCGGCCACGCCGTCCCCATTGGCGTCCAGCAGGCCCAGGCCAGGGACCGAGGGCTGCTTCTTGTGGTGGTATTCCAGGTCGGCGGAAATTTTGGTGCCGGGTGCGACGTTGGTAGCCAGCGCCACGCTCGCAAATTCGCGCTTGCCATCGGCATGGTCAAAGGCGGTGTGCAGGTCCTCGGCCGCCAGGTTGACGCGCACGCCCACGGCGCCCCAGGCGGCGTTGCTGTCCAGATGCACCTTGCTGCCGCCATTGCCATCCGCGCCCAGTGATACGGTGGTGAAGGCATCGCGCTGCGGAGCCTTGGTCACAAAGTTGACCAGACCACCGGGGGCCGACACGCCGGACTGCAAGCCGGCCACGCCCTTGAGCACTTCGACACGTTCCTTGTTCTCCATGGCGATGGGTGCGTAGTTGGAGATGGGCAGTCCGTTGCGCAGGAAGTTGGCGCTGGCATCCAGCAGGAAGCCGCGCACCGACAGGCCTTCGACGTAGCCCGTGGTGTTGTAGCTGTCGGCCAGCGAGGCGTCGAGCTTGATGGCCTGCGACAGGCTGCTGCTGGCGGTGGCCGCCAGCAGGTCGGCGCCCAGCACGGTGATGCTTTGCGGCGTCTTGGCCAGCGTCTGGCCAAAGCCGCCCACATCGGCACGGTCAATGTCCAGCACGGGAGCCGCCTTGCTTGTCACGGTAACGGCGTTCAGGCTTTGGGTGGTTGCGGCGGTCTGGGCCCAGGCGGGCGCAGCACACAGCAGGGCCAGCGCCGCAGCGCTGGGGGTCAATTTGAAATGAGAACGGGTTGCCATCGAGACAGTCCTTAGTCGACGGCAGGGGAGTGCAGATAGGCCAGCGCGCCCCGCAAACGGAGCTATGGCATTTTCGTCACGCTTCCCTGCGCAAGTATTACCTTGATCAAGTTCCAGGGTGTTATCTCAGCCGGCTG
>Ga0208398_101332_pt1 | contig 10083 bp, 5 predicted proteins | sample LakWasMe79_HOW10_2_FD_183905 | JGI IMG/M metagenome (GOLD analysis project Ga0208398, IMG submission 183905) | Freshwater sediment methanotrophic microbial communities from Lake Washington under simulated oxygen tension - Sediment Metagenome... | ecosystem: Environmental > Aquatic > Freshwater >... | reverse complement strand
CTGCTGTACTGGTTGATGTGGGCAATCGCGGCGTCCAGCCCGTCGACGACCTTGATGCTGATGATGGGCGCCAGGTACTCCTCGTACCAGTCGCTCTCCTGCGCTTCCACCAGACTGGCGGCGGGGGGTGGACTGGCATTTGCTCCTGATTTGGTAGCTACATCGTTAGATTCCACGAGGGCTAACGGCTCATTTTGCTTGAGGATTTGCAGCGCCTCGGCATCGCAACGCATCTCCACGCCCTTGGCCGCGTAGACGGCACCGATCAACGGCAAAAACGCTTCTGCCACTCCGCGCGCCACCAGCAGGCTCTCGGCCGCGTTGCAGGGGCTGTATTTGCTGGTCTTGGCGTTGTCGGCCACCTTGACGGCCATGGCCAGGTCGCAGGGGTCGTCCACATAGACATGGCAGTTGCCGTCGAGGTGCTTGATGACCGGCACCTTGGCGTCCCGGCTGATGCGCTCGATCAAGCCCTTGCCACCGCGCGGAATGATGACGTCCACATACTGCGGCATGGTGATCAGCTGGCCGACCACTTCGCGATCTGTGGTTTGCACCAGTTGCACGGCATCGGCTGGCAATCCACTCTCGGCCAGCGCCTGCTGCACCAGCTTGGCCAGCGCCTTGTTGGACTCGATCGCCTCGGAACCGCCGCGCAGAATGCAGGCGTTGCCGCTCTTGATGGACAGGCTGGCCGCCTCAATCGTCACGTTGGGGCGGCTCTCGAAAATCATGCCGAACACGCCAATGGGCACGCGCATCTGCCCCACGCGGATGCCGCTGGGCTGCTGCTTCATGCCGATGATCTCGCCGATCACATCGGCCATGGCCGCCAGTTGCTCGCAACCCTGGGCGCAGGTCTCCAGCACCTTGGGGGTGAGCTTGAGCCGGTCCACCATCGGCGCGGCAAGCCCGGCGGCCGTGGCACGGTCAATATCCCTGGCGTTGTCGATCTGCAGCGCCTGCGTGTTCTCGCGCAGCAGTGCCGCCAGTTTGCGAAGTGCTATGTTTTTGGTAGCTGATGGCGCAGCAGCCATGAGGGCTGATGCCACTTTTGCCTTGGAGCCCAGAGCCAGGGCGTAGTCGGGGGTGGAGGTCGCGTTCATGTGGGGATTTTGGCAGAGTTCCCGCAGAACGGGCGTCTCGCACCGGCCGCCCCGCCCGTCATGCCTTGCGGTTGACCACAACCAGCCAGAAGGCGCGCAGCTTTGCGCGCATGGGGGTGCGTTCGTCCGACATCACTTCAAGAAAATCGGATAACCGCTTGGAGCGTGCAATCGCGAAAAGAATCAAGGCGACGAAGACGGTGGTCGCCAACACACCATGGATCAGGCGCTGCAGTGGTGGCCCCTCGCCAAACGCGATGATGTTCATGCCAAAGTAGCCCGTGGTCACGGTGGCAATCAAACCCAGAATGGTGATCACGGTCAGTCGCACCACGGTATTGGACTGGCGCCGCTGCGAATCACTGTCAAGGTAATGGCTCATTTCCTTGACTTCATCGCGCACCTCGTCATACAGGGCGTCGTTTCGCAGGTGGTTGGCGCACATGCGGAAGGTAGCTTGCACATGCGGACGCTCCGACAACTCGTGAAACCAGTAGCGGTGGGTAAACCGCAGAAAGGTTTCGAAGTTGGACCGGATGCGCCGTTTGAACGAGCGCACGGAATCGTCATCACGGATATTGAGCGCATTCACCGCACCCACGAGCACATCGGAGAACACCAACAGCGCCGCGCGGTGCAAATGCGCCAGTAAAAACACCAGGAAATACTGGTGACGGAATTGCGCCAGCACGCCGCGTTCTGGATCCGAAAAGAAGGGCGAGGCGCTGTCACCCACCACGGTCAAGGCATTGCCGGTACACACGAAGCGGGTGTTGGGCCCGGCATCTGTATTCGTCCAAAAACGGTCCTGGCAGTAGAGTTTCTCGAAGTCGATGACCGTTGGCTCATTCACCGGCAACTGCTCATCGGGGTGCAGCACGGTTGCCAGACCGATACGCACCCAGTCCTGCGGGCTCAGGCTTCGCGGATTGTGGATGGCTAAATAGGCCATGACGGGCATACGATGGTACTCGATCAGACGGTAGCGCAAGTCACCCGGCTCAGCGGTGTGTGCCAGCACCAACGGGCGCAACAGGCAGGCCCAGTGCTCGGAGATACAGGGGCTACGGTGGCTGCAGACGAACTGAAGAAACTTGTCGCGGTGCTCGGAGTCTGACCGTGCGATCACCCGCCCATCACTACCGAGCCATTCCGCCAGATGCACGTTGTGCAGTCCGTCACCGCTGGGGTCCCATCCCGAAGGGTAGGCACGACCAAAACGGAACAAAATGTCGCGCGTGGTGTCCAGGGCAATGTCCTTGGCTCGCACTTCCACGTTGAACTGCACCAGATCCAGGTCATCAAAAAAATACAGGTCCATGTGGACCACTTCCAGTTCTACAGGCGTTTGGCCGTCCCGCAAAGTCAGGCGCAGGGCTGCAATATCCCTGCGACGAAACACATGCATCGGCGAGTTTCCGGATTCATCCTGCGTTGGGGAGCGGCTGGAGCGGCCCTCCCCATATAGGAATCGTTGAACATACGGAAGAAAGGATACGAATTCGCGATAGTGCCGCTCACGAAATAGCCCAGGGTCATCCGTAAATTCGTCGTCGATACGCCGCCAGGGATGGACGTTCTGAATGCCTTCCAGGACCTCCCAGTGGCGAGCCTTCAGCCCCGACGATGACGGTGATTCAATTTGCAGCGGCCAGACCAGGCTGGCATGGAACAGACGAACGTGCCCGTCTGCGATTTCTAGTTCTGATGAGGCCATGGTCTCTGGTCCTTGTCCAGTTCAGGCATCACGCAACAGACGATATCCCACCGCCGTTTCGGTCAACAGGTGTTCCGGCTGGGCCGGATCGCGCTCCAGTTTTTGCCGCAAGTGGCCCATATAGATGCGCAGGTAGTGGCTCTGATCGGTGTGGGAAGGCCCCCACACGTCCTTGAGCAGCTGGCGGTGTGTCATGACCCGGCCCGCGTTGGCTATCAGCACCGTGAGAAGCCGGTATTCAATAGGAGTCAGATGCACCTCCACTCCATCGCGTCGGACCAGCCGGGCCTGGCGGTCCACCTCAACCTCTCCAAAGTGGAACAAAGGGTCCACGGAGCCTGGGGACTGGGAAGCAGTTTCTCCGGTGCCACCGCGTGGTCGGCGCAAGTTGGCGCGCACGCGGGCCATCAACTCCCCCACGCCAAAGGGTTTGGTGAGGTAGTCGTCGGCGCCCGCGTCCAGGGCGGCAATCTTGTCGTCTTCATTGCCGCGCGCGGAGAGCACCATGATGGGCACATTGGACCAGCCCCGCACGTCACGGATCAGGTCCAGCCCATCGCCATCGGGCAAACCCAGGTCCACCACCAGCAGGTCAGGCTTGCGGGTTCCGGCATCCACCAGACCCCGCTTGACGCAGTCAGCCTCAAACACCTGCCAACCCTCGCCCTCCAACGCAGAGCGCACGAACCGCCGAATTTGGGGTTCGTCCTCAATCAGAATGGCGACAGGGGCAGACATCGGGTTCAGAACCTTTGGAGTGAATCAGGCATCCTCAGCTTCCGGAGAAACGGGGGGTGCCGTGCGCGGAAGGGTAATCGTGAATTCTGCACCACCGCCGTCGGCTTGGGCCGCAACAATTTTGCCCCGGTGCGCTTCGACAATGGCTTTGCAAATGGCCAGCCCCAGCCCCACGCCGCGCGTGGCCGACTCGGCCTGCCCGCGCGTGAACTTGTCAAAAAGGGTCTGTTCGTGCCCCCGGCTAGAGGCCGGTAGTCCGGGCCCAAAGTCGCGTACCCGCAGCTCCAGGCTGGTCGGGCCCGCCACTGCGCTGATCACAATCGCAGGTGACTGATCGCCGGTTGGCGCCCCGTACTTGGCCGCGTTTTCCAACAAATTGACCAGCACACGCTCCATCAGTGTGGCGTCAAATTCGACCAACGGCAGGTCGTTGGGCAATGATTTCCCAACCTTCAAGTCGCCCAGCGCGTGGCGCGCCGAACGAATGGCACTGCCCACCACTTCTTCCACCGACTGCCAATCCTTGCGCAACTGAATCTGACCGCTTTCCAGCCGCGCCATGTCCAGCAGGTTGGTGACCAGTGCACTGAGATCCCGGGCCTCTTGGCCAATGGCCCGCACCGATGTCAGCTGGTCCGGTGTCAAGCCGGAAGACTGCTCCAATGTCTCCGCTTGACCAATCAGCGCCGTCAACGGGGTTCGCACATCGTGCGACATGGTGGCCAGCAACGTGTTACGCAAACGCTCGGACTCCATTTGCACCACCGCCGATTGCGCCACCTCGACATAGTGGACACGCTCCAATGCGATGGCTATCTGCCGTGCCAGGGTTTCCAACTGCTGCACCTGCTCTGGAATCAGGAGCCAGCGCGGCTGGGCCGGTCGAAGTGCCAGCACACCCCGGATGCGCATAGGCGCCTGCAGGGGTACGTAGTGCCAGGCGTTGGAGGGCAAGGTAGCCGTGGCCACACCAGCCCGCTGTCCGTTGTGAAAGGTCCAGTCCGCAATACTGGCGTCCAGCTGGTCCGGCAGCCGGTCACCCAGCTCCAGCTGGTCATTTGAATTGGTGATGAAGACTTTGGCCTGCCCGCCGAATATGCGCTGGACTGCGGCCTCGCCCAGTTCGACCACTTGAATCGACTGCAGCGCAGCGGAGAGCTCGCGCGTCAGCTCAAACAAGGCATGTGCCCGGCGTTCACGGCTGGCGGACACATTGGCCGAAAACCGCAAATTGGCGGTCAGTTGGCCAATCAGTAGCCCGACTCCGAGCATGACGGCGAATGTCACCACATACTGCACATCGGTTACCGCAAAGGAAAGGCGCGGAGCAACAAAGAAAAAGTCAAAGGATGCCACCGACAAAACCGCAGCCAGCATGGCCGGCCCCCGTCCGAACTTGACCGCCACCAGCACCACGCACAGCAGGAACAGCATGACGATGTTGGCCAAGTCAAAGAGCGTCAGCATGGGCAGTGTCAGCAAGGTCGTGCCAACACAGGCGCCAACAGCCCACGCATAGCGTGTCCAGGATTGCGACCACCCCGAAGCGGATTCCTCACCCAGTGTCTCGACCGGCACTGCGGACGGCAGGCGGCGCACGCTCTCTGTGGTACCGACTTCTATGATGTCCAGCGTGGGAGCCAGCCCCGCCAATTGACGCGTCAGGGTAGGACGCAACGCACGCCATATCTGGCTCCACGCCCGCTCTCTGGGCCGTCCCAGAACCAGCGTGGCACAGTTGAGCGTCTGGGCGTGCTCCAACAAGGCAGGTGCAATATCGTCACCCGTCAACACGGCGGTGTGGCCGCCCAACTCATCCGCCAGCTTCAGCACCGAGAGCGTGCGGTCTCGCGCAGGGGCGGGGCGACGTTGCAGCGCTGGCGTTTCCACATAGGCCGCATGCCATGCCACATTGAGCTGTCCGGCAAGCCTTGCAGCACAACGCACCGCATGCTCGGCACCTTCGTCGGGTCCCAGGCACACCAACATGGCACCGGATGTATTCCAGGACGGTGTGCCCCTGCCGTGGCTGGCGATTTGGTGCTGCTTGGCACGGTAGCTGCGCACGTCATCGCCGACGTGCTCTGCGGTGCGCCGCAGGGCGATCTCGCGCAGTGCAAACAGATTGCCCTTGCGGAAGAAATTCTGCGTGGCGCGTTCGGCCTGCTGCGGCACGTAGACCTTGCCCGCCTTCAGACGGGCCAACAGCTCGTCCGCGGTGACGTCTACCAGTATCAACTCGTCGGCGCTGTCGAGCACCGTGTCTGGAACGGTTTCATTGACGCGAATCCCGGTGATGGCACCCACCGTTCCATTGAGGCTTTCGAGATGTTGAACATTGAGCGCCGTCCAGACGTCGATGCCCGCATCCAGCAGTTCCTGCACATCCTGCCAGCGCTTGGGGTGGCGCGAGCCGGGCGCATTGCTGTGCGCCAATTCATCAACCAACAGCACATCGGGTTTGGCGGCCAAGGCGGCGTCAATATCGAGTTCGAGCAGGACCTGACCACGGTAGGGCACTTTGCGCAAGGGCAGAAGCTTCAGATCGGCCTGTAGCTCCATGGTCTCCTTGCGACCATGGGTTTCAATCACGCCCACCAGTACATTGAGCCCGGAACGCTGAGCACTTTGGGCGGCACTGAGCATGGCGTAGGTCTTGCCAACCCCGGCGCTGGCACCAAAATAAATGCGCAGCTTGCCACGCTGTACCGCCAGGTCCTGCTCGCGCAGTTGCGCCAGCAGGGCATCCGGGTCCGGGCGGGAATCAGTTTGGAGCGCCATGGCCCGAGTGTGCATCAAGCGCCAGATTCAAACGCAGCACATTGACCACGGGCTCACCCAGGATGCCCAGAATCGGGCGCTGGGTGTGCTCGGCAACCAACGCCCGCACTTTTGCGGCATCGACGTTGCGGGCTTTCGCAACACGCTGCACCTGGAACCCGGCGGCCGCTGGGCTGATGTGGGGATCCAGACCACTGGCGGAAGCCGTCACCAATTCCACAGGAACCGGCAAGGTATTGCCGGGGTCTGCGGCGCGCAAGGCCGCCACACGGCCCTTTACCGCCTCCACCAACGCCGGGTTCAGAGGCCCCTGGTTAGAGCCGCTGGAAGCCGCTGCGTTGTAGGCATAGAGCCCGGTGGCGGACGGGCGTCCCCAAAAGTGGCCAGGATCAGAAAAATTCTGCCCAATCAGGGCAGAGCCCACCAACTTTCCGTCTCGCTGAATCAGGCTGCCAGCGGCCTGCGCAGGAAACAATGCTTTGCCGATGCCGGTGACCACCAGTGGATAGGCCACACCGGTTACCAGAGTGAGCACGGTAAAGGTCACCAATACCGGGCGAAGAATGTTGTTCATAGTGCGGCTCTCCAGGTAGTTCTTACATAAGGCCCGAGGCGACGAGTACGAGGTCAATCACCTTGATGCCGACAAAGGGAACGATAAGGCCGCCCAAGCCGTAGATCAGCAGGTTGCGTCGCAACAGGGCGGCGGCGCCCACGGCGCGGTATTTCACGCCCTTGAGGGCCAGAGGGACCAGGAAGATGATGATCAAGGCGTTGAATATCACCGCCGACAGGATTGCCGACGACGGGCTGCCCAGCCGCATGACATTAAGCGCGGCCAATTGCGGATAGGTGGTCACGAAGATGGCGGGAATGATGGCGAAGTATTTGGCCACGTCATTGGCAATGGAGAACGTGGTGAGTGAACCCCGCGTCATCAACAGCGCCTTGCCGGTTTCCACAATCTCCAGCAGCTTGGTGGGGTTGGAATCCAGGTCCACCATATTGCCAGCCTCTTTGGCAGCCTGGGTGCCGCTGTTCATGGCAACCGCCACGTCAGCCTGCGCCAGCGCCGGTGCGTCGTTGGTGCCGTCACCGGTCATGGCGACCAAGCGGCCTTCTGCCTGGTATTGGCGGATCAGTACCAGTTTGTCCTCGGGCGTGGCTTCGGCCAGGAAGTCATCCACGCCGGCTTCGGCAGCGATGGCAGCTGCGGTGAGCTTGTTGTCACCGGTAATCATCACGGTCTTGATGCCCATGCGACGCAATTCACCAAAACGTTCCTTGATGCCGGTCTTGACGATGTCTTTGAGTTCCACAATGCCCAGCACCACCTTGCCGTCCGCCACGGCCAAGGGTGTGCTGCCGCGGCGTGAAACGTCGTCGGAGGCCCGCATGACTTCCGCGGGCAGTTGGCCACCCAGTGCCTCGACATGCTTGCGCACGGCATCGACGGCACCCTTGCGCAACTGGCGCGTGCTGCCATCTGGCAATTTGACGTCCATACCACTCATGCGGGTCTGGGCAGTGAAGGGCACCTCCAGCGTCTCACCCAACAAGGGGGCGACGCTGCCCGCGCGCTGCGCCAGAGCGACGATGCTGCGGCCTTCCGGGGTTTCGTCGGCCATGGAGGCCTGTGCCGCACACACGGCAAGCTGTGACTGGCTCACACCCGGAGCGGGAAGAAAGGACGACGCCTGGCGGTTGCCATGGGTAATGGTGCCGGTCTTGTCCAGCAAGAGCACGTCCACGTCGCCAGCGGCTTCCACCGCGCGTCCCGAGGTGGCAATCACATTGGCCTGCATCATGCGGCTCATGCCGGCCACACCAACTGCAGATAGCAAACCGCCAATGGTGGTGGGGATCAGGCACACCAATAGCGCGATCAATGCCGTGATGCTCACCACGGAACCGGAGCCGGAAGAATCGACGCCGAAGATGGAGAAGGGCAGCAAAGTCACCGTCACCACCAGGAACACAATGGTCAGCGCCACCAACAAAATGGTCAATGCAATTTCATTGGGTGTCTTCTGGCGTTTGGCGCCTTCGACCATGCTAATCATGCGGTCGAGGAATGACTCACCCGGGTTGACGCCAATGCGCACTACCAACCAATCGGACAACACGCGGGTGCCGCCGGTGACCGAGGCAAAGTCGCCACCGGACTCGCGCACCACGGGAGCCGATTCACCGGTGATGGCGCTCTCGTCCACCGTGGCCACGCCCTGGATGACCTCACCGTCCACCGGAATCATGTCCCCCGCATCGACCAGCACCACATCTCCCTTGCGCAGGTTTTCTGCCTGTTCCGGCAACCAGGAAGAACCATGCACCGGTTCTTGCAGTTTCTTGGCCCAGGTGCTTTTCTTGAGGCTGCGCAGCGAGGCCGCTTGCGCCTTGCTGCGCCCTTCAGCCAGAGCCTCCGCAAAGTTGGCAAACAACACCGTGAACCACAGCCAGATCGCCACGGACAGGATGAAACCGGCTGGGGCCTCACCATTGCCCTGCAAGGCCTGGATGCCGATCAGCGTGGTCAGTATGCTGCCGATGTAGACCACAAACATGACCGGATTGCGCCACTGCGCGCGTGGACTGAGTTTGGTAAAGGACGCTTTGATGGCGGGCATCACCAGCACCGGATCAAACAGCGTCAAAGAAGTATTGGTTTTCATAAAAGTTTTACTCCGTGCGGTTCAATGGGCAGACCACAGCATCAAATGCTCGACCATGGGCCCCAGGGCCAGAGCGGGTACATAGTTCAACAGCCCCACCAGCAGCACGGTGCCAATCAGCAACACAACAAACAGAGGGCCGTGGGTAGGCAAGGTTCCGGGTGTGACGGGCAAGCGTTTCTTGCTGGCCAAGGCTCCCGCGATGGCCAGCACGGGCACGATCACACCAAAGCGACCCAACCACACTGCCAGCCCCAACAACACGTTGTAAAACGGGGTGTTGGCAGACAAGCCCGCAAAGGCGCTGCCGTTGTTGTTGGCGGCCGATGTCAGGGCGTACAGAATTTCCGAGAAACCATGCGCACCGGGGTTTGCAATGCCGGCCTTCCCAGGGTCCGCCATCACGGCGATGGCGGTTCCAGCCAGCACGAGAATGGGCGTCACCAGAATGGCAATCGACGTTAACTTCATTTCATGGGCCTCGATCTTCTTGCCCAGGTACTCCGGCGTGCGGCCAATCATCAAACCCGCAATAAACACTGCCAGGATGGCAAACACCAGCATGCCGTACAGACCGGTACCCGTTCCGCCAAACACCACTTCACCCAGTTGCATCATCACCATGGGCACCATGCCGCCAATCGGCGTGTAGGAGTCGTGCATGGAGTTCACGGCGCCACACGATGCAGCAGTGGTAATGGTGGCAAACAGGGCGCTGGCGTTGATGCCAAAGCGTGTTTCCTTGCCCTCCATATTGCCGCCTGATTGCATCGCGCTGCTGGTCTGGTCCACGCCCAAGGGCGAAAGCAGTGGGTTGCCGGTTTGCTCGGCGGGGGTGATGACCACCACGGCCACCACAAAAAGTGCGGTCATGGCCGCCAGGATCGCCCAACCCTGGCGTTTGTCGCCGACGGCTATGCCAAAAGCAAAACACAAGGCTGCTGGGATCAGGAAGATGGAAACCATCTGGACAAAGTTGCTCAGCACCGTTGGGTTCTCATACGGATGGGCCGAGTTGGCGTTGAAGAAGCCACCGCCGTTGGTGCCCAGCATCTTGATGGCTTCTTGC
>Ga0208398_101329_pt1 | contig 10112 bp, 9 predicted proteins | sample LakWasMe79_HOW10_2_FD_183905 | JGI IMG/M metagenome (GOLD analysis project Ga0208398, IMG submission 183905) | Freshwater sediment methanotrophic microbial communities from Lake Washington under simulated oxygen tension - Sediment Metagenome... | ecosystem: Environmental > Aquatic > Freshwater >... | reverse complement strand
GCTCGCCGGCACGGGCCGCTTCCACAGCGGCGTTGAGCGCCAGGATATTGGTCTGGAACGCAATGCCGTCGATGACGCTGATGATGTCGGAGATCTTGCGGCTCGATTCATTGATGCCCTTCATGGTCTCCACCACCTGGCCCACCACCTCACCACCCTTGATGGCCACCGTGGAGGCACTCTGCGCCAGCTGGTTGGCCTGGCGGGCACTGTCGGCGTTTTGCTTGACCGTGGAGCCCAGTTCTTCCATTGAAGCGGCCGTTTGTTCCAGCGCGCTGGCTTGCTGCTCGGTGCGGGCCGACAAATCGTTGTTGCCCTGCGCAATCTCGGCGCTGGCGGTGGCCACCCCTTCGGAGCCCTGGCGCACCGTGCTCACCACCTTGGCCAGGCTGCCCTGCATGGCGCCCAGACTGGCCAGCAGACTCACCGTGTCACCGGAGCGAACGGTCACGGTATGGGTGAAATCGCCCTGCGCGGCGGCACGTGCCATTTCAGCGGCTTCAATGGGCTCGCCGCCGAGTTCCTTGAGCAGGCCGCGCGTGATCATCAACCCGACCCCCCCGGCCAACACCAGGGCCAGCACGCCCAAACCGATCATCACGGTACGGGCGCCGGAGTAGGTTTCGGCGCCCATCTTGGCGCTGGCTTCCATCAGTTCCACCTGCTGCTGTGCCAACGCCTTGATCGCTTCCTGGTAGGCAGCCAGTACCGGCCGCAACTTGCCACTCAGATAGGCCTTGGCCTCGTCACCCTTGTCCGCCAGGATCAGCTCGACGAGCGCCTGCTGGCCGGCCACGTATTTGATCCGCTGGTCTTTCACTTCCTTCAACAGCTCCTTGCCTTTTGGCAAGGTCACCAGGTGATCCAGCAGCTCCAGATTCTTGTCAACGATTTGCCAAGCCTGCGCGATGTTCTCAATCTGCTTTTTCCGGTCGGCCGCGTCCGTGGTGAGCATCATGTTGCGCAGCGCAATCGCCACGGCACTGGTCTGCATCATGATGGTGTTGGACGCATCCATTTTGGGAATGCGGTCATCGACAATATTCGTCAGCCCGCCATTGATGCGGCTCATGGAAGACAGGCCAATCACGACAATGACCAACATGAGCGCACACACGACGCCAAAGCCCACGCTGAGCCGTGTGCTGACTTTCCAGGCGGAAATATTCATCGGGATTCTCCAGAAGCACGACCATCTCGCCGCGCTGCACCATCGCAACGCGTACTTTCAACGGGCACTCGGCGCATCGTAGCCTGCGCGCATCCCGGTGGCAACTGATCTCTTGACCCGATGATGAACGCGTCTCAGGCCCCGTGGCACTTCTTGTATTTCTTGCCGCTGCCGCAGTAGCACGGGTCATTGCGCCCCGGCACATCGGCACGGCGCAAGGTCTCCACGCGCGGGCCTATGCCCCGCCAGATTTCACGCAGGTCATAGACCGACCATACGGCGTCGGCAAAGGCGTTGAGGCGGGCTGTGCTCATGGAGGGCGGGCCGTCCTCACTGAATGGCGACAGCTCGGGCTCTTCGGTGTCGTCCTCGGTCAACGCGACGATGGCCTGCAGCGCCACGTCATGCCATTTGGCGGCCTTTTTGTCGCTGGGCTCGACCCACTCGTCGGCCCAGGCCTCGACCGCGAACATGAAGCCCAGCGCCCAGACCTGGCCAAAGGCCGGTAGCGCTTCGTCGGGCAGTTCGGCGCGTTCGGCGTCGGTCAATTCGGCCATGGCGCCGCGCACATCCATGACTTCGGGGTGGTAGGCTGTCTCGTCTTCCAGGGTCTCGATGGGAGTATCGAGCGCGGCCACGACCTCGGCCCAGCGCTGGTCCCAGATTTGCAGGAAGCGTGCGCGCTGCGCGGCATCGGCAAACGACCCCACGCCGTCGTCTACCGTGCCACTGTCATCGTTGGACGACACCACCGGCACCGCACCCGCTTCGGGCACGGCCAGCAGCACGTCCAGGTACTCGGCCTGGGGAATGGCACGTCGGCAGCAAATCAGAGCGGCCATGAAGCCTTCGCAGAATTCCCACTGCGGTGTTTCGTCGTAGCGGGTGCGCAGGTCGTCAAGGATCGCGTCGATTTCGTCAAACTGCTCGGCGCTGACGGCAACTGGTGCGACCTGGGTTTGCGCGGAATTCGAAGCCTTGTCGGCGTGCGCGGGTGCGTGGGGGATGGGTGCGTTGTATTGCATGGGATGCCTGATCGTTAAGCTGCTATTGTCGGGCCACCGCCCACCTTTCGCACGCCAGGAACAACCCACGATGCTCAACTACCTGAACTCCCTGTTCCCCGTGCGCTACACGGCCATGGGCCTGTGCGTGTTTGCGCTGCTGCTCAGCGGCTTCAGTGTGATTGCCTTTGGCGTGGGCTTCGCGCCCCTGCTGCTGTTCGCGGCGCTGGTGGCGGTGGGCGTGTTTGACCTGCGCCAGAGCAAGCGCTCCATCCTGCGCAACTATCCCATCATTGGCCACATCCGTTTCATGCTGGAGTATGTGCGCCCCGAAATTCGCCAGTATTTCATTGAGAGTGACAACGAGTCCGCGCCGTTTTCGCGCTCGCAGCGCTCCCTGGTCTACCAGCGCGCCAAGGGTGATCCCGACAAACGGCCCTTTGGCACACAGCTCGATGTGCACGCCGAGGGCTATGAGTGGATCAACCATTCGCTGGCGCCCACCACACTGCCTTCCCACGACTTTCGCATCACGGTGGGGCCGGACTGCGCCCAGCCCTACGCCATGAGCGTGTTCAACATCTCGGCCATGAGTTTTGGCGCTTTGAGCGCCAACGCCATTCTGGCGCTCAATGCGGGCGCCAAGCGCGGCGGCTTTGCGCATGACACCGGCGAGGGCTCCATCTCCAAGCACCACCGCATCCACGGTGGCGACCTGGTCTGGGAGGTGGCCTCGGGCTACTTTGGCTGCCGCAATGACGATGGCACATTCAGCCCCGAGAAATTTGCCGCCAATGCCTGCGACCCCCAGGTCAAACTGATTGAACTCAAACTCAGCCAGGGCGCCAAGCCCGGGCACGGCGGCATGCTGCCGGGCGCCAAGGTAACCGCCGAGATCGCCCATGCGCGGGGCGTGCCCGAGGGCGTGGACTGCATCTCACCGGCCGCGCACAGCGCGTTCTCCACACCAGCGGAAATGATGCATTTCATTGCTCGCCTGCGCGAACTGTCTGGCGGCAAGCCCACCGGCTTCAAGCTGTGCATCGGCCACCCCTGGGAGTGGTTTGCCCTCGTCAAGGCCATGCTCGCCACCGGCATCACGCCGGACTTCATCGTCGTGGACGGAGCAGAGGGCGGCACCGGCGCGGCACCCAAGGAGTTCACCGACCATGTGGGCGCTCCGCTGCAAGAGGGATTGCTACTGGTGCACAACACGCTGCGCGGCGTGAACCTGCGAGACAAAATCAAGATTGGCGCTGCCGGAAAGGTGGTCAGCGCCTTTGACATGGTTCGCCTGATGGCCCTGGGCGCCGACTGGTGCAACAGCGCGCGCGGCTTCATGTTCGCGCTGGGTTGCCTGCAAGCCCAGCACTGCCACACCGGCCACTGCCCCACGGGCGTGACGACCCAGGACCCGCTGCGCCAGCAGTCGCTGGTGGTGCCCGACAAGGCCGAGCGGGTGTACAACTTTCACCAGGAAACGCTGCACGCGCTCAAGGAGCTGGTGCAGGCCGCCGGGCTGGACCATCCGCACGCCATCACGCCCCACCACATCGTGCGCCGGGGTTCAGACCACAAGGTCAAGTCACTGGCACAGTTGATCCTGACGCAGCTGCCCAACGGCGCCTTGCTGCGCGACGACTTTCACACCTTGCCGCTGATTTTTCAGCAGGTCTGGCCGCTGGCCAGCGCGGATAGCTTTGCGCTGCAGTCCCGGTAACTTACGCTATGTTTTTGATAGCTGTCTGCACAATGGATCCGAGGGCTAGCAGGCGTTTTGACATACACAGTACCGCCTGGTCCTTGCTCAACAGCAGGCAGTGGTGGGCCACGGCCAGGTCGATGAACTTCTGGTCATCGGCGTCCTTGCAGGTGGCGCTGGCCTTGGGGGCGACGTCGACGATGCGGGCCAGCGTGTCGAACTGCGCCAGCACGGACGCTTCGTTGAGTTGGTAGTACGCCAGCCGCTTGACGATCTTGGGGTAGGCCAGCACGCGTGCCAGCTCAATGCGCATGGGCTGGGTGGCAATCCACTGCAGGGCGCCGGACTGCAAACCCTCGCGCAGGGGCTGGGCGGCGGGATCGTTGAAGATGAAGGCGTCGAGGACGATGTTGGTGTCGAGGACGACGCTATCGTTTTTCACGCGCGGTGCCCTTGACCATATCGAAGCGGAACATGCGGCACTCGATGGGGCCGTTCCACATCGGCACGCGACGCGATTCCTTCAGGCGCATCTTGCTGGGCAGTTTCAGATCCGGGGTCAGAATCCAGCCGGTCCAGCCGCTGTAGTTTTTCTTCCAGTGGGTGGCGAGCTGGCTGAAGAATTCGCCGCCGTCTTCGGTCACCGCCTGTTCGCGGGCACCACTCTGGGCTTCGAAGTCCGGCACCGGTGCGTCGCTGCGGTCACCGCGATTCGGTGCGCCGGAGCGCCGGGCACCCGCGCCGCTGACGCCGCCGACGGCAATGCGCTCGCCATAGGGCGGGTTGAGCAGCATCACGCCGGGCACGTCGGTGGGCGGCATGCGCTGCAGGGCGTCGCCGCCGCGGAACTCGATGACGTCGGCCACGCCGGCACGTTCGGCATTGCGCTGCGCAAAGTCGACCATGCGGTGGGCCACGTCGCTGCCGTAAATCAGGGGTTTTTGGCCGGGCTCCGGCTTGACCACGGCGGCCGCAGCCTCCTGTTTGATGCCATCCCAGACGTGTTGCTGGAACGGGATGTATTTCTCGAACGCAAAGCGACGCAGCATACCCGGCGCGATGTTGCAGGCAATCTGCGCGGCCTCGATGGCAATGGTGCCGCTGCCGCAGCAGGGGTCGTACAGCGGCAACAGGTCTTCGTCGCCATCGGCCCAGCCGCTGGCGGCAATCATGGCCGCGGCCAGGGTTTCCTTCAGCGGCGCCTCGCCCTTGTCCTCGCGCCAGCCGCGTTTGAACAGCGGCTCGCCCGAGGTGTCGATGTACAGCGAGCAGGTGTCGGTGGTCAGGTGGGCGTAGATGCGCACGTCGGGCCACTGGGTGTTGACGTCGGGGCGCACGCCGTGGGCCTTGTCGCGGAAGCGGTCGCACACGGCGTCCTTGATCTTCAGTCCGGCGAAGTTCAGCGATGTCAGCGGGCTGTGCTGGGCCGTGACTTCGACCTTGATCGACTGTTTGGGTGTGAACCAGATTTCCCACGCCACCTCACTGGCGGCGCGGTACAGGTCCTGCTCGTTGCGGTACTCGGTGTACGACAACTGCACCAGCACGCGCTGCGCCAGGCGGCTGTGCAGGTTCAGGCGCATGGCGTCGCGCCACGAGGCCCGCGCCATGACGCCACCACGACGCGTCAGCAGGTCCTGACCCATCAGGCCGGTGAGGTCGTGGACCTCGGCGGCCAGCAGGTCTTCCACGCCGGCGGCGCAGGGGAGAAAAATCTGGAGCTGGTTCACAAGGCTTTCCTCAATGAAGCGGGAGCGATCTTCAGCCCCTCGCGGTATTTGGCCACCGTGCGGCGGGCGCATTCGATGCCCTGCTCTTTCAGCATTTCGGAAATCTGGTTGTCACTCAAGGGCTTGGCGTTGCTCTCGGCGCTGATGAACTGTTTGATCAAAGCGCGCACCGCGGTGCTGGAGGCATTGCCGCCGGACTCGGTGCCCAGACCGGAGCCGAAGAAATACTTCAGCTCGAAGGTGCCAAACGGCGTGGCCATGTACTTGGCGGTGGTCACGCGGCTGATGGTGGACTCGTGCAAGCCCAGTTCATCGGCAATCTCGCGCAGCACCAGCGGGCGCATGGCCAGCTCGCCGTGTGTGAAGAAGCTTTTTTGCCGCTCCACGATCGCCGTGCTGACGCGCAGGATGGTGTCAAAACGCTGCTGGATGTTCTTGATGAACCAGCGCGCCTCCTGCAGGCGCTGCTGCAACCCGGCGTAGCTGGCGCTATCCTTGCCGCCCCCGCGGTGGTTGCGCAGCACATTGGCATAGATGTCATGCACGCGCAGCTTGGGCATGACCTCGGGATTGAGCATGACCCGAAACTGCGGGTTGGCCCCGGCGCGGGTCTTGCCCACGGCCGTGACCAGCACGTCGGGCACCACGATATTGCGCTCCACATCGACAAAGCGCCGGCCCGGCTTGGGTTCGAGGCGGGCGATCAGGGCGATGGCTTCGCGCGTGAGCGCGTCGGTGCCGCCGCAACGCTGCACCAGGGTCTTGACGTCGCGCCGGGCCAGCAAGTCCATGGGCTGGGAGCAGATGCGCAGGGCCAGCGCCAGCAACGCCGCCAGCTCCGGGCCGGGCGGGTTCAGCACATCATTGAGTTTGGAACGCAGCTGCAGGCGCAGGCACTCACCCAGATCGCGGGCGCCCACGCCTGCGGGCTCCAGGCTGTGCAGCAATCCCAGTGCGACTGTGAAGTGGTGGACCAGGTCTTCCACCTGCTCTTCGTCGTCACCGGCCAGCCCGCGTGCCAGGTCTTCCAGCGGGTCTTCCAGATAGCCATCGTCGTTCAGCGACTCGATCAGAAAACGCAGTGCATTGGCATCGGTCTCGCTCAGGCGCAGGCTCAGCGCCTGGCGGTGCAGGTGCGATTGCAGCGACTCCTGGGTGCGCGCCAGTTCGGTGGCATCGGTGTCTTCGCCGTCACCCAGGTTGTTGGTCTTGGCCTTGGCATCCGTGCCCCACTCGCCATCGTCGGGCACCAGCTCAGTCGTGCCGTCGCCGTCCCAGCTGGGTTCGTCATCGCCGCCCAGCGGCGTAGCCTCATCATCCTTTTGGCCCTCAGCCCTCGTAGTATCTGAATAGTCCGCTACTGAATTAGGAGCAGCCTCAGCCTCCCGCTCGCCGGCACTGACCGGCGTGTCGGCCTGTGCCAGGCCAAATTCCTCGCGCGGGGCTTCGTCCTGGGTCAATTCCAGGAAAGGGTTTTCGTCGAGCATCTGCTCCACTTCCTGGCTGAGTTCCAGCGTGGAAAGCTGCAGCAGGCGGATGGACTGCTGCAGCTGGGGCGTGAGCGCCAGGTGCTGCGAGACGCGTAGGGATAGACCTTGTTTCATTTACATTTTGAAGTGCTCGCCGAGGTACACCCGGCGCACATCGGCGTTGTTCACAATCTCGGCCGGCGTGCCCTGGGCCAGCACCGTGCCATCGCTGATGATGTAGGCGTGGTCGCAGATGCCCAGGGTTTCGCGCACGTTGTGGTCGGTGATCAGCACGCCAATATCGCGTGACTTGAGGAAGTTGATGATGCGCTGGATCTCGATCACGGCAATCGGGTCGATGCCGGCAAAGGGCTCGTCCAGCAGGATGAAACGGGGCCGCGTGGCCAGCGCGCGGGCAATCTCCACCCGGCGCCGCTCGCCGCCCGACAGGGCCAGCGCCGGTGACTCGCGCAAATGCTCCACCCGCAGGTCCTGCAGCAGCGCCGTCAGGCGCAGCTCGATCTCGGCAGGAGTCAACGGCTTGCCGGCGTCGTCGTGCTGCAGTTCCAGCACCGCGCGCACGTTGTCTTCGACATTGAGCTTGCGAAAAATCGAGGCCTCTTGCGGCAGGTAGCCCAGCCCCAGGCGCGCGCGGCGGTGAATGGGCATGTGCTCGATGGAGTGGCCGTCGATGGTGATGTCGCCCGCGCTGGCGCGCAGCAGGCCGACGATGATGTAGAACGACGTGGTCTTGCCGGCGCCGTTGGGGCCCAGCAGCCCCACGACCTCGCCGGTGCGCACGGTCAGCGACACGTCCTTGACGACCTGGCGCTTGCCGTAGGCCTTCTGGATATGGCTGACTTCCAGCCGGCCGATGGAGCTGTCCGGCCCGGCACTCACGGATTCGGTCATTTCGCGGGGGCCCCCAGTGTCGTGGTCGCCCGCAAGGCCGGGCCCGCCGGCGCGGATGCAGCCGTCCTGGGGGCAGAGGCTGCGGCTTCGGGCTTGGGCGTCAACATGGCCCGCACCCGGCCGCCGGTGGCGGGAGCAGCGCCTTTGACGGCATTGCCGTCCACGCTAAACATGTCGGTCAGGTTCTCGTAGACGATCAGGGCGCCGGTGATTTCATCGGCCAGGGTGGCAGCCCGCAGGCGGCGCAGCACCGCGTTTTTGGTGAACTTGACGGTGTCGGCACGGCCGTCGTACTCGATGAGCTCGCTTTCGCCTTCGATGAATTCGTCCATGCCTTCGCGCTTCTGGCGGAAGAAGGCCGGTTTGTCCGGCAAGCCCGTGATAGTGCTGGACTGGTAGCCGTCCGCGTCCTCGTGAATCTCAATGCGCTCGGCCCGAATCACGATCGTGCCCTTGGTCATCAACACGTTGCCAGTAATGATGGTGGCCTGCTTGACGTCGTCATAGCGCAACGAGTTGGCCTCAAAAATCATGGGCTTGTTGCGGTCGGCCTTCTCGGCCTGTGCCGGGGTGATCCATCCGATGCAGATGAGCAAAACAAGCAGGGATAGCGGTAGGTTTTTCATAAAGGCACGAAACTTGCTCAGAAAGGGCTTGGACGATTGTACTGAGCCCAAGCGCCTCTCAACCCGTCAGCCCGCGTTACGGCAAAAATAGACGCCCGGCAGCGTGCCGGGCGTTGGGTGCTTGAGGCGAGGGACCGGCGTGTGCCGGATAGTCAGGACCGGGGTGGCCGCCCTTTGGATGCCGACACCGGGCGCAATGTCAAAACGCTGGCCAATCGTCCAGGCTGTCGATCTCGCGCCAGGCCCGCACGCAGGCATTCACGGAGTCCATGCCCGTGAAGATGGCCGCCTCGGCCCAACGCCTGCGCAACAGACCCACCAGGGGCTTGCCTTCCTGGTTGATCCATTTGCGCATTTCGCCAGGCACATCGCCTTTTTGCCCGGCATTGATGCGCGTCAGCATGGTGGACTTGGCCAGATTGCCACCCCCCAGGTTGTAGACCCACGAGATCAATGCTGCCGCCTCGTACTCCATCAACGGCACCTTCACGCGCAGCTGCACATCGTGCGCAGCCCCTTCCATGTCGCGCCTGAGCAGTACCTCCGCGTCAGCTTCGGTGATTGACGGTGTGGACGGGCTGACGGGCCGGCCCATGGCGTCGACGATGGTGCCGTAGCCAATGGTCCAGGTACCACCCGGCTTGGAGCCGTTGTCGTCGTAGGGCTTGCTGAAAAAGCCTTCGATGCGCTTGACAACGGTGGTTGCGGCCGACGGCACGGTCCCGTTCCACGCTTGGGGTGCTGACCGTGTCGACGTACGTTTAGGGGGTTTTGCCATGTTGTCCTCGAAAAGACTTGCTGAAACCATGCTGCTCGATCGTGCCCAGTGCGGCATCGGCGCAGTCTATAGGAAGCGCTCGCCGGTTGACATCCCATAGATGGGGGATGGATGCAGGGCGAATTGTTTGCGCCAGCACAAACCAGGGCTCCATGGCCCGCCCTAGAATGACCCTACCCGTGCCCCGGTAGACTGCGGCCACCGTTCGCAGCCCTGACGGCTGGCCTGCCCAAGGAGAGACGCCATGTCTGATGCCACCGGCCCCGAAAACGAACGCCGTACCAACACCCAGTTGCGGTCCATCTTCCCGGCAGCTTTTGACGCGCTACGACCGTTCTTTGAGATGACCAACCGCTGGGAAGGGCAGTCCCACGACCATTTGGCCTACCAGACCCTTAAAGAACATTTCCCCACGCTCACCGCCCAGGACGTGTTCATCGTGGTCACGACCACCCGGCGCCTGTATGCCAGCGGCAAGCTTCCCTCCCCATAGGAAAACCATCATGTTTGAATCCGCGGAAATTGGTCACAAGATCAGCAAGGAGACCTACAAGGCGGCCGTGCCCGCGTTGCGGGCGGCGCTGCTGGAGGCCCAGGTCGACCTGCACGAGAACAAGAAGATTCCGGTGGTCGTGCTGATCAGCGGGCAGGATGGCGCCGGCAAGGGCGAGACCATCAACGTGCTGTACGAGTGGATGGACCCGCGCTTTATATCCACGC
>Ga0208398_101328_pt1 | contig 10114 bp, 7 predicted proteins | sample LakWasMe79_HOW10_2_FD_183905 | JGI IMG/M metagenome (GOLD analysis project Ga0208398, IMG submission 183905) | Freshwater sediment methanotrophic microbial communities from Lake Washington under simulated oxygen tension - Sediment Metagenome... | ecosystem: Environmental > Aquatic > Freshwater >... | reverse complement strand
CGCTCCAAGGCCGTGCCCCAGGTCATTGGTTTCTTGTCGATGGAAAACGGCTTGATCTTCGCCGCCACCACGGTGACCAACGGCATGCCGATGATTGTGGAATTTGGCATTGCGCTGGACGTGCTGGTGGGCGTGTTGATCCTGGGCGTGTTCATGTTCCAGATCCGCGAGAAGTTTGACAGCCTGGACATCCACAACCTGGAAACGCTGAAGGACGACTCCGAATGAGCGCCCTGGTTTTTGTTCTGGGCATTCCGCTGCTGGGCGGGCTGGCGCTGGCGTTCTACGGGCACCGCCTGTGGGCGCGTGATGTGAACGTGGCCTTCAGCCTGGGGACTTTTCTGGCCGCGTGTTTTCTGACCAACCACACCATCGACCACGGGCCCGAGTTGCTGTGGGAGCATCAGTTCTATATCGACCAACTGAACGTCTTTCTGGTCACGCTCACTGCCTTTGTCAGCCTGACCACCGCCATTTTCTCGCGCCCCTATATGCGCGTGGAGCAGGACCACGGCAAGATGACGCCACCGCGCATGCGGCTCTACCACAGCATGTACCAGCTGTTCAGCTTCACGATGCTGCTGGGCTTCACTACCAACAACCTGGGCATCATCTGGGTGGCCATGGAGGCGGCCACGCTAACTACCGTGCTGCTGGTCAGCGTGTACCGCACCTCGGCCAGCCTTGAGGCTGCGTGGAAGTATTTCATCCTGTGCGGTGTCGGCATTGCGCAGGCGCTGTTTGGCACCATCCTGCTGTACATGGCGGCCGACAAGGTGCTGGGCGCGGAGCACGCCACGCTGCTGTGGACCAGCCTCAACGATGTCAAGGGCCAGCTGGACCCCACCATCATCACGCTGGCCTTTGTGTTCCTGCTGATCGGCTATGGCACCAAGGTGGGCCTGGTGCCGCTGCACAGCTGGCTGCCCGATGCGCACGCAGAAGGCCCCACACCGGTGTCGGCCGTGCTGTCGGGCTTGCTGCTCAATGTGGCCATGTACGCGGTCTTGCGTTGCAAGGTGCTGACCGATGGTGCACTGGGCACGCAGATGGCCGGGCAGTTGATGATGGGCTTTGGCCTGCTGTCGGTCACGGTGGCGGCGTTCTTTTTGTCACGGCAAAAGGACGTGAAGCGCATGTTCTCGTACTCGTCGATCGAGCACATGGGCCTGATCACCTTTGCCTTTGGCATGGGCTCTCCGCTGGCCAACTTTGCCGGCCTGCTGCACATGACAGTGCACTCGCTGGTCAAGTCCGCCATCTTCTTCACGGTGGGCCATGCCACACAAAAGGCTGGCACCCAGGTCATGAGCGAGATCCGCGGCCTGATCAAGGTGAACCCCACCGTGGGCTGGGGCCTGATGCTGGGCGTCATGGCCATTCTGGGCATGCCGCCGTTTGGCGTGTTCGCCAGCGAGTTCCTGATCCTGACCACGGCCATGCGCGAACAGCCCTGGGCCGCACCGTTTCTGTTCCTGGCGCTGGGTATCGCCTTTGCATCGATCCTGGCCCGGGTACTGCCCATGGTGTTTGGCGACACCACGCTCAAACCCCTGGCCCATCCGCCGGCGCTGCTGCCGGTGTTTTTGCACCTGGTGCTGGCCCTGGTGCTGGGTCTGTATATCCCGCCGTACTTGAACGGCTGGTACGTGCAGGCCGCTGCTTTGTTGGGTGGGTGACGTGATGAAGATTCCCGGTCTGGATGTGGAGTTCGCGGCCCTGTCGGCACCGGTGCCGATCTGGCATGCACGGGTCACTGCGCCGCAATGGATGGCCGCTGCCGGTCTGGTGCGCGAGCGCGGTGGCCGCCTGCTGGCGTTGTGGGCGGGCAGTTCCGTGGCTGCGGATGCTATTGAATCAGTAGCTGCTCCGTCAGCAATGACGAGGGCTAGCACCGTATTTGTCTCTTATGTTTTGCTGGAAGGCGTGTTCTGGCTGGCGCTGCCGCTGAGCGCAGCAGACGGCCCACCGCAATACCCGGATCTGTCCGTGGTCTTTCCCGCGGCCGCTCGCATGCAGCGTGCGGCGGCGGACCTGTCCGGCATCCACGCTGAAGGTTCGCAAGATCCGCGCCCCTGGCTGAACCACGGCGCCTGGGCCATCGACCACCATCCGCTGTTGCAGGACCCGCAGTCCGTGGCGCAGCCCGCCCCGGGTGCGCTGGTGGACTACCCGTTTGTGCGGGTGGAGGGTGATGGCGTGCACGAGATTGCTGTCGGCCCGGTGCATGCCGGCATCATCGAGCCCGGGCATTTCCGCTTCTCGGTGGTCGGTGAAAAAATCCTGCGGCTGGAGCAGCGGCTGGGTTACACCCACAAGGGCACCGAGCAGCGCATGGCGCAAATGGCGCCGCTGGATGCCTACCGCCTGGCCGGGCGGGTGTCGGGCGATACCACCGTGGGCTATGCCTGGGCCTATTGCATGGCCCTGGAATCCGCCACGCAAACCGCCATCCCCCCGCGCGCGGCCTGGCTGCGTGCGCTGTTGCTGGAGCGTGAACGCGTGGCCAACCACCTGGGCGACCTGGGTGCGCTGGGCAATGACGCGGCCTTCGCCTTGGCGCTGGCCCAGTTCTCGCGCCTGCGTGAAGACTGGCTGCGCAACGCCAAGGCGGCATTTGGCCACCGGCTGATGATGGACTGCATCAGGCCCGGCGGCGTGGATGTGGACCTGGAGCCCGCACAGATCGCCCCCATGCTGCGACTGTGTGACACCGTGGAGGCTGAAGTTCGGCGCCTGGCCGACATTTTTGAAGACCACGCGGGCTTGCAGGACCGTTTCCTGACGACGGGCCGGGTGACGCCGGCGCTGGCCGCCCAACTCGGACTGACCGGCCTGGCCGGACGCGCCAGCAGCCAGGCCTGGGACCTGCGATGTGATCACCCCTTCGCGCCCTACACCGATTTGCGTGTGGCCATGGCTGTTCAGAAGAACGGCGACGTGGCGGCGCGGGTCGCCGTGCGCTTTGAGGAGGTGTTTGAGTCGCTGCGCATGATCCGGCATATGGTGACCCATTTGCCGGTCGGGCTGCTGCGGTGCGACGTGGTGTTGGGCGATCAGGCCGCGCTGGGTGCCGGTTGGGTTGAAGGTTGGCGCGGCGAGCTGTTCGTGGCGCTGGAGCTCTCTGGCGCGGACCAGGGCCACCGCATCCTGCGCTGCCACTTGCATGACCCCTCCTGGCAAAACTGGCCGGTGCTGGAGCACGCGGTGATGGGCAATATCGTCGCGGACTTTCCGCTGATCAACAAGTCGTTCAACCTCAGCTACTCGGGGCAAGACCTATGACATTTACCCCCTCGTTCCACCGCTGCGCGGGTCTCTGCCCCCCAAGGGGCCGCATTTGGCAAAACCCCAAGTCCACGCCTTGGGGCGGCCCGGCGGCAAAATGATCTGGAAGATCGTCTGGCAGATTGGCAAGACGGGTATCCGCAGCGAGCCCGCGCCCGACATAGGCCAGGCGGTGCAGGCCGAGGAGTCGCGCATCCAGCAGGAGCTGCTGGACATCCTGGGCCAGGCCCTGAGCATCCGCCAGGTGGACGCCGGTTCGTGCAACGGCTGCGAGCTGGAGATCAACGCGCTGGGCAACCCCTACTACAACTTAGAAGGCCTGGGCATCCGCTTCGTGGCCAGCCCGCGCCATGCCGACCTGCTGCTGGTCACCGGCCCGGTGTCGCGCAACATGGAGATTGCGCTGAAGCGCACGTATGACGCCACGCCCGAGCCCAAGCTGGTCGTGGCCGTGGGCGATTGCGCGTGTGATGGCGGCATCTTCGGCGAGAGCTACGCCACTTGTGGCCGGGTTGCCAACGTCATTCCGGTCGATGTCGTGGTGCCGGGCTGCCCGCCCGAGCCGGTCGAGATTTTGCGCGGCATTCTGACCGCGGTGCGGCGCCGTATCGCCACTGACAAAACCGGGCGGTGAGGGTCAGTCCGGAGGATGCCCGGAATCCGTCGAAGGCGTTGCGGAATCGCTTGCGGCCGAGGTAAGCCGTCCGGTTCGGATGTCATCCAGAATGGGGCCCCAGGTCAACAGCATGAGCACCATCGCCAGCGGCAGGGTGGCAATGAAGCCATAGGCCTTGAAACCATAGGCACCCACCAGGGCGCCTGCAAAAAAGCTGGCAACCAGCAGCCCGTGAATGCGCAATTTGATCCGGTTGGCGACCACTTTTTGGTTCACCTCCAGACGGTTGAAATAGAACAGCTTACCCAGTTCAATGCCCAGGTCGGTCAGCAGGCCGGTGACGTGGGTGGTGCGGATTTCGGCGTGGGACACCTTGGTGATGACTGCATTCTGCAAACCCATGATGAAACACAGCAGCACAACGGTTAACGGGACAAACAGACCTGCAAAGTGGTTGATGGCGGTGCCAAAGATGCCGAAGATCAGCAACAGCGCCGCCTCCACCAGCAGGGGTCTTGCATAGGCGCTTCGCATTTGTCGACGCTGGGCCCAATTGACCATCCAGGCCGTCGTCATCGATCCACCGATGAAGGACATGACCAGCGCGATGCCGGTGGTTGCCAGCTGGATTTGCCCAAGAATCAGGTTGTCGGCTACCGAGGACAAAATGCCCGACATGTGGGACGTGTACTGCCCCACCGCCAGGAAACCACCGGCGTTGGTGGCGCCGGCCACCGCGCACAGCGTACTGCCCAACCGCAGATTGGTTTGGGCGCTGCGGTGGGTGTCGGTCCACCAGTGGATGCGGTGGCTCACAACGGTCTCAGTGGATGCGCATGCCAGGTTGCGCGCCGGCCCATGGGTTGAGGATGTAGATGCCGGGGTTGGCCTTCTCATCACCATGGCTGGCAGCAAGAACCATACCCTCGGACACGCCGAACTTCATCTTGCGCGGCGCCAAATTGGCCACCAGCACGGTGAGTTTGCCCACCAGTTCTTCCGGCTTGTAGGCGCTGGCGATGCCGCTGAACACATTGCGCATTCGTGGCTGGCCGGCGTCATCCTTCTCGCCGGCGTCCAGCGTCAGGCGCAGCAGCTTGGTGGAGCCTTCCACCGCCTCGCACTTGACGATGGCGGCAATGCGCAAGTCCACCTTGGCAAAGTCGTCGATGATGATGGTGGGGGCGATGGCCTCGCCGCCAGGTGCTACTATTTCAGTAGCACCTTGGGCAGCAACGGCGAGGGCTGGAGCCTCAAACAATGCATCAAGCTGTTTGATGTCGACACGTTGCATCAGGTGCTGGTATTCGCCGATGGCGTGTCCCGCAGGCAGTCCGCCATTGGCCTTGCCAAACGACAGGGGGCCGCTGTTCAGGAATGTCTCCACATTGGCGGCCAGCGCCGGCAGCACGGGTTTGAGGTAAATGGTCAGCAGGCGGAAGGCCTCAATGCACACGGTGCAGACGTCGTGCAGACGCGCTTCCATGCCGTCCTTTTTGGCCAGCTCCCAGGGCTTGTTGGCATCCACATAGGCGTTAACCTTGTCGGCCAGCAGCATGACCTCGCGCAGTGCCTTGGCGAACTCGCGCGATTCGTACAGGCCGGCAATGGAATCCTGGCCCTCGCGCAGCGTGTCGAGCAGGCCGGCACCGTCGGGCGACACGGCGCCCAGCTTGCCGGCAAAGCGCTTGCTGATGAAGCCGGCGGCGCGCGACGCGATGTTGACGTACTTGCCAATCAGGTCGCTGTTGACGCGGGCCATGAAGTCTTCGGGGCTGAACTCGATGTCCTCGTTGCGCGGCGTCAGTTTGGTGGCCAGGTAATAGCGCAGCCACTCGGGGTTCATGCCCAGGCTCAGGTACTTGAGCGGGTTCAGGCCGGTGCCGCGGCTCTTGCTCATCTTCTCGCCGCTATTGATGGTCAGGAAGCCATGCACAAATACGGCGTTGGGCGTCTTGCGCCCGCTGAAATGCAGCATGGCCGGCCAGAACAGCGTGTGGAAGGTGATGATGTCCTTGCCGATGAAGTGGTACTGCTCGGTGGCCGGGTCGGCCATGAAGGCGGCATAGGCTGCCGCGCCCTTGGCCGCGTCGCCTTCGATCTTGGCAAAGCGGTTTTGCAGCGAGGCCAGGTAGCCAATCGGCGCGTCCAGCCAGACGTAGAAGTATTTGCCCGGCGCATCGGGAATCTCGATGCCGAAGTAGGGCGCGTCTCTAGAGATGTCCCAGTCGCCCATCTTGGGCTTGCCGTCTTCACCGGGCTCGATCCACTCGGCGATCTTGTTCAGCACCTCGGGCTGCACCGCGCCGCTTTGCGTCCACTGGTCCAGGAAGGCCAGGCAGCGCGGGTCGGACAGCTTGAAGAAAAAGTGTTCCGAGGTGCGCAGCACCGGTGTCGCGCCAGACAGGGCTGAGTAGGGGTTGATCAGCTCGGTGGGGGAGTAGACGGCGCCGCAGACCTCGCAGTTGTCGCCGTACTGGTCCTTGGCATGGCACTTGGGGCATTCGCCCTTGATGAAGCGGTCCGGCAGGAACATGTTCTTGTCGGGGTCGAAGAACTGCTCGATGGTGCGGGTGTCGATCAGGTTGTTGGCCTTGAGGTCGCGGTAGATCTGCTGCGCCAGCAGGTGGTTCTCCGGCCCGTCGGTCGAGTGCCAGTTGTCAAAGCTGATGTGGAAACCGTCCAGATACTCTTTGCGCCCGGCGGCGATGTCGGCCACGAACTGCTGCGGCGTCTTGCCGGCCTTTTCGGCGGCGATCATGATGGGCGCACCGTGGGCGTCGTCCGCGCACACAAAATGCACCGCGCTGCCGTGCATGCGCTGGAACCGCACCCAGATGTCGGCCTGGATGTACTCCATCATGTGCCCGATGTGGAACGGGGCATTGGCGTAGGGCAGGGCGGTGGTGACGAAGAGTTGGCGTGGCATCAGGAGCGACTTTCAAGGGAGAGCCCCCGATTTTAGTCCGTCAGCGTTTGGGGTGGGATCAGGCGGCTTGGCTGTTCTGCTCCGTGTCCCCCGCCCGCTTTGCGGGCTCCTCCTTGACCTGCGCAGAACAGCCAAACCGCCTGATCCTGCGTGGCGTGACTTGTAAGTGCTTAGAGGAAACTCAGCGCAGCCGCAGAGGGTCCCGCCGCCTATCGAAGCGTGCGGGTTCGGGCCTGTCGCCCAGCAGGCAGACCGCCTGGGGATCGGTCCATTCAAAGAAACCGCAAATCTCGTGGCGCTGGCGCTGGGCATCGGCATAGCCCAGGGCCATCAGTTCCGTGGTGTAGCCGGTCTCAAACAGCAGGTAGCTGGCCAGCGCCGAACCCTTGACGTCGGCCTTGCGCGACGAAACCCCGACGCCGCCCAGCATGGTGCGTACGCCGTGGGGCAAGGCGTCAATGTGTTTGGATGCCACCTCGTCCAGGCGTTCACTGGGGGAAATGACCAGCAATTCCAGTGGCCGCAAGGCACTGGCACGGCGCGCTTCCTCGGGGACCAGTTTGATGGTCTGGTTGATGCGCCGGGCGCGCTCCACATCGACGGCCAGTGCGTCCAGGAAGATGTTGGACAGCGCATGGCCGGCGATCTGCGCGATGGACGGGTAGGCATTGACCTTGGGCACCAGTGCCTCGTCCTTGGGTTCGTGCATGCGGCCCGCGCCCACCACCAGGATGCGCTCGGCGCCCAGGTGGATAGCCGGCGAGCAGGGGGCGGACTGGCGCATGGAGCCGTCGCCAAAATACTCGTTGCGGCCATTGATGTGCAGCTCGGTGGCGGGAAACACAAACGGAATCGCGCTGGAGGCCAGCAGGTGGGCATGGGTGATCTTGTCGCGCACCGATATGCGCTGGCTGCGAATCCACGGCTGCAGGCGCTTGTCGCCTTCAAAAAAAGTGACGTGCTCGCCCGAGCTGTAGCTCGACGCCGTCACGGCCAGTGCCTGCATGTGGCCCAGGCGGATCAGTTCGGGCAAGCGCTCCAGGGGCACCAGGCGCGCCAGCAGCTCGTGCAGCGGGGAGTTGTCCAGCAGCGAGCGGGGCTTGAGCCGGCGCCATTTGGCCAGGATCCAGCCCATGGACAGCAGCGTGAGCCAGGTGGCACCCGAGCGCAGCATCGCCAGATGGCCGGCGTGGTAGACCTGGTCGGCGTGGAATTCCCGCCAGGTCTTGGCAATCATGCGCACGGTGGCGTCAAAGTTGTCCGAGCCGCAGGCCAATGCCGAGGCGTTGATGGCGCCCGCCGACGTGCCGGTGATGATGGGGAAAGGGTTGGGGTCATTACCGGCACCGCAGGCCAGCCGGATGTCGGCAATGGCTTCGAGCACGCCCACCTGGTAAGCGGCCCGCGCACCGCCGCCGGTCAACAAAAGGCCTGCAGGACGGGGGGGTGACGTGGCTTCAGGCATAGCGTCCATTATGGGATGTGGTGCGCTCTTGGTAAACGCCATGGTGGCATAGAAAAAACGGGGGTTAACCCGTATCAGCCTGCGCCCGTCAGGGCAATCCGCTTGTCAGCTGCGGCACGGGACGGGTTCGATAGACTATGCGCATCTTCAGGAGAAATTGAATGACTGTGACAGCGCAAGTGGTTCTTGATGCGATCAAGAGCGTGATCGATCCGAATACCGGCAAGGATTTCGTGTCGACCAAAGCGGTGAAGAACCTCACCGTGTCCGATGGCGACGTGGCCTTCGACGTTGAACTGGGCTACCCGGCCAAGAGCCAGATTGCCGGGCTGCGCAAGGCCTTGATCGCCGCCGCCAAAGGCGTGGCTGGCGTGGCCAATGTGTCGGTGAATGTCAGCTCCAACATCGTGGCCCATGCGGTGCAGCGCGGTGTGCAGTTGCTGCCACGGGTCAAGAACATTGTGGCGGTGGCTTCGGGCAAGGGCGGCGTGGGCAAGAGCACCACGGCCGTCAACCTGGCCCTGGCGTTGGCGGCCGAAGGCGCCCGCGTGGGTCTGCTGGACGCCGACATCTACGGCCCCAGCCTGCCGATGATGATGGGCATTGAGGGCCGCCCCGAGTCCGACGACGGCAAGACCATGGACCCGCTGGAAAACTACGGCGTGCAGGTCATGTCCATCGGTTTCCTGGTGGCCCAGGACGAGGCCATGATCTGGCGCGGCCCCATGGCGACGCAGGCTCTGGAGCAGCTGCTGCGCCAGACCAACTGGAAAGACCTGGACTATCTGGTGGTCGACATGCCCCCAGGCACCGGCGACATCCAGCTCACGCTGTCCCAGCGCGTGCCCATGACCGGCGCCGTCATCGTCACCACGCCGCAGGACATTGCGCTGCTGGACGCCAAGAAGGGCATCAAGATGTTCGAGAAGGTCGGCGTGCCGATTCTGGGCATTGTCGAAAACATGGCGGTGCACGTGTGCACCAACTGTGGCCACGTGGAACACATCTTTGGCGCCGACGGCGGCAAGAAGATGGCCGCCGAATACAGCATGGACTACCTGGGCGCACTGCCGCTGAACATGCAGATCCGTTTGCAGGCCGACAGCGGCAAGCCCACGGTGGTGGCCGATCCCGATGGCGAAGTGGCCGGCATCTACAAGGCCGTGGCTCGCCAGGTGGCGGTGTCGATTGCCGCGCGGAACAAGGATTTCTCCAGCAAGTTCCCGTCCATCACCATCAGCAAGACGACCTGACCCGCGTATGTCCACTGAGCGCCCCGCCCTGGAAGTGGCCGTGATCCTGCGCAAGGAGCGCGTAGAGGGTGCCATGAGCCGCTGGCAAACCTGGCGCTGGGTGCTCGACGATGTGGTGCAGCAGGAGCCGGGTTTTGGTGCCGGGCCGCGGCTTCTCTATAAAAATGATAGCGGGGAGCGCTGGATCCACGGGGGCTACCGGGTCGAATTGTTTGAAGACGACACCGAGGGCTACCAGCTCAACGCCACCACCCCGGCACCGTGCTGGTTCGTGCTGTGGCGTATGGAAAACGAGGCCACGGTGTCGGATGAACCCATCCCGCGGCCCGTGGTCGTCAGCCTGAGCTACCACGACGCCAGCCGCTGGCTGGACGCGCAGGAAACGGTAGAGCAAGTTGCCGCGCCGCAGGCAGTGGTGGACTGGCTCAAGGCCTTTATTGCCGAGTTTTACCAGCCCGAGGTAAAGCGGCCCAAGCGGCCCGAAAGCTTCAAGTCGCTGACCGACCGCTTTGGCAACCCCGTGTCCATCAGCACCATCAAACAGCACGGCCCCGGCGACGGCA
>Ga0208398_101327_pt1 | contig 10116 bp, 7 predicted proteins | sample LakWasMe79_HOW10_2_FD_183905 | JGI IMG/M metagenome (GOLD analysis project Ga0208398, IMG submission 183905) | Freshwater sediment methanotrophic microbial communities from Lake Washington under simulated oxygen tension - Sediment Metagenome... | ecosystem: Environmental > Aquatic > Freshwater >... | reverse complement strand
GCCGCCAGAAGGGCCACACCGAGCTGTACCGCGGTGCGGAGTACGTGGTCGACTTCCTGCCCAAGGTGAAGATCGAGGCCGCGGTGGACGATGCCGTGGTCGACCGCGTGATCGAGGCCATCGAGGGATCGGCCCGCACCGGCAAGATTGGCGACGGCAAGATTTTCGTCTCGACGCTGGAGCAGGTGGTGCGCATCCGCACCGGCGAGACCGGCAAGGACGCACTCTGACCTCATCTGCGTGCGTCCAGGCGCCGGCGGCCCGCCCGCCCGTGCGCCCGTGTCCACCCCATCTGATTCCGTAGGAAAGACACAACCATGAGAAAGCTCATCGCTTCCCTCGCCCTGGGCCTTGCGGTCCTGGGCTTTGCGGGCGGCTCGATGGCGCAGGATGCCGCGGCATCCGCGCCTGCGGTCACGGCCTCGGCAGCTGCCGAGCCGGCGTCGGCACCCGCCGCCGCTGCGGCACCCGCTGCGGCCATCGCGGCCTCCGCCGCCGCACCGGCCGCGTCCACCCCGGTGGCCAACAAGGGCGACAACGCCTGGATGCTGGTCTCCACCTTGCTGGTCATCATGATGACCGTGCCCGGCCTGGCGCTGTTCTACGGCGGCCTGGTGCGCAGCAAGAACATCCTGTCGGTGCTGATGCAGGTGATGGTCACCTTCTCGCTGATCGTCGTGCTGTGGGCGCTGTACGGCTACAGCCTGGCCTTCACCGAGGGCAATGCCTTCATCGGTGGCCTGGACCGGCTGTTCCTGAAGGGCATCTTCAACGCGGCCACGGGTGAATTCGCGATGGGCGCCACCTTCAGCAAGGGGGTCTACATCCCCGAACTGCTGTTCGCGGCCTTCCAGGCGACGTTTGCCGGCATCACCTGCTGCCTGATCGTCGGCGCCTTCGCCGAGCGCATCAAGTTCAGCGCGGTGCTGCTGTTCTCGGCGCTGTGGTTCACCTTCAGCTACGCGCCGATCGCCCACATGGTCTGGTTCTGGATGGGCCCGGACGCCTACGCCAGCAAGGACGTGGTCGACGCGATGAACGCCAAGGCCGGCTTCCTGTGGAACATGGGCGCGCTGGACTTCGCCGGCGGCACCGTGGTGCACATCAACGCCGCCGTGGCCGGCCTGGTGGGGGCCTTCATGATCGGCAAGCGGGTGGGTTATGGCCGTGAAGCCATGGCGCCGCACAGCCTGCCGCTGACCATGGTCGGTGCCTCGCTGCTGTGGGTGGGCTGGTTCGGCTTCAACGCCGGCAGCGCGCTGGAAGCCGGCAACTCCGCCGTGCTGGCCTTCATGAACACCTTCACCGCCACCGCTGCCGCGGTGCTGGCCTGGTGCCTGGGTGAAGCGCTGATGCGTGGCAAGGCGTCGATGCTGGGTGCCGCCTCGGGTGCGGTGGCCGGCCTGGTGGCCATCACCCCGGCCGCCGGCAACGTCGGCCTGATGGGCGCCATCGTGATCGGCTTCATCGCCGGCTTCGCCTGCCTGTGGGGCGTGCACAGCCTGAAGAAGCTTCTGGGTGCGGACGACTCGCTGGACGTGTTCGGCGTGCACGGTGTCGGCGGCATCGTCGGTGCGCTGCTGACCGGCGTGTTCAACACCCAGGACCTCGGCGGCCCCGGCCTGGTGACCGACTGGGTCACCGCCACGGTGGGCTCCAACGGCATCGGCGCCCAGGTCTGGGTGCAGGCCAAGGCGGTCGGCCTGACGGTGATCTGGTCGGCGGTGGTGGCGGCGGTCTCGTTCAAGATCGTCGACCTGGTGATCGGTCTGCGGGTCACCGAAGAGGAAGAGCGCGAAGGTCTGGACATCAGCTCGCACGGCGAGACGGCGTACAGCAAGTAAGCGCTGGACCCCGGCGCCCGGCGCCGGTCACCCCCGAGGGGCTGCCACCAGGCAGCCCCTTTTTCATGGGGGGCCGGTGGTGCGGCGCTTGCCTTCGGGGCCACAGCCACCATCTGCCTAGAATCTTCGTCCACCGCCCTCGAACCCAGGCACGCCCATGGTCCCCCACCTCACCACCGCGCTGACCGGCCCGATCAACGAACTGGAAGCGCGCATCCTCGACTCGATGCCGGCCATCGAGCGCTGGTTCAGGCTGGAATGGATGGAGCACACGCCGCCGTTCTACACCTCGGTGGACCTGCGCAATGCCGGCTTCAAGCTGGCGCCGGTGGCCACCAACCTGTTCCCCGGCGGCTTCAACAACCTGACGCCGGAGATGCTGCCGCTGGCGGTGCAGGCGGCGATGGCGGCGATCGAGAAGATCTGCCCCGAGGCCAAGAACCTGCTGCTGATCCCCGAGCGCAACACCCGCAACACCTTCTACCTGAGCAATGTGCAGCGGCTGATGCGCATCTTCACCCAGGCCGGGCTGAACGTGCGCCTGGGCACGCTGGACGAGGCGGTCAAGGCGCCCACCCCGGTGGCCCTGCCCGACGGCAGCGAACTGGTGCTGGAGCCGCTGCTGCGCAACCGCGGCCGGCTGGGGCTGAAGGACTTCGATCCCTGCACCATCCTGCTCAACAACGACCTGTCGGCCGGCGTGCCGCGGGTGCTGGAGCACCTGCACGAGCAGTACCTGCTGCCGCCGCTGCATGCCGGCTGGGGCCTGCGCCGCAAGTCCAAGCACTTCGGCAGTTACGAGGAGGTGGCCAAGAAGTTCGCCAAGCTGCTGGGCATGGACCCCTGGCTGATCAACCCGATGTCCGCCCACTGCGGCGAGGTCGACTTCAGCCAGGCCGCAGGGCTGGACGGCGTGCAGGGCCAGGTCGACGCGTTGTTGACCAAGATCCGCCGCAAGTACAAGGAATACGGCATCAACGAAAAGCCCTTTGTCGTCGTCAAGGCCGACGACGGCAGTGATGCCTGGGGGCCGATGACCGTGCGCGACGCCAAGGAACTGCCCGAGCTGGCCCGCCGCTGCCGCGAGCGGCTGGCCGCCGCCGGCACCGACCTGTCGGCCGCCGAGGTCATCATCCAGGAAGGTGTGCCCACCTACGAACGTGTCAACGACGCGGTGGCCGAGCCGGTGGTCTACATGATCGACCGCTACGTGGTCGGCGGCTTCTACCGGGTGCATGCCGAGCGGGGCATCGACGAGAACCTCAACGCCCCGGGTGCCAGCTTCGTGCCGCTGGCCTTTGCCGAAAGCCACCACCTGCCGCGCCCGGGCGAAAAGCCCGGCGCCAGCGCGCCCAACCGCTTCTACATGTACGGCGTGATCGGCCGGCTGGCCATGCTGGCCGCCAGCTACGAGCTGGAAGCCACCGATCCGGACGCCGAGGTCTACGACTGACGGCGCGCCCGCGCGCCGCGCCTTCTGCACACTTTGTCAAGTCCGCTGTGGCGGCGATGCCGATGCCTGGCTTGACGCGCCGCACAACGCCGGGCGCACAATAGTCGCTTCGGATTTTCCAGGCGCGGTCGACCCCGGCGCCGCAGCGCAGTGAGCACGGCAAACGCCCCCAAGACCCCGGCCGCCCTGGCCGCGCTGACCCTCGGCGCCCTGGGCGTCGTCTATGGCGACATCGGCACCAGTCCGCTGTATGCGCTGAAGGAAGTCTTCCACGGCGGCCATGTCGCCACCTCGTCCGACAACATTCTGGGCGTGCTGTCGCTGATCTTCTGGACGATGACCATCATCGTCTCGGTCAAGTACGTGCTGCTGATCCTGCGTGCCGACAACAACGGCGAAGGGGGCCTGATCGCCATGCTGGCGCTGGCCACCACCGCGGTGAAGGACAAACCCGCGTTGCGCAACGTGCTGATGACGGTGGGCCTGTTCGGCACCGCCATCTTCTACGGCGACGGTGTCATCACGCCGGCGATCTCGGTGCTGTCGGCGGTGGAGGGCCTGGAAGTGGCGGCGCCGCAGCTGCATGCCTGGGTGATCCCGCTGACCCTGGTGGTACTGGCCGGGCTGTTCTCGGTGCAGCGCTTCGGCACCGGCGGCATCGGCAAGTTCTTCGGCCCGATCACGCTGGTGTGGTTTGTGGTGCTGGTGGCACTGGGCCTGCCGCACATTGCCGAGAACCCGGCGGTGCTGGTGGCGATGAACCCGGCCTATGCCGTCGGTTTCTTCATGCACCAGCCGCTGGTGGCCTTCATCGGCCTGGGCGCGGTGGTGCTGTGTGTCACCGGCGGCGAGGCCCTGTATGCCGACATGGGCCACTTCGGCCGGCAGCCGATCCGCATCGCCTGGTACGGCTTCGTGATGCCGGCGCTGGTGGTCAACTACTTCGGCCAGGGCGCGATGCTGCTGGACCGGCCCGAGGCGATCGAGAACCCCTTTTTCCTGATGGCGCCCAAGTGGGCCCAGCTGCCGCTGGTGATCCTGGCCACCGCGGCCACGGTGATTGCCTCCCAGGCACTGATCTCGGCCGCCTTCTCGGTCACCAAGCAGGCCATCCAGCTGGGCATCCTGCCGCGCATGGCGGTGCGCCACACCTCGGTCAAGGACACCGGCCAGATCTACGTGCCCTTCGTCAACTGGGGCCTGTTCGTCTTCATCGTGCTGGCGGTGGCGCTGTTCAAGACCTCGTCCAACCTGGCCTCGGCCTACGGCATCGCGGTGACGCTGGACATGACCATCACCACCGTGATGACCTTCTTCGTCATCCGCTACGGCTGGAAGTACCCGCTGCTGCCCTGTGTGGCGGCCACCGGCTTCTTCTTCGTCATCGACGTCACCTTCTTCGCCAGCAACATGCTCAAGCTGATCGCCGGCGGCTGGTTCCCCATCGTCATCGGCATCGGCATGTTCACGCTGATGGTCACCTGGGTGCAGGGCCGCAAGCTGATGAGCGACCGGCTGCGCGACGAGGCCATCGACCTCAACAGCTTTCTCGAAGCGGTGTTCGTCAGCCCACCCACGCGGGTGCCCGGCACGGCGGTGTTCCTGTCGGCCGACACCGGCATGACGCCCAACGCCCTGCTGCACAACCTCAAGCACAACAAGGTGCTGCACGACTACAACCTGTTCGTCACGGTGCGCCACCACGAGGTGCCGTGGGTCGGCTTCAACAAGCGCATCGAGATGGAAAGCCTGGGCCACGACTGCTGGCAGGTGGTGATGCACTTCGGCTTCAAGAACGACCCCGACGTGCCCGAGGCGCTGAAGCTGCTGGAAGGCCGCGGCATCCCGCTGCCCGACATGGACACCAGCTACTTCCTCAGCCGCGACATCGTCATCCCTACCTTCGGCGCCGGCATGGCGATGTGGCGCGAGAAGCTGTTTGCCGGCATGCACCGCAATGCCGCCGCGGCGGCGGACTTCCTCAACCTGCCGTCCAACCGCATCGTCGAACTCGGCGCCAAGGTCGAGATCTGAGGGCACCGCGGCCGGCCGATGCCGGCGCGCCCCGCCTGGCCGCGTGGGTCGTCAGCTGCGCTGGCCTGTCTGCAGCGTGCGCAGTTCACTGTCGGCCGCGTCGCTGCCGGGTGCGGCGGACCGCGCCGGCGGATTCACCACGGTCAGCCGGTCGCCGTCGACCTGCACCGCCTGGCCCACCGCGGGCGCATGGGCCTGCGTGACGATGCGCTGGCTGCCGTCGGCCATGCGCACGGTGACGCGGTAGTCGGTGGTGGCGCGCTGGCGCTTCTCGATCTCGTGGCCGGCCAGGCCGCCGCCGATGGCGCCCAGCACGGTCATCGCGTCGCGGCCCTTGCCGCCACCGATCTGGTGGCCCACCACGCCGCCCAGCACCCCGCCGGCCACGGCGCCGATGCCCGAGCCTTCGCCCTTGTGGGTGACGGCGGTGACCGACTCGACCACGCCGCAGGTCTCGCACGGCGCGGGCGCGGCCCGCACACCGGGGGCGGGCAGGCCGGCCGGCTGGGTGCGCAGCGGCGTGGCCGGGGTGCTGTCCTGCCCGGCGCCGGCGCGCGCCGGGGTCGCCGTCGCCGGGTGGGCGGCGGCATGCGTGGCCGGCTTGTGCACCGGGGACTGGGCCGGGGCGGCCGGCAGCGGGGTCTTGCCGGGTTCGGTGGCGACGGGGTCGGCCGTGGTGGTGGCCACCGGGCCGGCGGTGGGGGCCGCCGGGCGCTGCCACAGCGTGGCGGTCAGCGCACCCACGGCCACCAGGCCGACGGCGGCAGCGCCGAGGGCGCTGCGGCGCCAGAACACGGCCGGGTCGGTGGCGGGCTTGAACGTGGAGGCGGTCGAGCCGGAGGGGACGTTCATGGGGACTCCAGGGATCAGATGGGGTGGCACAGGCCACCCCGGACTGGTTCAACGCGGCAGGCCGCGCCGGCGCCGACCTGGCGTGGCCGGCCATTGCAACCGGAGGTGACCGTGCCGAGGGTGGCGCCGGGAGGGGCCGGACCGTGGGCCGATATGCTCTCCCGCATGCGCAGGCTGATCCGAGACCTTTCCGCGCCGGCCGTCGTGGCCGGCTTTGTCGCCGTGCTGGTGGGCTACACCAGCTCGGTGGCCATCGTCTTCCAGGCCGCCCAGGCCCTGGGCGCCACGCCGGCGCAGACCGCCTCGTGGATGTGGGCGCTGGGCCTGGCGATGGGCGTCAGCTGCATCGGCCTGTCCCTGCACTACCGCCTGCCGGTGCTGACCGCCTGGTGCACGCCGGGCGCGGCGCTGCTGGCCGCCACCCAGGGCGTCAGCCTGCCCGAGGCCACCGGCGCCTTTGTCGTCTGCGCCGGGCTGATCGTGCTGTCGGGCCTCACCGGCCTGTTCGAGCGGGTGATGGACAAGGTGCCGATGGCGGTGGCCGCGGCGCTGCTGGCCGGCGTGCTGACACGCTTCGGCCTGGACGCGGTGCTGTCGGTGCGCGCCTCGCCCGGCCTGGTGCTGGTGATGGCCGTGGCCTTTCTGGCCGGCCGACGCTGGTGGCCACGTTATGCGGTGCCGGGCGTGCTGGTGGCCGGCACGGGGGTGGCGGCGGCGCAGGGCCAGCTGGCGCTGGGCGCGGTGGACTGGGCCTGGGCCACGCCGGTGTTCGTCATGCCGCAGTTCAGCTTGGGCAGCCTGGTCGGCGTGGCGCTGCCGCTGTTCATCGTCACGATGGCCTCGCAGAACCTGCCGGGCGTGGCGGCGCAGCGGGCGGCGGGTTATGACATCCCGGTCTCGCCGGTGACCACCGCCACCGGCCTGGTGACGCTGGTGCTGGCGCCCTTCGGCGCGTTTGCGATCAACCTGGCGGCCATCACCGCGGCCATCTGCATGTCGCCCGAGGCCCATGCCGACCCGGCCAAGCGTTACACCGCGCCGGTGGTGGCCGGTCTGTTCTACACCCTGCTGGGCCTGGCCGGCGGCGCGGTGGTGGGGTTGCTGGCGGCGTTTCCCAAGGCGCTGGTGGCCACCGTGGCCGGGCTGGCGCTGCTGGGCACCATCGCCAGCGGCCTGGCCGTGGCCCTGAAGGACGAGCGCCACCGCGACGCCGCTGCCATGACTTTCCTGGTCACGCTGTCGGGCATCAGCATGGCCGGCATCGGCGCGGCGTTTTGGGGCGTGGTGGCCGGCAGCGTCACCCTCGCTGTGCAACACTGGAGAAAGTAGTCCCCCCGCAGCGCCTGCGGCGCTCCCCCCCAGGGGGCGCCGCCAGCAGCCCGGCCAAGCCGGATCTGCGGCGGCCGCTGGGCTCAGGCCCTGGCATCGCGAGTGACCCCGACAAGCCCTGAAAGACTCAACATGAAGCTGCTGTTTGTTGCCGACCCGCTGGAAGGCTTCAAGATCGTCAAGGACACCACCTTCGCGATGATGCGCGAGGCGGCGCGCCGCGGCCACGAGCTGTGGGCCTGCGAGCCGGCCGACCTGGTGTGGGTGCGCGGCAGCCGGGTGGTGGCGCGCCGCGCCCGCGCCATCACGCTCACCGGCGACGCCGAGGCCTGGTTCAGCGTGGTGGCCGAGGCCCAGCTGGCGCTGGCCGACACCGACGCCATCGTGATGCGCAAGGACCCGCCCTTCGACAGCGAGTTCTTCTACGCCACCCACCTGCTGGGCCAGGCCGAGCGCGAAGGCGCCCGCGTCTTCAACCAGCCGGCCGCGCTGCGTGACCACCCCGAAAAGCTGGCGATCCTGGAGTTCCCCGAGTTCATCACGCCCACGCTGGTGACACGCAGTGCCGACGCCATCCGCGCCTTCCATGCCGAGCACCGGGACATCATCCTCAAGCCGCTGGACGGCATGGGCGGCATGGGCATCTTCCGCGTCGGCCCCGACGGCCTGAACCTGGGCAGCATCACCGAGACGTTGAACCGCGACGGCGCGCAGACGGTGATGGTGCAGAAGTACCTGTCCGAGATCGTCAAGGGCGACAAGCGCATCCTGGTCATCGGCGGCGAGCCTGTGCCCTTCAGCCTGGCCCGCATCCCCCAGGGCAGCGAGATCCGCGGCAACCTGGCCGCCGGCGGCAAGGGCGTGGCCCAGCCGCTGTCAGAGAGGGACCGTGAAATCGCCACCACGCTGGGCCCGATCCTGGCCGCACGGGGCCTGCTGCTGGTGGGGCTGGACGTGATCGGCGACTGTCTCACCGAGATCAACGTCACCAGCCCGACCTGCTTCCAGGAAATCACCGAGCAGACCGGCTTCGACGTGCCGGCCATGTTCATCAACGCACTCGAGAAAGCGATCACCGCATGAAGACCAAAGCCGCTGTCGCCTGGAAAGCCGGCGCCCCGCTGACCATCGAAGAAGTCGACCTGCAAGGCCCGCGCGACGGCGAGGTGCTGGTCGAGGTCAAGGCCACCGGCATCTGCCACACCGACTACTACACGCTCAGCGGCGCCGACCCCGAGGGCCTGTTCCCCGCCATCCTGGGTCATGAAGGCGCGGGCGTGGTGCTGGAGGTGGGCGCCGGCGTGCCCTGGCTGAAGCCGGGTGACCATGTCATCCCGCTCTACACGCCCGAGTGCCGCAACTGCAAGTTCTGCCTGTCGCGCAAGACCAACCTCTGCCAGGCCATCCGCTCGACCCAGGGCAAGGGCCTGATGCCCGATGGCAGCAGCCGCTTCTCCATCGGCGGCCAGCCCATCCTGCACTACATGGGCACCAGCACCTTCGCCAACCACATCGTGGTGCCCGGCATCGCGCTGGCCAAGATCCGGCCCGACGCACCCTTCGACAAGGTCTGCTACATCGGCTGCGGCGTCACCACCGGCGTGGGCGCGGTGCTGTTCACCGCCAAGGTGGAGGCGGGCGCCAACGTGGTGGTGTTCGGCCTGGGCGGCATCGGCCTGAACGTGATCCAGGGCGCCAAGATGGTGGGTGCCGACAAGATCATCGGCGTCGACCTGAACCCGGCGCGCGAGGCCATGGCGCGCCAATTCGGCATGACGCACTTCATCAACCCCAAGGAGCATGCCAACGTGGTGGATGCCATCGTGCAGCTGACCGACGGCGGCGCCGACTACAGCTTCGAGTGCATCGGCAACACCCAGGTGATGCGCGACGCGCTGGAGTGCACCCACAAGGGCTGGGGCCGCAGCATCATCATCGGTGTGGCCGAGGCCGGCGCCGAGATCAGCACCCGGCCGTTCCAGCTGGTGACCGGCCGCAAGTGGGAGGGCTCGGCCTTCGGCGGCGCACGGGGCCGCACCGACGTGCCCAAGATCGTCGACTGGTACATGGATGGCAAGCTCAACATCGACGACCTGATCACCCACAAGCTGCCGCTGGAGCGCATCAACGAGGGCTTCGACCTGATGAAGCGCGGTGAGTCCATCCGCAGCGTGGTGGAGTTCTGACGATCGGCCGCGTGATGACCTGGGAGACGCTCAGCGAGCATGCCAGCTTCGGCGGCGTGCAGCGCTTCCACCGCCACACCTCGGCCGCGCTGGGTGGCCTGCCGGCGCGCTTTGCGCTGTACCTGCCACCGCAGGCGCTGGCCGGCGCGCAGGTGCCGCTGCTGGTCTTCCTGGCCGGCCTGACCTGCACCGAAGAGACCTTCACGGTGAAGGCCGGCGCCCAGCGCCTGGCGGCCGAGCTGGGCCTGGCCCTGCTGATGCCCGACACCAGCCCACGCGGCGCCGGCGTGGCCGGCGAGGCCGACCGCTGGGACTTCGGTGTCGGCGCCGGCTTCTACCTCGACGCCACGCAGGCGCCCTGGGCCAGGCACTGGCGCATGGAGAGTTACCTGCTGGACGAGCTGCTGCCGCAGGTCTG
>Ga0208398_101326_pt1 | contig 10122 bp, 7 predicted proteins | sample LakWasMe79_HOW10_2_FD_183905 | JGI IMG/M metagenome (GOLD analysis project Ga0208398, IMG submission 183905) | Freshwater sediment methanotrophic microbial communities from Lake Washington under simulated oxygen tension - Sediment Metagenome... | ecosystem: Environmental > Aquatic > Freshwater >... | reverse complement strand
GACTCCAGGAAAAGCAGATAATTAATCAGCGCTAACCAAATAAATTTAGAAACATAATCATGGGAGAATTTTTTGTTAGAAGACCAATTGTAGCCATAGTAATCAGTATCATCACGGTGATACTCGGATTGCTTGCATTGCAAAAAACACCAATATCTCAATATCCGGATATTAATCCGCCTGTTGTAAAAATCACTACAAGTTTTACAGGAGCTAATGCTCTAAATGTAGAACAGGCTGTTGCCACTCCGATTGAACAAAAAGTAAATGGGGTAGAGCAGATGCTTTATATGAAATCCATTAATACATCTGATGGTGCATGTACTATAGAGGTAACATTTGATGTTGGGACAAATCTTGACAATGCCAATATGCTTACGCAAAACAGGCAAAATCAATCGGCACCTTTTATGCCTTCAAGTGTAAAACAACAAGGAGTAGTGGTAAAAAAATCATTGTCATTCCCAATGATGTTGTTTACGGTTACTTCACCAAATCCAAAATATGACGCTAAATTTTTGAATAATTATGCGAGTATTAACATAGTGGATCAATTGGCCCGTATAAAAGGGGTTGGTGAGGTTGCACTTTTTGGAGGAAGTGATTATTCTATGCGTGTCTGGCTAAAAGCAGACGTGATGAGTAAACTTGAAATTACTGTTGAAGACGTAAAGAATGCTTTGAATGCCCAAAACATGATTAGCCCGGGAGGTAAATTTGGTGCAGAGCCTGCACCCGCAGGAACAGAGTTTACTTACGGTGTAACACTTCAAGATCGTTTGGTTACTGAAAAGGAGTTTGGCCATATCGTTGTAAAAAGTAAAACAGACGGTTCTCAAGTACTGTTGAGCGATGTCGCCAGAATAGAATTGGGTACAGAGAACTACAGTTCCAATGCCCGTAGAAACGGTTCTCCAAGTGCTGTTATTGGTTTATATCAAATGCCTGGAAGTAACGCTCTTGAGGTAGCAGAAACCGCCAAAAAAGCGATGAAGGAAATGTCTGAAAAATTTCCTAAGGACATCGTTTACCAAGAATCATTGGATACGACACTTGCAATCACCGCCGGTGTTGAAGACATTGTTCACACGCTGTTTGAGGCAGTGATACTGGTAATCTTGGTGGTATTTATATTCCTTCAAAATTGGAGAGCCACATTGATTCCTTTGATTACGGTACCGGTATCATTAATCGGAACCATAGCGGTATTTCCTATGTTGGGCTTTTCGATAAACACTTTATCTTTATTGGGATTGGTATTGGCAATTGGTATTGTTGTGGATGATGCCATTGTGGTGGTGGAAGCCGTAATACATCACATAGAACACGGTAAATCTCCAAAAGAAGCAACAATACAGGCGATGAAAGAAGTTTCGGGTCCTGTAATTGCAATTGCGCTTATTTTGATTGCGGTGTTTGTACCAGTGGCGATGACACCAGGTATTACAGGACGATTTTACCAGCAATTTGCGATAACCATTGCGGTCTCGGTGGCTTTCTCGGCATTTAGTGCTTTGTCATTGAGTCCCGCGTTGTGTGCGATGCTTTTAAAACCAACAAAACCAGTTAGCGAGCAAACAGGATGGCTTGCCAAGTTTTTCACTGGTTTCAACCGTATTTTTGAAAAGGTAACTGACAAATATATTGGAGGAGCTACTTTTTTTGCTAAAAAAGCAATGCGTATTGTTCTTCTTTTGGTAGTAATTTTGGTCGCGGTCGTATTTTTAGGAAAAGGCATACCGCCAGGATTTATACCCGAAGAGGATCAGGGTTATGTATTGGTAAATATAGCATTGCCTCCGGCATCTTCATTGCAGCGCACTGATGAAGTTTCCAAGAAAGTGGATAGTTTTTTAAAAGAAGAGGAATCTATACTTTCCTATACTACAATCAATGGATTTAGTATGCTTACCAACTCTTATCAGCCGAACAATGCCTTTATTTTCATATCCTTAAAACCTTGGGAAGAAAGACACGAAACGGCAAAACAATTGGTGGACAGACTGAATAAAAAATTAGCAACCCAAATCACGAATGCAACTGCCTTTTCATTCGGTCCTCCGGCTATTCAAGGATTGGGAGCTTCGGCTGGATTTAGTTTAATGTTGCAGGACAGGGGTGGAAATTCTCCACAATATCTTGCACAACAGACGCAGGCTTTTATCGCAGCAGCCCAAAAACGTCCTGAAATAAAAAGGATTTACACGACTTTTAATGCGGGTACACCTCAAATTAAATTGGATATTGACAATGATAAAGCTATGAAATTGGGAGTGCCGGTTTCAAAAGTTACCGAAGTATTGGGTGCCTTTTTGGGAGGGACCTATGTCAATGACTTTAACCGTTTTGGTCGTCAGTATAAAGTGTATCTGCAAGGAGAAGCAGTTGACAGATTGAAACCGGAAAATTTAAATAACATATACGTAAGAAACAACGAAGGCAGTATGTTGCCTGTTTCGACTCTTGTGACTGCGACAAAAGTTGCAGGACCGGATTTCACGAACAGGCTTAATTTATTTAGGTCTGCAGAGATTGGAGGAAGTCCAAATGACGGTTACAGTAGTGCACAAGCTTTGACGGCCTTGGAAGAAGTAGCCAAAGAAACTTTGCCAGCCGACATGAGTTACGATTACATCAACCTTTCGTATCAAGAGAAACATTCGCCGGGAGGAGGAACTGTGTTTTTAATGGCATTGGTATTTGTGTTTTTAATACTTGCGGCACAGTACGAAAGCTGGAAACTTCCGTTTAGTGTATTACTTGGGGCTCCATTTGCGGTTTTTGGCGCATTTTTGGGATTGTTCCTGGCACGACTTGGAAGTGATGCTTATGTAAATAATGTGTTTGCACAGATTGGATTGGTACTGTTAATCGGATTGGTGGCCAAAAATGCGATTCTTATCGTTGAGTTTGCCAAAGAAGAATATGAAAAAGGCAAGCCATTGTACGAATCGGCTATGGTCGCTGCGAAACTTCGTTTTAGACCAATTTTGATGACCGCTTTTGCCTTTATCCTTGGAGTTGTTCCGTTGCTTACGGCTACAGGTGCCGGTTCACAAGCCCGTATCGTAATGGGTATGGCAGTGTTTGCAGGTATGTTGATTGCAACCGTTCTTGGGGTATTAATCGTTCCGGGTTTATTCGTAATGATTGAAAACATTGGAAAAAAGAAAGATGAAGTTGTGGCGACTGAAAATAATACGGATTCAAAAACTACAGATCATGAAGAATAAGTTTAAACTAATTGTTGTTATTGTAGTTCTTGCAATACTTCCTACAGGCTGTTTGGTAGGGCCTAAATACCAAAAGCCGGAAGAGCAAAGTGTAGGTAATTTTCATAATGGCCCAGCAAATGCTGATACACTGAATTCAGTTGTCAATGTTAAATGGTTTGATCTCTTTAATGATGAGGTCCTGAAAGGACTAATCAACAAAGGACTGGAAAACAATTATGACATGAAAATTGCATTAGCCCGTATTGAACGTACACGTGCAGAATTGGGTTATAGTAAAGCAGATTTTTTACCCGCAGTGGGATATAGTGCAACGGTAAACAGTAATAAGAAATCTTTTTTACCGTCGAATGCGGCAGCTACATTATCCTGGGAATTGGATTTTTGGGGCAAAATACGCCATGAAAACAGAGCAGTTCAAAACGAATTATTAGCCAGTGAAGAAGGCCGAAAAGTGGTTCTATCCAATTTGGTAAACGATATCGCTGTTTCTTATTTTGAGCTTCGTGATTTTGACAATCAGTTGCTTATTACCAAGCAAACTCTGGAAACCAGACAAAAGGCTTTTGATATCATTAATGCTAGATTTAAACAAGGCTATGTGTCTGAAGTGGATAAAGTTCAAATTGAACAGCAAGTGGCGATAGCCGAAGCTGCAATACCGGCCATTCAAAGATTAATTACTGATAGGGAAAACCGAATTTCGATACTGACCGGGCAGGCTCCAGGTCCGATTGAGAGAGGAAAAACGGTTTTGGAACTTCAAGTGGCTAATAACTTGCCGGTTTCAATTCCTTCTGTTTTATTAAAAAACAGACCTGATGTACAACAGGCTGAAAGAAATTATATGGCTTCTAACGAAAGAATTGGTGTTGCACAGGCAATGCGTTTCCCTTCTTTCAATATTGCGGCTCTTGCTGGCTTTGCAAACAGTGATATAAGCCATTTGTTTGATGGTTCTTCCTATCTGCAAAACGCAAGTGCTTCGGTTGCCGGACCTATTTTTAATTTTGGAAAAAATAAAAGGAGAGTAGAGATTTATAGACAAATTGCCGAAGAATCGAAGTTGAACTATCAAAAAACCTGTATTGTAGCTGTTGCAGAAGTAGAGCAGGCTTTACAAAACGTAAAAACATATAAAGAAGAATGGACAGCTAGAAATAAACAGGTAATGGCTGCAAGGAAAAATTTCGAATTATCCGAAGCCAGATATTATAATGGTTATGTTTCTTATCTGGAAGTTCTTGAAATTCAGCGTTCATTGTTTGATGCTGAATTGAGTCTTTCGGATTTAACGCAAAGCCAATTGAGTTCAATGATGCAATTGTACAAAGCTTTGGGTGGCGGTTGGAATTAATAATCGTTTAAAACATAAAAAAAACCATTCGTCGCGACGAATGGTTTTTTTATTTGACATCATTGATGCTTAGCAAAATTCGTTGAAAGCATCTTTTAAGTTTTCAGCAATAGTTTCTGCCGGTCGGCCTTCAATATGGTGACGCTCTAACATGTGAACCAATTCACCATTTTTGAATAAAGCAATGCTTGGAGATGATGGAGGAAAAGGGAACATATGTTCTCTTGCTGCGTTCACAGCCTCTTTGTCAACACCAGCAAAAACGGTAATTAAATGATCTGGTTTTTTTGCGCCTTCTAGACTCATAACAGCTCCCGGACGTGCATTTCTTGCAGCACAGCCACAAACAGAGTTTACTACCACAAATGTTGTGCCTTCTGACTTAATTGCATTATTAACGTCTTCGGCACTATGTAAATCTTGAAAACCTGCAGTTGTTAATTCAGCCTGCATTGGCTTTACCATTTCTTCTGGATACATATTTTTTATTTTAAGTTTAACCTTTTGAACTGCAAAGTTACAAAGTTTAGTTGCAAGAACTCAATTTGAAGTATAAAGTTTTGTTATAGTTTGATTTCAGATTTTAAATCTAAAAGAGTATCCCAGCGCCGCATAATATTTCGGGGAAATTTTGGAGAGTCCAAAACCAGCTGAAATATCCAATTGGTGGTTTGGATTAAATAAATAAGTTAACCCGCCGTCAAACCGGTGGTCGGACTTTCCAATCTGGGGGATAAAGCCATAAAATTCTATATAGCCGCCAATTTTTTCGGTGATAGAATATCCAGTTGTCAAAGTGTAAATGAAAGTAGGTTCCGGGGTGTAGCCATCCCACTCAGCGCCAAGATTATAGCTTAAAGTCTGTTTGCTGGAAATGGTGTGCTGCATTGTAAACCGAAATTCCGGATTATAGTAGAGTGCTTTCAATTCCGGTGAAGCCAATTTTGGAAGGGCTATATGGCCAATGAAAGAGGTGGTCGGTATAATCCCTTTTTCTTCTAAAAGACGGGTTTTGAAACCAACCAAAACAGGATTGATTCCTGATATTTTGTTCGAATTGTTTTCTTCCATTGAGAATTCGGTTATCAAACGCAATTCTAAATGGTCGTTTATACCAAATTTTGTTAAAATGGAAGGGATTGCGACTGTGGTGGTTTCCGAATTTGTTTTTTCTGTTGAAAATCCATTTTCAAATTGAAAATAACCTTTTGGAGTGATAAAGGGGCATTCGGTCTGATCAGGCCTGTCTGTTTGAATGCTTGGCAAGTCTTGTGACAGCGCATAATTGGTGATCAATAAAAAGAACAGTATTGTAAAATTTTTCATTTAGCTTGTTTTAAATTAAATTTTAGACAAAGCTAAAAAAATTATTACCCAAACAAAATATTTTACATATATTTGCCTTAAATAATTAAAATTCAGTCATGGGTAAATCTTTAGAAGAAGTACATCAATCCGTTCAGACACAAAATAAATCTTCCATTTTTAGAAAAATACTTGCCTTTTTCGGTCCTGCCTATTTAGTCAGCGTAGGTTATATGGACCCCGGCAACTGGGCAACTGATATTGCAGGCGGAAGCCAATTTGGGTATTCCCTGCTATGGGTATTGCTGATGAGTAATTTAATGGCTTTGTTGCTTCAAAGTTTAAGTGCGCGGCTTGGTATTGTTACACAGCGCGATTTGGCACAAGCCTCAAGAGAGACTTATTCAAAACCGATTAATTATATTTTATATTTCTTAGCCGAAATCGCTATTGCCGCCTGTGACCTTGCCGAGGTGCTGGGAATGGCAATCGGAATTAATTTGTTGTTTGATATCCCGCTTATTGAGGGGGTATTAATTACTGTTTTGGATACTTTTTTGTTGCTCTTTTTGATTAATAAAGGTATCCGGAAAATGGAAGCTTTTATTATTGTATTGGTTGCCATCATTGGGTTTTCCTTTATTTTTGAAATGATCTTTGCGCAACCGGAAATTGATAAAGTAGTTTATGGTTTAATTCCATCGATGCCAAATGAAGCGGCACTGTACATAGCAATCGGTATTATTGGGGCAACTGTAATGCCACATAATCTATATTTGCATTCATCCCTGGTGCAGACCCGAAATTTTGACCGGACGGCAGGAGGAATCAAACAGGCTTTGAAGTATAATTTTATAGATTCAACTATTGCGTTAAATCTTGCCTTTTTTGTAAACGCTGCAATTTTAATTTTGGCTGCAGCCACATTTTATAAAAACGGCATGTTTGAAGTTGCCGAAATTCAGGACGCACACCGATTTTTGGAACCGCTTTTAGGGACTAAATGGGCTCCTGTTTTGTTTGCAGTTGCATTGATTGCTGCGGGTCAGAGTTCAACTGTTACCGGAACGTTGGCGGGACAAATCGTTATGGAGGGTTATTTGAATTTAAGAATACAGCCTTGGGTCCGAAGAATAATTACCCGTTTAATTGCCATTGTTCCGGCTGTAATTGTGATTTTAATTTATGGCGAAAGCGTAACCGGAAAATTATTGATTTTGAGTCAGGTTATTTTGAGTCTGCAATTGGGTTTTGCGATTATTCCTTTAATTCATTTCGTGAGTGATAAAACCAAGATGAAAGGATTCCATATTTCGAGAACTACTCAAATTGTCGCCTGGATTATTGCTTCTATTATTGTTTCGTTGAATGCAAAATTGGTTTTTAATGAAATCAACGACTGGCTTGAAACTTCTGAAAACCCAATTGCACTGTGGTTTACAGTTGTGCCATTAGCACTTTTTTTTCTGGGACTGCTGCTTTATATTATTTTCAATCCTTTTATCGTGAAGGTAAAACAGGATATCGAAAACCACTCACCGCACCATTTAAAACTGCAGTTTTCCAAATCTGGGAACTATGATAAAAAAAATATAGCAGTTACCGTAGATTTTTCTTCTGCTGATGAAGTTGCTTTGAACAGCGCTTTTGAATTGGGTGGAATTGAGGCAAAATATACTTTAATTCATGTGGTGGAAACCGTAGGAGCTATGATGTATGGTGAAAATATTGATGATCATGAAACGCTGATAGATAAAAGGTTATTGAAGGAGTATGAAGAAATGTTTTCGAAAAAAGGATTTCAAGTTAAGAGCGAGTTGGGATTTGGTGAACCAAAGAAAGTGATACCGGCGATAATCAATACTGGAAATTTTGATGTGATTGTTATGGGAACCCACGGCCACACTGGTTTTAAAGATTTGGTTTTTGGTACAACCGTAGATAAACTGCGTCATAAAATTTCGATACCTTTGTTGATTGTAAAAAAATAGTTGCTGAGATTCTAAGTTCCTAAGGTTTTTCCTTACGGCCTTAGAATTTTAGGAACTTAGAATCTTAAAAAAATGACTTTCTCAGAAGAAAATTATCTAAAATCGATATACCATCTTACCGCAAATCTTGACAGCGAGGTAAGTACCAATGCTATTGCTGAAATGATGGAAACCAAAGCTTCGTCTGTAACGGACATGCTTAAGAAACTGGCTGAAAAAGATTTGGTGAACTACAAAAAGTACCAAGGTGTTTCCCTAACCGAAAATGGAAAACACGCTGCCAAAATGATTGTCAGAAAGCACCGTTTATGGGAGGTTTTTTTGGTTGAAAAACTTGATTTTTCATGGGATGAGGTTCATGATATAGCCGAGCAATTGGAACATATCAAATCGGAAAAACTTATTAATAAATTGGATGATTTTCTGGGAAATCCTACCGAAGACCCGCACGGAGACCCAATTCCCGATGCGCAAGGCCGAATAATTGCGGTAGAAAAACAATTGTTGTCTGAGTTGCAGACAAATCAATCGGGGATATGTGTAGGAGTAAAGGACAATTCTTCCGATTTTCTGAAATACCTCGACAAACAGCAAATTGGATTGGGAACAAAAATTGAAGTGGTAGCCAAGGAAACATTCGACTTATCCTTAAAAATAAAAGTGAAAGGTGTCGAATTTGCAATCTCAAATAAAATTGCGAGTAATCTGTTTGTGAAAATGACTTAGAATGGAACTTTTCTGATATGATTTTGCATGCTAAAGGGGGCGATACTAGGTGTTTCCGATTTGGCACAAATTTTGATTTATCTTTTATATATTGTAATCAAGACATAATTTATTAAGTTTTGTTTTCTATATTTACATTACAAATTTAAATAAGAATATTATGAAAGTACGTTTTTTATCATTTCTGGTAATAGGGATGAGCTTATTTGGGATGACTGCTTTTTCGCAAAATAGTGATACCGGTGAATTGGGTTTGCCAGGTGACAATTTGGATCTTTACGCGGTTTTGGATCTTTTTCAAAAATCCAAAACCATAGAAGACTTTGAAAAGTCGTTAAATGATTCAAAAAATAAAATCAATAACTTGGATTTAAACGATGATAAAAAAATTGATTTTATCAAAGTCGAAACCAAAAAAGAAGGTGATAATTTTACATTTATCTTACGGGATGCCATAAGTAAAAAGGAAACTCAAGACGTGGCCGTAATTTTGGTTTCAAAAGATAAAAATAAAAAAGTGTCAATGCAGATTGTTGGTGACAAAGATTTGTATGGTAAAGATTATATAGTTGAACCTAGTCCCTCTGGAAATTCAGGAGTTACAGCCAATCCAGGGTATACAGGCAGCAATCCGGTTACTGTAAATGTGCCGGCTTCCACAACAACAGTGGTCGTTGAGCAGGCACCAATTGTACAGTATGTATATTCACCGGCATATGTACCGTATTATCCACCGTATTATTATGGTTTTTATCCGCCTTGGTTTGGTTTTGCTACTGTTATGGCAGTTGGTATTTACCGTCATAATCATTATCATTATCATGGAGGAGGTTATGGGTACCACAATACCAATGTTTATGTTAATCATAATAGTTTTAACAACTATAATAATAACAGCAGGAACACTTCAAACAGAGTTTCCCATAATAACATAAACAGCAATAACAGGAACAATATAAATAACGGTAATAGAAATTCTGCTTCTACACGTGATGCCAACAGAAATTCTGCTTCAACTCGAGATGCTAGTAATAGAGCTTCTGCTTCGACTCGTGATGCCAATAGATCATCGTCTTCATCAAGACCATCAGCTTCTAATAATATGAGCTCTTCACGTTCCGGGTCTGGTTCTAGTTTTAATAGAAGCAGCGGTGGCGGCAGTTTCCGTTCCGGTGGCGGTGGCGGTGGTTACCGAGGCGGTGGCGGAGGCGGAAGAAGACGCTAGTCAAATCATCTCTGAACTAAATAGTTTAGCCCTGTTAACAAAAATTGTTTTCAGGGTTTTTTATTTGCGGTAATTGAGTGGATTATTTTAAAAAATGACAAAAGAGATGGGTTTTGGTAAGTCTATGCGAAAGGAGATGTTCAAAAACAGACAATCGGTTTTGAAACAGTTTTGAGAAAAAAGGAAGTAGAGTTAAATAAAAAAGGTTCATCAATATATTGACGAACCTTTTTAGTGAACGGGTTGGTTTTTTTATTATTCGTTTGGCAGGTCTGATGTGCTCAT
>Ga0208398_101325_pt1 | contig 10123 bp, 7 predicted proteins | sample LakWasMe79_HOW10_2_FD_183905 | JGI IMG/M metagenome (GOLD analysis project Ga0208398, IMG submission 183905) | Freshwater sediment methanotrophic microbial communities from Lake Washington under simulated oxygen tension - Sediment Metagenome... | ecosystem: Environmental > Aquatic > Freshwater >... | reverse complement strand
GAGCCCGAGTCCGACGAGGGCGTCAAGCTGATCGGCCCGCTGCGCATCAGCATCACCCTGTTCAACATCTTCCTCAACGAGGCGGATGAACTCTCGCGCCGGCTCTGCACCGAGCTGTCGGAATGGGCGCTGGACCTGGCCGCGGGCCTGCCGGCCAGCTGCGAGCCCCTGGCACATGCCCTGGCCGGCAATGCCGGCACGGTGGGCTTCGACGAGCTGTCGGCCCTGGCGCGCGCGCTGGAACATGCGCTGGAGCGCGCCGCCCAGGTGCGCCAGCTCGGTGCCGACGAGGCGCGCTTGTTCAACGATGCGGCGGAAGAGATCCGCCGCCTGCTGCATCAGTTTGCGGCCGGCTTCCTGCAGAGCGTCGAGGGCGATCTGACCGCGCGCCTGCAGGCCTACCAGCCACCGCCGGAGGATGCGGCGGAGTCGCGCCCCTCCGAGCTGCCGGACGACGCGGCCAGCGAACTGGTGTTGCCGATCCCGCGCGCGGCGGATGATTTCGAGGTCGGCCTGCCCGACCAGATCGACGACGAGCTGTTCCCGATCTTCGAAGAGGAAGCGCCCGACCTGCTGCGCGATCTGCAGGCCGGCTTGCGCGACTGGATGGCCCATCCCGGCGATGTCGGTCGTGCCGGCGCCTGCATGCGCGCCCTGCACACCTTCAAGGGTGGTGCGCGCCTGACCGGCGCGATGCGCCTGGGCGAGGCCGCGCATTTGCTCGAATCCGCCATCGAGGCGCTGCTGCACCAGGGCCAGGCCGACGCGGCCGAGGTGCGCAGCCTGCAGGACCAGGGCGATGCGCTCGAGCATGCGTTTGACACGCTCAAGAAGGACCGGCTGGCGCCCAAGCCGGTGGCGCAGGCCGAACCCCTGGTCGCTGCGGTCGAGGCGGTCGAGGCGGCCGAGCCCGCCGCAGCCAGCGCGCCCGCGGAGGCCGCTGAGCCCGGCCGTGCCGTGGCGCAGATCGACTGGTCGCGCTTCACCCAGCTCCAGCCCAGCGACAGCGGGTTGGGCGGCGACGGCGGCCTGGGCGGCGCCCAGGCGCTGGTGCGGGTGCGCGGTGCCCTGCTGGAGCGCATGGCCGCGCAGGCCGGCGAGGTCAGCATCCGGCGTGCGCGCCTGGAATCCGAGATGGGGCAGATGAAGAATGCCCTGCTCGATCTGGACGACAACCTGGACCGCCTGCGCACCCAGCTGCGCGAGCTGGAGCTGCAGGCCGAGGCCCAGATGGGCGCGCAGGAAGAGGCCGCCAAGCATGCGGCGAAGGATTTCGACCCGCTCGAATTCGACCGCTACACGCGCTTCCAGGAACTGACGCGCATGCTGGCCGAGTCGGTCAACGACGTGGCCACGGTGCAGCGCAGCCTGCAGCGCAATGTGCAGACCGGCGAAGACGAGCTGGCGGCGCAATCGCGCCTAACGCGCGAGTTGCAAGATGATCTGCTGCGCACCCGCATGGTCGAGTTCGACAGCCTCAGCGAGCGCATGCACCGGGTGGTGCGCCTGGCCGCGCGCGAGACCGGCAAGCAGGTGCAGCTGCTGGTGAACGGCGCCCAGGTCGAGCTGGACCGCAGCGTGCTGGAGCGCCTGGTGGGCTCCTTCGAGCATCTCTTGCGCAACAGCGTGATGCACGGCATCGAGCCGCCGGTGGAGCGCGTCGCCAAGGGCAAGCCCGAGCTGGGCACCATCCAGGTCCAGCTGGCCCAGGAGGGCAACGAGGTCGCCATCACGGTGCGCGACGACGGCCGTGGTCTGGACCTGGCGCGCATCCGCGAGCGCGGGCTCAAACAGGGGCTGATCACGCCCGATGCCACGCCCAGCGATGACGAGCTGATGCAGCTGATCTTCGCGCCCGGCTTCTCCACCGCGACCGAGATCACCGAGCTGGCCGGCCGCGGCGTCGGCATGGACGTGGTGCGCGCCGAGGTCAACACCCTGGGCGGTTATATCGACCTGCATTCCACGCCGGGGCAGGGCGCGGCCTTCGAGCTGCGCGTGCCGCTCACCACCGCGCTCACCCAGGTGGTGGTGCTGCGCTATGGCGAGCAATCGGTGGCGGTGCCCGCCAGCCTGATGGAATCGGTGCAGCGCGTCAGCCCGGCCCAGATCGAGCAGGCCTACGAGGCCGGCGAGCTGGTGATGGGCGGCGAGCGCTTCCCCTTCTACTGGCTGGGCGGCCTGATGAAGCAGAGCGAGCGTGGCGTGCCGCATGGCAAGACCCTGCCGGTCGCGTTTGTGCGCAGCGCCCACCAACGCTTGGCCCTGCATGTGGACGAGGTGCTGGGCAACCAGGAAGTCGTGGTCAAGAACCTCGGGCCGCAGCTGGTGCATGTGCCGGGCCTGGCGGGCATCAGTCTGCTGGCCTCGGGCGAGGTGGCGTTGATCTACAACCCGGTGGCGCTGGCCAATCGCTATGGCGCCGAAGCCCAGGCCGCGGCGCGCCGCGCGCTCGGCCATGCGGCCGCCGGCACGGTGGCGGCCGCCATGGTGGCCGCCGAGCCGCTCGCGCCGCTGGTGCTGGTGGTGGACGATTCGCTCACGGTGCGCCGCGTCACCCAGCGCCTGCTGGAGCGCGAGGGCTACCGCGTGCACCTGGCCAAGGACGGCCTGGAGGCGATGGAACGCCTGGCCGAGGACGAACTGCCGGCGGTGGTGCTCTCGGACATCGAGATGCCGCGCATGGACGGTTTCGACCTGGTGCGCAATCTGCGCGCCGACAGCCGCCTCGCCACGCTGCCGGTGATCATGATCACCTCGCGCATTGCGCAGAAGCACCGCGACTATGCGCACCAGCTGGGTGTCGACGACTACCTGGGCAAGCCCTATGACGAAGAGCTGCTGCTGAGCCTGATCGCCCGCTACACTGCCCGGTTGCTCACGGATTGAGCGCTGGAGGCTGGGCGTCATGTCGGAAGTCGTTGATCACCTTGCGGAACTGACCGGATTCCGGGATCGTGACGTCATGGACGTCACCCTGGTGTCGGCCCTGCGCGACATGCTGGAGCCGAGCTCGGTGGCGATCTTCCGTTGCGTGGGTGATGCCGGCCAGCAGCGCTGGGTCACGCGGGCCCGCCTGGCCGCGGGTGACGTGGTGGCGAGCGCCGATTCGCTGTGGGCCGATCCCGACAAACTGCCGCGCGCCGAGGACCATCCCAAGCGCCTGGATTGCATGCATACGCGCAGCGTGATGCAGCTGCGCGATGGCGAGCGGTGGACCACGCTGTTCCCGCTTGCGACCGACCGCGAGGTGGTCGGCGTGCTGGAGATCACCACCACCGAGAAGCTGAAGAATTCCGACCAGCGCACGGTGGGCGGCATCCTGCGCATCTATCACAACTTCCAGGGCCTGCTGGATTACAGCGAGCGCGACACCCTCACCGGCCTGCTGAATCGCAAGACCTTCGACGAGAGCTTTCTCAAGGCCGTGGGCGAACTGCCGCGCGCGCATGAAGAAGAGCAAGCGCATGCCGAGGGCGACCGGCGCCACGAGGACGGCCAGCCGCGCTACTGGATCGGCGTGGTCGACATCGATCATTTCAAGTCGGTGAACGACCGCTTCGGCCATCTGATCGGTGACGAGGTGCTGCTGCTGCTGTCGCGCCTGATGCGCAACAGCTTCCGCTTCCACGACCTGCTCTACCGCTTCGGCGGCGAGGAGTTCGTGGTGCTGATGCGCTGCGAGGACGAGGCCGACGCCGCCCATGCCTTCGAGCGCCTGCGCCACAACACCGAGAGCTACCAGTTTCCGCAGGTGGGCCAGATCACCGTCAGCGTGGGCTTCACCCAGGTGCGGGTGGGCGATTCGCCGGCGATGGCCTTCGAGCGCGCCGACAAGGCCGTCTATCACGCCAAGGCGAACGGTCGCAACCAGGTGCAAAGCCATGCGGTGCTGGTGCAGAGCGGGCAGATGACCGAAGTCGAGCAGCTCAGCGACATGGAATTGTTCTGATGAACAACTGGCGCCGCCGCAGCCTGATGCTGCTGCTGGCGCTCAGCGCCAGCCTGACCGTCGGCACGCACTGCCGCGCCGATCGCCGCGACCGGCTGGAGGCGCAGGCGGCTGCCAGCGCGCCGGCCACCGCCAGCGTGCCGGCCGAGTCCCTGGCCTACGAGCAGCGCGATCTGGACTGGGTGGATGCCAGCCGCGGGCGTGCCGTGCCCTCCCGCCTCTACTGGCCCAGGCAGGTGGCGCCAGGGGCGCGCGTGCCCCTGGTGGTGTTCTCGCACGGCATCGGCGGCTCTCGGCGCGGCTACAGTTATCTGGGCGCCTACTGGTCCTCGCAAGGCTATGCCAGCCTGCATGTGCAGCATGTGGGCAGCGACCGCGAACTCTGGTTCGGCAACCCGCTCACCCTGGTGTCGCGCCTGCAGGATGCGGCGCAGGAGCGCGAGGCCCTCAACCGCGTGGGTGATGTGCGCTTCGCGCTGGACCAGATGCTGCATGGCGAATGGGCCGCGCGCATCGACACCGAGCGCATCGTGGCCGCTGGCCATTCCTATGGCGCCAACACCACCCTGCTGCTGGCCGGCGCCCGCGTGACGCGCGCCGGCCAGGCCCTCGATCTGCGCGAGCCGCGCATCAAGGCCGCCATCATCATCTCGGCGCCGCCCTTCTATGGCGAGCCGGATGTGACGGCCATCCTGCAAGCCATCCACATCCCGACCCTGCACATCACCAGCACCGAGGACGTGATCCGCATCCCCGGCTACTACTCCGACGCGCGCGACCGCGTGCAGGTCTTCGAGGCCACCGGCAGCGCCGTCAAGACCCTGGCGGTGTTCGAAGGCGGCTCGCACAGCATGTTCACCGACCGTGCCGGCACCGGCGGCGCCCTGCTGAATCCGCAGGTCAAGGCTGCCACGAAAGACCTGACCCTGGCCTTTCTGCGCCATGTGCTGGAAGGGCGCGACGACGCTTACCAGAGCTGGCAGGGGCGCTATCGCGACATCGTGGCGCGCTGGCTAAGCAAGGGCTCGTGACTTGACGACCGCGTAGCGCAAGAGGGTGCGCGTGCGCGCCTCCTCGTGGCGCACGATCGGGGCCGGATAGTCGCGCCCCAGCTGCACACCGCAGGCCTGCAGCTCCGGCGACTTGGCCAGCCAGGGGGCATGGATCAGCTTGGGCGGCAGCTTGGCCAACTGGGGTAGGTAGCGCTTGATGAAGCGCCCCTCGGCATCGAACTTCTCGCTCTGGCTGACCGGGTTGAAGATGCGGAAATAGGGCTGGGCATCGCAGCCGCTGGAGGCCGCCCATTGCCAGCCACCGTTGTTGGCGGCGAGATCGAAGTCCAGCAGCTGCTGCGCGAAATAGCGCTCGCCCCAGCGCCAGTCCAGCCCCAAATCCTTGATCAGAAAGCTCGCCACCACCATGCGCAGGCGGTTGTGCATATAGCCGGTCTGGTTCAGCTGCAGCATCGCCGCATCGACGATGGGGTAGCCGGTGCGGCCCTCGCACCAGGCCGTGAACAGGGCCTCGGCGGCCGCGCCGTGCTCCCATTCGATCAGCTCGTACTCGGGGCGGAAGGCGCGTTCCACCACATGGGGGTGGTGGTGCATCACCTGGTGGTAGAAGTCGCGCCAGATCAGCTCGGAGAGCCAGACCTCGGCGCCATGGTCGCCGCCCTGCATGCGCGCGTGGGCCGCGCGCGCCAGCCGGCGTATCGAGATGGTGCCAAAGCGCAGATGGGTGCTGAGGTAGCTGGGCCCCTTGACGGCGGGGAAGTCGCGCGTGCGGTCGTACTGGTCGATGCGGTCCAGGAATTCTTCGAACAGCTGCGCCGCGCCACGGCTGCCGCCGCGCAGCAGCTCCGGCAGGCCGGCGGCCTCGAAGCCGATCTCGGCAAGACCCGGCACCCGGCCCGCCTGCGGGGCCAGGGCGGCCAGAGCGGCGGAATGGCGCGCCACCGGATAGCTGCGCAGCTGGAAGGCATCCAGCGCGCGCAGCCAGGCGTTCTTGTACGGTGTGAACACGCCATAGGGCCGGCCCAGGCCGGTGAGGATCTCGCTGCGCTCGAAGATCACATGGTCCTTGTGGCTGGAGAAGGCCACGCCCTGGGCCTGCAGGGCCTGTTGGACCGCGGCGTCGCGGGCCAGGGCCTGGGGTTCGTCATCGTGGTTGCAGAACACCGCGTCCACGCCCAGCTCGGCCGCCAGCCGCGGCAGTTCCTCGCGCGCCCAGGCGTGGCGCACGATCAGGCCCGCGCCCGGTCGCAGCGCGGCGAGTTCCTCGTTCAGCACCGTCAGCGCGTCGAGGATGAACTCGACGCGGCGGTCGGCGCGCGGCAGGGCGTCGAGGATTTCGCGGTCCAGCACGAAGGCGCACAGCACCTCCGTGCTGTGCCTGAGGGCGTGGTAGAGCGCGGCGTGGTCGTCGGTGCGCAGATCGCGGCGAAACCAGACCAGGGCACGTCGGTGGATCTTTTCCATGGCCGCGAGTGTCGATGAAATAAAATGCCCCCATGTCCAAGGCCCGCATCGACCTCACCAACCAATTCCTGATCGCCATGCCGGGCATGCTGGACGACAGCTTTGCCGGCTCGGTGGTCTATATGTGCGAGCACAACGAGAAGGGCGCGCTTGGCCTGGTGATCAACAAGCCGATCTCTCTGACCCTGGGCAATCTGTTCGAAAAGGTCGAGCTGAGCCTGGAGGACGAAGACCTGGCGGCGCGCCCGGTGTTCTATGGCGGCCCGGTGCAGACCGAGCGCGGCTTCGTGCTGCACGAGCCCCTGGACGCGCAGGGCGGCCACTACAACGCCACCCTGGCCGTGCCCGGTGGCCTGGAGATGACCACCAGCCGCGACGTGCTGGAGGCGCTCTCCAACGGTGCCGGTCCCAAGCGCCTGCTCATCACGCTGGGCTATAGCGGCTGGGCCGCCGGCCAGCTGGAAGAGGAAATCGGCCGCAATGGCTGGCTCAATGTGGACGCCGCGCCCGAAATCATCTTCGACACTCCGGTGGAGCAGCGCTACGAAAAGGCCTTGGGGCTGTTGGGCATTGACCCCCGCATGCTGAGCCAAGAGGCCGGCCACGCATGAGCCCGGCCGTGCAGACCCCGGCCCGAATTCCTCATCAATCTCTATTGGCATTTGACTTCGGCACCCGACGCATCGGCGTCGCCACCGGCAATGCCTTCCTCAAGTCCGCCGAGGCGCTGCGCCATATCGCCGCCGACAGCGATGCGCTGCGCTTCGCGGCGATCGAGAAGCTCATCAAGGAATGGCAGCCCGACGCGCTGGTGATCGGCGTGCCCTTCCACCCCGATGGCGCCGAGCATGAGATGACCCTGGCGGCGCGCCGCTTCGGCCGCCAGCTCAAGGGGCGCTTTCGCCTGCCCGTCTACGAGGTGGACGAGCGCTACACCAGCGTCGAGGCCGAGGCCCAGGGCGCGCGCGATGTGGACTCGACCGCCGCCGCGCTGATCCTGGAACAATTCTTTCGCGAGCATTCATAGCCAAATCATGAGCACTCTCTTACTCGACGCAGAGGCGCTGTACGCCGACCTGCTGAAGGGCGTCAGCAGGCTCTTGCACCCCGACATCGTGCTGGTGGGCATCTGGTCCGGCGGTGCCTGGCTGGCCGAGCGCCTGCAGCGCGATCTGAGCCTGGCCGGCGAGCCCGGCGTGATCTCCAGCTCCCTGCATCGCGATGACTTCGGCTCCAAGGGCATGTCGGCCAGCGCCGACCACACCAAGCTGCCCTTCGAGGTGGAGGGCCGCCACATCCTGCTGATCGACGATGTGCTCTACACCGGCCGCACCACGCGCGCCGTCATCAACGAGCTGTTCGACTTCGGCCGCCCGGCCAGCGTCACGTTGGCGGTGCTGGTGGACCGCGGTGGCCGCGAGCTGCCGATCGAGCCGGCCTTCTCGGCCGCGCGCGTGAACCTGGCCGCCGCGCAGCGCCTGCGCCTGGCGCGCGACGAGGCCGGCCGCTTCAGCTTTGATGTGAAATGAACCACCCCCTACGCGCTGCGCGCGCCCCCTCTAGGGGGCAACACCGGCAGCCCGGCAAAGCCGGATCTGCGGTGTTCGCGCGGGAATGCTTCCGAACCCTGCGGTGCGTCCAGAGGACCAAGCGATGCTGAGTAAACGCAACCCCCAACTGAACAAGCATGGCGAGCTGGTGCACCTGCTCTCCATCGAGGGCCTGCCCCAGGCCACCATCCACCAGATCCTCGACACTGCGGGCACCTTTCTGTCGGTGAACGACCGCGATGTGAAGAAGGTGCCGCTGTTGCGCGGCAAGTCGGTGTTCAACCTGTTCTTCGAGAACAGCACGCGCACCCGCACCACCTTCGAGATCGCCGCCAAGCGGCTCTCGGCGGACGTGATCAACCTGGACATCGCCAGGTCCAGCACCGCCAAGGGCGAGACCCTGCTGGACACGGTGGCCAACCTCAGCGCCATGCATGCCGACATGTTCGTGGTGCGCCACAGCGAATCGGGCGCGCCCTACCTGATCGCCCAGCATTGCGCCCCGCATGTGCATGTGGTGAACGCCGGTGACGGACGCCATGCGCATCCGACCCAGGGCCTCTTGGACATGTACACGATCCGCCACTACAAGAAGGACTTCCGCAATCTGACGGTGGCCATCGTGGGCGACATCGTGCACTCGCGCGTGGCGCGCTCCGACATCCATGCGCTCAACATCCTGGGCGTGCCGGAGATTCGCGCGGTCGGCCCCAAGACCCTGGTGCCGGGCGATCTGCGCGAGATGGGCGTGCGCGTCTGTCACGACATGGCCGAGGGCGTGCGCGATGCCGACGTGATCATCATGCTGCGCCTGCAGAACGAGCGCATGAGCGGCGCCATGCTGCCCAGCGCCGGCGAGTTCTTCAAGAACTTCGGCCTCACGCCCGAGAAGCTGGCGCTGGCCAAGCCCGACGCCATCGTGATGCATCCGGGCCCCATCAACCGCGGCGTCGAGATCGCCTCCAGCGTGGCCGATGGCGGCCAGAGCGTGATCCTGCCCCAGGTGACCTTCGGTATCGCGGTGCGCATGGCCGTGATGTCCATTCTTGCAGGGAACGAAGCATGAAGATCCTCGTGAAGAACGGCCGTCTTGTCGACCCGGCCTCGGGCCTGGACCGCATCGGCGATGTGGCCATCGCGGCCGGCCGCATCGTCGGCCTGGGCGATGTGGCGGGCGACTTCGATGCCCAGCGCGTCATCGACGCCAGCGGCCTGATCGTGGCTCCCGGCCTGGTGGACCTGGCAGCGCGCCTGCGCGAGCCCGGCCTGGAGCAGAAGGGCATGCTGGAGAGCGAGCTCAACGCCGCCGCGGCCGGTGGCGTGACCAGCCTGGTCTGCCCGCCCGACACCGACCCAGCGCTGGACGAGCCCGGCCTGGTGGAGATGCTCAAGTTCCGCGCCCGCAAGCTCAGCCTGTGCCGGCTCTTTCCGCTCGGTGCGCTGACGCGCGGCCTGCAGGGCGAGACGCTCACCGAGATGGCCGAGCTCACCGAAGCCGGCTGCGTGGGCTTCTCGCAGGCCGAGCATCCGATCAAGAACAACCAGTTCCTCACGCGCGCGCTGCAATACGCCGCCACCTTCGACTACACGGTCTGGCTGCACCCGATGGACCCCTGGCTGGGCGGTGGCGTGGCGGCCAGCGGCGCGGTGGCCACGCGCCTGGGCCTGGCCGGCGTGCCGGTGACGGCCGAGACCGTGGCCCTGCACACCATTTTTGAACTGATGCGGGCCACCGGCGCGCGCGTGCACCTGTGCCGCATTTCCAGCGCCGCCGGCGTGGAGCTGGTGCGGGCGGCCAAGCGCGAGGGCCTGGCGGTCACCGCCGACGTGTCGATCAACTCGCTGCACCTCATCGATGTGGATATCGGCTACTTCAACCCGGCGATGCGCCTGAACCCGCCGCTGCGCCAGGGCCGCGACCGCGCCGCGCTGCGCGCCGCGCTTGCCGATGGCACGCTGGATGCGCTGGTGAGCGACCACATGCCGGTGGAGAGCGATGAGAAGACCTTGCCCTTTGCCGAGGCCATGCCCGGCGCCACCGGCCTGGAGCTGCTCCTGAGCCTGGCGCTCAAATGGGCCCATGACGAGGGCCAGCCGCTCGCCCGCGCGCTCGCGGTGGTGAGCTGCGAGCCGGTGCGCGTGCT
>Ga0208398_101324_pt1 | contig 10126 bp, 14 predicted proteins | sample LakWasMe79_HOW10_2_FD_183905 | JGI IMG/M metagenome (GOLD analysis project Ga0208398, IMG submission 183905) | Freshwater sediment methanotrophic microbial communities from Lake Washington under simulated oxygen tension - Sediment Metagenome... | ecosystem: Environmental > Aquatic > Freshwater >... | reverse complement strand
GTAACAGCCACTACAACGGATTTGGGCATTTGGCTTAATGGAAAAATGGTCTTGTATTTGGATGATTTGGCAAATCCGAAGAATGGGCTTAATTTAGTCCCAAACCCGCTGTAGTGCCAGAACGTTAGCGGTAATATTAAACATCAGAATTAGTTAAAGAATTAATGAATAATGAAAATCAATTTTAAAAGTCAAATTCAAAACTTAACGGGAATTATTCTGATAACAGTTTTCTATTATGGAATAGTAGTCTATTTAGAAGAAGAACTTTTTCAGAAATGGTATTGGCATTTGCCAGTACTTATAGCATTAATTCCAACAATATCTATTCACATTTCTTATCTATTAGGAAACTATAATGATGAATATGTAGTCAACAAAAAAAGCATAACTGATATAAATAAAAACATAAAATATGATGCCGATTCAATTTACAAAATTGTGATATACAAATATGAAAGTTTATCTTCGGGAATTCATTTTATGCCCTTCCATACTTATAAATATTGTAAAGTAATATTGAACAATGGCGAAAGTTTTATTTTGACATCTTTATTAAGATATGATATTGACAAGTATTTGAAACAGACAATAGACGGCGTTGTATTTGATAAAAGATATAGATACTTCCCAATTTTACAATAAATACTACCGCTAACAGCTACTACAACGGATTTGGGCAATAGGCTTAATGGAAAAATGGTTTTGTATTTGAATGATTTGGCAAATCCGAAGAATGGGCTTAATTTAGTCCCAAACCCGCTGTAGTACCAGAACGTTAGTGCCCATTATAGAACGAATCAGCAATATGAGAAACTTAGCTTTAATCTTAATTTTAGTTTTCGTAGGATGCCAATCCAAAAAGGATACAGATTTCACTTTTTATAAATGGAATATGCGCGAATCATATTATTTAAAATTTAACTCTTCTGATACTCTTTACTTCTTTAATTCATTTGAAGAGAAAAATTCGTATACCATTTTGGAAAGTGATGAAAAAGAAAAAATTCAAAATATTTTGGATTCAATATCTTTTCCAAAAAACAAAACTACTTTCGATAGCGATGTTAATGACGGCGAAACATATGCATTCATCTTAAAGAATAATAAAAACTCTAAAAAAGTTAAAATCCATACGTTTGCTGGCCCAGAACAATTTTGGTCTTTTGGAAGATTATTAGAAGAAATTAAAAACAAACATAAGTTTATCGAAACCAAGAAAAAGTTTGATTTGAGAGAAATGGATTCAATGGTTATTAGTAAAATCAAGTTTATAAAAAATAACGGGCACTAACAGCCACTACAACGGATTTGGGCAATTGGCTTAATGGAAAGATGGTTTTGTATTTGTAAGATTTGGCAAATCCGAAGAATGGGCTTAATTTAGTCCCAAACCCGCTGTAGTGCCAGAACGTTATGGGCTATAATACAGAACTAAATCTAGAAATAACCTCAGAAATTAAATGAAATATTATACTTATTGGTCGATATCGGATTTGCCGACAAATTCAATAAAATCTAATGAGGTTTTTCTTTGGATTTCCATAATATGTTTAATTGCTTGGGGAATTATTAAATTCTATAAAAAGCGAAATGAAGATTATGAAAAAGCTATTTTATTGTGGACGACTGGAATCATTTTTTTGTTTTCATCCACGATGTTTATTTATATGAGTTATTGCACAAAAGATGATACCGAAGAAAGAATACAAAAACTTTTAACATCATCTCGAGTTACTAAAGTTGAAGGCGTAATTTCAAATTTTGAGAGTATAAGACCAGCTTCCCGAAGAGGAGCCGTTATAATCGAAAGTTTTGTGGTAGATTCTGTAGAATTTAGTTATGAAGACGCTATGCTTGGACGTTTTAATAGTTTTAGTAAAACAAACAATGGGATATTTAAAAATGGTTTACCTGTTAGAATTACGTACGGAAAAGAAAAAAAAGAAATTTTAAAAATTGAGATCGCAAAATAACTAGAATAATTACAGCCCATAACAGCCACTACAACGGATTTGGGCATTTGGCTTAATGGAAAAATGGTCTTGTATTTGGAATGATTTGGCAAATCCGAAAATCGGGCTTAATTTAGTCCCAAACCCGCTGTAGTGCCAGAACGTTATATGATATAATATGAAAGAACTAATTCAAACAATATTTTCGACATCAAAAGAAAGAATTTCAAACCCGATCATTGGAACTTTTCTTATTTCTTGGACAGCATTTAATTGGAAACCAATAATATTTCTTTTTTTGTCTGACCAAAAAATTGAGAACAAAATCAATTATATTGAAACTAATTTAACAACAATCAATAATTTATTATTGTACCCTTTGTTGGCAGTTGTTGTTTATGTTCTAATAATACCATATTTTAATTTATTATTTGAATATTTATTAGAATTTTCTAGAGTTAAAAGAAACTTTATAGCAATTTCTAAACAGAAACAAATTATAGAAAATAAAAAAGAACTAGCGATTGAAGAAATTAAACTTGAAGAAGCCCAAACTGAGTTTAAAGAAAGAAAAAATCAAAATAAACTCATAGTTGATTTGCAAACTTCCATTCAAGCAAAAGAAGAACAACTTCAAATTGAAAGAGAAAGATTTAATGATTTAAATAAAAAAATAAAAGAAGAATCTTCTTATTTAAACAAGCGCTTTCAGGAGGACCAAAAAGAATTTGAAATCAAAATGGAGTCATTAATGGAAGAGAATAACACTTTAAGAAAAAACCTATATGAATTAGAGCGTAATAACAAAATTGACAGGATTTTATTTGATGATGAAAATATAATTCAAAATGAAGATGGATTTTACAGAATTAATAAAAATGGGGAAAGAATTAGAATCGACAACCTTAGCGACATTGAAAAAATGCGACTTAGAGATAAAGGAATAATTAAATAATTACATCATATAACAGCTACTACAACGGATTTGGGCAATAGGCTTAATGGAAAAATGGTTTTGTATTTGGGATGATTTGGCAAATCCGAAGAATGGGCTTAATTTAGTCCCAAACCCGCTGTAGTACCAGAACGTTGGCAGTCAGCTTGAAAAACCGACGTAAAAGAACAAATAATTATATAAATAACTAAAATGCAAAAAACATTGAAACCTCTAATTACATTTTTATTATTAAGCTTTTGTACAATAACAATTGGACAAACTAACTATAAAGGAGAAATAGTTAATCTTAACAATGAAACTTTACCTGTTGAAATAATACTAAACGCGTCTTCATTTAATGTCAATCGATTAATTGAGTTAGAAGATAAAATAACTGTAATTCAAAATGGAACTAAAGTTGAATATTTACCAAAAGATTTGAAAACATTTAAAATCGAACTAGAAAAAGAAACTATAACATTTGAAAGTGTTGAAGGATCAGTATTTGCACAAGTATTATATTCTAATAAAATTAAACTCTACAAAATATTAAAAAAAGTATCTCACGGCCATATTGTAAGGTTTTATGTCATCAAAAAGCCTAACATTACTAATATGGCTCAAATGCCAGCAATGGGATTGAGTAGATTAATAACAAAAGATGCAATGTTGCCAGCGATTGAAGATTGTAAAATTTCATATGACAAAATCAAAAATGACGAAATTAAAATTAAAGACGAAAAAATATTAATTGATTTTATAAAGGATTATGAAAGCAATTGTTTTCAAAACTAAATAAAAAGCCGAACTGCCAACAGCTACTACAACGGATTTGGGCATTTGGCTTAATGGAAAAATGGTCTTGTATTTGGATGATTTGGCAAATCCGAAGAATGGACTTAATTTAGTCCCAAACCCGCTGTAGTACCAGAACGTTATGGTGTATAGCGGTTGACGATCAACAGACGATTTTAATCAGAAGCTTTAGTTCGGAAAATACATACCGAAGCAGAAACCGAGCTGGCAGAAAACTGAACTGAAAAACTGAACTGAAATTTGAAACTTAATTGTTGCGGACAAACAAACGTGAATTGCTTTTTGGACAATCGAAAGCGGAATTTTTTTGTCGATTTTTATTGAGGTTTAATTATCGTTTTTCAATCTTTGTCTCCAAAAAGCAGAAACTAATTGGAACGAAAATCGAAAAGCGGAAAAACTTTCGCAATTGGAATCGATAATTGGAAAGACAATTCGTTCGTGCTCTGTAATCGTCAAGCTACACACCATAACAGCCACTACAACGGATTTGGGCAATTGGCATAATGGAAAAATGGTTTTGTATTTGGATGATTTGGCAAATCCGAAGAATGGGCTTAATTTAGTCCCAAACCCGCTGTAGTACCAGAACGTTATGCACAATCATAAAAGAAACCTAGAAATGAAAAGAGAAACAAAAGAAGACATTGCATATGGTGTTGCAAAAGCAGTTCTTGGTTCTATTCCTGTTGTTGGTGCTACAGCCTCAGAGCTTTTACAATTATTAGTCACTCCTCCATTAGAAAAAAGGAGAAATGAATGGATGATTGAAGTGGGCGAAAAACTAAAACAACTTGAACAGAAAGAAGAACTTGATTTGATTGAATTAGCAAATAATGATCTGTTTATAGACGTTGTTTTGCAAACCACACAGTTGGCACTTCGAACAAGCGAAAAAGAGAAAATACAATATTTCAAAAATGTAATTTTGAATAGCGCCGTTGAAAATAATCCAAACATAACTGAAGTGCAAATCTTTCTAAACTTTATATCTACTTTCACAGTTTGGCACATTAAAATCTTGAAATTATTTGACAATCCAGAAAATTGGTTTAAGAAAAATGGAAAGAGTTTGCCGAATTATATGGCTGGCGGTTTATCAAATGTTTTGGAAGAAGCATATCCTGAATTAAGTGGAAAAAGAGAATTGTATGATTTGATTTGGGATGATTTGTCACGAGCAGGTTTACATAATACTAGCGGTTTACATACTACAATGACTGGCTCAGGTTTAATAGCTCAGAGAACAACAACCTTTGGAAAAGAATTTTTAGAATTTATAACTGAAAGTCCAATCGATTAAATGACTGTGCATAACAGCCACTACAACGGATTTGGGCAATTGGCTTAATGGAAAATTGATTTTGTATTTGGGATGATTTGGCAAATCCGAAGAATGGGCTTAATTTAGTCCCAAACCCGCTGTAGTGCCAGAACGTTACTGGCTATTGAAAAATCCAAGAACGAGAGCATTTTTCTTTAAAATGAACCTCTCCTTTTTCTTCACTTTCTTTAGACAATTTATCTGTTAAATAGAAGAAATTATCAGGATTGAAATTTTTGTCAATTTCCACCATAAATTCGTGACCTTGTATCTTTTCTGATTTTGACAAAGAATAATTTGAAAGTATCAGTGAGTTGTTAGGAGTCTCTGTAACCTCTAGTTTGTAAAATACTTTAAGTGTAGGAATATAAAAGAATACTTTTTTTCCTATTCTGTTTTTTAAATCTCGATAATTCATCTTTTTTGGTTTTTAAAAGTTATATGTAATTTTTTAATATCTGAAGGAATAAACCATCCTTGTTTTTTTAAAATATCTTCTGTGATAACCGATGTAACTTCTACACAATTATCGACAACAACAGCCAGTAACATATTATTGTGGCTATTGCCAGAACGGTCTTGAACTGAATTATTATTTTGCATCTGAACTATTGGTTTTTAATTTAATGAATAGGTTTACTTATCGGCAACAGCCACAATAATCCGCCGTTACCAGCAATGCAAAAAAAAAAACGAAGTTAATGAAGTGGTTTAAAAGATTAATAATTGGTGCTTTAATAATATTTGTTTTCTATATCTTACTTTATAAACCTGATGGAATCAATTTAGAGGGTAATTGGGAAGCTAAAGAAATTGTATTAGATAACAAAAAAATATATCCAGATTCATTAGCTAATATTATAGATTTTCCGCCTCAAATTATAATTAACGGCTGGACAAAATCAATTACAATTCCAGTAGAAAGAAATGATGTAAGCTCAAGATTACAATACTTAGAAAGTATAAAAGGAAACTATAAAATAAAGTTGTCTTCAAAGGAGAAATCATTAAATGGAACTTTTGATTTAATAATCGATACAACAGATATTGGACCACAAGCTTATATTGTACATGTAAAAATAAAGTCAAACAAGACGTTAATAAAATTTCAAAGAACAGTAATTATTCCTCCTTGGAAACCACCATTTCCGAAGAGAGGTCAAGTATAAATAAATGCACAGCTGGTAACAGCTACTACAACGGATTTGGGCAATGGGCTTAATGGAATGATTGTTTTGTATTTGAATGATTTGGCAAATCCGAAGAATGGGCTTAATTTAGTCCCAAACCCGCTGTAGTGCCAGAACGTTAGGCGTCACTTTGGAACAACAGAAACGAAAATAAGTATGAAAAAAATAATTTTTCTAGCATTAACATTATTGACAAATTTCTGTTATTCACAAAATGAAATTAAAGAAAGAAAACCGTTTCTTTTAAGATTAGTAGTTGATAAAGAGCAATTTTATCAAATACAAATCAATAAATCAGAATACTTTGTTAAAGAAAATGTTATACAAATTTTCCCAACCGAACAACTGAATATTGAAGCAGAAATAAAAAATGATACAATATCATCAATGAAAGTTGTCGAAAAAATTGAGAATCCTAAAAGAACTATACAAATTCATTTTTTGCAGAACGTTAAAGATAACAAACCTGAAGGAATGATGTTGAAAGTAACAAATCCATTTGACAAAAAATTAAATTATAATGCAAAAATGTATATTGTTGGAAATACCAAATGGTTTCCGACAAGTATAATTCCAATCGAACCACATTTAGTAAACTATGAAACTTGGAATGATGTGATTATAACTTTAATTTTAGGAAATTGGAGATTTGAAAAATAAAACCTATTACAAAAGAAAAAGCGAACGCCTAACAGCCACTACAACGGATTTGGGTAATTGGCTTAATGGAAAGATGGTTTTGTATTTGGATGATTTGGCAAATCCGAAGAATGGGCTTAATTTAGTCCCAAACCCGCTGTAGTGCCAGAACGTTATAGGGCAGTTGTGCCGAAATTACGCAGACAAATTCGATTTTGAAATGAACTTTATAACTCGCAGAAACTTGAAAATTAGAATCGTCAGCAGAAACGTGAAAGTTATACGAAACTAACAGCAAAAAGTCTAAATGGAATACTGGCCAAAACATTTATTATCATTTTTTTTAACATCTGTTTTAAGTAACATCATTTTTGTCATTTATCTAAAAACAACTAATTATTCTGGAGGCGAAATTGGAATGGTCCCATTAATAACAATGCTTAATGCAAGCATAACATTTGCTATTTCGTTAGTAGTATTAATTTGTCTAAGAATATTTCGTGTCAAAGTTTCCATTTTTATAAGTTTAGCAATTTTTAGCTTGGTGTCAACTTCAGTTCTTTTCACTTATTTTAAAATAAAACCATTTGAAGGTTATCTTTCAGATGTTTATTTAATGACTTTATTAAGCGTAATTATTGCCAGCTTATTAACTTGTTTGATTTTTTTAATTAAGAAAAAATTGTCGTAATATAGAAGTTATTATGAGATGTTGCGATTTAACCGGAGAAACGTGAGAATTGGGATCTGAAAAGCAGAAACCTAAATTGAATAGAAATATATCGAAAATTACAAACTGAAAAACTGAACATAAAAGTCTTGGTTTATAATTGCAATTTCGACAAAACAACCGCCCTATAACAGCTACTACAACGGATTTGGGCAATTGGCTTAATGGAAAGATGGTTTTGTACTTGGATAATTTGGCAAATCCGAAGAATGGGCTTAATTTAGTCCCAAACCCGCTGTAGTACCAGAACGTTACCAGCTATAATCACCAAAAACAAGAATGAAGCAAGAATTCAAAATTGACTTTAAAAATCAGTATAATTCATTTAAACAATGCTTTTATATGTTATTAGCAGTTTTTTTTGGAATTGGAATTGCTGGACTTTCTAACCAAAATTTTAATTTAAGTACCGCTTTAATAACATCACTTATTTTCAGCATACTTTTTTTAGGCATGGTTTTACCTTTCCATATCCAATATCTAATTAAGAATTGGAAAACTAAACTAATTATAGATTTCAATTCGAAGACAATTATAATTACTGAAGGAATTAAAACAAGTGAGTTCAAAATATCTGAAATTTCAACCGAAAGAATTATAGTAAACAAATCCGCATATAAAACTCCATTCAAAAATTATGGATTTGTAAGAATTAAAACAAAGCAAAATGAAATTTTTATAATTACTTCTTTGATGGCGAATCCTTTAAATTTTCCATTAAAAATTGAGGAGACCAAGTATTGGTTTCCTTTAATAAAAAAAGAAATTACTAAATCTGAATTAGAGGACTTAATTGTAGAAAAAAAAGAAAGTCAAGAACGCAGAATAAAGGTTTTTATAAAAACATTCGAAAACCTTTCAACAGAAGAGCTAAATCACAAAATCGAAAACAAAAAGGAATTGCAAAGCGAGGCTATTATTGCAGTTGAAAGATTATTAAAAGAAAGAACATAACATTACAGCTGGTAACAGCCACTACAACGGATTTGGGCATTTGGCTTAATGGAAAAATGGTCTTGTATTTGGATGATTTGGCAAATCCGAAAAATGGGCTTAATTTAGTCCCAAACCCGCTGTAGTGCCAGAACGTTAGCGGTAATATTGCTTAATGTATAATAAAAGTACTACAATAAAAAACAAGATGTTTGTATGGGAAAACAGAAAACTAAATTTTCAATTAACAATGGATAAAAACAAGAAATCAGTTTTAAGAGGTTTATTAGTTTTTTTTGCAATTGTTTTTATTTTGTTTCTTTATAATAAATTCGTTGTACAAAAAGAATATACCGAAAATGGGAGATATACAATAGGTACGGTTAATGACTTTAATTTCGCCAAAGGAGGAGCTTGTGTAGTAAGTTATAGCTATGAAGTCAATCACAAAATTTACAATCAATATTCAACAGTTAGTGAAAGATTTTTGAAAGAGAAACTAGGGAAGAGATTTTTAGTTACATTCGTTAGTGGTAATGAGAAAATGTCTTATATCGATATAAAAAAACCAATACATAATAATCAGTTAATTGCACCTTCTGAAGGATGGAAGATTAAACCTATATTCACAGTTTCACACAATAAAAAATAAAAAACACTACCGCTAACAGCTACTACAACGGATTTGGGCAATAGGCTTAATGGAAAGATGGTTTTGTATTTGAATGATTTGGCAAATCCGAAGAATGGGCTTAATTTAATCCCAAACCCGCTGTAGTACCAGGACGTTATGAGCAAGCAAAAAAGAACTTTATGACAAAAAAGAAAACTACTGAAAAAGGTCTTCCCTTAAATATCATTCTTGCAATTTCATTTATATTATTTTTAATAATTGGTTCAATCGTACATTCTTGTTCGAAATCAAACACTCAAAATATTAATAAATACGAAGAAGAAAATATTGAAACAACCGCAGAAGAAAATAATGACGCTAAAATAGAAGATAATAACTATTCTGTAACCACGTATTATGTGAAACAGCAAACATATGCCGGAACTTGTGAAGAATGTTTTGATGAAATTTTCGATTATTGTAAAGTTGATGATAGAAAAGCTCTTCAGACAATGGAATATGAAGGAAGAATGAAAATACTTCATGAAGGACAAAAAGTATATTTACTTGATGCAGGCTTAACTTATGCAATTGTAAGAGAAGAAGGATCGACGGAAAAACTTTGGGTCGTTAATGAACATATTGAAAAACACTAACAATCTTGCCAGCTCATAACAGCTACTACAACGGATTTGGGCAATAGGCTTAATGGAAAGATGGTTTTGTATTTGAATGATTTGGCAAATCCGAAGAATGGGCTTAATTTAGTCCCAAACCCGCTGTAGTACCAGAACGTTATGTGGGAGTTATGCCGAAATTACGCAGACGAATTCGATTTAGAAATGAAGTTTATAACTCGCAGGAAATTCACAAAGCAGAAGCGTAAAAGTTGGATTTTGCCAGCAGAAACTTGAAAAATTGGAATCTTATAGCAGAAACGCAAAAGTTGAAACTTGCCAACAATAACTTGCCGACAACAACTTGAAATC
>Ga0208398_101321_pt1 | contig 10136 bp, 9 predicted proteins | sample LakWasMe79_HOW10_2_FD_183905 | JGI IMG/M metagenome (GOLD analysis project Ga0208398, IMG submission 183905) | Freshwater sediment methanotrophic microbial communities from Lake Washington under simulated oxygen tension - Sediment Metagenome... | ecosystem: Environmental > Aquatic > Freshwater >... | reverse complement strand
GTCTGAGTACGGAAGTCCATAATGTCGAGAAATAGATAAAGTGCCCGGATGTTATTCGATTCCACCGTACGCAAGGAGTTGGCCAGAAGCTTCGGCGTCACCCTCGTCGTCATCCTCACCATCGTGCTGACGATGATGCTGATCAAGACCCTGGGCCTGGCGGCGGGCGGCAATGTCGCCCCCCAGCATGTGCTCTACCTGCTGGGCTATATGTCGCTGGCGCATCTGCCCACCATGCTGAGCCTGTCGCTCTTCATCGCCATCGTCGCCACGCTGGGCCGCATGTACCGCGAATCCGAGATGACGATCTGGTTTGCCAGCGGTGTCGGGCTGGGCCGCTTCGTCAAACCGGTGTTGCGCACCGCCTGGCCGGTGGTACTGGCGGTGGCGGTGCTGATGATGATCATCTGGCCCTGGGGCAACCAGAACAGCAGCCAGCTGCGCGAGCTGTACGAGCAGCGCAGTGATCTGTCACGGGTGGCGCCCGGCCAGTTCCAGAGTTCGGCCGACGGCTCGCGCGTGTTCTTCATCGAACGCGACAGTGCCGACGACAAGACCGCGCGCAATGTCTTCATCCTGATGAATTCCGAACGCAGCGAATCGGTCACCACCTCGCTGAAGGGCCATATCGAGACGGCCAAGGAGCAGCGCTTCCTGGTGCTCGAGCATGGCCAGCGCAATGAGCTGGATCCCCAATCCGGCGCCAAGGCCCTGGCGCGCTTCGAGGAATACAAATTGCTGGTGGACAACCAGGCCATGCGCGCCACCGACCAACGCCCGCCCAAGGCGATCGGCACCCTCGAGTTGCTGGACAAGCCGATCCCGCGCAACCAGGGCGAGCTGACCTGGCGTTTCGGCATGGCGCTGGGCTGCGTCAACCTGATGCTGCTAGGCATCGGCATCTCGGCCAGCAACCCGCGCCGCGCCAGCAACTGGAACCTGCTGTTCGCCCTGCTCGGCTTCGTGGTCTATTTCAACCTCATCAACCTCTCGCAGTCCTGGGTCGCCAGCGGCCGCATAAGCATGGCTGGCGCCCTGCTGGCCGTGCACGGCAGCGGCTTCGTGCTGGCCCTCGGTCTGCTGTGGTGGCGCGACCAAGGCAACCGCCTGTGCCTGCCCAGGCGCAAGCCCAGGCTGGCCGGGGGTAGCGCATGAGGACGGTACGCCGCCTGCTCTACCGCGATGTGTTCGGCGCCGTGTCCTTCGTGATGCTGGGCTTTCTATCGCTGTTTTTCTTCGTCGACTTCGTGGACGACCTGGACCGCATGAACCGTGTCGGTGCCGGTGCGGCCCAGGCGGCCTGGCTGTCGCTGCTCAAGGTGCCCGGCAATATCTACGAGCTGGCGCCCTTCGCCATCCTGATCGGCACCATCTACAGCCTGGCGCGCCTGGCGCAGTCGAGCGAATTCACCATCCTGCGCACCGCCGGCCTGGGACCCGGGCGCGCGCTGGGCCTGCTCGCCAGCCTGGCGCTGATGTTCGCGGCCCTCACCTTCGTGATCGGCGACTACATCGCCCCGCTGACCGGGCGCGAGGCCATGGTGGCGCGGGCACGCAATGCCGGCGCCGCGGTGAGCGAAAGCGGCGCCTGGCTGAAGGACAAGCTCAGCACCCCGGCCGGCGAATGGAGCTACTCGGTCCATGTGCAGCGCGCTCGCGCCGGCGGCCTGCTGGAGCAGATCCGCATCTTCGAATTCGACGCCCAGGGCGGTCTGGTGACGCGCCTGTCGGCCCAGAGCGCCAAGGTCTCCAACATCGGTGTCTGGACGCTCGAGGGCGTGAGTGCCACGCAATGGCGGCGGACGGGCAGCCCGCTGCTGAGCCTGGCACCTGTCGCCAATGCCGCGCATGCTCCGGCCGATCTGATCGAACACAAGCTGGACCGGTTGCCCTGGCACAGCAGCCTCACCTTGGGCGTGGTGACGGCAGCCGTGTTGCCCGCGGCCAATATGTCGACGCTGGAGCTGTACCGCTATACCGAGCATCTCTCGGCCCAGGAGCAGTCGGCCCAGGCCCACAACATCCAGTTCTGGCGCAAGGCCTTCTACCCGATCGCCTGCATGGTGATGGTGGCCCTGGCCCTGCCCTTTGCCTACCTGCACGGCCGCGCCGGCGGCATCAGCCTGAAGGTGTTCGGCGGCATCATGCTGGGCATCAGCTTCGTGCTGATCAACAACCTGGCGGGCCATCTGGGCCTGCTGAAGAACTGGACGCCCTGGGCGGTGGCCGCGGCGCCCAGTCTGTTCTACATGGGCATTTCGCTGGCCGCCTTCGGCTGGCTGGTGCGTTACCGGTGATGATGACGATGGATGGTCTGCTCCTGTTTGCCCATGGCGCCCGCGATCCCGCCTGGGCCCGCCCCTTCGAGGAAGTGGCGCGCCGCATCCGCCTGGCGCGGCCCGAGCTGCCGCTGCAGCTGGCCTTTCTGGAGCTGATGCAGCCGGACATTGAAAGCGCCGCGCTGACGCTGGCCGAGGCCGGCTGCACGCGCGTGCACATCGTGCCGCTCTTCCTCGGTGCCAGCGGCCATGTGCGGCGCGATGTGCCGCCGCTGGTGGACAAATTGCGCGCCGCCTGGGGCGGGCGCGTGCAGTGGCTGCTGCATCCCGCCATCGGCGAACAGGACGCGCTGATGCAGGCCATGGCCGATCTCAGCCTGGGGCTGCTGAATGCCGGCTCGGTGAACGAGGGCCACGCGCCATGAACCTGCATCAATTCCGTTTCGTTCAGGAAGCGGCGCGCCGCAATCTCAACCTTACCGAGACCGCCAAGGCCTTGTTCACCTCGCAGCCCGGCGTCTCCAAGGCCATCCTGGAGCTGGAAGAGGAGCTGGGCGTCGACATCTTCTCGCGCCACGGCAAGCGCCTGCGCAGCATCACCGAGCCCGGCCAGCAGGTGCTCAAGGCGATCGAGGTCATCATGCGCGAGGTCGGCAACCTCAAGCGCATCGGCGAAGAGTATTCCAAGCAGGATGCCGGCACGCTCTCCATTGCCACCACCCACACCCAGGCGCGCTATGTGCTGCCCGGGCCGGTGGCGCAGCTGCGGCGCCAGTACCCGCTCGTCAATGTGAGCCTGCACCAGGGCAACCCCGAGCAGGTCGCACGCATGCTGGTCGATGAGACCGCCGATGTCGGCCTCGCCACCGAGTCGCTCAGCGAGTTCGAGGAGCTGATCTCCCTGCCCTGCTACGAATGGCAGCATGTGCTGGTGGTGCCCGCCGGCCATCCCCTGGCGCTGGTGGAGCGCCCTAGCCTGGAGCAGCTGGCGGCCGAACCCCTGGTGAGCTATCACCCCAGTTTCACCGGCCGCACCCGCATCGACCGCGCCTTTGCCGCGCGCCACCTGCAGCCCAATATCGTGCTGGAGGCGATCGACTCCGACGTCATCAAGACCTATGTGCGCCTGGGCATGGGCGTGGGCATCGTGGCCGAGATGGCGGTGCGCGACGATCCACCGGGCGGCGACCTGGTGGCGAAACCGCTGGGCCATTTGTTCGGCCAGAACGTGGCCCGCATCGCCTTCAAGCGCGGTGCCTATCTGCGCAACTATGTCTATGCCTTTGCCGAACTGCTGTCCGAGCGTCTCAACAAGCACCTGCTGCAGCGCGCCCTGACCGGCCAGGCAAGCGACTACGAACTCTGAGTCTCCCGCCCGTCTTGTTTCGCCGATGACCACGCCACCCACGCTTGAATCCCGTCTGCCCGATGTGGGCACCACCATCTTCACCCGCATGTCCGCGCTGGCCCAGCAGCACCAGGCGGTCAACTTGGGCCAGGGCTTTCCAGATTTCGACTGCGACCCGGCCCTGATCGATGCGGTGGACGCGGCCATGCGCGCCGGCCACAACCAATACCCGATGATGAGCGGCGTGCCGGCGCTGCGCGAGGCCGTAGCGGCCAAGCTGCAGCGGCTCTACGGCCATGCCTACGACGCCGGCAGCGAGATCACCATCACCGCTGGCGCCACCCAGGCGATCTTTACCGCCCTGTTGGCCATCGTGCACCCGGGCGACGAGGTGATCGTGCTGGAACCCTGCTACGACAGCTATGCGCCCAATATCGCGCTGGCCGGCGGCCGCGTGGTACGGGTGGCGCTGGACCCGCACAGCTTCCGCCCGGACTTCGAGCGCATCAAGGCGGCGCTGGGCGAGCGCACCCGCGCCATCGTCATCAACACCCCGCACAACCCCAGCGGCACGGTCTGGAGCGATGCCGACATGCGCGCGCTCGCCGCGCTGCTGGAGGGCACCCGGGTGCTGGTGATCAGCGATGAGGTCTACGAGCACATGGTGTTCGATGGCCAGGTGCATCAGAGCGCGGCGCGCTTCCCGGCACTGGCGGCGCGCAGCCTGATCGTCTCCAGCTTCGGCAAGACCTACCACGTCACCGGCTGGAAGGTCGGCTATGTGGCCGCGCCGGCCACCCTCACGGCCGAGTTCCGCAAGGTCCATCAGTACAACGTGTTCACCGTCAACACGCCGATGCAGCATGGCCTGGCGCGCTACCTCGCCGACCCCAGGCCCTATCTGGAGCTGCCGGCCTTCTACCAGCGCAAGCGCGATCTGTTCCGCGCCGGCCTGGCGCGCACGCCGCTACGCCTGCTGCCCTGCGAGGGCACCTATTTTCAATGCGTGGACTACAGCGCCGTGAGCGAGCTGCCGGAAGAAGCCTTCTGCCAATGGCTGACGCTCGAGATCGGCGTCGCCGCGATCCCGATGGCGGCGTTTGGCGGCGCCGACCGCAACGAGCGCGTGGTGCGTTTCTGCTTCGCCAAACGCGACGAAACGCTCAACAAGGCGCTGGCGCTGCTGGCCAGGCTGTGACTCAGGCCTGACGCGCTGGTGGCGTGGCCGGCTCGTCCAGGGAGATGTCTACATCGATGGGCGAGTTCGCCTGCGGCGTGCTATGCCAGACCATGGTGGCCATCATGCCGGCGCCGCCGGCAGCGTCGCCCGATCCATCCAGGGGCAGGAATACATCGATGTCGTTACCGCGCACCTCGTGCTCGGAGATATCGCGCGCCACCGCATACAGCATCAGCAGATCGCGATAGGCCGGCAGGTCCAGGCCGGCCTCGCCAAGCGTATCGCGCGCGAGCAGCGCCTGCACGGCGGCCATGCTGGCGCCGGCTTCGTGCCAGCTAGCCTGCAAGTGTTGCAGCACCTCGGGATAAGCCTCCAGGCCGCGACCCTCATTCAAGTCCTCGCTCCAGGCCGGGGCGCGCGCGCCGAAGCGCTCCGCAAAGCGCCCGGCCAGCTCGGCAAAGGCGGCGCGTTCGCCGCGACGCTGGTGAATCTCCAGCAGCTTCAGATAGGGCAGCCCATTGCCATCCGCCTGCTCCAGGCGCTCGGTGAGCAGTTCGACAGCGGCGTCCTCCTGGCCCAGCACGAGGAAGAAATCCACCTGCTGTTCCAGATCGATCAACTCCTCCACCGTCACCATGCGCTGCTGAGCATCCACAGACAGCGCCGCAGGTCGTGTGGGCAGCCCCTGACTGATCAATTGCACGCTGAGCGGCTCCTGCTCGGCAGCCGTGCTTTGGCCGCCAAGATCCAACAGGCCAGGCAATGCCATGGTGCGCTCGTCGGTCGGCGTGGAGAGCGCGCCCGGCATGGTGGAATCCACGGCCTCTGCTTGCGCCACCGGCACCACGCGCGAGCCTGGCGGCGCAACAACTGGCACCGCCACTACCTCGGGCGCGGCTGCCGCCTGCTTCGCGCCAGACCACCAGGCCTCGTCATGCTGGCGCCGCTCGCGCCTCAGGGTCAGACCCAGATAGGTGCAGGCGCCGGCCAGGGCCAGGCTGAGGGCCAGCAGGCCGAGGCTGAGGGGGTTGCTGTACTGCGCTTGCTGGGCCTGCTCCAGTTGGGCGCGCAAGGCCAGCAGGCGTTCCTGCGTCTGGCGCTGCTCGGCCTGCAGCTTGGCAAAACTCTGCTCCAGCTTGACCATGCGCTCGCTCGCCTCGGCCGCCGCGCCGGTCACGCCACTGGCCGCGCTGGCGGCTTGCGCCGCCTGCAGGGAGCTGGACTCGACGAGCGCTTCGGGCGCCTCAAGGCTCAGCCTGCCGCCGCTGGCTTTCGAGGCGCTCGCGGCCTGCGCGGCGGCGGCCTGTCGCGTGCTCCCGCCGCCGCGCCTGGGCTTGGCGGACGCGGGCGGCTTCGTCACTGCCCCGTCGCCGCCGACCATGCTGCTCGTGCCCGTAGCCGGCCCGCGCCTGGCGCGCGCCTTCAGCGGCGCAGCCACCGCGCTTGCCGCCTGCTCGGGCACCCATACGGCGGCCAGCTCCTGGGGTGCCAGCAAGCTGGCAGGCTTGGCATTGGAGGTATTCAGCGCTGCCTGCAGGGCCGGCGAATACTCGCGCAACTCGGCACTGGGCATGCGTGTGCTGCTCGCGTCGGGCAGGGCCGTCGCGCCACTGCCGGGGGGATCGATGAAGGCGGTGTACTGGCGTGTGAAGCGCGCCGGGCAGCCCACCGCGAGGTTCACGGTCACCAGCGGCTCGTCGATCTGCACCACCGTCTGCAAGCGCACCGCGTGCACCGAACTTTCGTCCTCGCCCTCGAGTTGGAATTGCACCAGATTGGCCGGCACGCGGGCATCGCCGGCCAGCACCTCGGCACGCACACAGTCGCGCGTGAGCGTTTCGCCGCGCGCCAATTGCAAGGGAAAGGTCAGGCTCAGAGGCTGGCCCAGGGCCGACAGCGTCTGCGGACGCCCCACCCCCACCGCATGGGCGTTGGCCCATCCGCCGGCAAGGAGTGCAAGCAGGAGGGCGCGCAGTCTGGCGGACGCAGCGCCGGCCTGCGGCGCTGGTTTGGCTCGGTCCATTCCCGGGATCTGTGTTGTTCTGCGGGGCACTCTAGCATGAGGCCCCGCGCCGACGCCGCCGGAATGCTCCGCGGCCCGCACGCTGTTTCGCCGCGCCCACAGTCAAGCTCCTGAAATCTTAGCTGGCATAGCCGGGCAGGCGGCGATCCAGGCGGCGCAGCAGACCCGGCCAGGCCAGCGCCCCGCCCAGGCCCTTGGTCACCTGTGCGGCCTGCTGCTGGGCGCTGCCGATGATGGGCGCTGGCACATGCAGCAGCTCGCCCCCGCCACTTTGTGCGCGCAGCTGGATGGCACACACGCTCTCGAACAGATACATCGCCAGGAAGGCATCGGCCACGCTGGCGCCCAGGGTCAGCAGGCCATGGTTGCGCAGCATCAGATAGTTCTTGTCGCCCAGATCGGCCACCAGGCGTGGCTTCTCGTCATCGCGCAGCGCCACGCCCTCGTAGTCGTGATAAGCCAGGCTGGAAAGCACGAAGATCGACTGCTGCGAGAGCGGCAGCACACCGCCCTGCTGCGCCGACACCGCCACGCCGTTGAGCGTGTGCGTGTGCAGCACGCAGCCAGCGTCGGCACGCGCCGCATGCACGGCGCTGTGGATGGTGAAGCCGGCCGGGTTCACCGGATAGGGGCTATCGTCGAGCTTGTTGCCCTGCACGTCCACCTTCACCAGGCTGGAGGCGGTGATCTCCTCGAACATCATGCCGTAGGGGTTGATGAGGAACTGATCATGCTGGCCGGGCAGGCGCGCGCTGATGTGGGTGAAGACGAGGTCGTCCCAGCCGAACAGCGCCACCAGTCGGTAGGCCGCCGCCAGGTCCACGCGCAAGCCCCATTCGGCCGCGCCGAAACGCTGCTGACCCTCGAGTTGTTCGGCATCTGCGGGCATCTTGGTCTCCTGCTTCAGTAGGTTTTGGTGAGTCGTACACAATAGGGAAGGACGGCCATGTGGAGCTGTCACGTCAGCGACTAAGCATGAATAGCCCGGTTCTTACAATTCCCGAACGCAGCAACATCGAGTCGGGGTCGTGGTTCTCAAAACTCTCACTGCCCTTGCGCAGCGACATCCTTTCCCGCGCCACGGTCCGACGCCTCAGCGACGACGCCCTGCTCTCCTGCCGTGGCGAGCCGGCCGAGGAATGGGTGGGCGTAGCCAAGGGCGCGGTGCGCATCAGCTCGGTCTCGCTTTCGGGCAAGCAGATCACCCTCACCTATGTGGAGCCAGGCACTTGGTTCGGCGACATCTCGCTGTTCGACGGCCTGCCGCGCACCCACGATGCCACCGCGCATGGCGACACCACCCTGCTGGTGGTGCGCAAGCCCGATTTCCGCGAGCTGCTGTCGCGCCACTCCGAGCTCTACGAGGCGCTCTTGCGCCTGAACTGCCGGCGCCTGCGCCTGATGTTCGACGTGGTGGAAGACCTCAACACGCGGCCGCTGGCCTCGCGCCTGGCCAAGCAGATCCTGCTGTTGGCGCGCAGCTACGGCGTGCCGCAGGGCGAGGAAATCCGCATCGGCCTGCAGCTGGCGCAGGAAGACCTGGCGCAGATGCTGGGTGCCTCGCGCCAGCGCGTCAACCAGGAGCTCAAGGGCTTCGAGCGCGACGGCGCGGTGCGCGTCGAGCCCACGCGCCTGGTGGTGCTGAGCAAGGAAAAATTGATGGCGATCGCCGCCAAGTAGCGAGCCCGGTCACGCCGCCCGGGTCGCCGCACTGAATTCACTGCAATCAGGAGACCCATGGACGCGTTCACCGGCACCCGTGCCCCCTCACACGAGATCAACAACGAGGCCCTGGCCGCCTGGCTTGCCAGCCAGGTGCCAGGTTTTGCCGGCCCGCTCAGCATCGAGCAGTTCAAGGGCGGCCAGTCCAATCCCACCTACAAGCTCGTCACCCCGGGCCAGACCTATGTGATGCGCGCCAAGCCGGCGCCGGCGGCCAAGCTGCTGCCCTCGGCCCACGCGATCGAGCGCGAGTACATGGTGATGCGCGCGCTGCAGGACACCGAGGTGCCGGTGCCACGCATGCTGGCCTTGTGCGAGGACGAGAGCGTGATCGGCCGCGCCTTCTACATCATGGAGTTCGTGCAGGGCCGCGTGCTGTGGGACCAGTCCCTGCCCGGCATGACGAACGCCGAACGCGCCGCGCATTACGAGGAGATGAACCGCGTCATCGCCGCCCTGCACAAGGTCGACGTGCAGGCGGTGGGCCTGGCCGGCTATGGCAAGCCGGGCAACTACTTCGAACGCCAGATCGGGCGCTGGAGCAAGCAGTACCAGGCCTCCATCACCCAGCCGATCGAGGCGATGGACCGCCTGATCGAATGGCTGCCGGCGCATATCCCCGAGTCGGCGCGCGACCCGCGCGAGGTGTCCATCGTGCATGGCGATTTCCGCCTCGACAACCTGGTGTTCCACCCCACCGAGCCGCGCGTGCTGGCGGTGCTGGACTGGGAGCTCTCCACCCTGGGCCACCCGCTGGCCGATTTCAGCTACCACTGCATGTCCTGGCACATCCGCACCTCGGGCACGGCACGCGGCCTGGGCGACGTGGACATCGCCGCGCTGGGCATCCCCGACGAGCAGAGCTATGTGCGCCGCTACTGCGAGCGCACCGGCCGTGTCGACCCGGCGCTGGTGATGCAGGACTGGAACTTCTACCTGGCCTACAACCTGTTCCGCATCGCCGCCATCCTGCAGGGCATTGCCAAGCGGGCCGAGGACGGTACCGCCTCCAGCGCCCAGGCGCGCGAGGCCGGCGCCGGCGCGCGGCCGCTGGCCGAGCTGGGCTGGCAGTTCGCGCAGCGCGGCTGAGCGCTTGCCTTCAGTGAGCCGGCCGCGCCAGCGGCGGCTCTTCCTCGGGCGTCTGGCTCTGCCAGGCCACCGACGTGGTGGTGGGCCAGGGCCCGCCCTCGCTCACGCGCAGGTTGACGCGCTGGGCCGCATGGCAGGCCACCTCCAGCAGCTTCACCAGCGACTGGATCTGCGGCAGCGCGGCCTCGGCCATGGTGGTGCGCAAATAGAGGTTGCCGCGCAAGCTCATCATCACGAAGGGCCGCTCGTCGGGCAGCAGGTCCTGGCTGGCCTGGGCCAGCGCCTCGTTCAGCTCGCCCTCCAGCCAGGCGGCCGGCAGTTCGCGCGTCACCCCCAGCGCGCCGAAGCGCTGCCGCACCAGCTTGGACGTGAAGCCATTGAACTTGGGGAACATCACCAGCCAGCGCATCTCCTCCGGCGTGTCGGTGTCGACGCGGGTCTTGAGCGTGTCGGTATAGGCCTCGAAGACGGTCTTCTCCAGCGTCTCCATCAGCT
>Ga0208398_101320_pt1 | contig 10139 bp, 9 predicted proteins | sample LakWasMe79_HOW10_2_FD_183905 | JGI IMG/M metagenome (GOLD analysis project Ga0208398, IMG submission 183905) | Freshwater sediment methanotrophic microbial communities from Lake Washington under simulated oxygen tension - Sediment Metagenome... | ecosystem: Environmental > Aquatic > Freshwater >... | reverse complement strand
TGATCACGGCCTTGCCGCCGCCGAAGGGCAGGTCGGCCAGGGCGTTCTTCAGGCTCATGCCTTGCGAGAGGCGCAGCGCGTCGTTCAGCGCGGCGAGTTCGTTGTCATAGCTCCAGAAGCGGCAGCCACCGAAGGCGGGGCCGCGGGCGGTGCTGTGCACGGCCAGGATGGCCTTCAGACCGGTCTGCTCATCGGCGGCCAGCAGCACGCGTTCATGCGGGGCCTGGTCGGGCAGGCCGAACAGCGAGCTGGGGAGGGAGGAGGGGGCTGCCTCGCTGAGGGCGCGGGCGAGGTCGGACGAGCGGTCGAAAGGAGCGTTCATGGCTGTTGCACTTGTGATGCCGAAAAAAAGCACCCGGCTTGGCGGGTGCCTGCGTGCGGGCTTGTGGCCCGAGGCTCGCAGTTTACGGCCTGCGCTGCGCGCCGTGCCATGGCCGGCGCAGCGCATCTGGCATGGCGTGATGCCTTGCACGCATCAGGGATCTTGAAAACCGCCGCGCCGCAGTGTCACCACCAGGGTGTCGCGATAACCATGTGCGGCCAGCGGCTGGATCGGCGTGGTCTCGTGGATCACGCGCTCGTCGTCCAGCAGCAGCAGGGTCCAGGGCTCGCTCATGGTGAAGCGCTGGCCGCGCGGCCCGCTGGCCTCGAAGACGCGCGATTCGCCGCCCTTGATGCCAGCGCGGCCCACCAGGAACACCGCCACCAGGTCCACGCCATCGCGGTGCGCGCCCTCGGGCGTGGGTCGGCCGATGCCGTCGGTGGTGTCGATGCGGAACTGGTGCGCCTCCGCATACCAGGGCTGGGCGCCGCGCAGGCGGTCGGCCGCGCCGGCCAGGGCCAGCAGCAGCTTGGGCCAGATGGGCAGGGCGGTGGCGGCTTGCGCCATCGGCTCGAACCAGCGCTCGAGCCCGCCGTGCAGGGCGTTGTAGTCCAGCGGCTGCCAGTGGGCGCGGTGCGGCACCTGCTGCACCGGCTCGCTAGCGCGGCTGTCCAGCACAAAGCTGCCATGGCGGCGGAAGCGGTAGCGCCCGCCATCGCGCAGGTACAGGTCGGGCGGCAGATCGTTCCAGAACGGCGCCAGCGCGGCCAGCTCGGCCTCCTCGCAGCCCAGCCAGTGGCGCAGGCTTTCGGGTGCCATCACGGCCGAGCCCTGCTCACGCAACTGCTGCTCGAACTGGGCAGCGCTGGAATAGGGCGGGCTGAAATGCTGCATGGCGGCGGGTCCGGGATGAGAGGGTGTGCCGAGGGTCAGGCCTTGCCTTGCTTGTCCAGCTCGGAGGTGAAGGCGTCGGCGTAGAACTCCTCGGCGGGCAGGCCGGCCCTGGCAACGAAGTCCGCCTGGGCCGACTCCACCATGATGGGCGCGCCGCAGGCATAAACCTGGTGGCCGCTGAGGTCGGGCAGGTCAGCCAGCACGGCCTGGTGCACGAAGCCGGTGCGGCCGCTCCAGCCATCCTCGGGCCTGGGTTCCGAGAGCACCGGCACATAGCGGAGATGGGGCATGCTGGCGGCGGCCTGCAGGGCCCAGTCGTGCAGATAGAGGTCGGCCTTGCTGCGGCAGCCCCAGTAGAGGGTGGTGGGGCGCTTGAATCCGGCACTCTGGCCCAGATGCTGCAGGCGCTCGATGATGGCCTTGATGGGCGCGAAGCCGGTGCCGCTGGCCAGCAGCACGATGGGCTTGTCGCTGTCCTCGCGCAGGAAGAAGCTGCCGAACGGCCCTTCCATGCGCAGGATGTCTTTTTCCTTCATCGCACCGAACACATGGTCGGTGAACTTGCCGCCCGGCATGTGGCGCACATGCAGCTCGATCGCCGGCGGCGTGCCCAGGTTGCTGGGGGCGTTGGCCATCGAATAGCTGCGGCGCGCACCGTCGCGCAGGATGAATTCCACGTACTGTCCGGCGTGGAACTGGAAGTTCTGGTTGGCCGGCAGTTGCAGGCGCAGCACCGCCACATCCGGCGCGGGCTTGTCTATGCTGATGACGCGGCTGGGCAGCTTGAGCACGGCGAACTCGCCCGCGCCCGGCACGGTGCGCGCTTCCAGCACGCAATCGGTCTGCGGCGTGGCGCAGCAGGTCAGCACGAAACCGGCAGCCTCCTCGGCCTCGGTGAGGGTCTTGACCTGGTGCGCGCCGTGGATCACCCGACCTTCCAGCAACTTGCTCTTGCAGGAGCCGCAGGCGCCGTCCTTGCAGCCATAGGGCAGGCCCACGCCCTGGCGGATGGCCGCGCCGAGCAAGGTTTCATCGCGTTCGACCGAAAACTCGCGGCCGCTGGGCTGCACGGTGACCTGGAAATTCATGGTGTGGATGGCTGGGCTCAACAAAAACTCGGCCCGCGAGGTGCTTCGCGGGCCGTGGCGACCGATAAACTCAGGCGCCATTTTGCCTGACGATCACCGATGCCATCTTTGCACGCGCGCCGACCCCGCCTCCTCATCGTCGGCTGCGGCGATGTGGGCCTGCGCGTGCTGCGCGAGCTGCATGGGCGCCTGCCCGTGTTGGCGCTGACCTCGAATCCGGCACGCGCCGAGCTGCTGCGCGCGGCCGGCGCCGTGCCCCTGCTGGGCAATCTGGACGATCCCGCCAGCCTGGCGCGCCTGGCCGGCCTGGCCGACTGGGTGCTGCATCTGGCGCCGCCCGCCACCCAGGGCGCGGAGGACCGTCGCACCCTCAACCTGCTGCGTGCGCTGGCGCGCTCGCCGCGCACCACGCGGCTGGTCTATGCCAGCACCACCGGCGTCTATGGCGATTGCGCGGGCGCGCGTTTCGACGAGACCCGCATGCCCAGCCCCACCACCGACCGCGCGCGGCGCCGCGTCGATGCCGAGCAGCGGCTGCGCTGGTTTGGCGCCTGCCTGGGCGTGCGCGTGAGCATCCTGCGCGTGCCCGGCATTTACGCCTGGGATCGCGAGGGTGGCCATCCGCGCGAACGCCTGGCCAAGGGCGCGCCGGTGCTGCGGTGCGAGGACGATGTCTACACCAACCATATCCACGCCGATGATCTGGCGCGCGCCTGCCTGGCGGCGCTGGCGCGTGGCAAGCCACAGCGCATCGTGCATGCCTGCGACGACAGCGAGCTGCTGATGGGCGATTACTTCGACCTGGCGGCCGAGCTGTGCGGCCTGCCGCGCCCACCGCGCATCAGCCGTGCGCAGGCGAGGCTGCAGATGTCGCCGATGCAGCTGAGCTTCATGAGCGAATCGCGCCGCCTCGTCAATCAGCGCCTCAAGCGCGAACTGCGCCTGAAGCTGCGTCACGCCGACGTCAGCACCGGCCTGCTGGCCGGGTCATGCTGATGGATCAGCGGCGGCGCGCGCCGCGCCAGTAGTTCATCATCAGCCAGGCGCCCAGCATGCCGCCCAGGTGGGCGAAGTGGGCGATGCCGCTGGCGCCCATCAGGCCGAGGAAGAGTTCCAGGCCGCCGAACAGCGCGACGAAGTACTTGGCCTTCATCGGGATGGGCGGGAACAGCGGCATGATGATGCGGTCCGGGAAGATCATGCCGAAGGACAGCAGCAGGCCGAACAGCGCTCCCGACGCGCCCACGGTGGGCGAGCGCGAGCCGATCAACAGGGTGAAGATGAGCTGTGCCGCGGCGGCGGTGAGCGTGCTGGCGATCAGCAGGTGCGCATAGCGCTTGCTGCCCCAGACGCGCTCCAGCTCCGAGCCGAACATCCACAGGCCCAGCATATTGAAGAACAGGTGCCAGACATCGCCATGCAGAAAGGCATAGGTGAGTGGCTGCCAGGGCAGGAACATGCCCGTGCTCAGGGGCCATAGTGCGAAGTAGATCTCGAACTGCGGCGGCAGCAGCGTGAACAGGCAGAACAGGCCCACACAAGCCAGCATGAAGGCCTTGGTAACCGATGGGATAGGGGACATGAAGCTCGACTCTGTTGTGATGCTCTGGCGCGGTGGCAACCGCGCTGAGGGCCAGAGTGTAGGGGCAGGAGATGCCCCGGCAAGAACGCATGCAACAAGTGCTTCTGGTGGTGCCCGGGGCCGGACTCGAACCGGCACACCTTGCGGCGGGGGATTTTGAGTCCCCTGCGTCTACCGATTTCGCCACCCGGGCCAGAAACCATGCATCGCTGCGTGAGCCGCAGATTATGCCATGCAAACTTTGGCGCCGGCTGAGACAATCCGCCCATGAGCGAAAAGACCTACCCCAGCCTTGAAGACGTCATCGGCAACACTCCCCTGGTGCGCTTGCAGCGCGTGCTGGGGTCAGATCTTGCCTCCCGCGGCAATGTGCTGCTGGCCAAGCTGGAGGGCAACAACCCGGCCGGTTCGGTAAAGGACCGCCCCGCCATCAGCATGATCCGGCGCGCCGAGGAGCGCGGCGAGATCAAGCCGGGCGATACCCTGATCGAGGCCACCTCGGGCAACACCGGCATCGCGCTGGCGATGGCCGCGGCAATGCGCGGCTACCGCATGCTCCTGATCATGCCCGAGGACCTTTCGATCGAGCGCGCCCAGACCATGAAGGCCTTCGGCGCCGAGCTGATCCTCACGCCGCGCTCCGGCGGCATGGAATATGCGCGCGACCTGGCCGAGCAGATGCAGCGCGATGGCAAGGGCCGCGTGCTGGACCAGTTCGGCAACGAGGACAACCCGCGCATCCATTACGAAACCACCGGCCCCGAAATCTGGCGCGACACCGGCGGGCGGATCACCCACTTCGTCAGCGCCATGGGCACCACCGGCACCATCACCGGCACCTCGCGCTTTCTGAAGGAGCAGAGCGCCGCCATCCGCATCGTCGGCGCCCAGCCGGCCGAGGGCTCGCGCATCCCCGGCATCCGCAAATGGCCCGAGGCCTATCTGCCCAAGATCTACAAGCCCGAGACGGTGGACGAACTGGTGCTGGTGAGCCAGTCGGACGCCGAGGAGATGGCGCGCCGGCTGGCACGCGAGGAGGGTCTGTTTGCCGGCATCTCGGCGGCGGGTGCCTGCTGGGTGGCACTGCAGCTGGCGCGCACGCTGGAGAACGCCACCATTGTCTTCATCGTCTGCGACCGCGGCGACCGCTACCTCTCCACCGGCGTGTTCCCCGCCTGAGCCGCGCGGTGAGCCAGCTCGCCTATCGCTTCTGCCCGCTCTGCGCGAGCGAGCTGCACTGGCGCACCGAGGTGGAGGACGGTGGGCCCAAATCGCGGCTGCGCTGCGGCAGCTGCGATTTCACGCATTGGAACAACCCGACCCCGGTGCTGGCCGCGGTGGTGGAATGCGTGGATCGCGAGGGTCAGGTCTTGCTGGCGCGCAACGCCGCCTGGCCGGGGCGCTTCTTCGGCCTCATCACCGGCTTCATGGAGGCGGGTGAATCACCCGAGCAGGGGCTCAGGCGCGAAGTGATGGAGGAGACCGCGCTGCAGGTCGAGGCGCTGGACCTGATCGGCGTCTACGACTTCCAGCGCATGAACCAGGTGATCATTGCCTACCATGTGGCGGCGCGCGGCGAGATCCGCCTGTCGCCCGAGCTGGCCGAAGCCAAGCTGCTGGCGCCGCAGAAGCTCAAATGCTGGCCGGCCGGCACCGGCCAGGCGCTGGCGCAATGGTTGCGCTCGCGCGGCATCGAACCTCAGTGGTTCGAGCCGGGGCCGGCCTAGAATCCGCTTCAACCCGAGGACGAGACATGGACGTACATAAGGAACTGGACACGCGCGGCCTGAACTGCCCGCTGCCCATACTCAAGGCCAAGAAGGCGCTGGCGGAGATGGAGAGCGGTCAGTTGCTGAAGGTGTTTTCCACCGACCCGGGCTCGATGCGCGACTTCCAGGCCTTCGCGCGCCAGACCGGCAACGAGCTGGTCGAGCAGAGCAGCCAGGCCGACGAGTTCGTGCACGTGCTGCGGCGCCGCTGAGCGGCGCCCGCCCTCAGATATCCAGGCTCTTCAGATAGGCGCGGAAGCCCGGACCCAGGTCGGGGTGGGCGAGCGCCAGTTCCACATTGGCCTGCAGGAAGCCTTCCTTGCTGCCGCAGTCGTAACGCTTGCCGTCATAGCGGTAGGCAAACACCTTCTCACGGCGCAGCAGGCCGGCGATGCCGTCGGTGAGCTGAATCTCACCGCCCACGCCGCGCGGCTGGTTGGCGATCTCGTGGAAAACCCCTGGCGTGAGGATGTAGCGGCCGGCCACGCCCAGGCGTGAAGGCGCCACCTCCGGCGCGGGCTTCTCGACGATGCGGCTCACGTCCATCAGCTTGTCGTTCACCGGCGTGCCGGCCACGATGCCATAGCGGCGCGTGTGCTCGGCCGGCACCTCCTGCACCGCCAGGATGGAGGCGCGCCATTCGGCGTACTGCTCCACCATCTGCTTGAGCACCGGTGGCTCACCGACCATCAGGTCATCGGCGAGCAGCACGGCAAAGGGCTCGTTGCCGACGAGTCGCTGACCGCACAACACCGCATGGCCCAAGCCCAGTGCCTGGGCCTGGCGCACATAGATGCACTCCATGTCGTCGGGCTTGACGCTGCGCACCACCTCCAGCAGCTCATGCTTACCCGCCTGTTCAAGGGCTACCTCGAGCTCGAAAGTCATGTCAAAGTGATCTTCGATCGGGCGCTTGTGGCGGCCCGTCACAAAAATCATCTCGCGTACACCGGCCGCATAGGCTTCTTCCACCGCGTACTGAATGAGGGGCTTGTCAACGACGGGTAGCATTTCCTTGGGCTGGGCCTTGGTGGCCGGCAGGAAGCGCGTGCCAAGACCTGCAACAGGGAAGATCGCTTTCGTGACTTTCATATCCGTACACTCTCCGGTTTGCGTTGGCGCGCATTGTGGCATTGCCATGTGTCCGCCTTGCGGATTCTGAACCCCCTACAAGACGCATGAGCCTGCTGATCCTGGAGCCTCTCGAGCTGGAAGTGATGCAATGGTTGTCCGAGCGGCATCCGGTGCATTACGCGCCCGAGCTCGCGCTGGAGCCGCAGGCCTTGAAGGGGCTGCTGCACCAGGCCCAGGGTCTGGTCTTGCCGCCCTCGGTGGCGCTGGACGCCGGCCTGATACGCATGGCGCCCAAGTTGCGCGTGGTGGGGCGCATGAGCGCCGGGGCCGAGAACATCGATCTCGAGGCCTGCCGGGCGGCGCGCGTGGAGGTGGTGCGCAGCCTCACCGCCACCGCCGCGGCCGAGGCCGAGTTCGTCGTCGGTGCCTTGCTGGCGCTGCTGCGGCGTGTGCCGGTGCAGTCCACCGATGGCATGTGGGTGGGGCGCGAGCTGGGCTGCGCCACCATCGGCCTGATCGGCATGACGCCGGCCTCGCGCATGCTGGCGCAGATCCTGCCGGTGTTCGGCACCCGCGTGCTCGGCTACGACCCCAGCCTGCACCAGAACGATCCGCTGTGGGCGCAGTGGGGCATCGAGCCCCTGCCGCTGAAGGACTTGATGGAACAGTCCGACGGGGTGAGCGTCCAGCTGGCCTATTTCCAGCGCTACCGCGGCCTCATCGGCGAGCGCGTGCTGGGCTTTGCCCGGCCCTCACAGGTGCTGGTGAGCCTGGGTCATTCGGCCCTGTTCGACGAGCATGCGCTGGCCGACGCCCTGCACAGCGGCCGTGTGCTGGCGGCCTGGTTCGACAGCGTCGAGCCCGGCCTGATGGAACCGGGGCGGCCGCTCTACGGCGCGCCCGGCCTGCAGGTGACACCGCGCGTGGCCAGCACCACGAGAGAGTCGCGCACGCGCGCCGCCTGGGGCATTGCGCGGCGCATCGACGAGCTGCTGATGATTCCGCCCGAGCCCGCGGCGGAATTTCGCTCGACTACGCCAGCCGCGCTGCCTGATCCTGTAGCCGAGCAACGGTGGCGCTAAATTCAGCCACGCGCTGACGTTCCTGCTCCACCACGGCGGCGGGCGCACGCGCCACGAAGCTCTCGTTGGTCAGCTTGCCATTGGCCTTGCTGATCTCGCCCTCCAAGCGCGCAATCTCCTTGGCCAGGCGGGCGCGTTCGGCTTCCACGTCGATCTCCACCTTGAGCGCCAGGCGTGCCTCGCCATGCACCAGCACCGGCGAGCTGGCGCTGGCCTTGGCGAACTCGGCCTCGTCGGCGATCAGCTGCACATCGGCAAGCTTGGCCAGGGCCTTCAGCAGCAGCGCGGCCTCGGCAATGAAGCCGGTGTCGCCACCCACCAGGAGCGGCACGCGCTCCGAGGGGCTCAGCGCCATCTCGCTGCGCAGGCTGCGGCAGGTGCCCACAAGTGCCTTCAGATTGGCCACCCAGGCCTCGGCCTTCTCATCGATGCGCTCTGGCTGGGCCAGCGGGTAAGGGGCGTTGACGATGTAGTCCGTCGCCTTCCTGCCGGCCAGCGGCGCGACGGTCTGCCACAGCTCCTCGGTGATGAAGGGCGCGATCGGGTGCAGCAGGCGCAGCATGGTTTCCAGCGTGCGCACCAGGGTGCGGCGGGTGGCGCGCTGCTGCGCCTCATCGCCGCTCTGAATCTGCACCTTGGCGATTTCCAGGTACCAGTCGCAGTACTCATCCCACACAAAGGAGTAGATCGTGTTGGCGACGTTGTCCAGGCGGTAGTCGGCAAAGCCCTGGGCCACCGCCAGCTCGACGCGCTGCAGCTCGCTGGCAATCCAGCGGTCGGCCTGGCTGAAGCTCATATAGCCCGGCGGGCATTGGCCCTGCTCATGCGCCAGGCCGCAGTCCTGGCCCTCGGTGTTCATCAGCACGAACTTGGTGGCGTTCCAGAGCTTGTTGCAGAAATTGCGGTATCCCTCGCAGCGCTTGCTGTCGAAGTTGATGTTGCGGCCCAAGGACGCCAGCGAGGCGAAGGTGAAGCGCAGCGCGTCGGCGCCGAAGCCGGGGATGCCCTCGGGGAATTCCTTCTCGGTGGCCTTGCGCACCTTGGGCGCCGTCTCGGGGCGGCGCAGGCCGGTGGTGCGCTTGTCCAGCAGGGGCCCGAGCTCGATGCCGTCGATCAGGTCCACCGGGTCCAGCACATTGCCCTCGCTCTTGCTCATCTTCTGGCCCTGCGAGTCGCGCACCAGCCCATGGATGTAGACATGCTTGAACGGCACCTTGCCGGTGAAATGCGTGGTCATCATGATCATCCGGGCGACCCAGAAGAAGATGATGTCGTAGCCGGTCACCAGCACCGAAGAGGGCAGGAAGAGATCCTGCTCCAGCGTCTGCTCGGGCCAGCCCAGCGTGGAGAAGGGCACCATGGCCGAGGAGTACCAGGTGTCCAGCACATCTTCGTCACGCGTCAGCGTGCCGGCATAGCCAGCGGCCGCGGCCTTGGCGCGGGCCTCGTCCTCGCTGCGTGCCACGAACAACTCGCCGCCCGTGCCATACCAGGCCGGGATCTGGTGGCCCCACCAGAGCTGGCGCGAGATGCACCAGTCCTGGATGTTGTTCATCCAGTGGTTGTAGGTATTGACCCACTGCTCGGGGTAGAACTTCACCGAGCCGTCGGCCACCACCTCGGTGGCACGCTGGGCGATGCTCTTGCCGTCCTTGCCCGGCTTGCTGACGGCCATGAACCACTGGTCGGTCAGCATCGGCTCGATCACCTGGCCGGTGCGCTCGCAGCGCGGCACCATCAGCTTGTGCTTCTTCACCTCGACCAAGAGGCCCAGGGCTTCCAGGTCGGCCACCACCTTCTTGCGTGCGACAAAGCGGTCCAGGCCGCGGTAGGCCTCGGGTGCGTTCTCGTTGATGGTGGCGTCCAGCGTCAGCACGCAGATCATCGGCAGGCCATGGCGCTGGCCCACCGCGTAGTCGTTGGTGTCGTGGGCCGGCGTGACCTTGACCACGCCGGTGCCGAACTCGCGGTCCACATAGTCGTCGGCAATCACCGGGATCTGGCGGCCGGTCAGCGGCAGCGTCACCATCTTGCCGATCAGGGCCTGGTAGCGTTCGTCCTCGGGGTGCACCATCACCGCCACGTCGCCCAGCATGGTCTCGGGACGGGTGGTGGCCACCACGATCTCGCCCGCGCCATCGGCCATCGGGTAGCGGATATGCCAGAGGAAGCCGTCTTCCTCCTCGCTGCTAACCTCCAGGTCGGAGACGGCGGACTTCAGCACCGGGTCCCAGCTCACCAGGCGCTTGCCGCGGTAGATCAGGCCGTCGTCGAAGAGCTGCACAAAGGTCTCGGTCACCACCTTGGAGAGCTTCTCGTCCATGGTGA
>Ga0208398_101319_pt1 | contig 10142 bp, 10 predicted proteins | sample LakWasMe79_HOW10_2_FD_183905 | JGI IMG/M metagenome (GOLD analysis project Ga0208398, IMG submission 183905) | Freshwater sediment methanotrophic microbial communities from Lake Washington under simulated oxygen tension - Sediment Metagenome... | ecosystem: Environmental > Aquatic > Freshwater >... | reverse complement strand
CCGACAACTGGACCTGGCTGATGTTCTGGGCGCTGCAGCTGGCGGTGGTGGCGCGGGTGGCGGCCGCGCTGTGGCCGCAGGCCGGCACGCCGCTGACACTGCTGGCCGTGCAGTTCTGGCTGGCGGCCGTGGGCAGCTGGGCGTTGCGCCACGCCCCTTGGTTCGGCCGGCCGCGGGTGGACGGCGGGGCCGGCTGATCTCGCCCACCCCCTACGCGCTTCGCGCGCCCCCTCAAGGGGGCAACGCCGGCGAACCGGCGGAGCCGGTTCCGCGGCGTTCGCTTGGTTTGGTCGGCGTCATGCGCAGTGGGTGGCGCATGGTGCCCGCAGCGACCAGCGCCATGGGCTGTGGCAGACTGCGGCAATCATCACACCATTGAGACGCTGCCCATGACCGCACCCACCCCGCACAACCGCATCGCCCTGGTCACCGGCGCCGGCTCCGGCATCGGCCTGGGCTGTGCCCGCGCCCTGGTGGCCGACGGCTGGCGGGTGGTCTACACCGGGCGTCGGGCGGAGGCGCTGGCCGCCGCCATCGCGGCCGCCGGCGACCCCTGGGGCGACATCGCCGAGCGCGCCATCGCGGTGCCCAGCGACGTCGGCGACGAGGCTTCGGTGGCCGCGCTGTTCAACACCATCGCCCAGCGCTTCGGCCGGCTCGACCTGCTGTTCAACAATGCCGGCGTCTCGTTGCCGGTGCAGACGCCCGACGAGCTGGACGCCGCCACCTGGCGCCGTGCCGTGGACACCAACCTCAACGGCGCCTTCTTCTGCCTGTCGCAGGCCTTCAAGCTGATGCGGGCGCAGTCGCCGATGGGCGGGCGCATCATCAACAACGGCTCGATCTCGGCGCATGCGCCGCGGCCGGGCTCGATCGCCTACACCGCCACCAAACACGCCATCAGCGGCCTGACCCGCGCTGCCGCGCTGGACGGCCGGGCCTTCGACATCGCGGTGGGCCAGATCGACATCGGCAACGTCGCCAGCGACATGACCGAGCGCATGGCCAAGGGGGTGCCCCAGGCCGACGGCAGCATCAAGCCCGAGGCGCGCATGGCGCTGCAGTCGGTGGTCGACAGCTTCATGACCATGGCCCGCCTGCCGCTGGACGCCAATGTGCTGTTCATGACGGTGATGGCGACCAAAATGCCGTTCGTCGGCCGCGGCTGACACCCGCGCCGCCGGCTGGCGGCGCATCGACTCTGGCAGCATCGGCACCCGATGCGCGCCGCCGCCACTGAGCTCTCCCTGCCGTGAACCTGCCCGGGTTGACGCTGGCCCCGGCCGGCCCGGCGCTGCCGCGCGGGCCGGCCGGGCCGCGGCCGTCGCTGGCGCAATGCCTGACGCTGGCGCTGCTGATCCACCTGCTGGTGGTGGTGGTGTTCGGCAATACCGAGGGCGGCAGCGCACGCCGGGGCGAGGGTGTCTGGGGCGCGCTGAACATCCGCCTGGTCGGCAGCGACCCCGCGGGCCAGCCCGACGCCACGGTGGCGGCCGACGCCTACAGCGGCCCCGAAGGTGCGGCCACGCCACGCCGCTGGGGTGGTGCGGTGCGCACGGCGCGGGATCAGCCCGAGGCCCATGCCGAGCCGGGTGCCGCCCGGCTGGGTGCCTGGCAGGCGCAGCCCGCGGCGGGGGCGACGCCGACCGAGGCCACCCCACCGCCTGCCGTCGCGCCCGCACCGCCGGCGGCCGCCGTGCCTGCCCCACCGGCGGCCGCCGAGGTCGTGCCCGCCCTGGTCCGGCCCGCCGAGCCGCCCGCGGCTGCTGCACCGCCCACCCCGGCGCCCGCGCAGGTGGCCACGCCGGCGCCCGCCACTGTGGCCGTGCCTGTTGCCGCGCCACCGGCCCCGGTCGTGCCGCCGGAGCCCGCGGCCATGCCCTTGCCGGCGCCGTCACCTTCCTCGGCCTTGCCGGCCACCGCGCCGTTGGCTGCCCCGGCGGCGCCGCCCGCGGCCCCGCGCGAGGTGCCCTTGCCCGCCCGGCCCGCGCCGATTGCGGCGCCCGCGGCGCTGGCCGCCCCCGATGCTCAGCTGGCGCCGTTGCCGCTGCCGACTCTGCGAGCAACCCCAACCCCGGCACCAGCACCAGCACCAGCACCAGCACCAGCACCAGCACCAGCACCAGCACCAGCACCAGCACCGCCGCCGGTGCCTGTGCCTGTGCCTGTGCCTGTGCCTGTGCCTGTGCCGGCACCGCCAGTTCCGCCGGTTCCGCCGCCGGCCATGCCGCTGCCAGACCCGCCGGTGGCGCGTGAGGTGCCGCTGCCTGCCCGACCCGAGCCGATCGCGGCGCCGGCGGCCCTGCCGGCACCGGCGACGGCCAGCGAGCGGCTGCCCCTGCCGAGCTTCGACGTGGCCGCGCCAGCGCCCCGGGCCACGGCACCGTCCCCGGCCGCCGCGCCTGCGCCGACGGCGCAGACCCTGGCCGCCCCAGCCACGGCGCCGGCCCAGGCGGTCCAGACCGTCCCCGGCACCGCGGGCGCGGCACCGTCACGCTCGGTCACCCCGGGCCCGGAGGCGGCGGCTGCGGCCCGCAGTGTGGCCGGTGGCGGCAGCCCCGATGCCGGCGCCCGGGTCGGCCACGACGTCGCCACCGCACCCTCGCTGCCGGCCAGCGCGCCCCGGCTCAACCTGGAGCTGGTGCGGCCGCGGGGTGGGGTGATCTCGTCCCAGGGCAGCCGCGGGCTGTTGCCGATGGTGCCGCACCCGCCCGAGGCCAAGGACAAGCTGGCCGAGGACATTGCCAAGGCCGCCAAGGCCGATTGCCGCAAGGCCTATGGCCAGCTTGGCCTGGCCGCGGTGGTGCCGCTGGCGGCCGACGCGCTGCGCGACAAGGGCTGCCGCTGGTAGTGATGTCCGGTGGTGCATGGGCAGGTCCGGGTTTGCCCTGAGGGACCGCCGGACCAGGCGGGTGGGACACTCGCGGTCAAGTGGTCAGGCCAATTCACGCAAATATGCCTTGCGCCAGGCGTTGCCCAGCGCCCCGTCCCGGCTGACCCGCCCCAACCGCCGTGCCCATCCTGCCCCTGTCCCCCCGCCGCCTGTATCGCCAGATCGCCGACCAGCTGGGTGGCCTGATCCGCGCCGGCGAGTTCCCAGTCGGCTCGCGGCTGCCGCCGGAGCGTGACCTGGCGGCCCAGCTGGGCGTGTCGCGGCCGTCGGTGCGCGAGGCGCTGATCGCGCTGGAAGTCGAGGGCCTGGTCGAGGTGCGCATGGGCTCGGGCATCTATGTGCTGGCGTTGGAGCCGGCGGCCAGCGCGCCCCAGCTCGATGCGGCGTTCGGCCCGTTCGAAATCATCCGCGCCCGCCAGGTGGTGGAGTGCGAGCTGGCCGCGCTGGCCGCCCGGCGCATGGACGCGGCCCAGCTGGCCGGCCTGCACGAGGCCCTGGCGCTGATGGCCGAGGACGTGGCGCAAGGCCAGCCGCCGATCCGCGGCGACCGGCTGTTCCACCTGCGCATCGCCGAGGCGGCCGACAACGGCCCGCTGCTGCGCACCGTGACCGAGCTGTTCGACGAGCGCAACAACCCGCTGTTCGAGCAGCTGGGCCAGCATTTCGAGACCGTGCCGACCTGGCGCCTGGCCCTGGCCGAGCACCAGGCGGTGATCGCCGCCATCGCCGCCGGGGACGCCGACGCCGCCCGCGCGGCGATGTTGGCCCATCTGCAGAACTCGCACGACCGCTTTGCCGGCACCTGGCCGCAGCAGTCGTCGATGCAGGCCGCGCTGCGGGCCCGGCACCCCGACCCCACACCATCCCCGACCTGATTGCGGAGCCACCGATGTCCCTCGCCTGCCTGATCCACGGCCCGCTCGACCTGCGCCTGAGCGCCGAGGCGCCGCCGCCGCTGGGCCCGAACGATGTGCTGCTGCGCCTGGGTGCAGGCGGCATCTGCGGCTCCGACCTGCATTACTACCAGCATGGCCGGGTCGGCGCCTTCCAGCTGCGTGAGCCGCTGGTGCCCGGCCACGAGGCCTCGGGCGTGGTGGCGGCGGTCGGTTCGGACGTCAGCCGCGTCAAGTTGGGCGACCGGGTGGCGATCAACCCGTCCCACCCCTGCGGCCAGTGCGACTACTGCCGCGGTGGCCGGGGCAACCTGTGCCGCAAGATGTTCTTCCTGGGCAGTGCCAGCGTGTTCCCGCATGCCCAGGGCATGTTCCGCGAGCGCTTCGTGATGGGCGAGCGCCAGCTCACGCCGATCACCGAGGCCGATATCTCGCTGGGCGAGATCGCCTGCGCCGAGCCGCTGTCCATCGGCCTGCATGCGCTGCACCGCGCCGGGCCGGTGCTGGGCGAGACGGTGCTGGTCACCGGCGCCGGCACCATCGGCTGCATGAGCGTGATCGCCGCCCGCCTGGCCGGTGCGGCGCGGGTCATCGTCTGCGACATCAACGACCGCGCGCTGGACATCGCCCGCAGCGTTGGCGCCGACCAGGTGCTGCGCAGCGACCAGGTGCCGACCGCCGAGCTGGCCGACATCGCCGAGGTCAGCATCGAGGCCGCCGGCAACCCGGCGGCGCTGAACACCTGCCTGAGCGCCACCCGGCGCGGCGGCCGCATCATCCAGGTCGGCACGCTGCCGGCCGAGGTGGCTTTTCCGGCCAACAGCATCATGGCGCGTGAGCTGGACTACCGCGGCGTGTTCCGCGCCCACCTGGCCTTCGACTGGGCGGTGCAAGCCATCCGCAGCCGACGCGTCGACGTGCGCCCGCTGATCAGCGCCCAGCTGCCCATCGCCCAGGCGCAGGAGGCCTTTGCGCTGGCGATGGACCGCAGCCGCAGCACCAAGGTGCAGATCGTGGGATGAAACACCCCCTACGGCCTTCGGCCGCCCCCTCAAGGGGGCAACGCCAGCAGACCGGCGAAGCCGGATCCGCGGCGTTGGCTGGATTCCATCCGAGTCCTGCGGCGCGTCGCCTCTGGCGCCTCGGGGCGACCCGGCGGCGACTGTCTTCCCCACCCTAACCAACCACCACCATGTCGCAACGACTCGAGGGCAAGACCGCCTTCATTACCGCCGCCGGCCAGGGCATAGGCCGGGCCATCGTCGAGGCCTTTGTGCGCGAGGGCGCGACGGTCATCGCCACCGACATCAACGCGGCGCTGCTCGACCAGCTGGCCAAGGACACCGGCTGTCGCACCCTGGTGCTGGACGCCACCGACGGCGCGGCCATCAGCGCCGTGGCGGCCGCCGCCGGCCCGGTGGACGTGCTGGTCAACGCCGCCGGTTATGTGCATGCCGGCACCGTGCTGGACTGCACCGAGGCCGAGTGGGACTTCGGCTTCAACCTCAATGTGCGCGCCCAGTTCCGCCTGATCAAGGCCCTGCTGCCGGGCATGCTGGCCGAAAACGGCGGCCATGGCGGCTCCATCATCAACGTGGCCTCGGTGGCCGGCAGCCTGAAGGGCGCGCCCAACCGCTTTGTCTACGGCGCCACCAAGGCGGCGGTGATCGGCCTGACCAAGGCGGTGGCCGCCGACTTCATCACCCGCGGCGTGCGCTGCAACGCGATCTGCCCGGGCACGGTGGAGTCGCCCAGCCTGCGCGACCGCATCGCCGCCCAGGCCGCGGCCAGCGGCCAGACGCAGGCCGAGGTGGAGGCCGCCTTCATCGCCCGCCAACCGATGGGCCGGCTGGGCCGCACCAGCGAGATCGCCGCGCTGGCGGTCTACCTGGCCAGTGACGAAAGTGGTTTCACCACCGGCACCACCCAGGTCATCGATGGCGGTTGGAGTAACTAGGCTCCCCCCGCAGCGGCCTGGCGGCCGCCTCCCCCCAGGGGGCGCCGCCAGCAGACCGGCAGAGCCGGATCTGCGGCGGCCGCTTGGTTCGGTTGCATGACTGCTGCGGCTTTTGCTTTGTCTGATCCTGTCTGAACTTCAACGGAGAAACCTCATGAAACTCCTTCGCCACGGCCCCAAGGGCCAGGAAAAGCCCGCGATGCTGGACGCCCAGGGCCAGGTGCGCGACCTGTCGGCCATCATCGGCGACCTGCGTGCCGACATGCTGACGCCCGAGGGCCTGGCCGCGCTGCGCGCCATCGACCCGGCCAAGCTGCCGCTGGTGGCCCAGCCGGGCCGCATGGCGCCGCCCTGGAGCGGCATGGGCAAGTTCATCTGCGTGGGCCTGAACTACGCTGACCACGCCGCCGAGTCCAACCTGCCGGTGCCGGCCGAGCCCATCCTGTTCACCAAGCACACCAGCACCGTGATCGGCTGCAATGACCCGGTGGTGCTGCCGCAGGGCTCGGTCAAGTCCGACTGGGAGGTCGAGCTGGGCGTGGTGATCGGCCGCAAAGCGCGTTATGTGAGCGAAGCGGAGGCGCTGGGCCATGTGGCCGGCTACTGCGTGGTCAACGACGTGTCCGAGCGGGAATACCAGATCGAGCGCGGCGGCACCTGGGACAAGGGCAAGGGCTGCGACACCTTCGGACCCGTCGGCCCCTGGCTGGTCACTGCCGACGAGGTGGCCGACCCGCAGCAGCTGGGCATGTGGCTGGAGGTCAACGGCCGGCGGTTCCAGAACGGCAATACCCGCACCATGATCTTCGGCGTCGCCCAGCTGGTGAGCTACATCAGCCGCTTCATGACCCTGTATCCGGGCGACCTGATCAGCACCGGAACCCCGCCCGGAGTGGGAATGGGTCACAAACCTGAACCAGTATTTCTGAAACAGGGCGATAAAATGAAACTCGGCATCGATGGTCTGGGCGAGCAAAACCAGACCGTGCACGCGTGGGATCCGGCACTGATCGACGGTTGATCACAACGGCTACCCGGCGCGGCATGAGGCCCACGATAAAAGCGCGTCGCTGGGGATGGTTACCGGCGGCTTCAGGGGGGAGGAACCCTTTGAAGGCCCTCAGGTCATGCAGACAAGAACCGTCACCATTTACACCGGCACCCGTATCCGTGTGCCCGAGCACATCCAGCGCATCGACACGCACAGCACCCATGGCTGGCAGATGCGTTACGGCCAGCCCACGCTGTTCTTCTCGGACGGCCAGGGCGCCGGCAACGGCCCCCGTCCGGCGCTCAAACGGGCCACCGATGCGCTGCGCCAGCGCATCGCCGAGCTGCCTGCGCCCACCGGGTTGCAGCGTGGTACCAGCCCGAACAAGCAGAACGATCTGCCGGTGGGCATCAGCGGCCCCATCCTGCGCCAGCGGCCCGGCCGCTCGGTGCCGGAATGCCACTTCTCGGTCAACCTGCCGCGTTTTGGCGCCAAGCCGCTGCGCCGCAGCGTCTACATCGCCAACCAGAACACCTACTCGCCCGAGCGCTACACCGAAGCGCTCAACGCCGCGCTGGAAATGCGCCGCAAGGCCGAGGAGCAGTACCAGATCGACGCCACCGCCGCCAAGCGGCGCGCTGCCGCCAAGCTGTAAGCGCGCGGGCGCTGCGGCTTCGGGGGCACCCAGGAGCCCCCGATGAGCACCCCCACGCTTCGCATCCACCCCGCCGACAACGTCGTCATCGCCCGCCGGCAGCTGCTGGGCGGCGCGGTGCTGGCCGAGGAGGGCGGCCTGGTGGTCGCCGGCTTGGTGCCGCCCGGCCACAAGATCGCCACCCAGGCGATTGCCATGGGCGCACCGGTGCGGCGCTACAACCAGGTCATCGGCCATGCCACCCAGGCCATCACGCCGGGCCAGCATGTGCACAGCCACAACCTGGCCTTCGCCAGCTTCGAGCGGGCGCACGAGCCCGGCGCCGGCGCCCAGCCCACCCCCTACGTGGCCGAGCCGGCCACCTTCATGGGCATCGTGCGGGCCGACGGCCGTGTCGCCACGCGCAACTACATCGGCGTGCTGACCTCGGTGAACTGCTCGGCCACGGCTGCGCGGGCCATTGCCGACCACTTCCGCCGCGACATCCGCCCCGAGGCGCTGGCCGACTACCCCAACGTCGACGGCGTGGTGGCGCTGACCCATGGCATGGGCTGCGCCACCGCCAGCGACGGCGAGGAACTGCAGGTGCTGCGCCGCACGCTGGGCGGCTATGCCCGCCATGCCAACTTCGCCGCCGTGCTGGTGGTCGGCCTGGGTTGCGAGACCAACCAGATCCAGGGCCTGATCGCCCAGGAGGGGCTGCAGGAAGGCACCCGGCTGGTGGCCTTCAACATCCAGGACACCGGTGGCACGGCCAAGACGGTGGCGCGCGGTGTGGCCGAGATCCAGCGCCTGCTGCCCGAGGCCAACCGGGTGGTGCGCCAGCCGGTGCCGGCCAAACACCTGGTGGTGGGCCTGCAGTGCGGTGGCTCCGACGGTTATTCGGGCATCAGCGCCAACCCGGCGCTGGGCGCAGCGGTGGACCGGCTGGTGCGCCATGGTGGCACCGCCATCCTCAGCGAGACGCCCGAGATTTACGGCGGCGAGCACCTGCTGACGCGCCGCGCCGTCAGCCGCGACGTGGCCGACAAGCTGCTGGCCCGCATCCGCTGGTGGGAGGCCTACACCGCCCGCAACGCGATGACGATGGACAACAACCCGTCGGCCGGCAACAAGGCGGGCGGGTTGACCACCATCCTTGAAAAATCGCTCGGGGCCATCGCCAAGAGCGGCACCACCAACCTGGTGGATGTCTACCAGTTTGCCGAGAAGATCACCGCCCAGGGTTTTGTCTACATGGACTCACCCGGCTACGACCCGGTGTCGGCCACCGGCCAGGTGGCCTCGGGCGCCAACCTGATCTGCTTCACCACCGGGCGGGGTTCGGCCTATGGCTGTGCGCCGTCACCGTCACTGAAGCTGGCCACCAACACCGCACTGTGGTTGCGGCAGGAGGAGGACATGGACATCAACTGCGGTGGCATCGTCGACGGCGAGGAGACGGTGGACCAGGCTGGCGAACGCATCTTCCAGCTGATGCTGGCCACCGCCTCCGGCCAGGCCACCAAAAGCGAGCGGCACGGGTATGGCCAGAACGAATTCGTGCCCTGGCAGCTGGGTGCCGTGATGTGAGTGCCTGAGGGGGGGGGCCGAGATCGGCGCTTTGCCGTCTTATGTTCTTCTTGCCGGCCGCGGTCGTTCGTAGGTTGGCGCGGCCGCGCCGGGGTGGGCTGGCGTGTTCCGATCCATGTCCCCCGAAGGCCAGCCAGGGGCTGACCTTCTCCTCCTTTACCGGCGCGGAACACGCCAACCCACCCCGGCGCTCATGCCACCAAGGCGGCATGCCCAGGCCCAAACCCGTTGAATGCGGTGATGGTGGAGGGGGCGAGGGCGCCGGGTGGCCTCGGCCAAGCGAAAAACCCACGAACGTCTGCTCAAGCAAACACAACAAAAGCAGCAACGCGCCGCCAGCAGCCGATCAGACGGTCATGCCGCCCGAAACCTCGATCACCGCGCCGTTGACATAACTGGCTTCGTCGCTGGCCAGAAAGGCGTAGACGTTGGCGATTTCTTCGGGCTTGCCCAGGCGGTGCAGCGGCACCTGCTCGCGCATCTGCTGCAGCACCTTGTCGGGGATGGTGGCCAGGATCGGCGTCTCCACAAAGCCGGGTGCCACCGCGTTGACGCGAATACCCTTGGGCCCCAGCTCGCGGCTCCAGGTCTTGGTGAAGCCGATCACGCCGAACTTGCTGGCGGCGTAGTTGGTCTGGCCGAAGTTGCCGTAGATGCCGACCACGCTGCTGGCGTTGAGGATCACGCCCGAGCCCTGCGCCACCATCGTCGGCAGCACCGCCTGGCTGGCGTGGAACACGCCGCGCAGGTTGACGTCGATCACCGCGTCGAACTGCTCCAGCGTCATCTTCTGCAGCCGCGCGTCCTTGGTGATGCCGGCGTTGTTCACCAGCACGTCGATGTGGCCGTACTGGTCCTTCACTGCCGCCACCATCAGGTCGATCGCCTGCCGGTCGGTCACGTTCACCGCATAACCCTGCGCCTGGGCGCCGCGGGCGCGCACCATGGCCAGGGCGGCGTCGACACCGTCGGCCTTCAGGTCGCAGACGATGACGGTGGCGCCTTCCTCGGCGAACTTCAGCGCGGTGGCCAGGCCGATACCCTGGGCGGCGCCGGTGATGATGGAAACCTTGTTCTTCAGTCGCATAGCTTCAAAAACTCCAGGACAAAGGGCAGGTGGTCGTCGAAATCCGAGATCGCATGGTCGCTGCCTTCCAGCAGCCGGAGGTGGGCGCCGGGGT
>Ga0208398_101317_pt1 | contig 10157 bp, 7 predicted proteins | sample LakWasMe79_HOW10_2_FD_183905 | JGI IMG/M metagenome (GOLD analysis project Ga0208398, IMG submission 183905) | Freshwater sediment methanotrophic microbial communities from Lake Washington under simulated oxygen tension - Sediment Metagenome... | ecosystem: Environmental > Aquatic > Freshwater >... | reverse complement strand
GACGATGATGCCAAACGGGCTTTGCTCAACGGCCAGTGCCAACATTTCCATACGGCCGCGTGTGAGTCTTTGCAGCTCGGAGTCCAGTGTTGTTCCAGGTTCAGCGGTCATTGCCTATTCGATTGGGGTCTGCCAGGGGCGGGGCGCACTCGGCAGCGGATTTTAGACCCAGTGGCCCGTCGCGTCAGGATTGGAAAAAATAGGCAGTGAGCTTCAACCCCCCAGAACGCTCAAAGTCCTTGATTCTTTGTATCAACCGATCATCCAGCACATGGTTGGTGGACAGCATCAGCAAACCGCTTGGCGTGATCAGGTCCCGGGAGAGGACCATTCCCGATTGCATGTTTTCGGATGTCAAGGCCACCTCGTTGCGGCTTTCCTTGGCCGGCGCATCCGTAGCGTCACCGCTCAGCAGACCCGACAGCGCCAGCACCACGGCGGGATCGTAGCGCTTGCCCGCGCCATGGGCGATGATGATTTTGGCGTCATCGGCGGTCAGCTTTTTGCGCGTCATGGTGCCGATTTGCAGGCTGTCGAAGTCACTGGCGACAGCCAGTATCCGCGCGGCAATCGGTATGGCTTGCTCAGACAGCTTGTCGGGGAAGCCGGTTCCGTCATAGCGTTCAAACTGGGCCCCGATGATTTCGGTGGGAATTTTCAGATCGGGCAGGGGCATCAGCAAGTGTTCGGCCTGCACAATATGTTTGCGGTAGGCGTCCAGCTGTAGCGGGGTCATCTCGCCAATCGGGGTGGACAGCAGCTCGTCGGAAAACCCGATCTTTCCGATCTCGTGTAGCAGGCCAGCCACGAATATTTCCTGAACCAGCTTGCCGTCGAGCTTGAGTCGTTGCGCCAGTTTGCGTGAAAGATCTGCGACCCGCCGCGAGTGGCCTGCAAGGCTGCCGCCGCGCATCTCGATCAGCGTCGAGAATATCTTGATCGACGTGACAAAGTTGTGCTTCAGCTTCTCGTTGGCGGTGCTGAGTTCGGCGGTGCGTTCCGCAACCCGCAGTTCCAGGCTTGCGTTCAGGCTTTTGAGCTGCTCGTTTTGCTCCACGGTCAGCGCTTCAAGCCGCTTGGTCTCACGCTCCATGGCCTTGCGTTCCAGGGCCTGGCGCACGATCAACACAATGTCGTGGTCGTCCCAGGGTTTGGAGATGTAGCGGTAGATTTCCCCTCGGTTGATGGCCTCAATAATGGAGCTGACATCGGAATATCCGGTCAACAGCAGCCGAACCGTCTCCGGCCAACGCAGTCGGACCTGTTGCAGAAATTCCGCGCCATCCATCTCCGGCATGCGCATGTCCGAAATCACCAGGTCAATCGGTTCACCTTCCAGGACCAGCAAACCAGCAGCGCCGCCCACCGCCGTGCGAACCTGGAAACCGACGCCACGAAACAGCCGCTTCAGGGCGGACAGGATGTTGGGCTCGTCATCCACACACAAAATGGTGGCGGACAGCAGCTGCGCGCCGCTCGCAGGGCCTGGTTCCAACGATTCAGTCATGGTGGTCCTTGTTAGGGAGTAGCGTCTGGGGGCGGTTGACAAATGGGGATGGTCACACGAAATTGGCTTCCCTGGCCCACGTCGCTGTGTACAGCGATGCTGCCGTGGTGCTTTTGCACAATGCCATACGACAGGGAAAGACCCAACCCGGTGCCCTTGCCGACGGGTTTGGTCGTAAAGAAGGGATCAAAAATGCGGGGCAAGACCTCGGGCGGGATACCGCAGCCCGTGTCACCGACGGTGATCCAGACGTTCGACGCATCGGTGCCGGTTTCCACCGTGATGACGCCCCGCTCTGGGCCGATGGCGTGGGCCGCATTCACCAGCAAGTTCAAGACGACCTGGTTGATTTGTGACGCCATGCATTGCACTTCCGGCAGGTCGCCAAAGCGGCGAACCACGTCCGCCTTGTACTTGATCTCGTTGTTGGCAACGTTCAGCGTGGATTCAATACCCTGGTTGAGATTGCAGTACTGCCACTCCTGGATCGCATCAACATGGGAGAAGTCCTTCAGGTCCTGGACGATTCGCCGCACGCGAACGATGCCTTCCTTCGATTCACGCATCAGTGTCGGAATGTCCTCTTTCAGGAATGCCAGATCGACGGATTCCTTGATGGACCGGATCTTTTGCAGGGCGCTTGTGTCGCTGCAGTGTGGTTCTGCCGCTTCATAGACTTCTAGAACCTGAAACAGGTCTGTCAGATAACCATCCAGTGTTCCGTAGTTGGAAAAAATGTACCCAATGGGATTGTTGATCTCGTGTGCTACACCGGCCGCCAGTTGGCCGATGGATGCGAGTTTTTCTGACTGAATGAGATGCTCCTGCGCCGAGGACAATTTTTCATTCAAGGTCTTCAGCTCTGCGTTTCGCTCACGCAATGCATTGGTGCGCAGTGCGACGGTTTGCTCCAGGTCGGCGCGTTGATATTCCAGCAGGCAGACGTCGCGGTAGCTGCGCAATTTGCTGTACAGCAGGGTACGCAGTTTCTGCAGCGTGAGCTCGGTCTTGTGGGTGTAGTCGTCAATCTCATAGTCACGTATGACTGCGTCTTCCGGTGCCAGTGTGGAATGCCCGGTTCGCATGACCAGTCGCGTGCTGTGGTTGCGCAATTGGGTGCGCACATACCGCACCAGGTCGAGCCCCGCACTCTCGGTCTCCATGATGACGTCAATGATCGCCAATGCGATGTCGCGGCGGGACTCGAACACGGTGCGCCCTTGCTCGCCAGAGTGTGCGCTGACCAATTCCAGCTTGCGCCCCTCGAACCTGAAGTCCACCAGGGCCAGCCGGGTGACGTCGTGTACTCCCGGGTCGTCGTCCACCACCAATACACACCACGGCGCACCGTCGGGCAGGTGGTCGACCGGCGCGTCCTCCAGGATGTGTAGGGTATCGTCGTCTTTGTTCATGGCGTACCGCCGGTTTGGACGCAGGGGATGGACACCCGGAAGGTGGTGCCTTTGCCCAGCTCGGTTTGCACGTCGATGCTGCCATGGTGCTTCTGAATGATCCCGTACGACAGCGAGAGTCCCAAACCCGTGCCCTTGCCCACCGGCTTGGTGGTGTAAAACGGATCAAATATGCGGGGCAGAACGTCCTTGGGAATGCCGGAGCCGTTGTCGTTGACCTCAAACCACGCCACGCCGTTGTCGCATCCGGTACGAATGGTGATCGTGCCGCGCGCAGCACCCATGGCGTGGGCGGCGTTGACCACGAGGTTCATGACGACCTGGTTGATTTGTGAATGCATGCATTGCACTTCTGGCAGAACGCCGTATTCCCGGATGACATCGGCCTTGTACTTGACCTCGTTGTTGACGACATTCAGCGTGGAGTCGATACCCTGGTTGAGGTTCGCAAACTGCCATTCCTGCGTGGCGTCCACATGTGAGAAGTCCTTCAAATCCTGCACAATTTTGCGGACCCGGACAATGCCCTCCTTGGACTCACCCATCAAGGTCGGAATGTCCTCCTTCAAATATTCGAAATCAATTCTTTTCTTCAGCGCAGTCAAATCTGCGAGGATGTTGGCGTTGCCATGGGTGGGCTCTGCCTGCTCGTAGGCGCTCAGCATTTCAAACAGGTTCGCCAGGTATTTTTCCAGGGTGCCGAAATTGGAAAAGATGTAGCCAATCGGGTTGTTGATTTCATGGGCGACACCGGCCGCCAGTTGTCCTATGGAGGCCAACTTTTCCGACTGGATCAGGTGCTCCTGCGCAGAGCTCAGTTTGGCATTCAGGGTGTTCAGTTCAGCATTGCGCTCCAAGAGCGCGCGCTCGGCCTGTTCCCGGCGTTGCACATCGTCGCGCAAGGCCTGGTTCACTTTGGCAAGCTCTGCGGTGCGCTTTTCGACGACCTGTTCCACCTCTAGTTGCGCCTCCATCAGGGCGTCGTCAACGGTCTTGCGTTCGGTGATGTCCTGTAGCGTTTCAATGGCGCCGATGATGGCACCATTCGCATCGCACAGCGGAGCAGCGGTAAAGAACAGCCAGCGACCCGCGGGGCCCAGTTTGGGGAAGAAGTCCTCGGCCTCATAGGCACCTGGCACCGCCAGGGAATTGCGGTACTTGCTTTGGTAGAGGTCGTCGATGATTTCCTTGATGGCACCATCCACAATCAGGTCCGCCATGACCGGGCGCTCCCGCCCATAGAAAAATCGACCCAGGCCTTTTTTGCCGATGATGTTTTGCGCTGGAATGCCCAAGCATGTCGCGCAGGCCTGGTTCAAGTGGGTGACGACATGGTCGGCGTTGATGACGAACGTTGCCACCGGGCTGTGCTCGAACAGTTGGGCTTCAAGGGTATTGAACATGGTGCTATGGCGCTAAAGGCTGAGAATCCCGATGACGGCCTCAAAGTCGCTCGCGATCTGCTGACGGGTTGCTTCCCATTGGTGTTCCTCAATGCCCAAATCAAGCGCAAGCGCCGCCATGGCCATAGACACCTGCGCCGCATCCTCTTGCACGTCCATCAGCCCATGGGCCAGCAGGTTGGCTGCCCGCACGGTGGTGGTTAGCGCATCCTCGCGCGCCATTTGCGGTGCGTGGTGGAGCGCGACGGCGTCCTGCAACGCGGATGGAAAGTTCCAGTGGCGGGTCAGCGCATGGCCCACTGCGGCGTGATCCAGACCTAGTACGGTCTGTTCTGCCTCCCGCGCAGGGCAGCCATGCTCGGCCTGGTACGCCAGAACAGCGGCGAAATGCTGGGGGAATTGCGTGGCCAGCACCAGCCGCCCGATGTCATGCAGCAGCGCAGCGGTATAGGCGTTTTCGGCCTCGCAGTCGACGTGGTTGGCCAGCGCACGCGCACATACCCCGGCTGCAATGCCATGGCGCCAGAATGCCATGGGGTCAAACGACGCAGTGGAGCCAGCCGGCAGGGCCGCCATGAGCCCAGCGGTGGTTGCCAGGCTGCGGATGGTGCGAAAACCCAGGATGGAAATGGCCTGGTGTGTAGTGGTAATCTGGTGCGCCATGCCATAGAACGAGGAGTTGGCCAGCCGCAAGGTCTTGGCCGTCAACGCCTGGTCCCGCTCGATCTTGGCACCCAAGGCATCAACATCCGTATCCTCCCGGCTGATGCTGGCCAGAAGTTCCACGATGACCAACGGCAAGGACGGAATTTTGTGAATGGTCTGCAAGACCTCTGCTATCTGCAATTGGCTCATGACGATGCCTCCGCGCGTGCCAGTGTCACCAATTTTCCGCGGGCCCGCGAGTGCTGACCCATATTGTTCCAGCAGAGCTGGTGCGCCCGTCCATTGACGACAAGCTCGGTGGTGCTGGACGGACTTGAAGCGGCCATCGCCGTGGCCAACTCAGGCCACGCATGGGTCATGTCTGCTCCCAGCAATAGCCCCACATTCTCGAAGAGTTCCTCGGCTGCAGCGTTGATGAAGATAAAGACGTCGGCCTCGTCCAGTCCAAAAACCGGGACGGGCACGTATTCCAGGGCCTCTTGCACGATGGCCAGGCTTGTTGCTTCTGCCGCCACCTGCTTGCGGGCGGTATCGATGGCGGCTCCCAAGTGCCGGTTGGCTGCAACCAACTCCTGGTTCGTCGTGCGGATCTTGATGTCCAGTTGCTGGTTGTCTTCCAGCAACTCCTTGTATTCAAAGGCCTTTTCGACCTGCTCGCGCAATTGCGTGTCGTCCCACGGCTTGGTCAGGAAGCGGTAAATGGCCCCCTCGTTGATGGCGTCGGTGACCGACTGCAGTTCGGTATAGCCCGACAGTACCATGCGGATCGTATTGGGGAACCTGAGCTTCGCCTCGCGCAGAAACTCAACACCTGTCATGCCCGGCATGCGTTGGTCGGAAATGATGACGTCCACCTTGTTACTTCCCAGGATTTCAAGCCCCTCGGCACCGCTGCTGGCGGACAGAATGGTGTGACCGTCCCGGCGCAGCAACCGTTTGAGTGAGGACACGACGTTGGGCTCATCGTCGACCAGCAGCAGGGTTCTTTGTGGCTTGCGGAATCGCAGCAGGTGCGCCGGCAGTTGTCGGCCATCCTTCAGCAGGTTCCCCAGCGTGGCGGCGTCAACCGGGCGCGAGAAGAAGAAGCCCTGAATCTCGTCGCACACATTGCTGCGCATGATTTCGCATTGGGCTTCGGTCTCTACGCCTTCCGCTATCACTCTGAGGCCCAGCCCATGCGCCATGGAGATGATGACCTTGACAATTACCGCGTCGGTCTGGCTGCTGCCCAGATCACGTATGAACGATTGATCGATTTTGACCTTGTCAAAGGGGTAGCGCTTGAGGTAGCTCAGCGACGAATAACCGGTTCCAAAGTCGTCGAGCGACAGGCTGAATCCCAGTGCCTTCAGGTCTCGCAGCATCGCTTCGCAGCGGTCGGCGTCGTCCATCAGCGCAGACTCGGTGACTTCCAGATGGATCAGCTGCGTGGCAACCTGGTGTGCAGCCAATATTGACTGGGCCGTTGCTACAAAGCCCTTGTCGTGCAATTGCAGGGGAGACACATTGACCGCGACATGGGGTACCGCAATGCCTTGGTCCAGCCAGTGGCGGATGTCCCGACACACCTGACCCAGCACCCATTCGCCGACCGCCCGTATCAGACCGGATTCCTCTGCAATAGGTATGAAGACGGTCGGTGAAATGGTGCCGCGCTCTGGGTGGTGCCAGCGCAGCAGGGCTTCCATTCCGCTGATCTTGCCGGTCTGCAGATCACCCAGCGGCTGGTACAGAACCTGCAATTCACCCCGCTCCGCCGCTAGCCGCAGGGCCTTGGTCATGCTGTCGCGCTCCAGCACCTCCTGGTACATGCCGTCGCTGTAGAACTTGAAGTTGTCGCGCCCACTGCTCTGTGCACGGTGCAAGGCGATCTCCGCGGATTTGAACAGCGTGTCAAAGTCGCTGCCATTGTCGGGAAAACTGGCCAGTCCTATGGAAGCGGTGACCTCCAGTGCGTGCTCTCCCGCATGGTGGGGCTGGGCCAGTGTCCACAGGATTTCGGTGGCCAGATGGGCGGCGCCCTCGGGCTGCGTGCCTGGCAGGACCAGCACAAATTCCTTTCCGGACAGGTGCGCTACGGTGTCCTGGTGGCGCACCGACGCGCTCAGCCGTCTTCCCATCTCGATCAGCAGGACATCTCCCACGTGATGGCCCAATGTGTCGTTGATGGTCTTGAAGTGGTCTATGCTGACCAGCATCATGCACAGCGGCTCCTTGCTGCGCTGGACCATGCTGATGGCGTGGCAGGTGCGGTCCTGCAGCAGGGTGCGATTGGGAAGACCGGTCAGCGGGTCAAAGTGCGACAGCCGCTGGATGCGGTTTTCGGCCGCCTTGGACTGGCTGAGGTCATTGAAGCTGCCCAGGTAGTGGGTCACCGCACCGCTGGCGTCGCGAATGGATGAGATCGTGAGCCATTCGGGGTAGATGGTGCCGTCCTTGTGGCGGTTGAGGATTTCGCCGGACCACACACCGTCGCTGAGCAGTGCATGCCACATCTTCTCGTAAAAGTCGGGGCTTTGCAGTCCGGACTGCAAGAATCTGGGGTTCTTGCCCAGTACCTCCGTCTCGGCATAGCCGGTAATCTTGATAAATGCCCGATTGACACGGATGATGCATCCACTGGCATCGGTGACGGTAATGCCCTCCAGACCCTGGTTGAAGACCTGTTCGGTCAGTTGCAGTTGTTGTTCCTGGAGTTTGCGGTCGGTCACGTCGCTGTGCACGCCAACGAAGCAGGAAAACTGCTTGTCCGTTCCCCAGACCGGATTGATGGACAAGGCGTTCCAGAACGGTGTGCCGTCCTTGCGGTAGTTCAGGATTTCGCCGCTGAACGGTCGCTTGTCCTCCAGGGCCTGGCGCATGGCAACGACGGTGGCGGGGTCGGTTTTCGGACCTTGCAGAAGTGCACAGGACTTGCCGATCAATTCGGCGCTGGTGTAGCCGGTCAGTTTTTCGTACGCTGCATTCACCGACACGGCCTTGCGATCCGGTCCGGCAATCAACACGCCTTGTGAAATCGCGGCCAGCGCATTTTGATCAATGCGGGCTTGTTCCTGGAGTTTTCGTTGCTCCGTGATATCGACAAATGAATGGAGCAGATGCTCTACGCCGCCAATCGCGATGGGACTACTCGACACCAGCATCAGGCGCAGGCTTCCGTCCTTGCGTCTGCCATGCAGTTCCATGTCAGTCACCCGACCCTGGGCTTTTACGGTTGCTACGAAGCGTGCGCTCAGGGCGTCTTCCACGCGCAAGCCCAGATCATGGACCAGGGTCCCGACCAGGTCCGCACGCGCGTAGCCAGTAAGTTCCACAAATTTGTCATTCACGCTGACAATGGTTGAGAAGGGAAGCTGCAGCATTTGGGCCACGGGGCTGTGGTCGAACATGCTTTGCCAAGTCCGTTCGTTGGCCTGAGCTTGCTCTTGCGCTGCATAGTGGCGCAGCCAGGACCGGCCCAGCAGGTAGAACAGGAATCCCAAGGCCAGTGCGACGGTGATGAACACCGCGGGCGTGTAGGCCAGGCCCGCGCTGCTGATCAGCAGCAGCATCAGCATCACCAGTGCCCAGAACAGCGCCAGTCGCCGGACGACCAGTGTGCGTGCAGTGTTGGGGTGTGTCATTTGTGCGTGCCTCATGTTGGGTCCTCCAGGATCGATTCCAACAACGGGGGCAGTTCGGTCACAAGATTGGCTTTGTTAACAAAACCCATTGCTCCGACTTCTTTCTGCATGGCAGCATAGCCTGTTTCGTTTTGCCAGGAAACGGACAGTACGATGCACAGGCCGATGGCCAGCAGCACCTGGTAGCGCTGTTGGCGCTGGCGGGGTGGACGCTCAGACGCGGACAAAGATTTGTGCGTCTTCATACAGAGCGTGGATATTACCCAGGGACGCGATGACCGTATCGAGGTCCCCACCCAGGCGCTGGGCGACCGTCGGCGGCAGGTGCTCCACGAAGCGGTTGCCACCGAAACCCAGCCCCAGCTTCTTGCTGATCTGGTTGGCGGCAAATACGCAGGCGGCCATGCCGTTGTCCATCGGGGCATCACCGTTTTGGCTGCGGATGGCATCGACCAGCTGCGGCGCAAAGCGCCACTTTTCGACCAGCATGGCGCCGACCACCGCATGGTCGACGCCAATGGTGTCGCGCAGTGCCTGGTGCAGCGATGTTTCATGCCATTGGCTCACTTCCAGCGCCCGGCGAAACTCCAGCGGCATGGCCTTGGCAAACACCACCTTGCCAAAGTCGTGCAGCAGTCCAGCGATGAAGCAATCCATGGGGTCCGCGTCGCCGACCCGGTAGGCCAGTTGCTTGGCAATGCCGGCCGTCGCCAGAGAGTGCAACAGATATTGCTGGCCATCGAACCCGCCCAAGTGAATGGTTGGCAGAACCCCGATGGCGGCAATCCCCAGCGCAATGTTTTTGATGGTATTGAGGCCCAGGTAGACCACTGCGTGGCTGATGGAGGTAACCTGCTTGGGCATGCTGTAGTGCGCCGAGTTGACGACCCGCAGCACCTTGACCGTGACCAGGGGGTCCTGTTCAATGATCTGAATCAACTCTTTAGGCGAGCAATTCATGTCACGCGTGAGCAACAGAATCCGCTGAACGCTGTGCGGAAATCCGGGCATGCTGTCGACCGCCGTGGCAAGTTTTTCTGCTAGTTCGGGACTCATGGGGCATTGTCGACCCTGCATCCGGGCAATGCTGTGCAGGGCAGGCTGAAACATTACACTAGTTTGACGCAGGTTAATCCCACCGCGCCGAAATCGCAAGTGGGGGCATAGGCATATATGAAATATGGCTGTAGCCCTCGCAGAACAATAAATGAATGCTCCTAAATCGATAGCAACTGGCCTGGCGCTGGCCACTTTGGGCGCGGTCGCGTTCAGTGGCAAGGCCATCATCGTCAAGCTGGCCTACCGTCATGGTGTGGATGCGGTCACACTGATCATGCTGCGCATGCTGTTTGCGTTGCCCTTCTTCCTGGCCATGAGCTGGTGGGCCAGTCGCCGTACGCAGAAGCAGCAGCCCCCTGCACTGACGCGCAAGGACGTGCTGGGCATTGTGTGGCTGGGCGTGACCGGCTACTACCTGGCCAGCTTTCTCGATTTTGCCGGCCTGCAGTACATCACCGCGTCGCTGGAGCGGCTCATTCTGTACCTC
>Ga0208398_101316_pt1 | contig 10165 bp, 9 predicted proteins | sample LakWasMe79_HOW10_2_FD_183905 | JGI IMG/M metagenome (GOLD analysis project Ga0208398, IMG submission 183905) | Freshwater sediment methanotrophic microbial communities from Lake Washington under simulated oxygen tension - Sediment Metagenome... | ecosystem: Environmental > Aquatic > Freshwater >... | reverse complement strand
AGCTGACCAACGCACCAACCAATGCCAACCAGCGCACAGTCTGCGCCTGGTCATCCCGACCCAACGCCAGCAATACGACTCCGAACGCGATGGGCGTCCAAATTGCGAGGCTCAACAATCCCATATTTTTCTTCTCCTACTTGAGCCAAACAAAATACGTCATGAGCACAAAAATGCCCAAGATCATGATCAGTGCATAGTGGTACAGATACCCGGTCTGCACCTTGCGCACCGATCCAGAAATCCAGCCGACGAGTTTCCAGGAACCATTCACCATGGCCCCGTCAATAATCGCCTGATCGCCCACCCGCCAAAGTCCTGTACCCAATGCACGTGCACCGCGAGCCAAAATGTTTTCATTGATCCAGTCAAGGTAGTATTTGTTTTCGAGCAGGCTGAAAATCGGGCTGAACGTCCGCTTGATGGCGGCAGGCCACGAGGGCTTCAACATATAGAAGACATAGGCCAATGCCACACCCGCAACCGCAAGCCACAACGGCAAACTGGTCAACGCGTGCATGGCCATCTGGGTGGGACCATGAAAGGCATGGCCCAACTCCTCCATCGCCGGATGCAGCTCAGCGTTCACGAAAATGGCATCCTTGAAGAAGTCCCCAAACAGCATGGGGCCGATGGTCAAATAGCCAATCACGGCTGACGGGATGGCCAGAAAAATAAGGGGCACCGTTACCACCCATGGTGATTCATGCGGGCCATGGTGTTCTCCATGGTGGTCATCGTGGCCATGGTGTGCGTCCGGATTTTGGTCAAATCGTTCTTTGCCATGGAACACCAGGAAATACATGCGGAACGAGTAGAAAGCTGTAACGAATACACCTGCCAATACCGCAAATTTGGCAAACCCCGCACCCGGCAAATGGCTTTCCAGAACCGCCTCAATGATGCTGTCCTTTGAATAGAAGCCTGCGAAAAAAGGTGTCCCAATGAGTGCCAAAGACCCTACCAAAGACGTAAACCAGGTAATCGGCATGTATTTGCGCAAACCACCCATCCAGCGAATGTCCTGATTGTGGTGAACACCCAGGATGACGGAACCAGCCGCGAGGAACAGCAGTGCCTTAAAGAACGCGTGCGTCATCAAATGGAACACAGCCACCGAATAGGCAGAAGCACCCAATGCCACAGTCATATAACCGAGCTGCGACAGGGTCGAATAGGCGACTACACGTTTGATGTCGTTTTGGATAATGCCCAAAAATCCCATGAACAGCGCCGTAATGGAACCGATCACCATGATGAAGCTCAGTGCTGTGTCGCTGAGTTCAAACAGGGGCGACATTCGTGCCACCATGAAAATCCCCGCCGTCACCATCGTCGCAGCATGAATCAACGCGGAAATGGGTGTGGGACCTTCCATCGAATCCGGCAGCCAGACATGCAAAGGAAATTGAGCCGACTTACCCATGGCACCGATAAACAGGCAAATACAAATGACGGTGATCAGCATCCAGTTCGTACCAGGAAGGCTTTGGGCGGCCAGCTCTGCGGACTTCGCAAATGCTTCCGTGTAATTCAGCGTGCCAGCAAAGGCTGCGATCAGGCCAATGCCGAGGATGAAACCAAAGTCACCCACGCGGTTGACCAGAAAGGCCTTCATATTTGCGAAAATCGCGGTTGGTTTGTTGAACCAGAATCCGATCAACAAATAGGACACCAGACCCACGGCTTCCCATCCAAAGAAGAGCTGGAGCATGTTGTTGCTCATGACCAGCATCAGCATAGAGAATGTGAACAGCGAGATGTAGGAAAAGAATCGGTTGTACCCTTCATCTTCTTTCATGTAGCCGATCGTGAAAATGTGCACCATCAGCGAAACAAAGGTCACCACGCACATCATCATGGCGGTCAAGCCATCCACGAGAAATCCAATCTCCATCTTGAGACCGCCAACCACCATCCAGGTGTACAACGTCTCATTGAAACGGGCGCCGTCAACCGCCACCGAATTCAGTGTCATGGCCGACAACACGAAGGAAAGGGCCACTCCCAATATGGTCAGCCAATGGCTGGCACTTCGGCCAATGCGATTACCACCAAACTTGGTGCCAAAGACACCGGCAATGATGGACGCGACCAATGGAGCCAACGGCACCATCAGCAATGTAGAAGCAGACAGGGTTTGACTCATATTCTTATTAACCCTTGAGCGTATTGAGTTCGTCCACGCTGATGCTGGACTTATTGCGAAACAGCAGCACCAGAATGGCCAAGCCAATGGCAGACTCCGCCGCGGCAACTGTCAAAATGAAGAACACAAAGATCTGGCCATGCATGTCATGCAAATAGTGAGAAAACGCAACGAAATTCGTATTGACGGCTAACAGCATGAGTTCAATGGCCATCAGCAAGACAATCAGGTTGCGCCGGTTCAGGAAAATGCCAACGACCGACAGCGCGAACAAAATGGCGCCCAATGACAGGAAGTGGCCTAGTGTCAAAACCATGCTTATTTCTCCACTTGAGTTGTGCTTACCGGTGGGGGGGACACCGCCGGTTTGGTTGCAGCCAGTTTGACGACCTTCAAACGGTCTCGGGACTTGACGCGCACCTGGTCTGAAGGGCTAATGAACTTGGAGTCTTTGCGGGCACGCAAAGTCAGTGCGATGGCAGCAATCATCGCGACCAAGAGAATGGCGGCCGCGACCTCCAAGGGATATATGTACTGCGTGTACAGCAGCTTGCCTAACTCTTTGGTGTTGGACGCTGGTGCGGCACTCGCGACCGTCGCGGGGTCATCCACCAGACGAAAACCGCCCATCAATACGGCCGACATTTCCAGTGCAATGACCACACCAACGAGTGCTGCAAATGGAAAGTGTTTCCAAAACCCACGCCGCAGGTCCTCCATGTTGATATCCATCATCATGACAACAAAGAGAAATAGCACCATTACCGCGCCAACGTAGACCAAAACCAGAGTAATCGCCAAAAACTCGGCCTTCAACAGCATCCAGATCATTGCTGCCTGGAAAAAGGTCAACACCAGAAACAGTACGGCGTGTATTGGGTTGCGGGCCGTGATCACACGAAACGCTGCCAACAGCATGATCGTGGAAAACACGTAAAACAGACCAGTCGTGACACTCATGATTCAATTTCTTTCTTGCGACAGATCAGCGGTATTTGGCGTCTGCCTGCTTGGCCGCAGCAATCTGGGTTTCGTAGCGATCCCCAACCGCCAGCAACATGTCTTTGGTGAAATACAAATCAGCGCGCGATTCGCCGTGGTACTCAAAAATGTGGGTCTCGACGATGGAATCAACCGGGCAGCTTTCTTCACAGAAGCCGCAATAAATGCACTTATTCAGGTCGATGTCATAACGCGTCGTGCGGCGTGAACCGTCGTCGCGCATTTCCGACTCGATAGTGATAGCCATCGCCGGGCATACCGCTTCGCATAGCTTGCAAGCAATACAGCGTTCTTCACCGTTTTCATATCGGCGCAGGGCATGGAGACCGCGAAAACGCGGAGACAGCGGTGTCTTCTCCTCCGGGTACTGCAACGTCACCTTGCGACGAAACGCGTATCGACCGGTCAAAGCCAGTCCCTTGAACAACTCCATCAGCAGAAAGCTGTAGAGAAAATCCTTGAGCGAGAAAGCAAGCGGTTTTGGGGCAGCGGAATGGGTAGTCATCGATTTGCCCCTTACTTCCAGATATTGAGGGGAGTTTGCATCCAGGCGCCTACAACCAGCAACCAGACCAGGGTAACGGGTATGAATACCTTCCATCCCAATCGCATGATCTGGTCATACCGGAAGCGCGGAAATGTTGCCCTGACCCAGATGAAGAAATTCACGATCAAAAAGGCCTTCAGACCCAGCCAAATCCATCCGGGAATCCAATTGAAAAATACCGAGTCAATGGGGGAAATCCATCCGCCCAAAAACATAATGGTTGCCAGCAACGACACGAGGAACATATTGGCGTATTCAGCAAGCTGGAACATAGCCCATGACATGCCGGAGTACTCCACCATGTGTCCCGCGACAATTTCCGCTTCACCCTCGACTACGTCAAACGGATGGCGATTAGTTTCGGCCAAGCTGGAAATCACATAGACCACAAAAACGGGCAACAGTGGCAGCCAGTTCCAGGAAAGGAAATTGAGGCCCATGTGTGCAAACTGGCCCTTGCCTTGACCAACCACGATGTCGGTCAGGTTCATGCTGGAGGACACCATCAGCACCACAACCAGGCAGAAACCCATGGCGATTTCATAGCTGACCATCTGTGCGGACGCACGCAATGATCCCAAGAATGCATACTTGGAGTTGGATGCCCACCCGGAGATGATGACACCATAAACTTCCATGCCAGCAATCGCCATGACGAACAGCAAACCGGCATTGATATTGGCCAATGCAACATCCGGACCAAACGGAATCACCGCCCAGGCCGCCATCGAAGGCATGATGGTCAGAACCGGGCCAAGGAAGAACAATCCTTTGTTGGCTGCCGCGGGGACCAAAATTTCTTTGGTCATCAGCTTCAAGGAGTCGGCGATGGGCTGCCATAGGCCCCATGGACCCACACGATTGGGGCCTAACCGGACCTGCACATAACCCAGAAGCTTGCGCTCCCACAACGTCGTATAGGCGACCGCTCCCATCAACGGCAGCACCACAGCCACAATCTTGATCAAGGCCCATATAACCGGCCATGCCAAATCGGACCACCAGGCCTGAGCAATCAGGGTCAAGCCATAGTTGTACATCGTGTCAATCATGACACCACCTCCGGTACGGATTGCGCACCGGCGCGGCCATCGGCGGTGAGCTGCAGTGAAGTGGCGCGCCGAACAATGCTGTCCAGTTGGTAAATACCGGCCACACAGGGCTCAATTTCAGTTTGTGCAACCGAGACTATGGAGTCTTTACAGGCGTTACTGAGAAGTGCACCTGACACCTGCACAGGAACACCACCGTCATTGTTCGCATGCATATGCGACAGGACGTCCTGACAAGATTCGAAATCGAATCCTGGAAGACCCAGAACATTCGCCAGTGCACGAATGACCTTCCATGCTGGTCGTGCCTCGCCCAAGGGCTTGACAACCGCATAGAAGCTCTGGATTCGTCCCTCGGCGTTGATATACGTGCCAGGAGTCTCAGTGAACGGTGCAATGGGCAGCAACACATCGCTGCATTCCATGTTGGCCTGGAACGGACTCAAGGTCACGACCATCTCGGATTGTTTCAACGCAGCGATTGCAGCACCGCCACTTGCCGAATCAAACTCCGGCTCAGTATTCAACAGAATCACGGCCTTCAACCCACCTGAAAGCATCTGCGCAGCGTTGAGCCCGCTGCCACCCGGCAAAACACCGGCCAACTGCGCGCCCACGGTGTTGGCCGCTTCCGTCAGATAGCCAACGGAAGCGCCGGTATGCGCACCAATCCAATTCGCCAGGACCAAAATCTGACTGGCCCTTGCGTGATGCGCCGAGGCATTGCCCAGCAATATTGCCTTGCGCTCGCCACCCAGCAGAGACTGGGCGATGTCTTTTGCAATGGCAGTGGCTTGGCCGTCTCGGGGTGCCGCAACACCTTTCTCTGCCGCAATCGCACACGCAATATCCGCCAAAGACTGAACCCACTGCGCGGATGGCGCCAGCAGCGTATTGCGCACGGGCAGAGCCCACGTGATCGGAGTCGCACTAATGGCGCTGACAGCACAACCACGCTTAGTCGCCTGGCGGATGCGCTGGGCAAACAGCGGATGATCCTTGCGCAAATTGGACCCGACCACCAACACGCGCTCCAGGTTGGACAATTCCGCAATCGGCATACCCAAGTAGCGGGCACCTTCTTGGCCACCGGCGAACTCTGCATTGCGCAAGCGGTAGTCAATGTTTTCGCTGCCCAAGCCGCGCACAAACGCGCCAGCCAAGTACAACTCTTCGAGGGTGCTGTGGGGGCTCACCAAGGCACCGATGGCACCTGCACCATGGGATGACTTGATTCCCTGCAAACCATGGGCCACGTATTCCAGGGCGGTCTGCCAGTCAACGCTCTTCCAGACTCCGCCCTGTTTAAGCATGGGTGTGGTCAGTCGTTCGGCACTGTTCAAGGCTTCGTAGGAAAAGCGGTCACGATCTGCAATCCAGCACTCATTGACAGCTTCATTTTCAAGCGGCACAACGCGCATCACCTTGTTGTTCTTCACCTGAACAATCAAATTGGTGCCGGTGGAATCATGCGGACTGATGGACTTGCGGCGAGACAGTTCCCACGTGCGGGCGCTGTATCGGAAAGGTTTGCTCGTCAGAGCACCAACCGGGCAGATGTCAATCATGTTTCCGGACAACTCCGAGTCAATCGACTGCCCCAGGAAGGTCTCAATTTCGGCGTGCTCGCCGCGATGGGACATGCCCAACTCCATCACGCCCGCAATCTCCTGCCCAAATCGGACACAACGTGTGCAATGGATGCAACGGCTCATTTCCTCCATGGAAACCAGCGGACCCACATCCTTGTGGAATACCACGCGCTTCTCTTCCTCGTAACGCGATGAAGACCCACCGTAACCAACGGCCAGGTCCTGCAACTGGCATTCGCCACCCTGGTCACAAATCGGACAATCCAGCGGGTGATTGATCAGCAAGAACTCCATTACTGACTTCTGGGCTTTAATGGCTTTATCGCTCTTGGTCCGAACGATCATGCCCTGCGTCACGGGTGTCGCACACGCCGGCATCGGCTTGGGCATTTTCTCCACATCAACCAGGCACATGCGGCAACTCGCCGCAATGCTGAGCTTCTTGTGGTAACAGAAATGGGGGATATAGGTGCCTGCCTTTTCGGCCGCATGCATGATCATGCTGCCTTCAACAATGCCAACCTTTTTGCCGTCGAGTTCGATTTCGATCATCTTGGGACTCGCTCAAACGTAAGCTGGGACCATGCAGGTCTTGTGCTCTACGTGGTACTCAAATTCGTGTCTAAAGTGCTTGATCATGGCGCGAACGGGCATCGCCGCAGCATCGCCCAACGCGCAGATCGTGCGGCCCTGGATGTCTTCCGCAACGCTGTCCAGCAGATCCATATCCGCAGGGCGCCCATGACCGTTTTCAATGCGGTCCACCACACGCGACAACCATCCCGTGCCTTCGCGGCACGGCGTGCACTGGCCACAGGACTCATGCATGTAGAAGTAGCTCAAGCGCTGAAGGCTCTTGACCATGCAGCGACTGTCATCCAGGACGATGACAGCACCCGATCCCAACATGGACCCTGCCTTGGCGATGGAGTCGTAGTCCATGGTGCAGTCCATCATGATGGACGCTGGCAAGATAGGAGATGACGATCCGCCCGGGATAACGGCCTTCAACTGACGACCGGCACGTACGCCGCCAGCCAATTCCAGTAGCTTGGAAAACGGAGTGCCCATGGGCACTTCAAAGTTGCCAGGCATTTCTACGTCACCGCTGACGGAGTAGATCTTGGTGCCGCCATTGTTGGGCTTGCCACACTCCAGATATGCCTGTCCGCCATTGCGAATGATCCACGGAACTGCGGCAAATGTTTCCGTGTTGTTGATCGTCGTCGGCTTTCCGTACAGACCAAAACTGGCAGGGAAAGGCGGCTTGAAGCGTGGTTGGCCCTTCTTGCCCTCCAGTGACTCCAGCAGCGCCGTTTCTTCCCCGCAAATGTATGCGCCAAATCCGTGCGCTGCATGCAATTGAAAGCTGAAGTTGCTGCCCAAAATATTGTTGCCCAACAGGCCTGCAGCACGCGCCTCCTCTAGGGCTTCTTCAAACCGGTCATAGGTCGAAAAAATCTCGCCATGGATGTAGTTGTAGCCGACCGTAATGCCCATCGCAAATGCGGCGATAGCCATACCCTCGATCACGATATGGGGGTTGAACTCCATGATGTCGCGGTCTTTGCACGTACCGGGCTCACCCTCATCCGAATTGCAGACCAGGTATTTTTGACCGGGAAACTGCCGTGGCATAAAGCTCCACTTCAACCCCGTCGGGAAACCGGCGCCACCGCGTCCACGCAGTGCCGACTCCTTGACCGTGGCGATGACCTGGTCTTGCGTCATGGCCTCACCACCGCCGATACCGAGAACCTTGCGCAGCGCCTGATAGCCACCGCGCGCCTCGTAATCTTTCAGACGCCAGTTGGAACCATCCAAACCCGCAAGAATCTGCGGATTGATATGCCGGTTATGAAAGCAGGTCTGCACGCCGGTGGCGCGGAACTGCGAAAGAATGTGCTGCGCTGTCATCATTTGTCTCCCGCCGCCCGCAGACCATCCACCAGCTGATCCAGCTTCTCGGGAGTCATGAAACTGCACATAGAACGGTCATTCACCAACATGACAGGGGAATCCGCACACGCCCCCAGACACTCACTCTGTTGCAGTGTGAACATCCCGTCAGCCGTGGTCTGTCCCATGGAAATACCCAGTTTGCTCTCCAGATACTTGAGCGTACTGACGCCATCGCGCAACTGGCAGGGCAAATTGGTGCACACATTGAGCTTGTACTTGCCAACGGGACGCTGGTTGTACATGTTGTAGAAGGTGGTGACCTCGTGCACCGCCATGGGCGCCATTCCAAGGTACTCAGCGACAACGGCTTCACTGTCCGTGCTGACATATCCAAGTTCTTGTTGAACGATGGCCAGACAGGCCATGACGGCGGACTGCTTCTGGTCGGCAGGGTACTTTGCCACTTCCTTGGCAAAGCGCGCCTTGGTAGATTCAGAGATCATCGATCAATCTCTCCAAAAACGATGTCCAGGGTACCGATGATGGACACAGCATCGGCAATCATGTGGCCTTTGGCCATTTCATTCAATCCAGCGAGGTGCACAAATCCGGGCGCGCGGATCTTCATGCGATAAGGCTTGTTCGCCCCCTCACTGATCATGTAGATACCAAACTCTCCCTTGGGGTGTTCGACGGCCGCATAGGCTTCGCCTTCCGGTACATGAAACCCTTCAGAGAACAACTTGAAATGGTGGATCAATTCCTCCATGTTGGTCTTCATCGACTCACGCGAAGGTGCCGCGACCTTGTGGTTGTCCGTGATCACCGGGCCGGGGTTGGCTCTGAGCCAGGTCACGCACTGCTTGATGATGTTGTTGGACTGCTTCATCTCTTCCATGCGGACGAGGTAGCGGTCATAAACATCTCCAGCGCTGCCGACTGGAATATCAAACTCCATGCGATCGTAGACGTCGTAGGGACGCTGTTTGCGCAAGTCCCAGGCAACGCCGGATGCCCGAAGCATGGCGCCCGTAAAGCCCATATTCAATGCACGCTCCGGTCCAATGGCACCAATGCCGACACAGCGCTGCTTCCAGATCCGGTTCTCGGTCAGCAGCGTGTGGTACTCCTCCAGGCACTTGGGGAAGCGTTGCGTGAAGTCATCGATGTAGTCCAGCAGCGACCCCTGGCGGTTCCGGTTGAGCTCTTCCACGCCCTTGGCACTGCGGACCTTGCTCTCCTTGTATTGGGTCATGGTATCCGGCAGATCACGGTACACCCCTCCAGGACGGAAGTAGGCCGCGTGCATGCGCGCGCCACTCGCCGCCTCATACATGTCAAACAAGTCCTCACGCTCGCGAAACGTGTAAATAAGGATGGTCGAGCTGCCGCAGTCGTTGCCGTGAGAGCCCAAATACATCAGGTGATTCAACAGCCGCGTAATCTCGGCATACATGACCCGGATGTACTGCGCGCGAATGGGCACTTCGATACCCAGCAATCGCTCAACCGCCAAACAATATGCGTGCTCGCTGCACATCATCGATACGTAGTCCAGCCTGTCCATGTAGGGCAAGTTCTGGATATAGGTCTTTGTCTCGGCCAGCTTTTCCGTAGCTCGGTGCAACATGCCGATGTGCGGATCGGCTCGCTGGATCACCTCACCATCGAGCTCCAGCACCAGACGCAGAACGCCGTGCGCCGCAGGGTGTTGCGGCCCAAAGTTGAGGGTGTAGTTCTTTATTTCAGCCATGAATCAAACCGCTTACTGCAAGCCCCCGTAGTTGTCTTCACGAATGATGCGCGGCGTGATTTCACGACTCTCAATGGTGACGGGCTGGTACACGACGCGCGCCTGCTCGGCGTCATAGCGCATCTCCACATGCCCCGAGGTTGGAAAGTCCTTGCGAAACGGATGCCC
>Ga0208398_101315_pt1 | contig 10176 bp, 7 predicted proteins | sample LakWasMe79_HOW10_2_FD_183905 | JGI IMG/M metagenome (GOLD analysis project Ga0208398, IMG submission 183905) | Freshwater sediment methanotrophic microbial communities from Lake Washington under simulated oxygen tension - Sediment Metagenome... | ecosystem: Environmental > Aquatic > Freshwater >... | reverse complement strand
CCAGCCGAGTCAGCGACACGTCTTGCGCGGCCGCTGCGAACGACAACAGGACCAGCGTGCCCAGCGGCACCCAATGTCTGCACTGCATGGCGTCTCCTCGTGTTTGGTGGATGAGGCACCGATGCTGCCCCATTTCCGCTCGCATGTTGATGAGCGCGCCTGCGCCAGGGGCAAAGCGAGCCGTTGCCGGATTCGCGGCCGACCGTGCCAGCCCGCTCAGGCCGGGTCGACCTCGACCGGGATGCCCGTCATGTGCGACTGGTTGCTGATCGGCTCGAACGCCCCCGGGCCCGACGGCATCAGCACGTTGCAGTTGACACCGGCCGTGCGCTGCGCCACCGACAGGCCCGGGCTGGCGGCCTGACCCCAGCCATGCGTCAGCGCCACCACGCCGGGCATCAGCTGGTCGGTCAGCTGCACCCGGGTCTCGACCGCGCCGAAGCGGTTGGCCACGCGCACCCGGTCGCCGTCGGCGATGCGGCGCGCCCGGGCGTCGTCCGGATGCATGAACAGCGGGTTGTGGTCACGGCCCTGCGCCTTCATCTTCGCCAGGTTGCCGTACCAGCTGTTGAGCATGTAGGGATCGCGCTTGCCGATCAGCTTGAGCTGCCCCGGGGGCTCGGCAGCCAGTGCGTCGAACAGCGTGTCCATGCGGGCAATGGCCTCGGCAAAGCTCGGCGGGCAGCAGTCCACCCGGTGGTCTTCGGTCTGCAGGTGCGCGTCGAAGAAGGACTCGGGGCTGCTGCGCTCGAAGACCAGCACGCCGGCCTCGCGCAGGGTCTGCATCGACTGCCCGCGCGAGCGCAGCATCGCGTCGGTGCGGGCCCACAGATCGGGTGTGCCGTCCGGCACTTGGCCCGCGGTCTGGCCCTCGTCCAGCGGCGAGCGCAGGCCCATGTGCTGCGCCAACCGGGCGTAGATCCACCACTCCGGCCTGCGCTCGTAGGCCGGCGGAACCACCGCCTCGGTGAACTGCACCGACGGCTGGTCCTGCATGCCCAGGCCGGTGATGTTGATGTCTTCCCGCTCGTAGGCCCCGGCGGCGGGCAGGATGTAGTGCGCGTACTCGGCGGTGGCATTGCGGTAGATGTCGACGCAGACCAGCAGGTCCAGGCTGGCGAAGGCCTCGCGCAGGCGCGCCTCGCCGGCGATCGACAGCACCGGGTTGCCCGAGTTGACGAACATCGCGCGGATCGGCGCCTGGGGGTTCAGCACATGGTCGGCCAGCAAGGTGCCCGGCAGGCTGATGCCCACCCCGCCGGGCTGGCGCATCCGGCCGAACGGGCTGTCGACCATGGCCCGCGGCCCGCTGGCACCGGCTGCGGTGCTGCGGGTGTAGAAGCCCTGCGAGTAGAAGTTGCCGCCCGGCCGGCCCAGGTTGCCGGTGACAAAGACCAGCATGTGCAGCAGCCAGTAGGCCAGCGTGCCCTGGCGGCCCATGTTGACGCCGGTGGACATGTGGGCGCAGGCGGCCGGCGCGGCGGCAAAGTCCAGCGCCAGCGCGCGGATCGCATCGGCCGGGATGCCGGTCACCGGCGCCACCCGCTCCGGCGTCCAGGGCGCGAGGAAGGTACGCAGTTCGGCGACATGGCGGCCGTGGCGCTGCAAGGCCGCCGCGTTGAAGCCGGGGCCTTGGTCGATCGCCTGCAGCAGCGCGGCCAGCAGGTACACGTCGGTGTCGGGCCGGATCGGCAGCAGTTCGCCGGCCATCGCCGCAGATTCGGTGCGGCGCGGGTTGACATGCACGATGCGCGCGCCGCGGGCCTGGGCCTCGCGCAGGCGGCGCATCGGGTGCGGCATCGACACGAACGACATGTGCGAGACGGCGGGGTTCTCGCCGAACAGCACGATCAGGTCGGCATGGTCGAAGTCGGGCACCGGGTGCAGGGTTCGGGTGCCGAACACCGCCTCGGCGCCGGCGAACTTGTTGGTGCAGTCCTGCGTGCCCGAGCTGAAGCTGGTGCGCACGCCCAGCTGCGCCAGGAAGCCACCGAAAGCAGGCCCGAACAGGCTGTTGAACGCGGCCGGGTTGCCGGTATAGGCCGCCACCGCGCCTGCACCATGGCGGTCGATGGTGGCGCGCAGACGCTGCGCGATGTCGGCCAGCGCGTCGTCCCAGCCCACTGGCTCGAAGCGGCCGGGCGCCACGCGCTTGAGCGGCAGCTTCAGGCGGTCCGGGTCGTTGTGCAGGTCAGCGCCGTACAGACCCTTGTTGCAGACGAAACCGCGGCTGACGGGATGGGCCTTGTCCGCGGCCAGCGTGACGAGGCGGCCGTCCTCGACGGTGGCCACCAGGCCGCAGGCCGGCTCGCACACCCGGCAAAACGTCCGTTTCTGCTCGACAGTCATGGTTGTATCTCCGGCAGGCCGCGGTGGCAGGCGGCGCGGCTGCGAGATTACGGCGGCCGGCGCCGCCGCGGCTGGCGCTAACGGGACATCGAGATGCGGTGAACCACCGCCGGACCAGTGCGCGCCCGGCGCCGCGCGCCGTCATCTCCGCCGGGGTGTGGGCGCGGCGGAAGCTCACCAGCAGGCCGCTGGCATTGCCTCCATGCAGCAACTGGTCGATGGTTTTAAGGTGCGGCGTGGTCAGGGTCACCGACGAACCGGGTCGAACAGGATGTCAGGGACAGCGGACGACATGGTCCCCGCCCAGCGGCCGGCAGGCCGACCTGGGCGAGAGCCACTGCGCTGCTCTGGCTCCGGCCAGGCGCATTGACGCGCTCATGCCGGCACCTGGAGCGCCTGGAAGGCGCCGAACCCCAAAGAGCAACACCTGAGGCAGACCTGAGGTCTTGCGCTCGACAGTGATTGGAACACTACGCAACATGGACCGGGGACTCGGTGCACGATTTCGGCTTGGACCCTGCCGACTACGGCACTCACTCGATGCGGCGCACGAAGGCCACGCTGATCCACCGAGGCACGAAGAACTTACAAACCGTGCAACCACTCCTCGGCCATTCCAAGCTCGTATCGTGGAGGAGATCGGCCGCGAGCGCGGGCTCTCGGACGCGATGTTCTGCAAGTAGCGCTCGAGGATGGCTGCCTTGCACGTGGTGGCCATCTGGCCAGGCTACCACGGGATGCGCATGGGCGCGATTGCCGCGGCGGCAGCACGGTGCGGGCTTGTCCGGTGTTGTGCCCGGCGCAGAGCGGGCATCCAATGCAGGCACAACAGCGCCCGGGCCCCGGGAAACGCACAACTTGGCAGGAGACAGACACCTTGAAACCCCATCCCACCTTCGCGGCCCGTGCGGTCGTTGGCTTGGCCGCGCTCGTCGCCAGCGGTCTCATCGCCTTTTCCGGCGCGGCACACGCCAAGCCCGAGCCCAAGTTGGCGATGCAGGTGCTGTCCAGTCCGGCACCCTACGTCAGCGGCGGCAGCGCGCGCATCGCGGTGCAGGCCGACCCGGAACTGCACGACAAACTGCAGTTCTGGCTCAACGGCACAGCCATCGTGCCGGTAATGCGATCCAGTGGCGACCGCCTTGAGGGTGTGGTCTCCGGTCTGCGTGTCGGTGCCAACACGCTGGAGGTGCGGCACCGCAGTGGCCGTGGCCTGGGCGTGACCGGTGTGCTCCAACTCGTCAACCATCCGATCACGGGGCCTATCTTCTCTGGCCCGCAGCTCGCGCCCTTCGAGTGCCGCACCCTGGAGTCGGGCCTGGGTGCGCCGCTGGATGCGCAGTGCTCGGCCCCGCCGCGCTTCGACTACTTCTACCTGCGCACCACCGGGGCGCTGGCGTTGCTGGCCGACCCCGCTGGCCCGCGCCCGGCCGACCTGTCCACCACCACCACCAGCGAAGGCAAGATCGTGCCGCTGATCGTGCGCGTGGAATCGCGCACGATCAACCGCTCCATCGTGCGCATCGCGGTGCTGGACGACCCCAGCGCGCCAGGCGTGTGGAACCCCGCGGGCTGGAACGGCCGCGTCATCTTCACGATCGGCGAGTCCACCGGCGCGCAATACCACCAGGGCGTCAACCAAGTCACCGACGTGCTGCGCAACACCGCCGCCACGCTGGGCCTGCGTGCGGGTTTCGCGCTGATCATTTCCACACAGCACGTCAACAAGCTCAACCCGAACGACGTGCTCTCGGCCGAAGGGCTGATGATGATCAAGGATCACTTCATCAAGGCCTACGGTGTACCGCGCTGGACCGTGGGCTACGGCGGTTCGGGTGGCGCCATCCAGCAGATGCTGATCGCGCAGAACTACCCCGGCCTGCTGGACGGCATCCTGCCCAACGCGGCCTTTCCCGATGTCTTTGGTACCGCGCAGTCGGTGGCCGATTGCCGGCTGCTGAACCGCTACTTCACGGCCAACCCGGCCAGCGCCGCCACGCGCACGGCCTTCGAGGGCTTTGCGACCGGCACCTGTGCCAACTGGGACCGTGGCAACGGTGACGCCATCGTCGCCAAGGGCGGCCCGGGCGGCGATTGCGGCGTCAACGACAAGAGCCTGGTCTACGACCCGGTGACCAACCCGCGCGGCGCGCGCTGCACGCTGCAGGACGTCAACGCCAACAGCTTCGGCCGCGACCCGGCCACGGGCTTCGCGCGCCGGCCGCTGGACAACGTGGGCATCCAGTACGGGCTGTTGGCGCTGAAGCAGGGGCGCATCACGACAACGCAGTTCCTCGACCTCAACGAGCGCATCGGTGGCTACGACATCGACGGCAACCTCGTGCCGCAACGAAGCGTGGCTGACCCATTGGCGCTGGCGCGTGCCTATGAAGTGGGCCGTGTCGTGCAGGGCGGCGGCGGCTTGGCTGTCGTGCCTATCATCCATGCGCGCGTATGGGGCGAGATCGCAGGCGACATCCACACCGCCTACAACGATGTGCAGATCCGCGAGAAGCTGCTCAAGGCCAACGGCCGTGCCGACAACCAGGTCATCTGGGTGCTGCCCAACCCGCAGCTGCCGTTGTACCTGGGCGGCACCGCGGCCGACGTGGCACGCGCCACGGCCTTCGTCAATGCCACAGTGGTGCAGCAGTTCGCGCTGATGGTGCAATGGCTGGACGCCATCAGTGCTGACCCTGCGCCGCTGTCGTCCGACAAGGTCGCGCGCGCCAAGCCTGCGTCCGCCACCGACGCCTGCTGGGATCTTGCGGGCAATCGGATCCCCGACGCGCCTGCACTCACCGGCGGCACCTGCAATGCGCTGTACGCCAAGGGCGTGTCCCCGCGCCTGGTGGCCGGCGCGCCGCTGACCGACGATGTGCTGAAGTGCGCGCTCAAGCCCATCGATGACGCCGACTATCTCCCGGCCACATTCACGCAGACTGAGAAGGCCCGCCTCGCCGCGGCCTTCCCGTCGGGCGTGTGCGACTACAACCGGCCCGGCGTGAGCCAGCGACCGCTGGGCGGCACCTGGCTGCGCTACTGAGCGCGAGCGCCTGATCGTCTGTCACAAGCCACGGGAAGGTTCGTACCGGGGGCCGGCTTCGCGTCGGTGCTGGCGCGCCTGGTTCATGCGCAGGCCAACGTCCTCTAACATGAGCTGAATGTCGATGCGGCGCGCTGTTTCGGCGCCGACAACCGGTGTGCTTCCTACGCCATAGACGGTTCGCCATCTGCCCGCGTGGCCGCAAGTGCCAGCAGGCGGCAGCTCTGCAGCGGTTGTCCCCGTCGCCCGCGCGGGTCCAAGTCGCGCTGACGGCGATCAAGCGGTCGCTGGGCCCGGCGACCAGAAGAGGCGCGAAGGTCAGCTGGACGAGGTGCGGCGGCCTTAGGCCCTGCGCCTGGCATTCAGCGCCTCGCGGCTGCCTGCTTCGCCCCGGCTTGAGCCTCCGCTGCCGACCGAGGCCGTGTGAAGATTTTTTTGCGCCGTCGCGGTCACAGGCCCAATCCGACCAACGCGCGTGATCGATGGAGCGATACGTCGAAGGCCAGGACCGACCGCAGACTGTTCTCTTGCCCGAGCAGCGACTGGACGACTGGATCCACGAGGACAGCATGGTCGATGTCATCGATGTCTTCATCGATGAACCTGAGCGGGGTAAGTTGGGCTTCGAGCGCGCTACGCCTGCGGCAACTGGACGCCGGGCCTATGGCGTGCCGACCCTGCTCAAGGATATTTGCTGTCCGATGATCACGGGAGTGACGCCGCTGGCGGGGGCTGTTCCAAATACCGCACTTGTCCCCAATGAAGGATCCCGCATGCACCTCAAGCACGCGGCCACGACCATGCCGTGGCACCCGTCGTCGCCGCGGTGGTGCTGGGCCTGTTGCTGGCCGCGTCGGCCAGGGCCGACTCATCTCACCCGTCACGCTGAACCTGATCGCGCCGGGCGGACTTCTCGGCCAACCCGACCCCATCAGCGCTTTGCAGATCGCCACCACGGCCGCCGGCATCGTGGTGGGTGATGGCGACGCGATCGGCAGCGGCTACATGCTGCCGCACGAATCGATCCAGATTTCAGGCAACTCGATCGTACCGAACGTGACGGCCGGCGCAGGCGACGTGGACACCCGAACAACCGGCACTGGTGCTGTGCCACCCCTTCGGCCTGCGTGCGCTGGACATGATACGGCGCGAGCGGCCGCGCTTGAGGGTGGCCGTGGTGCATCTGGCGCCGGCCTCTCTGCGCAGCGTGGGCGACCCCATGGTTTGGGGTCCGTTCGTGGTGCCGCGCTGGCTGGTGCCGCACGCACGGCGGGCCTTATGGCGCTTCTCGGACCGCCGCATGGAGGATCCCTACGGCCTGCCCCAGGGTGAACCCGCTGCGGTTGCAGCAGGGTCTGGCGCCGGCGCCCCACTTCCTGCCGCATCTGGCTGAGCCAGCGGACTTCAGCGTCACGCTCATTCCGCCCTGGTTCGCCCCCACGCAGCCCGACTGGCACGGCCCGCTGGTGGAGGGCAGCTTCATGCTGCACGACCCGCACGACGCGCAACCCGTGCAGGCGCAGGGAGCACTGCCCGTCGAGTTGCAGCCGTTCCTCGCTGCGGGTGATGCGCCGCTGGTCTCTACCCCCGGCTCGGCCAACGTCCATGTGGACCGCTTGTTCAGCTTGGCGCTGGCGGCAGTGCAAAGGCCCGGCCGGCGCGCCATCTTCCTGACCCCACACAGGGCGCAGGTGCCGGCCGCGCTGCCGCCGCGGGCGATGTGGCTGCCCTAAGTGCCATTGGGTGCGTTGTTGCCACACGCGGCGCTGCTGCTGCATCACGGCGGCATCGGCACGTTGGCGCAGGCCTTGGAGGCGGGCGTGCCGCACGGCTGGGACCAGTTCGACAACGCTTGGCGCCTGCAGAATCTGGGCGTGGCTCGAAGCTGCCCTTCGTACCGCCTGTACGAGGGGCCGCTGTACCGCCACCTGCGCGCTTTGCTGCAAGACCCCGGGGTGTGCCACGCCTGCCAGGCTGCAGCCCAGCGACTGGCCGGCGGCTCGGACTCGTCCAGCTTGTGTCGACGCATCGAGGCCAAGGCCGCCGCGCTGCCGCCACCTTGAGTCGTTTGCCGAAAGCCACCTCCCAGGGAATCGGTACGACCCGTAACGTGCAGCCTCGCCGCAGACCTTGCGGGGGCTCGCGGCACAGATTCGATCGAAGTCGACACCGCACTTGGGCAGCGGTGCCAGTGGCATGACATGCCATCGTGCCTGGACACCGGGCCGATGCTCCGGGCACGCTGGCGAGCCCCAAGGTGTGGTGACTCCTGCATCCGACTTCGGAACAGGACGTCTTCCGACTTCAGGCCCACGAGCCTGATCCAGGCCGGAACAACCTCTCTGGGGACCGGCGTGAGATCGCAGCCACGCAACTTGCTGTGGATGCCCAGGTTTAACAGGGTCAGTTCACGCACGCGGACCGCCATCTGCGGGTGGATGCGCAGGGTCCAAAGGACCTTGAACTTGAACGGCGCTTTCTGAACGACGATCCGCCATTTTTCGACGGTTCGCAATGAACAGCGCTGACAACGGATTCCATGACGGTCTCCGGCCGGGTTGCGGGGCGGCGACTGTGGGCTCGCGCCAAGCGGCCGCCCGTATCCGGCGCCAACCCTCCGGCTGGCGGCATTGGCTCGGCACAACGCACCAGCGGCTGCTGTCTGGCGTGGCTAAGGAGTCACGGCCCGGTCAGCTGCGGACATTCGAACGCGCATCTCCTGGCTGCCATTGCCTGCTCTCCAGCCCGTGCTGCGCCAAAGTCTTGGTGAGGCTTCCGACCTACTTCTGCCTGAACCGCGCAGCTTGCCCGCTGGCGTGGAACTGCTGGACGATGTAGTCCACGAAGACCCGCACTTTGGCCGGCACGAGCTTGCGGCTGGTGTAGTAGAGGGACAGCGGCCGCGTCTCGGCATACCAATCGCGCAGCACGCGCACCAGCGCTCCGCTCTCGAGCATCGGAAGGGCATGCGGCAGCGGCAGCATTGCGATACCCATACCCGTGGCCGCCGCGCGCGCCATGGCCTCGGGATCGTCCAGCACCATCACCGGGCGCACGCTGGCGACGAGTTCTTCTCCCTCACCGTTCTTCAAGGCCCAAGGCACCAGCCGCCCGGTGGCCAGCGAGCGGCGCAGCAAGCCACGGTGGCGCGCCAGATCCTGCGGGTGCACGGGGGCCCGGTTCGCCTTCAGGTATGCGGGTGAGGCCACCAACACGATGCGCAAGCGTGCCAGTTCGCGGGCGATCAGCGCATTGGTCAGCTCGATCCCGCCGCCGATGGCGACGTCGAAGCCCTCTGCCATGAGATCGACCTGATGATTGTCGAAATGAAGGTCGGGGACCACGTCGGGGTATAGCCGCACGAACTCGCCCAGCAGCGGCACGATGTACTCGCGGCCGACGGTGTGGGCCAGCGCGACCTTCAGGGTACCGGCCGGCTTGCCCGCACCCTGGCGCAGGTCGGTCAACGCGTCGCCGATCTCGCGCCAGGGCAGCCGCACCTGAGCGTAAAGGCGCTCACCATCGGTGGTTAGCGCCAAGGTGCGTGTGCTGCGCTGAAAGAGGCGAACACCCAGCCGCGCCTCAAGCTGCCCCACGCTCTTGCTGACGGCCGCAGGCGTGAGCCCCAGGCGGCGCGCGGCGGCTGAGAAGCTGCCGTCGTCGGCAGCGGTGAGGAAGGCGTCCAGGTAGCTGCGCAGTTCAGTCGACATCGACGAATCTTATACCTATGGTTGAAACTGAATGAGCGATTCATCGGCTACCGGAATGAGGTTACTGCGCCCAAACTGAAGCCCATCAACCACCCCGCTTCTGAAAGGAAACATCATGAGCACAGCCATCAACGCGACCTCCGCCTCCGCCGCCATCGCCAAGCCTCTGGGCGGCAAGGTCGCCTTCATCCATGGCGGCTCGCGCGGCATCGGCGCCGCCACTGCACGCCGCCTGGCCCGCGATGGCGCCATCGTCGCCATCGGCTATGCCGCCTCGGCCATCGCGGCCGAGGCGCTGGTGGAAGAAATCGAGGCCAACGGCGGCAACGCGATCGCCATCAGGGCCGACGGCACCGATGCCGCGGGTCTGTCACACGCTATCGACACCGTGGCCGATCGCTTCGGCCGCCTGGACATCCTCGTCAACAGCGCGGGCGTCCTGACCATCGCACCGCTGGAGCAGTTCACGCTGGCAGACTTCGACCGCACTGTGGCCGTCAACATCCGCTCGGTGTTCGTCGCGTCGCAGGCAGCCGCCCGGCACATGAATGATGGCGGCCGTATCGTCAACATCGGCAGCACCAACGCGCAGCGCATGCCGTTTGCCGGAGGCGCGCCCTACGCGATGAGCAAGGCAGCCTTGGTGGGGCTGGTCAAGGGGCTGGCGCGCGACCTCGGCCCGCGCGGCATCACCGTCAACAACGTGTCACCCGGCCCGGTGGACACCGACATGAACCCGGAGTCCGGCGACTTCGCCACCGCGTTGCACGGACTGATGGCTATTCCGCGCCACGGCAAAGCCGACGAGATCGCCGGCATGGTGGCCTATCTGGCCGGACCGGATGCCGCGTTCGTCACGGGCGCCGACTTGCTCATCGACGGCGGGTTCGCTGCCTGACGCGAGGAGAGCCGACATGGACTCCCTCCGGTTCGATCTATCACCTTACTCAGCAGTCCGAAATATAGGCGACAGAAGGAGTCTTGAAGAATGATCGAACGAGTGCGCGATTCTTGCGAACGTCACGCAGTTGTTGATCGATTCTGATCTCGAGCTTTTCACCCGCCCGCAGT
>Ga0208398_101312_pt1 | contig 10203 bp, 11 predicted proteins | sample LakWasMe79_HOW10_2_FD_183905 | JGI IMG/M metagenome (GOLD analysis project Ga0208398, IMG submission 183905) | Freshwater sediment methanotrophic microbial communities from Lake Washington under simulated oxygen tension - Sediment Metagenome... | ecosystem: Environmental > Aquatic > Freshwater >... | reverse complement strand
TTTCATGTTAAAATGTTAAGGGATTTTTTAATTTTAAATAAACAGAATGAATCCAGAAAAATTACAATCTATAGCTTATAAATGGTTTGAAGCGTTTAACAATCATAATTTGGAACAATTGTTATCCCTTTATGATGATGAAGCAGAACATTTTAGTCCAAAATTAAAAATCCGCATGCCTGAAACAAAAGGGTTAGTGACTGGAAAAGAGGCTTTAAGGACTTGGTGGCAAGATGCCTTTGATCGTTTGCCGAGTTTGCATTACAAAGTAACGTCTCTAACGGCCAATGCTGATCGTGTTTTTATGGAATACACACGCACTGTTGAGGGCGAAGAAGAAATGTCTGTTGCTGAGGTTCTCGTGGTAAAGGAAGATAAAATTGTTGCATCAAGAGTTTATCATGGATAATAATTAAAAAGATTTTAACCAATTAAAGAATCCCATTTTGCTGAAAAAGCGAAATGGGATTCTTTTTTGGAAGCATTAAAAGGTTAAGTGCTGTAGTTAATTATGAGGTTTCGAAAACGTTAAACCTATGAAAAACAATGAAATTGCCTGATTAAAAAATCGTTCTTTAATAAATATAATTACTTTTAAAATTGTTAATAATTAAGCAATTATTAAAAAGATTAAGTTTAAAAGATAAATTATAAAAAAATGAGATTAAAAATTGGATTACTGCTAATATTCAGTTTTCTGGCTTTTGGGGTTAGAAGTCAAAACACAAATTCTGAATTGGATAAGAAAGTGGCCGAATTGCTTTCAAAAATGAGTACCGAAGAAAAAATCGGTCAAATGACACAAATTACAATCACTTCTTTGGAGGCAAAAGGAAAACCTGGAGAATTTGATATGGCAAAATTGAACGAAGCTATTCAAAAATATCATATCGGTTCTATTCTAAATGTGCCAAATCCTGGAGCTCCAACTATAAAAAAATGGAATGAATTAATTACTTCGATCAGCAGTGAGGCTAATAAAACAAGATTGAAAATTCCGGTATTATATGGAATTGATGCAATTCATGGTTCGAGTTATACAGCTGGAGCAACTTTGTTTCCCCAGCAAATAGGAATGGCAGCAACATTCAATACAGAAATTGTAAAAAAGGGGGCTGAAATATCGGCTTATGAAACAAGAGCTTCTTCAATTCCATGGGTTTTCTCACCCGATTTGGATTTACCAAGAAATCCTGCCTGGTCAAGATTGTGGGAGTCTTTTGGAGAAGATGCTTACTTGTCACGAAAAATGGGGGAAGCTATGGTTAAAGGTTTTGAAGGGAAAGATGTTGGGTCAAAATATAATGTAGCTTCCTGTATGAAACATTATATAGGATACGGCAGTACTACAACAGGAAAAGACAGAACTCCAAGTATTATTCCTGAGCGGGTGTTGAGACAATTTGATTTGACGATTTATCAAGAGGCCATTAAAGCCGGAGCTAAAAGTGTAATGGTGAGCTCCGGCGAAATTAACGGTACTCCTGTTCATGCAAGCAAATACTTGATTACAGATGTTTTGAAAAAAGAATTGGGTTTTCAAGGAGTGGTAGTAACCGACTGGAAAGACATTATTTATCTATATACCCGACATAAAGTGGCTGAGAATAATCGGGATGCGGTAAAATTATCGGTATTGGCAGGAATAGATATGAGTATGGTTCCTGAAGATTATACTTTTTATGTTGATTTGTTGGATTTAGTGAACAAAGGTGAAGTGCCAATGTCAAGAATTGACGATGCGGTAACTAGAATTTTGAAAATGAAATTTGAATTGAATCTGTTTCAAACAACAGTTGCCAATTTGAAGGATTACCCAAAGTTTGGATCTCAGGAATTTATCGATGCAGCATATAGTGCAGCATCAGAATCAATCACTTTGCTTAAAAATAATAATGCTGTATTGCCTTTAAATAAAAGCGAAAAAGTGTTGCTGACCGGACCTACAGCTAATAGTATGAAGTATTTGAATGGTGGCTGGTCCTATAACTGGCAGGGTGAAAATTCAGATAAGTATGCGGCAGATAAAATGACTATTTTGGAAGCATTGCAAAATAAAATAGGCAAGGAAAATGTGTTGTATACAGCCGGTGCAGATTTAGCGAATTTTGATGATGCTGAAATTGCAAAAGCGGTAGAAATGGCCAAAGGAGTGTCTAAAATTATTTTATGTCTGGGTGAGAAAAATTATACTGAAACACCCGGCGATATCAGTAATCTATACATTACTGCTCCGCAATCTAAGCTGGCTTTGGCTCTGTCTAAATTAAACATACCGATTGTTTTGGTTTTAAATGAAGGAAGGCCAAGATTAATAAGTGATTTTGAAGATAATATGAGTGCGGTGGTACAGTGTTATTTATCTGGTAATGAAGGGGGGCGGGCATTGACAGATATATTGTACGGTGATGTGAATCCAAGCGGAAGATTGCCATATAATTATCCTAGATACCCTAATTCATTAGAAAAATACAATCGTAAATACACAGAGAGCTTAGGAGATGATGAGCAAAATAATGATGCCAAATATGAAAAAAGCTATTCACCTCAATTCGAATTTGGAACAGGATTGTCCTATGCATCTTTTACATATTCAAATCTTAAAATTGATAAAACTGAAATTAGTAATTCAGATGATTTGCAGGTTACAGTAGATGTTAAAAATACAGGTAAAGTTGGCGGAAAAGTGTCTGTTTTGCTCTATTTGTCAGATAAAGTGGCAAGCATAACCCCAGAAGTTAAAGCGTTGAAACGATTTGAAAAAATTAATCTTGCTCCAGGTGAAAGCAAAACGGTAAGTTTTACTTTGAATCAAAAAGATCTTCAATTTGTAAATAATGATTTGAAATGGATTTCGGAAAAAGGAACTTTCAAAATTCAAATAGAAGGATTAACACAAGAGTTTTTATTAAAATAGGTTTTTTAATTAGTTAGAGGAAAAGTGGTAACAGTTTTAGGATTGTTACCATTTTTTATGTAGAAAAAATTGCGAGCTTGTGTGCTTAGAACTTGAAAATTTTATATAAAAAATGTGGTTTTGAATTGGTTTTTACCGATGTATTCGAATCGGTATGTGCTTCTTCATATTCAAAATTTGAATATCCGAGAAGAACTCTAATTCCTTCTGGAACATTGTTTAAGATTGCTTTTTTTTGTGAATTTAAATCGTTTTGGATAATTACAGCTTTTTGTCTTTCATTTACAAAATGAGATAATATCAGCATAACGGCAAAATTTAGAATGGCTCGTGCTGTTTCACTTTTAATACCGACTTCATTCGATATCATTTCGGAAATGCGTCCTTTTTTGTTGGAAAAAATCAAATTCAGTGGAATCAGACCTTCTTTTTCGAAAGAGTAATTTATTGAAGAAATTTTTCCGTTTTCAAATTCTGTGGTTTTATAAAATTCAGTGAATGTTATTGAGTCAATGATTTTTTCGTATAAAATGGTGTTGTCCATTATGTTTTCAAGACCAATAAGAACAGTGCAGATACTGGTATCTATTGATTTTTTCAATAAAATTTCATTTTCTTCAAATTTTTTGCAAAATATTGAAATTAATGGTGAAGTGATAATGTTTCGCAGTTGAAGAAGTAAAATGGGGGTCATGTTCTATCTTTTGTCAAACAATTTTATTTGTATTTATTTTAAATAATCGATAAAATGGTTTGTTTTTCCGATTATCTGATAAATATATAAAAAATATAACAATTGGCAATAAAAATATTTTTTTTTGTAAATATAATGTTATATGGAACATAATAATCACAATGAGTATTATGCTTGTTATAGAGTATTTAGTGTAAAAGTAGTGATCAGAATGATTTTTGTAGATACATTAATTTAGAAATCCTGGAAAAAATGTATTCATAATCGAAGTTAGTCCTTCCATCGTGAGAGCTTTATTTTGAAAACCGGAAATTGCTGTAAGGGATGACGCTTTTTCTCTGTCATCAGGATTTAAAGAGCTTGTAAGCATTACAATTATAATTTCCCCTTTTTGGCTTTTATCCAATTTTGAAAAAGCTTCAGCAAATTCCCATCCATCCATTACAGGCATGTTGATATCGAGTAAAATGAGCATGGGTTGGGGATATATGCCATCTGATCTTTCGTATTTTCCGCTGTTTGTCAAATAATCCAGAGCTTGTTGCCCATTCAGTACCGTTTCGATATGGTCTGTAATTCCAATTTTTTTTATGAGCATTTTGCTGATGAAATTAGTTGCCATATCATCGTCAATAAGTAAAACAGAATTTAATTTTTTCATTTTTATTGATTTTACTTGTCTTTAAATTTTTGAAAAATTTTCTTTGGTCTCATTTTTTACAGGTATAGTAAAATGAACTGCAGTTCCTTTATTCAATACAGATTCTATCCAGATATTTCCTCCGTGCAGAGCTATGATTTTTTTGCAAATGGCAAGACCAATGCCAATTCCGGGATAATCTTCCCGGTTGTTGAGACGTTTAAAGATTATAAAGGCTTTCTCTTTGTTTTGTTCATCAATTCCTATTCCATTGTCTTCTACTGTGAACAGCCAGTTGTCATCAATTAGTTTTGCGTTAATATTGATGGTAAGGGGAACTTCTTTTTTTCTGAATTTTATTGCATTTGATAGTAAATGTTGAAATAGCTCAATCAATTCTATGGAATAGCCGTTTAGCCACGGTAAATTTTCGGTTGTAATTTTACAATTTGTATCCTTTATGGAATCTGATAAGGAGGCAATGGCATCATTTACAATTTCGTTGCAGTTGGTTTCCTGCAGTTCTATCTGATTTCCTATTCTTGAATAGTCCAGTAATCCTTTGACCAGTTTTTGCATTCTGTCTGAGGATTCCAAAATGAAATCCAGATACTGATTGACGTTTTCATTGATATCGTTTTGAAATTCCGTTTTGATAAGTTCCGAGAAAAATTTTAATGTGATCAATGGCTCTTGCAAATCATGTGAAGTGATGTATGCAAACTGTTCCAGCTCTTTATTTTGAATTTGTAATTTCTCGTTTTGAAAAGCAATTTCCCTTTCGTTTTCTTTTCTTTGGGTTATGTCCCTTGCAATGGCGTTTATATGATGTTTGTTTCCTTCATTGTCAAAAATCATTTTGGCACTTAAAGAAATGTGCTTTAATGAACCGGATTTTGTTTTAATCAGTCTTTCATAATAATTTAAAACCAATTGTTCATTTACAAGTTTAATAACGATATCGCTTTTTTCGTCATCGGGTTGTAAAAAATAAGTTGGTTTTCCTATTAACTCTTCTGCAGTGTATCCTGAAAATTCTTTTATAGAAGGACTTAAGTCTGTGAAAATACCGTTAATATCCGTTTGGAAAATAACGTCTTGAATACTTTCAAATATGGCTCGGTATTTTTCCTCACTTTTTCTTAATGCTTCCTCATTTTTGATTTTTTTAGTGATATTGGTCGAAATTACTGTGGCACCAATGATTCCTTCTTTTTTGTTTATAATAGGACTGGTTCTGAATTCCCAATAACTGTCATTGACGTCAAAATATCTTATTGCATTGATGTTTTCTCCCAGGAAAGATTTGTTTAGTGTCTGTAAAGCTATGTCCAGTTCTTCTTTGTTGATTTTGCAGTCCTGTAATCTCATTCCCAAAGCAATGTCTGTGCCGTACATGGCTTTCATATTTTGACTGTGCTGAATGTTAAAGCTTAAATATTCATAATTTCTACCGATTGAGTAAATACTGAAGTTTTTTGGGCTTTCAAGAGTGGATTCAAGCAAGATTTGATTTTTCCGAAGATTAATTTCACTTGTTTTGATTGCGTCTTCAGCTTTTTTGCGCTCGGAAATAATTCCAGCCAGGAAAAGACTGCAAATACTTATTACACTTAGAAACAAATCCAAAAACAGAACGGAATCGTTAACGTTCACTTCATTGAAAGGTCCAATTCCTTGGGTTGTTGTTATAACTGCAAACAATGAAATTATGAAGATGACAAGTGTTGTAATTTGAATAGGAAAGCGATAGGCAGACCAAAACAGTAAGGGGAAGATGAGGTATTTTAAGTCATGGAATTGAAAAAAAACAAGTGTACAAACTAAAATGGTTATTAATCCATAAACAGTCAACTCAAAGAATTTAAAATTGTTTTTATTGAATGAATCTTTTAAAAACCAGGATAATAGTAGGGGAGTAACCAAAATAATACCAATTGTGTCGCCAAACCACCATGTTTTATAAGTGTACCAAAACTGTTCCATTGAAACAGAGCCATTAAGAGACATGCTTATTACACCTATTAATGAAGTTATGGTGGAATAAGAGATTGGTCCTAAAATAAGCAAGCATAAAATGTTTTGCCCGTTATTCAATATCTGTCCATTTTTGCATAAGCGGTTTAGGATAACAGCTCCTGTAGTAGAGGCAGTTATGATGCCGATGGAAGTGAAACAAGCCGTAGGAAGCAGAGATAGAATATGAACTTCATTTCGATTTGCAAAACTTGTGTTTAGGAATATATTTGAATAAAGTGAACCGATGACTATACCGAACAAAGCCTTGCGCCCCATAATTAAAATTGATGCTAAAGCAAGGCCTGCTGGCAGATATATAGGACTTACGGATTCTTTGTTAATAGTTATTAAAAAGCTTAATTTGGTTAGTAGAGCATAGGATACGGCTACAGCAAGAACTGCCATCGGGAAAGACCTTACTATTAAAGAATCCGAATATGGGTGAGTTACTGAATTTTTTGTTTTCATTTTGCTTGGTATCTGTCAAGGGCAACTACTCAAAATTAATAAGATTTATCAGAACAAGCTGATATTGAGCGATATTATTTTCAAAAAAAACAATCCTTCATTGTTTAAATGTAAGTTTGTTGATATGAAATTATAAAATTTATATTGAAATTTTATAAAATAAGAAGTGCTTTTGCTAGTATGAGACTTGTGAAAAAATATGATTTTTGAATAGAACCGAAATACTACTTTCGTTAATGATGAGGGATATTGTTCTGATTATCAAAAAAATTAGTTTAGTCCCCAGCTTTTGGGATTGATCCGGATTCAATTTGGAAATTACGGGAGGGTGTAAAAACAAAAAACCCACTCGGTTGAGTGGGTTTCGTGGTACCTCCAGGGATCGAACCAGGGACACATGGATTTTCAGTCCATTGCTCTACCATCTGAGCTAAGGTACCTTGCTTTAATTCGCGTTGTTGCTGCTTTAACAGGAACTGCATAAACTTGTTTGCGGGTGCAAATATAGAATCTTTTTTAAATTAAACAATACATTTTTTAAAAAAAAATCTATTCGTACCTTAGCCTTTTTAAAAGAGATACTATGGTTTTAACTATTGATGTTGGAAATACAAGAATTAAAGGTGCTGTTTTTGAGGGGTATAACATGGTAGAGTTCTTTGTTTTTTCTAAAGATGAAATTCAGGAAAAAATTAAAACTATTTTAAAAAAATATGAAAAAGTCATGCATTTGGTAGTGGCTTCTGTTGGAAATGCAGATAGAAATTCTTTTTTGAGCTTTCAAAAAGAGCTTGAAGTATGGTTTGTTTCCCATGAAGATGCTTTCCCTTTTGTCAATAATTATGCTACACCAAAAACTTTGGGGATTGACAGAATGGTTTTGGCCGCAGGTGCCACTTTGCAGTTTCAGGGTCAAAATCGGTTGATTATAGACGCCGGAACCTGTGTTACCTACGATTTTGTTGACCAAAATAATGTGTACCATGGCGGAGCTATTTCTCCTGGCCTTCGTCTGCGCTATGAATCATTACATAACTTTACCGAAAAATTGCCTTTGCTTGCAGTAGAGAGTCCCGGGCATTTCGTAGGTGATTCGACAGCAGAAGCAATCCATTCGGGAGTTGTAAATGGATTGGTCTATGAGATTAACGGTTTTGTCGATGAATATCAAACAGAATATTCAAATTTTATAATAATTTTAACGGGTGGTGATGCAGAATTTTTGGCTAAACGATTAAAAAATACCATATTTGCCAATTCAAATTTTCTATTGGAGAGTTTGAACCGAATTTTTCAATATAAAATAGAAAATGATTAAAAAAATTATTGTTATTGCATGTTTCTTTTTTTCACTAGTGTCTAATGCTCAGAGTGGATCAGCCTCTCCTTATTCTTTTTTTGGACTTGGCGAATCTAAATTTAAGGGAAATCTTGAAAACCGTTCAATGGGAGGGGTAAATATCGAGCAAGACAGTTTACATATTAATATTTTGAATCCTGCCAGTTTTGCCGCTATTAGGTTTACTACTTTTACTATGGGAGGGAATTATACTTCAACAAGCTTGAAAACGGATTCCAATAAAGAAAATGCGCAAAGAACAACACTGGATTATTTGGCGGTTGCTTTGCCATTAGGGAAAATAGGGGTTGGGTTTGGGCTGTTGCCTTATACTTCAGTAGGGTACAATATTCAATCTACTAACTCAGAGCCTGACGGGGTAAACAATGTAATGAAGGGGACAGGCGGGTTAAATAAAGCTTTTTTTTCATTGGGATACACAGTTATTCCTAATTTAGTAATTGGAGCTGATGTGCAGTATAATTTTGGAAGAATCAATAATACGAATTTAGAGTATATTACGGGTGTGCCGATTGGGACTGAAGAGAAAAATAAAGCCGATTTGAATGGATTTACAGCTAATTTTGGAGCAATGTATAAACACAAAATTTACAAAAAAGTAAATTTATACAGCAGTTTTACCTATACTCCTCAGAGTAAATTATCTTCTTCCAATACGAAAACTATTTCTACAGTTAGTTATAATTCTAATTTTGATGTTGCTGTTATTGATCCAGCGGACTCAAAAGAAATCAGAAAGGATTTGACAATTCCAGATAAAATATCTTTTGGTTTTGGTGCCGGACAGACTAAGAAATGGATGTTAGGAACCCAGATGACTTTTCAAAATGTAGGGGATCTGGCTAATGATTATAATGTGTCAAGTAAAGCTACTTACGGGAAATATTCAAGTTACAGCTTGGGAGGGTATTATATTCCTAAATACAATGTATTTTCCAGATATTACCAAAAAGTAGTGTATAGAGCTGGTTTGAGATACACAAAAACTGGTACTATTGTCAATTCAGAAGAGATTGACGATAAAGCAATGACTCTGGGTTTTGGATTGCCAATTCCCGGAGGTGTTTCTAATGTTAATATAGGTTTGGAATACGGGCAAAAAGGAACTACGGCAAAAGGCTTGGTTCAGGAAAATTACTTTACTTTTGCAGTGAGTTTCTCTCTTAATGACAGATGGTTCGGACAACATAAAATTGAGTAATCATAAGTCAAATAAACCCTCTTTATCAATTGACTTTTCAAGTTATGGCTTTCTTAAAAAAATATATCCTTTTATTTTTACTGTTGATTATAATTGTCAGCATGGTTTTGGGGTGTGAAAGTAATTTCAAGGAAGTTCAGAAAAATGATTATTCGGAGTTTGTCCCCAGTGGTGATGCCGATAATGTGAATTTAAAATACACCGATTCGGGAAAAATAAAATCAATACTGGTGAGTCCAAAGATGTATGATTACGCTAATGTCGATTTTGCATTTACAGAATTTCCAAAAGGCGTTGATGTAACAATATATGATGAGAAAGGTAAAAGAACTTTTATCAAATCGAATTATGCAGTTTCTTATAAGCAGACCAATATAATTGATTTGCAGGGGAAAGTGAAAATTACTTCCGAAGCAGGCCAAATGCTTGAAACAGAACAGTTGTATTTCGATCAGAAAAACCAGTGGTTTTATACTGAGAAAAAGTTTAAACTGACAGATGCAAAAGGAGGTTCGACCGGGCAGGGAATTGATTTCAGTAAAGACTTTAAAGTCGTGAATTCACAACGTATAGAAGGTGAAATTGAATCTTCTGAATAATAAAAAATAAAACTATATGAATTTCTTAAAATACACCTCATATCTTTATTTGGCTTTTGGAATCTATTTTATTTATGATGGATTTACTAAATGGAATACCGAAGAAACTCCTTTGTTGAGTTTCATAATTGCCGGTCTTGCCATTTTTATGTTTTTCTTTAGAAGAAAATTTTCCAAAAAATTCGAAGACAGAAATAAACAATCTTAAAAACTATGGAAATAAGTATCATAATATTGTGTTTAATACTATGTGCTTTTTTTTCAGGAATGGAGATAGCCTTTATCTCTTCAAATAAGATTTATCT
>Ga0208398_101308_pt1 | contig 10223 bp, 8 predicted proteins | sample LakWasMe79_HOW10_2_FD_183905 | JGI IMG/M metagenome (GOLD analysis project Ga0208398, IMG submission 183905) | Freshwater sediment methanotrophic microbial communities from Lake Washington under simulated oxygen tension - Sediment Metagenome... | ecosystem: Environmental > Aquatic > Freshwater >... | reverse complement strand
CGCAAGGCCGAGGCGGCCAAGAATCGCGAGTTGCTCACCATGCCGGTGCCCAAGGTCGTCGCGGCCACGCTGGCGGCGCGTTATGCCAGCCCGGCGCTGGGCAGCATCAAGGTCAGCCAGCAGCGCGGCCAGGTGTTCTTCCAGTTCGACCACTGGAAGAGCGAGGTGGCCCTGCGCAAGGCCGAGGACGGCACCCAGTCCTTCGTCACCATCGATCCCGGCATCGGTGGCATCGAGTTCGTGCGGGGCGATGGCAAGGGCCCGCGCGCGCTGATCCTGCGCGATGCGCAGCATGAGTACCGCTTTGTGGAGGCCGCCGCGGGCAAACGGATGGCGGCGGCCAAGCCCTGAGCGGCGGCCGCTGCCTAGAGCCGGGCGACGTCGGGGGGGGCGCCGCCGAGCCAGGCGCGCGCAAAGCCCTGGCGCGCCAGGGACTCGGCCTTCGCGTCGCCCTTGCGCTTGTAGACCTCCGCAAGCCCGGCCAGCGCCCAGCCATTGCTGCGCACGCGGGCCAGCGAGTCGCGCAGCGTCTGCTCGGCGGCGTCGAGCTTGCCCTGGCGCAGATAGACCGAGCCCAGCGACTGGCGGATCGGGTAGTACCAGTAGGGCGGCTCCATATAGGCGAGCGCGTCTTCGATCGCGACCGCCTCCTCATAGGCCTTGGCGGCCCCGGGGAGGTCGCCGCGCGCATCCGCGAGGCGCGCGCTCGCAACCAGGCGGGCGGTCTGCACGATCTCCTTGCCCGGCACGCCCCAGTCGGCGTAGGGCTTGAAGTCGGCCCGCTGCTCCAGCGCGGCGATGGCGTCGATCTCGCGCTGGGCGCCGCCCATGTCCTGCTTCGCCGCGAAGGCGAGCGCGCGCGCGTAATGCGCCAGCGCGGCGACCAGCAACTGCTCCTGCGGCGGCAGCTTCAGCGCGAGGATCACCTCGGGCGCGCTGAAGAGCGCGTGCGCCAGGTAGGGCGCGGCCTTGATGGGTTCCAGCACCGCGAACTGCGCGATCACCGCGTCAGACAGCGACGCATCGAGCTTGGCCGCCGCGTCGATCGCGGTCGGGCCGTCACCGCCCATCTGCGCCGAGACCAGCACGAAGTGGATGTTGTGCGGGTAGTAGGCCGAGCGGTACATCGGGTCCGACGGTGAGCTGCGGAAGTACTGCTCGTCCACGGCCATGGCGCGCTTGTTGATCTCCAGCGATTCCTTGTACAGGCCGACGCGGTAGTAGATGTGGGCCGGCATGTGCACGACATGACCCGCACCCGGCATCAAGGCGGCCAGCCGGCGCACATGCGGCAGCGCGCGCTCGGGCCTGGTCGAGGCCTCGACCGCGTGGATGTAGAGATGGATCGCGCCCGCGTGCCTGGGGTTGCGCGCGAGCACCTTCTCCAGCACCGCGAGCAGTTCGTCCGCGCGCCCCTTGGGCTTGGCACCCGCCGCCTCCCAGTAGTCCCAGGGCTGGGTGTCCATGATGGCCTCGGCGTAGAGCGTGAGGAGGGTGTCATCGGCCGGGTACTGCGCGGCCACCGCCTTCATCGCGTCGGCGAAGGCGGTATCGAGCGCGGCGCGCTCGGCCTTCGGGTCGGGCGAGTAGCGCTGCTGCAGCGCCGCGATCAAGGCACGGTCCTTCGGCGGCGCGCCGGGGGCCAGCTCGACCGCCTTGGCAAGCGCGGCCAGGGCCGGCGCCACCGCCTCGGGCATCATCGGCGCGTTGATATTGGGCCCGAGCACCAGCGCCTCGCCCCACCAGGCCATCGCGAGTTTCGGGTCGGCCTTTTGCGCCGCCTGGAAGGCGCGCTGCGCCTCGGCGTGATTGAACGCGAAGGCCCAACGCATGCCCTGGTCGAAATAGGCCTGCGCCTTCGCGTCGCGCGTGCCCACCTTGAGGGACAGCGTGCCCAGGTTGTCGTAGAGCGGCACCTCGCCGCTGGCCGCCTGCATCGGTTGCGGCTTGAAGGGTCGGGTCTCGCTCTTCGTCCCGGCCTGCGCCAGCACGAGCCGTTGAAGCAGCGGCGGGCGTCCGGCCACCGCCGGCGTGCAGAGCAGATTGCCAGGGTCGGAGAGCAGCGGGTCGTAGGCTCCGCTGCCTGCTGCCAGTTCGGCCGAGCCGAACAGGCCCGCCAGCGCGAAGCTCAGTGCGGTGAACTTCAGATAGGTGGGGCGTGCCGCTGCATCCATCGTCGTCTCCCATCGGCGCTTGAAGGCCGAGTGAGCGATGTTGCGCGTCCTGCGGGCGCAAGTCCATAGCGCTTGGCTTCGAGGAGCGCGACCCGAACGCGTGCAGCAGCAGATGCACCGACAGGTCCGACCGGCAGTGGGCTGAGTCCGGACATGAAGAGTCCGGCGGACTGTTCATGCCTGGCGCAGGGCCAAGGCATCGGCTTGGCGCGTACCCTTGGGCTCAAGTCCACGTGAACGGAATGGAGCCCCGATGAGCGGTTCATATCTGGGTCCGCATGCGCACAGGCATTCAACAAGGCCGTCTGTAGAGCGGCAGTCTGTTCTCTGTTCAGTTATTCAATACGCCGGCGTGCACGACGGCCCTTGGCAAGGGTCAGGTCTTGATGGGAACAAATTCAATGCGACGGTGTTGACGCGGCGGGAAGTCCCTGTAACTGGTTAGGGCTCATCAGGGCCTCCATTTGGGCGCCTCATGTTCGGAAACACCTCAACCCCAACACTCACACCCAACTGGGCGGCCAACTGCATTACCTCTGGCTCAAGCGTGCAACCCAAGTTCACCGCCCCGGGCAGATTGACGATCACGCACAGGCTGCCACCTGTTGCGCGAAGTTTTTCAGCAAAGCCTTCCTTGGCATGAATCCAATCGAGGACATCGCGCACCTCCTCAAAGAAGAACCTCTTGCCCGTCGTATAGGACTCGCGGGACCACATTGTTTGAGCCTTGCCTCTCTCGCCTACGCTCCATGAATAGTCAGGCTCTTCGGCCAGACGCATCGAAATTTCAGACGCAGGCCACAACGGGTGCCTGATCAGCACCCGGATCCCATAGAACTCAGCTGGAGGATTCGTCGACGTGCTCGGCATCTTCTTGAGCCCTAACGAAGCTGCCCAATAACCCATCTCCGACGCGTCAAGGCGTTTGTCGATCGGGACTGTGGCTGGTGCATAAGAGTTTTCATTTCGAGCCATTGTGGCCGCAACTGCGGGCGCGGTGCACTTCGATCTCGCACCGAGACATGCAACTCGTTGGCGACATATGTCCCCAGCCCAGCCCAGGCTTGCGCTCGCGCAATGCCGCCACGCGGCCGGCGCCTATGGTTTGAACAGCCGCTGTTTGAACGGAGGTCGCTTATGAAGACATTGCTGCTGGTCGCCGCCGCCATGCTGGTTCTGCCCGGCGCGGTCATGGCCAACGAGAAGCTCGTGCAGGACAAGCAGTGCATGGGCTGCCATGCCCTCAAGGAGGACGGCGCCGCGCCCTCGTTCCAGAAGATCGCCAAGTTCTGGAAGGGCAAGGGCAATGCCGAGGTGGCGATGGTGGCCACCATACGCAAGGGCAGCGCCGCCACCGGCGGGCCGCACTGGAACAAGGCCACCATGCCCGACCAGGCGGAGCGCCCGCTGGTGAGCGAGGCCGAGGCAAGGCAAATGGCGAAGTGGATCCTCAAGCAGTGAGGCGTAGCCTCACTTGAACAGGCCCTTCACCGCCCGGCCCACGCTCTCCAGCCCCGACTCGGTGGACTTCAGCAGCTTGTCGAAGCTGATGGAGGCGCGCAGCTGCCGGTTGATGGCCTGGGCGATCACCTGGCCCAGTTCGTCGGCCGTCAGCCCGCCCTGGGCCTTGCCGATATCGTGCAGGCTGATGTCGGGCAGGGCGATGGAGACGGTGTTGCCCTGCAGAAAGCCGGCGCTCACCTGCGCGTGCGCCTTGCGCAGCGCAAAGCTCTCGACGATGAAGCGTTTGCCTGGCTTGCCATCCCTGGCGGGCGCGCCGCCGCTTGCACCCAGCTGCTGCGCGATATTGGCCTGCAGCGCATCGAAGTTGGTGCGGCCGCCGGCCTTCTCGTAGATCAGGTCGGGGGCGATCAGCTCGATCTGCCGGATCAGCACCACCTCGCGGGTCAGCGAGGCCAGGTCCACGGCGATCGCGATCTGCTCGACGCGCAGCGCGTGGGCGGTCTTGAAGCCGGCCGGGTTACCGATGCTGAGCTCGCGCAACACCCCCAGGCCGTCGCCGGCGCTGAGCTTGACGGCGACCAGCCGCACCGGCGCCTGCGTCATCTGGCTGCCATAGCCGACGATGGCGTCGCGCACCAGGCGGTCGAGATTGCCGCGCAGCCAGAACAGGCCGGCGGCGCCGAGGGCCAGCAGCAGGAGGAGGGCGGCGAGGGCGTAGGTGCGGCGGACGTTCATGTGCCCGGATTGTCGGCGCCCGCCGCGCCGCCCAGCGCCTTGCACAGGCCCGCCTGCGCCAGCCAGGCGCGCAGGCGCAGCTGGATGCGGCCCTGCTCTGCGTCCAGCAGGGCACTCTGGGTCTGCAGCCAATCGGCGCGCGCCACCGTGCCGACCTCCAGGCGCAGGCGCGCCAGCGCCTCGCTGCGGCCGGCTTCCTGCAGGCGCAGCGCATTGGCGTCCAGCTGCTGCCGCAGGCGCTCGGCATCGCTGGCCTGGGCCTCGATCTCGGCCAGGGCCTTGTGCAGGGTGTCGCGCAGGGCCAGCGCGGCCAGCTCCAGCTCGCTGCGGGAAATGTCGCGCTGCAGATCGAGGCGGCGCCAGTCGATCAGGGGCACGCTCAGATTGGCGGCCAGCGAGGCGAGTGGCTGCGCCAGCCAGTCGCGCCATGCGGTGCCGCCGCTGCTGGCGCTGGCGCTGAAGCTGAGCTGCGGATAACGCGCCGCCTCGCTGGCCTTCAGGCGTGCCAGGGCCGCGTCGACGCCCAGGCGCGCGCGCTGCACGTCGGGGCGCTGCGCCAGCACCTCGGCGGGCGCAGGCAGCTGCCAGCGCGGCAGGCTGCTGCCGGGCAGGCGCGGCGCCGGCAGGGGCGAGCCGGGCGGCGCCTGGTCGAGCAGCAGGGCCAAGGTATTGGCCTGGATGCGCGCATCGGCGTCCAGGTCGCCCAGCCTGACGCGCGCCTGCTGCAGGGCGCCGGCGGCCTTGTCGATCTCGATCGGCAGCAGCTTGCCCTCGCGCACTCGCAGCGTGATCAGTTGCAGCAGCTCCTCGTTGATGCGCTGTTGCTGCAGCGCCAGCGGCCGCTGCTCGGCAATCGCTGCCAGCGTCCAGTAGCTCTCGGCCACGCGCGCACGGATCAACGCCCGCGCGGCGGCGATGTCGGTGCGTGCGGCCTCGGCCTGCGCCTGCTGGGCCGCGTTTGTGTGCGCGAGGCGCTGCCACAGGTCGAACTCATAGCTCACGCTGACGGAGGCGCCATAGCTGCGGCTCCAGCCGCTGTTGCCGGGCACGGGCACATTGACGCCGCCCACCTCCACATGGCGCGCGTCGCCCTGCCGTTCGAGCGCGTGGCTGCCCGAGGCATTCAGGCCGGCGTTGGGGGTCAGGCGCAGATCGCCCAGCGCGGCCTGCGTCTGGGCCTGCTGCCAGCGCAGCGCCGCCTGCGCGATGTCGCGGTTGGCGCGCAGGGCCTGGGTCTGCAGGGCCGCCAGCTGCTCGTCCAGCAGCCCGGCCCAGTCGGGGGCGGCACCGTCGCCCATGGTCTGCCAGCGAGTCGGCAGGTCTTGCGCCGGCGCCGGGCCGGTCAGGGGCGGCGCGGCGCAGGCGCTCAGCAGGAACAACAGCAGGCCGAGGGAGTAGCGGGTCATGGATGGGTTCTCGTTTCTCTTTTCGTTCACTCGCGCGCGAGCGCATCCACCGGGCTGAGCGCCGCGGCACGCCGCGCCGGCAGGGTGCCGAACAGCAGGCCGACCGCGCTGGAGACGGCAAAGGCCACCGCCAGCGCGGCCCAGCTCACCTCCACCTTGAGCTGTTGCTGCGCCGCGTTGATGCCTTGTGCGGCCAGCCAGCTCAGCAGCACGCCCACCATGCCGCCCAGGCAGCACAGCACCACCGCCTCGATGAGGAACTGCAGGCGCACATCGGCCTGGCGCGCGCCCACCGCCATGCGGATGCCGATCTCGCGCGTGCGCTCCGACACTGACACCAGCATGATGTTCATCACCCCCACCCCGCCCACCAGCAGCGAGATCGCGGCCACGCCGGCAAATACCAGGGCCATCACGCTGGTGATGTTCTGGAACTTGCGGAACTCCTCCTCGCCATTCCAGCTGCCGAAGTCCTCGGCGCCATGCAGGGCCTTGAGGCGGTGCGCAATCTGTTCGCGCACCTGCGCGGGCGGCACGCTCATGTCCAGCAGCACGTCGAAGTTGTCGACCTCGGCGCGCGTGTCGAGCTTGCGCGCATAGGTGCTGTGCGGCAGGTAGAGCTGGCCCAGCCAGCCGCCAAAACTGAAGGCGCCGCCCTCCGAGGCCAGCACGCCGATCACGGTGAAGGGCATGGCAGCGCCGGGCGCCGGCTGCGAGGCCCCCGGCAGGGCCAGGGCCGCATCGGCAACGCCGCCGGCCGGGTTCACGAACACGATGCGGCCGATCGGCGAGACGCCGGGCTTGAAGAGCGCGTCGCGCGCCTTCTCGTCCAGCAGCAGCACCTGCGCATGCTGTTCATAGTCCATGGCGTTGAAGTAGCGCCCCTGCGCGACCTTGAGCTTGCGCGCCTTCAGCGTGGCGGCGTCGCTGCCCACCGCCTGCAGCATGGCGTCGCGCGACTGATGGCGCGCGCTCAGCTGGGTCTCGCGGTTGATGGTGATGCCCTTCACACCGCCGAGCGCGCGCAGCGCGTCGATCTCATAGGGCCTGAAGGCCTTGGGCACGGCGCCGGGCGGCAGGTTGGGGTTGCCGCGCCAGACCGGGATGCGGCCCGAGATCAGCGAGCCCAGATCGCCCTCGATGGAGTGGCGCGCCGCGCTGCTGAGCGCCACGATGCTCACCACCGAGGCGATGCCGATGCTGATGCCCAGCATCGAGAGCGCGGTGCGCAGGCGGTTGCCCTTGAGCGCCAGCCAGGCGGTCTGCAGGGCCTCGCGCCACTGCACCTGCAGGCGGCGCAGCAGGCCGCCCTGCTGGAGGGCCGGGCCCTCGCTGTCGGGCCGCGCGGGGGGCTGGTGGCCGGCGGGGGTGCCGCCATCGCGTATCACCTTGCCGTCCTTGAGTTCGATGACGCGGCGCGCATGCGCCGCCACGCTGGGGTCATGGGTGACGATGATGACGGTGTGGCCGCGCGCGTTGAGTTCGCGCAGCAGGCTGAGCATCTCGGCGCCCGAGCTGGAGTCGAGCGCGCCGGTGGGCTCGTCGGCCAGGATGATCTGGCCGCCGTTCATCAGCGCGCGCGCGATCGACACGCGCTGCTGCTGGCCGCCGCTCAGCTCGTTGGGGCGGTGGTGCATGCGCTCGCCCAGGCCCAGGCGCTCCAGCAGCGCCGCGGCGCGCGCGGCGCGTGAGCCGGCGCCCACGCCGGCATAGACGGCGGGCAGCGCGGCATTGGCGCGCGCATCCAGGTGCGGCAGCAGGTGGTAGCGCTGGAAGATGAAGCCGAAGCGCTCGCGCCGCAGCGCCGCCAGCGCGTCGGGGCCCAGTTCGCTGGCGTCCTGGCCGCCGATCAGGAACTGGCCCTGGGTCGGGTTGTCCAGGCAGCCCAGCACGTTCATCAGCGTGCTCTTGCCCGAACCCGACTGGCCGATCACGGCGACGAACTCGCCCGCCTCGATGGCGAGGCTGACGCCGTCCAGCGCCGGCACGTCGATCTCGCCCAGGCGGTAATGGCGGGCAACCTCGCGCAGCTCGATCAGGGCCATCAGCCGCCTCCGGAGGCGGCCAATGCGGCCGAGGCGGCCGATGCCGCGGCCTCGGCCGAGGGCGGCGCCAGCAGCACTTTCTCGCCCGCCTTCAGGCCTTCCAGCACCTGCACCTTGGCGCCATCCTGCAGGCCCACGCGCACCTGGCGCGGCGTCTGCTTGTTGGCGGCGTCCAGCAGCTGCACGGTGAAGCGGCCATCCTTGCCGCGCTCGCCCAGGGCCACGGTGGGGATGCTGAGCACCTGCTTGACGCTGCCGGTCTCGATGTCGACCTGCACCGTCATGTCCGAGAAGAGCTTGCGGTCGCGGTTGTCGACCTCGAACAGCACGTTGTAGAACACCGCATTGCCGGTGCGCTCGGGGATGGGCTGTATCACCCTGACCTTGCCCTCATAGCGCTTGCCCTCGCCGGAGAGGGTGTTGAAGCGCGCCAGCTGGCCCACCTGGATGGCCTGGATGTCGGCCTCGGGCACGCGCGCGCGCACCGTGATGGTGTCCAGATTCGCCAGCGTCAGCATCACCGGTGTCAGCTGCACCGCGATCACGGTCTGGCCCTCCTGCACCGGCAGGTTCACCACCGTGCCGTCCATGGGTGCGGTGATGCGCGTATAGCCCAGCCGCAGCTGGCGGTTCGCCAGGTCGGCCTGCAGGCGCGCCACGGTGGCGGTCTGGCCGCGCACATCGGCTTCCAGCTTGGCCAGCTCGGTCTCGGCGCGCTCGGCCTCGGTGGCGGCGGTGGCCTGGCCGGCCAGCAGGCGCTGCTGGCGCGCCAGCTCGCGCCTGGCCGTCTGCAGATCGATCTGGCGCCCGTCCAGCATGGCGCGCTGCTGCGCCAGCGCGGCCTCGGCCTGGGCCACATCGCTGCGTGCCAGCTCGGGGTCCAGGCTCACCAGCAGCTCGCCCTTCCTCACCGCCTGGCCCAGCTGCACATGCAGGGTCTGGATCTGGCCGCTCACCTGGGCCCCCACCTCCACGCGGGTGCGCGCCTGCAGCACGCCGCCGGCCTGCACCGTCTGCGTCACATCGGCCAGGCTCGCCAATGCCGAGGGCGGCGCGGGCGGCGGCGCGGGGCGATGGAAGAACTGCCAGCCGGCCGCGCCGGCCAGTGCCAGGGCCGCCAGGCTGAGGCGGCCGCGCCAGCGGCGCCACCATGGTGCATTCTTGTTGTTGTAGTTCGTCGCTGCTTTGCTCAAGCCGGGCTCCCTCTGGGTCTATGGCCGCCGCAATATAGCCTTGCCATGTACCGAGGCAGGTAGTCATGTGGGGCATGGAAGTTGCGTATGGCTTGTCAGCCTTCCAAACACCATGCACCCACCCATCGCCCATCCCACCCCCGGCCTGCGCGTGCTGCTGATCGACGACGGCGCCAACCGCGTGCAGCTGATCCGCGAGGAGCTCACGCGCCAGGGCTGCGAGGTGGTGGGCGTGATCGAGCAGGCCACCCTGATCCATGACTGCGTGCTGCGCCTCAAGCCCGATGTGGTGATCGTCGACAGCGAATCGCCCACGCGCGACACGGTGGAAAACCTGGCGGCCTTGCACGAACGCATGCCTAGGCCTGTGGTGGTGTTCTCCGAGGATGCCAGCGACGACCCGATGCGCCGGGCGCTGAAGGCCGGCGTGAGCGCCTATGTGGTGGCGGGCCTGCAGGCCGAGCGCCTGGCGCCGGTGCTGCAGGTGGCGATCGCGCGCTTCGAGCAAGACCTGGCCCTGCGCCAGGAGCTGGGCCGCGCCCAGGCCCAGTTGGCCGGCCGCAGGAGCGTGGAGCGGGCCAAGGGCATCCTGATGCAGGAGCTGGGCCTGGACGAAGACGCGGCCTACAAGCGCCTGCGCCGCCTGGCCATGGACCGCGGCGAGCCGCTGGCCGAGGTGGCCGACCGCATCATCGAGGCGCAGGCCCTGCTGCGTCCGCACCAAATCGGGGTGCGCAGGGGCTGATTCCGCCTTGCAAGGGTGCGCGCTGGCGCCCGTGCCCGGCAAGGAGGGCTGGCACGGCTCCTGCTAAATATGGTTGAGACCGCAACGGCGCGGGCTCACGATTCGATTCCGGACAAAGGCGTCCGACCCCTGGTGCTGGCTCTTGCCGGTACTGGCTGGTCGTGGCGCCTTTTTGTATTTCTTTTCTCAAAGCTTGTTTGGAGAAGGCCATGAATGTGAAGCGCAAGGAGGGCTTGATGAGCGAGGACCGTCGTCTGCTGTTGGGCGGCGCCGCCGGTGCGGCCCTGGGTGCCCTGAGCCCGGGTGTCTGGGCCGCCGGCTCCGACAAGCCCGAGAAGGAGGAGGTGCGCATCGGCTTCATCCCGCTGACCGATTGCGCCAGCGTGGTGATGGCCGCGGTGCTGGGCTTCGACAAGAAGTACGGCATCAAGATCATCCCCACCAAGGAGGCCTCCTGGGCC
>Ga0208398_101307_pt1 | contig 10236 bp, 8 predicted proteins | sample LakWasMe79_HOW10_2_FD_183905 | JGI IMG/M metagenome (GOLD analysis project Ga0208398, IMG submission 183905) | Freshwater sediment methanotrophic microbial communities from Lake Washington under simulated oxygen tension - Sediment Metagenome... | ecosystem: Environmental > Aquatic > Freshwater >... | reverse complement strand
CCAGCGGATAGATCGAGAGGCGGCGCGAGTTCAGCAGCACCAGGGTCGATTGCTTGCCCAGGTTGTGCAGCGAGGCCCCGGTGGCGCCGTTGGCGAAGGAGCCGCCGCCGCCGATGTCCGAGAGCTCGCCGGTCACCGCGGCCGAGAGTTCGAGCAGCTCGCGCACCGTGGCCATGCCGCTGGACGCGATCTCCTCGCGCGAGATGATTTGCACCGCGGCCGGGCCCTCATCGGCGATGTTGAGGCGCTTGACGTGGCTGCCGATCACCTCCACGCGGGTCAGCTTGTCGGGGGCGGGCTGGCCAGGGGTGGGCTGGCTCTCGGCGCTGGCCGGGCTCTGTGCCAGGCCGGCCAGCATGAGGGCACCGACCAGTGGGTGAAGAAAAGGAGGGGGCAGGGTCTTGGATTTCATGGGGTCTCCATTGGTTTTATGGTCTGAGGGGAAAGCGTTCAGGGGGCGAGGTCGACGTAGTGCCAAAGCTCCTGCGAGAACAGGCCGCGCCGGTAGCCCTGCAGGCGCGGCTGGGTCAGCTCGTTGCCGATGCGGTGCGTCATGTACTTCAGCGGCATATAGGCCACTTGCAGGCGCTTGGCCTCGTGCAGGGCGGCCTCGCGCTCGGGGCCGTCGGGCAGGCGCGTGACGCGCTCGTAGAGGGCGTCGAAGGCGGGCAGCTGGAAGTAGCTCAGGTTGGTGCTGCCGGCCTCGGGGCCGTAGAGCTTGCGCATGCCCAGGTCCTGGCCGTCGGGGTTGACGGCGGTCTCGCTGAGCTGCCAGATCATCAGCCGGCCGGCGCGCGCCGCCTTCAGCTGCTCGGGCCATTGGGCGGTGACGAAGCGGGTGCGCAGGCCCAGCGCGTCGAGATCCTTCTTGCGCAGCTCGTCCTGGGCGCGCGAGAAGTCGTCGGGCTGGGTGGCGATTTCCAGCACCAGCGGGCTGCCGTCGGGCTGCTCGCGCCAGCCGTCGCCGTCGCGATCGCGGTAGCCATAGGTGTCGAGCAGGGCACGCGCCCTGGCGGGGTCGTGCTCGCCGCTTTCGGAGCGGAACTGCGCGTCGTAGCCGCTGGTGAAGGGCACCACGCCCGACTGCGCCAGGATGGCCTGGCCGCCGCGGGTGAGCCGAATCTCGCGTGCCACGTCCAGGCCCAGGCCGATAGCACGCCGCAGCGCCACCTTGTCGGGCGCATTGCCGCCCAGCGCCCGGCTGCGCATATTGAAGTACATATAGGTGACGTCGGCCTTCTGGCTGCGGTAGAGCTGGATGCCGCGCTGGCGCAGGTGCGGCGCCAGCCGGCCCCGTGGCACCGCCCTGGGCATGAAATCGCCCGGCACCTCGATCAGATCCAGCTCGCCGTTCAGAAAGGCCAGCCAGCGTGGCTGGTTCTGCACGATCACCGACAGCTCCACGCGATCGACCATGGGCAGGCGCCGGCCCTTGAATCGGGCCAGCAAGGCCTGACCCTCGGCATCGTCGGGCGCGGGCTGGGCGTCGTAATAGCGCTCGCGGTAAGCCGGGTTGCGCTCCAGCACCAGGCGCGAGCTGCGCCGCCACTCGGTCAGGCGGAAGGGACCGGTGCCGACCGGGTGCTCGCCGATCTGCGCGCCATAGGCTTCCACCACCTCGGGCGCCAGCGCCCCGGCCTTGTCATTGCCGGCCAGCCATTGGGCGAAGCGCGGGCGCGGTTCGGCCAGGCGGATCTGCAGCGTGTAGCGGTCCAGCGCGCGCAGGCCGGCGATTTCGCGCCGGTAGTCCATGGGCTTGCCGCTGCGCAAGGCCTCGTCGCGCAAGCCCTGCAGGCCCAGGATGCCGGCCTCCAGCCATTCGGCAAAGCGCGGGCTGCTGAGCGCCGGGTCGGCATAGCGCTTGAAGCTGTAGACATAGTCGGCCGCCACCAGCTCGCGCGGCTTGCCGCCGAAGGCCGGGTCGTCGGCGAAGAAGATGCCGGGGCGCAGGCGGATGGTCCAGAGCTTGTAGTCCTCGGCCACCTCGGGCAGGGCGGCGGCCGTCAGCGGCACCAGCTTGGCGGGGCGCGCCAGATAGTCGTAGTGGTAGAGCGCCTCCAGCACATGGCTGAGCACGCGCAGCGAGTAGACGTCGTCGGCGCGCACCGGATCGAAGCTGGTCTCGGCCTGCTCCAGCGGCAGGCGCAGGACCTTGGTCGCGGCGGGCGTGGGTGCCACGGGCAGGGCCTGCAGCGACAGTGGCAGCAGCAGCAACAGGCAGAGCTGGGCGGTCCACCGGCGCAGCGCGTGGGAGCGGCAGGCTTGCATGGGTTTGGGTTAGATATATGGCTGGAATGCCAGGGTGGCGGCAAGCTTAGGACGCGCTGCCAACGCCGATCTATGGGAGTTTTCGGCGCAGCTATCCGGCTTTGGCATAGCGCGTCATTGCGTCGTCCGCTTACATCTGTCTCCCCCCTCAGTGGGAGATGCGTGGCGCGACGCATCGGTTCACAGTCGCGCTGCGGTCATCGAGGCTTTGATCGCACAGGAGTCGGTCATGCATTTCCAAGAAGTAGACGCAGGGGATTTCAGGATTTATGCGGGTGCGCTGGAGCGGCCACGCCAGTACGGCTATGTGGCCGCGGTGGTGGTGGTGCGCATGCCGGCCGGCCAGCCGCGCCGCGAGACCTATCGAGACGAGAGCCTGGCGGGCGGTTTTGCCTGGTCTTCGCCCGCGGAGGCCTTGCGCTTTGCGCTCAACGCCGGCCGCGATGCGGTGATGTGTGGCCGCGCGGCCATGTCCTGATATGGAGGCCCCGTCACCCGGGGCCTGATTTCGGTCGTTCGTCGCGCCGGCGGCCGCTGGCGCTTGGTGGGGGCGCACAAGGCCGCTATCGTGCGGCCCATGTCGAACCCGAGTCCCATCGCCGTTCCAGGGCAAGCCAATACGCCCAGCCCCTGGCAGGGCTTCGTCGCCTACCTGACGCCGTTGCGTCTGGCGCTGGCCCTGGGCTTGGCGAGCTTGGCGGCCGTGATGCTGGGGCCGATCTTCATCATTCCCTTCCCGGTGCTGCTGGGCCGCACCATGTTCGTGGGCCTGTGGGCGCTGCTGGCCTTCGCTGCCGCGGGTCAGTGGCCGCGGCGCCTGCCGCGCTGGTGGGCGCGCTGGCTGTTCCAGGTGCTGGTGGTGGCCCTGGCGGTGCCGGTGGCTACCTTGCTGGTGTACCTGGTGGCGGTGGGCGGCGACTTCGCCTCGCTGATCCGCAGCGAGGGGCGGGTGATGGGCTTTCTGTGGATTGCCGGCTCGGGCCTGCTGGTGGGCCCGCTGCTGGCGATGGGCGCCCTGTACCGGCAGCGCGATGCCGAGGCCCGGAACCAGGCGCTCAGCTTCGAGCTGGAGCGCAGCGAGCTGGAGCGACGCGCGCTCGACGCCCGCCTGCGCCTCCTGCAGGCCCAGGTGGAGCCGCACTTTCTCTTCAACACCCTGGCCAATGTGCGCGCCCTGGTGGAGGCGGGCTCACCGCAGGCCGCGCCGGTGCTGCGCAGCCTGATCGCCTATCTGCGCGCCGCGATGCCGAGGTTGCAGGACGAGACCGCCTGCCTGGCCGATGAACTGGGGCTGGTGAAGGCCTATCTGGAGCTGATGCATCTACGCATGCCGGACCGGCTGGTCTACGAGATCGCGGTGCCGGCCGAGCTGCTGCGCCTGCGCTTTCCGCCCATGGCCTTGCTGACCCTGGTGGAGAACGCGGTGCGCCATGGCATCGACCCCAGCGAGGAGGGCGGTCGCATCGAGCTGGGCGGCCGGCTCGATCAGGGGCAGGTGCGGCTGTGGGTCTCCGACACCGGCGTGGGCCTGGTGCAGCAGATGGGCTCGGGCACCGGCCTGCGCAATCTGCGCGAGCGCCTGCAGGTGGTCTACGGCGAGAGCGCCGCCCTAGACCTGCAGGAAAATCAGCCCCACGGCCTGCGCGCCGAAATCCGCTTCACGCCATGACCGCCCCCACCGCCCTGATCGCCGACGACGAGCCCCTGCTGCGCGAAAGCCTGCAGCGCGCGCTGGCCGCGGCCTGGCCCGAGTTGCGGGTGCTGGCACAGGCGCGCAACGGCCGCGAGGCGGTGGAGCTGTTCGAGCAGCATGAGCCCGACATCGTGTTCCTCGACGTCCACATGCCCGGCATGAATGGCGTGGAGGCGGCCCGCCAGATCGCGCGCCGTGCGCAGATCGTGTTCGTCACCGCCTACGAGCAGTACGCGGTGCAGGCCTTCGAGCAAGGCGCGCTGGACTATCTGGTGAAGCCGGTGGATGAGCTGCGCCTGGCCGATACGGTGCAGCGCCTGCAGGAGCGCTTGCGGGCGCGGGCGGCGGGTACGCCGCAGCCGCAACTCGATCTGCAGGCCGCGATCGAAACCCTGGCGCGCAAGCTGATGCAGCCCGACGCCGCTGGCAGCAACGCGACTGCGTCGGCGGCGGGACATCTGCAATGGATACGCGCCTCCGTGGGTTCGACGCTCAAGCTGATCCCGGTGGACCAGATCGTCTTCATGCGCTCGGACGAGAAGTACACCCTGGTGGTCTGGCAGGAGGGCGAGGCGCTGATACGCACGCCGATACGCGAGCTGGTGGAACAACTGGACCCGCAACGCTTTGTGCAGGTGCACCGCTCGGTGGTGGTGAACCTGCATGCGGTCAGCCATGTGACGCGCGGGCCGAACGAAACCGCCGACCTGCACCTCAGGGATCGGCCCGAGATCCTGCCGGTCAGCCGCAGCTATCTGCACCTGTTCCGGCAGATGTAGCCAAGGCAGCCGACTCAACGGCCCGGGGGCTGGCCGGGCGGCGTGGCCTGGCCTTCGACCACCACCCGATCCAGCCGCCAAATGACCGGCGTGCGACCCTCGGGAGTGAAGAAGAAGGCGTCGACCAGAATCAGCGCCAGGATGCCCAACAGGGCGGCCAGGAGTGCAGTGTGCAGGCCGCTGTCGGAAAAGCTGTGAATCTTTCCGCTTGCCATGATCTGCTCCTAAAAGGAAATCGGGATCTGCCCGATCACTCTAAGCTTTTGGCGCAGCGGCGTCCACAACATTGAGGACTTCTTGAGCCAGCGCAAGCACCGATGCGGGGGCCGAACCTTCGGCCTCGTTGCTGATGGTGACCTGGCAGGGCAGGCCGGCGGCGGCGGTGCCGCGGATCACCTGGGCGAGCAGCGCGCGCGTCGGCAGGTCGGGGTCCCGCAGCACATCGAAATCGCCGTAACGGCGCAGCGCCTCCTGGTAGCCATAGGGGCCGAAGCGCCGGTGCAGGTTCCAGCGGCAGACGAGGGGCGCGGGCCAGAGGCGCCGCAGTATCCACAGCTGTTCCTGCAGCGCTGGCAGCTTGGCATGCAGGCCCAGGCAATACCTGACCCCGGTGTCGCGCAGCAGGGCCACGAGGTCCTCGCACAAGAGCTCCGGGTCGCGCACTTCCACGGCGATGCTGGCCGGCCCGTCCAGCCGCGGCAGGGCGCTCAGCATCGCGTGCAGCCGATCCAGCAGCTCGCCGCGCCGCGCCAGCATGGCCGGCGCGAGCGGGCTGAGCTGGAACACCAGCGCGCCGATCTTGTCGCCCAGCCCCTCGACCGCCGGCCGCACGAATTCCTGCAGCGCCAGGGCGGGATCGAGAAAGGCACTGTTGCGGCGGCCGCCGCGGCCCTGCGCGTCGCGCAGCAAGGCGTCGGTGACCAGGCTCGGCGCCTTCACCGTGAAGCGGAAGTCGGCCGGCACCTGGGCCGCGTAGCGCTCGTATTGGCTGGCCTGCAGGGGCTGGTAGAAGCTGCGATCGATGCCCACCGCGCGCAGCAGCGGGTGCAGGCTGTAGGCGCCGAGGCCCTGCCTGGACAAGGCGCTGGCCGGGTAGGCACGCTGCCAGACCTGGCCGGCCCAGCCCGGATAGGCCCAGGATGAGGTGCCCAGGCGCAACTGCGCCGGCAATCGAGCGGCCAGGGTCTTTTCGGTCTCTCCATGTGGCTGGGCCTGGACCTTGCCGGCCACCGGCTTGGCGGTGGTCGGCGCCTCTGGGAACAACGCATCCTGCATTCGCCGAGCATAGCGTGCAGGCCCGGTGCGATTGCTACACTTACGCGCCTAGCCAATGACCGAGCCATTCCCCCCCAATCAGCCGCAGCCCGCGTTCAGCGCCGCCGACGAATACGCGATGCGGCTCGCGCTGGACCAGGCCCACAACGCCCTGCTGGTGGGCGAGGTGCCGGTGGGCGCGGTGCTGATGCGCCAGGGCCAGGTGATCGCCACCGGCTACAACCGGCCCATCACCACGCACGACCCCACCGCACATGCCGAGATCGTGGCGCTGCGCCATGCCGCGACTCTGCTGGGCAATTACCGCCTGCCCGAGTGCGAGCTCTATGTGACGCTGGAGCCCTGCGCAATGTGTGCGATGGCGATGATGCATGCGCGCCTGAAGCGCGTGGTGTTCGCCGCGCCCGATCCCAAGACCGGCGTGGCCGGTTCGGTGCTGGACCTGTTTGCACAAGCCCAGCTGAACCACCACACCGGCATCCAGGGCGGCCTGCTGGGCGAGGCCTCGGCCAAGCTGCTGCGCGAATTCTTTGCCGAGCGGCGCGACGCCGCACGCAAGCGCCGCGAACTGGCGCGCGCGGCTCAGGCTCAATCCAATAGCGATTCCGATTGCATATCCGATTGCGATACCCAGCCCATTCCCACGGGCGATGCCATTCACCTGGACGATTTCAAACCATGAGTTCCCTGACCCTCTACACCCCGGCCGGCGTGCTGGCACAGGCCCAGCCCCTCAAGCGCGCGGCCAAGCGCCTGGGCGCGCTGGGTTTCGAGGTGACGATAGACGAAGCGGCGCTGGCCAAGCATCAGCGCTTTGCCGGCGACGATGCGGCGCGCCTGCAGGCCATCCATCGCGTGGCCCAGGCCGCGCCCTCGGTGGCGCTGGCCACGCGCGGCGGCTACGGCCTCACGCGCCTGCTGGACCAGCTCGACTGGCAACTGCTGGCCAAGAGCGTGGGGCGCGGCACGCGCTGGGTGGGGCAGAGCGATCTGACCTCGCTGCAGCTGGGGCTCCTGGCCAAGGCCAAGGCGCAAGGGCCAGTGACCTGGGCCGGCCCACTGGCCTGCGACGACTTTGGCCGCAGTGATGACGAGGGCGGCGTGGACGACGTGACGCAGGACTGTTTCACCGAGGCCATGAGCGGGCTGCTGGAGGCGGTGGGCTTCCGCACCGAGGCCGGACACGACGGCTTCGAGGCGCGCGGCACCCTGTGGGGCGGCAATCTCTGCGTCCTCAACTCGCTGCTGGGCACGCCGTACTTCCCGCGCATCAAGGGCGGCATCCTGTTTCTGGAAGATGTCAACGAGCATCCCTATCGGGTCGAGCGCAATCTGCTGCAACTGCAGCAGGCGGGGGTGCTGGATGCGCAGAAGGCCATCGTGCTGGGCGAATTCAGCGCCTGGAAGAAGTCACCGCTGGACCGCGGCTACAACCTGAAGGCGGCCATTGAGGCGGTGCGTGCGCGCACCAAGACGCCGATCTTCACCGGCCTGCCCTTCGGCCATGTGGCCACCAAGGTCTGCCTGCCGGTGGGCGCCAAGGTGGAGATGGTGGTGCAGGGCCGCGACGCGCTGCTGGCCTGGGGCCACGCGGACTAGGGTCTGCTAACACGACGCCAATGGGTCGCGAAGGCTCGCCTTGGCGGGCCAGGATAGGCGCAGCGGGCCGCCCGCACTCGCGTGCGGGCCAGCGCTGCAACGACGCCTGGCCCGCCAAGACGAGCCTTCCCGCAGGGTTGTGGCCAGAAAGACCGCAGGCCGCGTTGCAAATCCTCGCCGGGTGTCCAACCCGGCTGCGGTTTGCGCCTTGCCTGCGGCCTTTCTGGCCGACAACGCGGCCCATCAGACCGCAGGCCGCGTTGCAAATCCTCGCCGGGTGTCCAACCCGGCTGCGGTTTGCGCCTTGCCTGCGGCCTTTCTGGCCGACAACGCGGCCCATCGGCGTCGTGTTAACAGGCCCTAACCCCCGTGTTTGGGTGAATTCCATGAGGGCGCACAGCGCCCGGCTCCACTATGATCGCGCGCCAGCCTCTGCACGCCGGGCCATCAGCCCAGGCGCCGCCAGAGGCTCGTTTTTTGGCCGGAAGGGCGTCAGTGTTGAAGTGGATCGCAAGGTTGATGGTGGGGCTGCTGGCGGCGGGTACGCTGAGCGCCTGCAATAACAGCCCCTATCCGATCGGCGCCGAGAAGGACAACACGCTTTACATGTCCTTCGATGAGCGCTCGCCGCGCTATCTGGATCCGACCGCCTCCTACACCGCGCCCGAAGGCGCCTATTCCTACCACATCTACGAGCCGCCCTACGGCTACCACTACCTCAAGCGCCCCTACCAGCTGGAAGGCCGCGCCGCCACCGAGGTGGTGAAGCCTTACTACCTGGATGCCAAGGGCGCGCGCCTACCAGACGACGCGCCGTCCGAGCAGATTGCCCAGGCCGTCTACGACATTCCCATCCGCAAGGGCCTGCGTTATGCGCCGCACCCGGCCTTCGCCAAGAATGCCCAGGGCCAGTACATCTACCACCACCTCACCAGGGCGGAGCTGGGGGACAAGCGCTCGCCCTGGGAGTTTGCCCAGCAGGGCACGCGCGAGCTGGTGGCCGATGACTTCGTGTTTGCCATCAAGCGCCAGGCCACGCCGCGCATCGAGGCGCCGCTGTTCGGCGTGTTCTCCGAGCATGTGCGCGGCCTCAAGGCCTACAGCCAGCTGATCCGCGCGGAGAACGCCAAGCTGCTCAAGGGCCTGCCGGAGAACCTGGCGGACAAGCCCTTCCTGGACTTGCGCCGCTGGCCGCTGGAGGGGGCCGAGGCGCTGGACTCGCACCGCCTGCGCATCCGCCTGAATGGCAAGTACCCGCAGTTCCAGTACTGGCTGGCCACCACCTTCTTCGCCCCGGTGCCCTGGGAGGTGGATGCCTTCTATGCCCAGCCGGGCATGAGCGAGAACAGCCTGTCGTGGAACCAATGGCCGGTCGGCACCGGCCCCTTCATGATGACCGAGTATGTGCAGGACCGCCGCCACGTGATGGCGCGCAACCCCTATTACCGGCAGGACAGCTATCCCTGCGAGGGTGCCGCCGGCGACCAGGCCGCCGGCCTGCTGGACGATTGCGGCAAGCGCCTGCCCTTTGTCGACAAGATCGTCGCCAACATCATCAAGGAGCGGGTGCCGCGCAAGGAACTGTTCAAGCAGGGCTATCTGGACCTGCCCGAGATCGAGCGTACGGACTGGGGCGTCGAGTTCATGGTGGACAAGAGCGACTCCGACGAGGTGTTCCGCAACTACGCGGCCAAGGGCTACCGCTTGCCCATGGATACCGACATCGGCAGCTGGTACGTGGGCTTCAACTGGCTGGATCCGGTGGTGGGGCAGGGCAGCACGCCCGAGCAGCGCGAGCGCAACAAGAAGCTGCGCCAGGCCATCTCGATCGCGATCGACTGGGAGGAGGGCTATGGCCGCATCTTCCGCAACAAGGGCGGCGATGCCGCCCATGGCCCCACGCCGCCCGGTGTGTTCGGCTCGCGCGAGGGCCAGCCGGGCTGGCACAACCCGGTGACGCACAAGCTGGTGGACGGCAAGGTGCAACGGCGCTCCATCGCCGAGGCCAAGGCCCTGCTGGCCGAGGCCGGCTACCCGGAGGGGCGCGACGCCGGTACCGGCAAGCCGCTGGTGCTGAGCTATGACTTCATGCGCGTGGTCACGCCCGAGATGAAGGCCGAGAACGACTGGATGGTCAAGCAGTTCGCCAAGCTGGGCATCCAGCTGGACGTGCGCGCCACCGACTTCAACCAGTTCCAGGAAAAGGTGCTCAAGGGCAAGCACCAGATCTACTGGTGGGGCTGGTTGGCCGACTATCCGGATGCCGAGAACTTCCTGTTCCTGCTCTACGGCCCGAACAGCAAGTCCAAGTTCGAGGGCGAGAACGCCTCCAACTACGAGAACCCCGCCTACGACCGCCTCTACAAGCGCCTGCAGACCCTGGACGATGGCCCGGAAAAGCAGCGCGTGATGGACGAGATGCTGGCCATCGTGCGCGAGGACGCGCCCTGGTCCTGGGGCTACTGGCCCTATGTGGGCCTGGCCTTCCAGCACTGGGTCTACAACGGCAAGCCCAGCATCGTGGTGCGCGACGTGGGGCGCTATTACCGCGTCGATGCCGCCGAGCGCGCGCGCAGGCAGGCCGAGTGGAACCATCCGATCTGGTGGCCCCTGCTGCTGCTG
>Ga0208398_101305_pt1 | contig 10248 bp, 12 predicted proteins | sample LakWasMe79_HOW10_2_FD_183905 | JGI IMG/M metagenome (GOLD analysis project Ga0208398, IMG submission 183905) | Freshwater sediment methanotrophic microbial communities from Lake Washington under simulated oxygen tension - Sediment Metagenome... | ecosystem: Environmental > Aquatic > Freshwater >... | reverse complement strand
ATCCACGAATGGGGCCGCGGCCCGGTGCTGTTCATCGGCCTGTCGATGGGCGGCCTGGTGGGGCAGGGCCTGGCCCTGCGCCATCCGGACCGGGTGCGTGCCCTGGTGCTGGCCAACACCGCGGCGGCCTACCCGGCGGCCGCGCGCGAGGGGCTGACCCAGCGTGCCGCCGCCGTGCGCGTCGAGGGCATGGCGCCGCAGGTTGAACCCACGCTGGCGCGTTTCATCAGCGCCGAGGGCCAGGCGGCGCGGCCCGAGCTGGTGGCCACGCTGCGTGCGCTGCTGCAGCGTGCCGACCCGGCCGGCTATGCCGCCAGCTGCGAGGCCATCCGCGACGCCGATTTCCTCGGTCAGCTGGGCCAGCTGCGCTGCCCGACGCTGGTGATTTCCGGCGAACGGGACCCGGGCACGCCCCCGGCCCTGGGCCAGCAGATCGCCGATGCCGTGCCGGGCGCGCGCCACCTGCTGATCCCGGCGGCGGCGCATGCCTCGGTGCTGGAGCAGCCGCGGGCCTTTGCCGACGCCGTGCTGGGCCTGCTGGCCGGCCTGGCCTGACCCCCGCCGGCCGCGCCGGGCCGCGCGCCGCATGGCCCAGAATCGGGCGCGCCGGCGCCTGCCGGTGCCGCCCGCACGCCGACCCCGACCATGAGCCCACCCAAGACCGATGCGCTGTCGATCGACCTGTTCGAGCAGCCCGGCCACCTGATCCGCCGCGCCCAGCAGATCGCGGTGGCGATGTTCGTCGAGGCGCTGGGGCGGGATGTGACGCCGGTGCAGTACGCCATCCTGCGCATGCTGCAGGAGCGCCCGGGCATCGACCAGGTGACGCTGGCGCGTGAGGTGGCGCTGGACACATCCACCACCGCCGACATCGCCGCCCGGCTGGAGACCAAGGGCTGGATCGTGCGCGAGGTGTTGCCGCGGCGCCAGCGCCGGCTGGTGCTGACGGCCGAAGGCGAAGCGGTACTGGCCCGCCTGGTGCCCGGCCTGCAGGCGATGAACACGGCCTTGCTGGCCGGCTTGGCCGAGGACGAGCGTGAGGCCTTCATGCGCCTGCTGCGCAAGTTTGTGCAGCTCAACAACGGCCAGAGCCGCGCGCCGCAGCGCAGCACCGGCGCCGACTAGGGAAAACGAGGGGATTTTGGCGCGGCGCCGTGCATTCTGATTGAGTACACTGAATGTCATTCAGCATGCTGAATAAGCTGCTTGGCAGCCCGCACAAACCGGCGCAAGCTGCCGGCCGGCAGCGCCCATTCACGGAAGGACCGCCCCATGTTTCTGCTCAACACCTGGTATGTGGCCTGCACGCCCACCGAGATCGACGACAAGCCGCTGGGCCGCAGCATCTGCAACCAGCGCATCGTGTTCTACCGCGGTGCCGACGGCGCGGTGGCGGCGTTGGAGGACTACTGTCCGCACCGTGGTGCGCCGCTGTCGCTGGGCCGGGTGATCGAGGGCAAGCTGGTCTGCGGCTACCACGGGCTGGAGATGGGCTGCGACGGCAAGACCATCGCCATGCCCGGCCAGCGGGTGCGCGGTTTTCCGGCCATTCGCAGCTATCCGGTGGTCGAGCGCCACGGTTTTGTCTGGGTCTGGCCGGGGGATGCCGCGCTGGCCGATGCGGCCACCATCCCGGCCTGCACCTGGGCCGACAGCCCGGACTGGGCCTTCGGCGGCGGGCTGTTCCACATCGGCTGCGACTACCGCTTGATGATCGACAACCTGATGGACCTGACGCACGAGACCTATGTGCACGCCACCAGCATCGGCCAGAAGGAGATCGACGAGACGCCGTCGGCCACCCGCACCGAGGGCGACGAGGTCATCACCTCGCGCTTTATGAACGGGGTGATGCCACCGCCGTTCTGGAAGCTGGCGCTGCGCGGCAACCACCTGCCCGACGACCAGCCGGTGGACCGCTGGCAGATCTGCCACTTCACGCCGCCCAGCAACGTGATGATCGAGGTCGGCGTGGCGTTGGCCGGGCAGGGCGGCTACGAGGCCGATGGCAAGGTCAAGGCCTCCAGCATCGTGGTCGACTTCATCACGCCCGAGAGCGAGACCTCGATCTGGTATTTCTGGGGCATGGCGCGCAACTTCAACGCGCGCGACAAGGCGCTGACAGCCACCATCCGCGAGGGCCAGGGCAAGATCTTCAGCGAGGACCTGGAGATGCTGGAGCGCCAACAGAAGAACCTGCTGGCCTGGCCCGAGCGCAAGCTGCTGAGCCTGAACATCGACGCCGGTGGCGTGCAGGCGCGGCGTGTGCTGGACCGGCTGATCGCGCTGGAGCGCGCCAGCGTCAGCGCCTGAGCCGAAAGCCCGACCATGACCTTGCTGAACGTGCGCGTGCTGCGCAAGACCGCCGAGGCGGTGGACATCGCCCACTTCGAACTGGCGGCCGAGGACGGTGGCCCGCTGCCGGCGTTTTCGGCCGGTGCCCATGTGGATGTGCACCTGCCCGACGCCGCAGGCGGGCTGGTGCGCCAGTACTCGCTGTGCAATGACCCGGACGAGACCCACCGTTACCTGATCGCCGTGCTGCGCGACCCGGCATCGCGGGGGGGCTCGCGGGCCATGCACGACGCGGTGGTGGTGGGCCAGCGCCTGCAGATCAGTGCGCCGAAGAACCACTTTCCGCTGGCCCATGGCGCCGAGCGCCACCTGCTGCTGGCCGGTGGCATCGGCGTCACGCCCATTCTGTGCATGGCCGAGCGCCTGGCCCGCATCGGGGCCGACTTCCGGATGCACTACTGCACCCGCTCGCGCGAGCGCACTGCCTTTGCCGGGCGCATCGCCGCGTCGGCCTTTGCCGGCCGGGTGCAGCACCACTTCGACGATGGCCCGCCCGAGCAGCAGCTGACCTTGGCCGCGCTGCTGGGCACACCGCGCGCCGGCGAGCATGTGTACGTCTGCGGCCCCAAGGGCTTCATGGACGCGGTGCTGGGCACCGCCCGCGCGGCGGGCTGGCCCGAGGCCCAGTTGCACTTCGAGTTCTTCGGTGCCGACGTGGCGCCGTTGGCCGGTGATGCCGGCTTCGAGGTGCAACTGGCCAGTTCGGGCCGCATCGTGCCGGTGCCGGCCGACCGCAGTGTGGTGCAGGCCCTGGCCGCCGCCGGGGTCGAGGTGATCACCTCGTGTGAGCAAGGCGTGTGTGGCACCTGCCTGACCCGCGTGCTCGACGGCGAATGTGATCACCGCGACCAGTACCTGACGCCCGAGGAGCAGGCCGCCAACGACCAGTTCCTGCCCTGCTGCTCACGGGCGAAGTCCACACGGCTGGTGCTGGACCTGTGAGTGCAGGGCGGTGGCCTGCTGTCCTGTCGTGCGGGGGCATGCCGCGTTGCGATAGCTGCTATCGCTTGCGCTGACGCCGCTTAGGGGCTTGCGCGGGGTGGCCGGGCCCGCCAGCCGACGCACAATCGCCCACGATTCCGCCCTGCCTTGACCTTCCGGAGATTCCCCATGACGAGACGACAGCATCTGCTGACCCTGGCGACGCTGGCCGCCGGCACCTTTGCGCTGGCCCCCGCCGCCCAGGCGCAGGACACGGTGAAGATCGGTGTCATCCTGCCGATGACCGGCCCGTCGGCGTCCACCGGTCGCCAGATCGACGCGGCGATCAAGCTGTGGATGGCGCAAAGCGGCGGCAAGGCCGGCGGCAAGAAGGTGGAGGTGATCGTCAAGGACGACGCCGGCGTGGCCGACACCACCCGCCGCCTGGCGCAGGAACTGGTGGTCAACGACAAGGTGGTGGCCCTGGCCGGCTTCGGCCTGACCCCGCTGGCCCTGGCCAGCGCGCCCATTGCCACCCAGAGCAAGACGCCGATGGTGGTGATGGCCGCGGCCACCTCCAGCATCACCGAGGCTTCGCCCTACATTGTCCGCACCAGCTTCACGCTGCCGCAAGCGGCCACCGGCATCGCCGAATGGGCGGCCAAGAACAAGATCCGCAAGGTCGTCACCCTGGTGGCCGACTACGGCCCGGGCAACGACGCCGAGAAGTTCTTCAGCAGCCAGTTCCAGCTCAACGGCGGCGTCGTGGCCGAAAAGCTGCGCACCCCGCTGCGCAGCCCCGACTTCGCGCCGGTGCTGCAGAAGGTGCGCGACGCGGCACCGGACGCGCTGTTCGTCTTCCTGCCCTCGGGCCAGGGCGCGCAGTTCATGAAGCAGTTCGGCGAGCGTGGCCTGGACAAGGCCGGCATCAAGCTGATCGCCACCGGCGACGTCACCGACGACGACCAGCTCAACGACATGGGCGACGTGGCCCTGGGCGTGGTCAACAGCCACCACTATTCGGCCGCGCACAACAGCCCGGCCAACAAGAAGTACGTGGCCGACTTCCAGGCCGCCAACAAATTCCGGCCTAACTTCATGTCGGTGGGCGGCTACGACGGCATGCGCGTGATCTTCAAGGCGCTGGACAGCACCAAGGGTGCCGGCGGCGAGCCGCTGCTGGCGGCGATGAAGGGCCAGATCTTCGAGAGCCCACGCGGCCCGGTGCTGATCGACGCCCAGACCCGCGACATCGTGCAGGACATCTACATCCGCAAGGTCGAGCGGGTGAACGGCCAGCTGTTCAACGTCGAGTTCGACACGCTGAAGGCGGTCAAGGACCCCGGAAAAAAATGACCCCCCCGAAGCGGCTGACGCTGCTCCCCCCGAGGGGGCGACACCAGCGGGCCGGCACAGCCGGACCCGCGGTGTCCGCTGGCTTGAATCACCGCCTGCCTTGACCCCATGCTGACCCTGCTGTTTGACGGTGTGGCCTACGGCATGCTGCTGTTCGTGCTGTCGCTGGGCCTGGCCGTCACCATGGGCCTGATGAACTTCATCAACCTGGCCCATGGTGCGTTTGCCATGGCCGGGGGCTACATCCTGATCGTGCTGATGCAGCGTGCCGGCTGGCCCTTTCTGGCCTGCCTGCCGGCGGCCTTCGTGCTGACCGCGGTGGCGGGTGCGCTGCTGGAACGCACCGTCTACCGGCCGATGTACGGCAAGCCGCACCTCGACCAGGTGCTGTTCTCCATCGGTCTGACCTTCATGGCCGTGGCCTCGGTGGACTTTCTGATGGGCAGCTCACAGCAGAACGTGCAGTTGCCCGACTGGCTGCGCCACCGCTTCGAGTTCGGCTCGGGCGCGCTGATGCTGGGCATGGGCGCCTACCGGCTGTTCATCGTCGCGGTCTGCGTGGCCCTGGCGCTGGGCCTGCAGGCGGTGCTGTCCGGCACGCGCTTCGGCAGCCGGTTGCGTGCCGCGGTGGACGACCCCCGCGTGGCCGCGGGCCTGGGCATCCCGGTCAACCGCATCTTCCTGCTGACCTTTGCCATGGGCTCGGGCCTGGCCGGCCTGGGCGGTGCGCTGGGCGCCGACATCTTCGGCCTGGACCCCAGCTTTCCGCTCAAGTTCATGGTCTATTTCCTGATCGTCTGCGCGGTCGGCGGCACCAGCTCGATCACCGGGCCGCTGGTGGCGGCGCTGGTGCTGGGCATTGCCGACGTGATGGGCAAGTACTACCTGCCCAAGCTTGGCGCCTTCATCGTCTATGTGCTGATGATCGCCATCCTGCTGTGGCGGCCGCAGGGCCTGTTCTCGCGCGAGGGCCGGAAATGAACACCTCGGCCAAGTTGCTGGCGCCGTCGCGCTGGCGCGGGTGGGAAGTGGCGCTGTGGGTGCTGATATGGGCCGTGCCGCTGCTGTTCGCCCAGCATGCGGCCCTGGTCAACGAGATCGCCATCCTGGCGCTGTTTGCGCTGTCGCTGGACCTGATCCTGGGCTACGCCGGCATCGTCTCGCTGGGCCACGCCGCCTTCTTCGGCGTGGGTGCCTACGGTGCGGCGCTGTTTGCCAAGCATGTGATGCCCGACCCGCTGCTCGGCCTGGCGGTGGGCACGGCGCTGGGGGCGGTGCTGGGCCTGCTGACCAGCCCGATGATCGTGCGTGGCACCGACCTGACGCGGCTGATGGTGACCATGGGCGTGGCCCTGGTGCTGCTGGAGCTGGCCAACAAGTTCGACGGCCTGACCGGCGGCGCCGATGGCCTGCAGGGCGTGGTGATGGGCCCGCTGCTCGGGCAGTTCGAGTTCGACCTGGGTGGGCGTGTGGCCTCGTTCTACTCGCTGGCGGTGCTCTTCATCGCCTTCCTGGTGCTGCGCCGCATCGTGCACTCGCCACTGGGCATCTCGCTGCAGGCGCTGCGCGACAACCGGCTGCGCGTCATGGCCATCGGCCTGTCGGTGCCAGGCCGGCTGGCCGCCGTCTACACCCTGGCCGCGGCGCTGGCCGGTGCGTCCGGCGCGCTGCTGGCGCAGACCACCGGCTTCGCTTCGCTGGACGTGTTCGAGTTCCACCGCAGTGCCGACGTGATGCTGGCCCTGGTCATCGGCGGCGCCGGCTGGCTGTGGGGTGGCCTGGTCGGCGCCATCGCCTTCAAGGTGCTGCACGACCTGATCTCGTCCTTCACCGCCCAGTACTGGACCTTCTGGATCGGCCTGTTCCTGGTGCTGCTGATGCTGGTCGGGCGCGAGCGGTTGTTCCGGCCGCAGCAGTGGTTCAAGCGGGGGCAGCCATGAAGCGGGCCGAGCGCCCGGCCGCTCCCAAGCCGGCCCGCATCCCCTTGGGGGATCGGCCGGCGTACTTGTCGGGCGAGGGGCTCCAATGACGGATGTCGTGCTGCAGACCCACGGCCTGGTCAAGAAGTTCGGTGGCATCACCGCCACCAACAACGTGTCGATGACCCTCCGCCGTGGCGCCCGCCATGCGCTGATCGGCCCCAACGGCGCCGGCAAGACCACGCTGATCAACCAGCTCACCGGCGTGCTGCAGCCCAGCGAGGGGCGCGTGGTGCTGGCCGGGCGCGACATCACCACGCTGGCGCCGCACAAGCGGGTGGCGCTGGGCCTGGTGCGCACTTTCCAGATCAACCAGCTGTTCGGTTCGCTGACGCCGCTGCAGAGCCTGGCGCTGGCGGTGTCCGGCCGGCTGGGGGTGGCCGCGCGGTGGTGGAAGCCACTGGGCAGCGATGCCCGCATCGCCACCGAGTGTGAACAGCTGCTGGCCCAGTTCCGCCTGACCGAGCATGCCGACCGGCTGACGCGCGAGCTGCCCTATGGCAAGCGCCGGCTGCTGGAGATTGCGCTGGCCGTGGCGCAACAACCCAGCGTGCTGCTGCTGGACGAACCGGCCGCCGGCGTGCCGGCGGCCGAGCGCGCCGACATCCTGGCCACCGTGGCCGCGCTGTCCGCCGACGTCTCGGTGCTGCTGATCGAGCATGACATGGACCTGGTCTTCAGTTTTGCCAAGAGCATGACGGTGCTGGTCAACGGCACCGTGCTGACCGAGGGCACACCCGGGCAGATTGCCGCCGATCCGCAGGTGCGTGCGGTGTACCTGGGTGATTCGCTGGCCGGCATGCGCGACCAGCCCGAGCTTTACGCGGCCAAGGCCGCCAGCCACCATGACTGAAGCGCTGCTGGAGGTGCAGGGCCTGACCTGCGGCTATGGTGAGGCGGTGGTGCTGAGCGATGTCAGCCTCACCCTGCCGCCAGGCCGCTCGCTGGCCCTGCTGGGCCGCAACGGTACCGGCAAGACCACGCTGATCGACACCCTGGTGGGTGTGACCCGCCGCCATGCCGGCCGCATCACGCTGGCCGGCCGCGAGATCCATGCGCTGCCGGTCTACGAGCGGGCGGGGGCCGCGGGCTGGTCCGGCCTGGGCTGGGTGCCGCAGGAGCGCAACATCTTCAAGTCGCTCACGGTGGACGAGAACCTCAGTGCCGTGGCCCGCCCCGGCGCCTGGGATGCGCGGCGCGTCTACGAGCTGTTCCCGCGCCTGGCCGAGCGCAAGAAGAACCTGGGCACCCAGCTGTCGGGCGGCGAGCAGCAGATGCTGGCCATCGGCCGCGCGCTGGTGCTCAACCCCAAGCTGCTGCTGCTGGACGAGCCGCTGGAAGGCCTGGCCCCCATCATCATCGAGGAACTGCTGCGCGCCATCCGCCGCGTGGCCCGCGAGGAGGGCCTGTCGTCCATCGTCGTCGAGCAGCACCCGCACATGGTGCTGGGCGTCACCGACGACTGCATCGTGCTGGACCGTGGCAGCATCGCCTACCGCGCCACCAGCGAGGCCCTGCTCGACGACCCGACACCGCTGGATGCCTGGCTGGGCGTCTCTGCCCATTGAACCTGTCCCCTGGAGACCCTGCATGACCGCACGCACCACCCCACCGTTCCGCGCCGACCATGTCGGCAGCTTTCTGCGCCCGAAGTACCTACTGGACGCGCGTGAGCAGTTCTTCGTCAAGAAGACCCTCAGCGCCGAGCAGCTGCGTGCGGTGGAGGACCGGGCCATCACCGAGATCGTCAAGTTCCAGCAGGACGTGGGCCTGCAGAGCATCACCGACGGCGAGTTCCGCCGCACCTATTTCCACATCGACTTCCTGGAGCAGCTGGGCGGTGTCAAGACCGATATCCCGGTGACCATCCAGCGCCCCGACGGCACCGAGGAGCTGGCGCCGCCGGTGATCCGCGTCATCGACAAGGTGCGCCATGCCAAGAACATCCAGCTGGCCGACTTCCAGTACCTGAAGAGCCAGGTGGCGCCGGGCTTGACGCCCAAGGTGACGATCCCGTCGCCGACCATGCTGCACTTCCGCGGCGGCCGCGCCGGCATCAGCCGCGAGGCCTATCCCGAGCTGGATCCGGCCTTCTACGACGACGTGGCCAAGGCCTACGGCGATGAGCTGCAGAGCCTGGCCGACGCCGGCTGCACCTATGTGCAGATGGACGACACCAACCTGGCCTACCTGTGCGACGAGAAGATGCGCGAGGCTGCCCGCCAGCGGGGGGATGACCCCAACGAGCTGCCGCACCGCTATGCCCAGTTCATCAACAAGGTGGTGGCGCACAAGCCGGCCGGCATGACGCTGGCGATGCACCTGTGCCGCGGCAACTTCAAGAGCACCCACGCCGCGGCCGGCAACTACGAGCCGGTGGCCGAGGCCCTGCTGTCGGAGATGAACCTGGACGCCTTCTTCCTGGAATACGACGACGAGCGCTCGGGCGACTTCCGGCCGCTGCGCTTCCTGTCCAAGGGCAAGATCGTGGTGCTGGGCCTGGTGACCACCAAGTTCGGCCAGATGGAGAGCAAGGATGACCTGAAGCGCCGCATTGCCGAAGCCGCCCAGTACGCGCCGCTGGACCAGCTGTGCCTGAGCCCGCAATGCGGCTTCAGCAGCACGGTGCACGGCAACAACATCGCCGTGGAAGCCCAGCGCGCCAAGCTGCGGCTGGTGATCGAGACGGCCCAGGAAGTCTGGGGGTGAGCCTGGACGCGGGACAGGCCCTGCGGCCTGTCACACGCCTGGCGAACCGGCCGGGCCTGCAGGCCCGGCCGTGGGAGAAGTTCCAGGGACTCCTCGTCAGCGCCCCGCAAACGACAACGCGGCCCTCGGGCCGCGTTGTGTTTTCAGCAGGACAGGCCGCCGCTCAGCCCGCCACCGCCATCTGGTACAGCCGCGTCGAGCGCGCGCCCGAGCGGCAGAACATCAGCACCGGCGTCGGCAACTCGCGCAGCAGCGCGGCCAGGGCCGCGGCCTCTTCGGGCGACTGGTAGCCGCCGGCCACCGGCAGGTGGCGGTAGTGCAGCCCGGCCGCCTCGGCGGCCGCCTGCACCGCAGCGCTGGTCGGCTGGTCGGGGCCGTGCTCGAAGTCGGGCCGGTTGTTGATCACGCTCTTGAAGCCGACGCGCGCGGCCTCGGCCATGGCGTCGGGCGTGAGCTGTGGCGCCACGCAGACACCGTCGGCGATGGGGCGCAAGGGCAGGGTGGTGTTCATGCCCGTGAGCTTACTTGGCCAGCGCGGCCTTGACCGCCGCCGACACCACGCCCATGTCGGCCTTGCCGGCCAACTGGGCCTTGGCCGCACCCATCACCTTGCCCATGTCGCCGGGGCCCAGGGCCGCGGCACCACCCAGCCCGGCCACGATGGTGGCCACCGCCGCGGCCACGTCCTCGGCCGACAGGCGTGCCGGCAGGTAGGCCTGAAGCACCTCGGCCTCGGCGGCCTCCTTGGCCGCCAGTTCGGGCCGGCCACCGGCCTCGAAGGCGGCGATGGAGTCCTTGCGCTGCTTGATCAGCTTGTCGACGATGGCGACGATCTGCACATCGTCCAGCACGATGCGCTCGTCCACCTCGCGCTGCTTCATCGCCGCCAGCAGCATGCGGATGGTGGACAGGCGATCGGCGGCCTTGG
>Ga0208398_101304_pt1 | contig 10250 bp, 7 predicted proteins | sample LakWasMe79_HOW10_2_FD_183905 | JGI IMG/M metagenome (GOLD analysis project Ga0208398, IMG submission 183905) | Freshwater sediment methanotrophic microbial communities from Lake Washington under simulated oxygen tension - Sediment Metagenome... | ecosystem: Environmental > Aquatic > Freshwater >... | reverse complement strand
TGAACGCCGGCATGCACATCGTCAACCCGATCATGGGCGTGGCCTTCTGGCGCGAGGACGTGGTGGTCAAGGCCGAGACGGTGACGGTGCGCTTCGAGGAAGGCCAGCCGGTGGCGCTGAACGGCCGAACCTTCGCCAATGCGGTGGAGCTGTTCGACGAGGCCAACCAGATCGGTGGTCGCCACGGCCTGGGTATGTGCGACCAGATCGAGAACCGCATCATCGAGGCCAAGAGCCGCGGCATCTACGAGGCCCCGGGCATGGCGCTGCTGCACATCGCCTACGAGCGCCTGGTCACCGGCATCCACAACGAGGACACCATCGAGCAGTACCGCAACAACGGCCGCCGCCTGGGCCGTCTGCTGTACCAGGGCCGCTGGTTCGACCCGCAATGCCTGATGCTGCGCGAGACGGCGCAGCGCTGGGTGGCGCGCGCCGTCACCGGCGAGGTGACGCTGGAGCTGCGCCGCGGCAACGACTACTCGATCATGGACACCACCAGCCCCAACCTGACCTACCAGCCCGAGCGGCTGAGCATGGAAAAGGTCGAAGGTGCCTTCACGCCGGCTGACCGCATCGGCCAGCTGACGATGCGCAACCTGGACATCCAGGACACGCGCCAGAAGCTGGGCATCTACAGCGCGGTGGGCCTGCTGGGCGCCAGCTCGGACGGCGCCATCCCGCTGCTGGCCGGGCCGGCCGACGACCAGCGTCCCGGCTGACGCCGGTGCAGGCCGGCGCCGTTCAGGCGTTGGCGTGCGTCCGGCAGCAGGCCTGCACGAACTCGACGATGCGCTCGCCGCTGAACGTGTCGGCCGGCAGGCCGGGCCGGTAGCCGAAGCGGGCTTTCACCGCCGGGTCGATCTCGGCGTCGCTGCGCAGCGCCATCCAGTCGCCGGAGAACAGCAACCCGTCGCAGGTCACCGACTGGCGCAGGTCGACGTCGGTGTGGCGGCGGTCGGCGGCGATGACCTGGAAGCGTTCGCGCATGCGGAAGCGGTCGCCTTCAAGCACCTGGATGAAGTAACCATCCAGGAACAGCAGCGCGCCGGTCAGGCTGAACTGGCTGTTGCGGTTGTGGGCGACGCGGATGATGTCGTAGCAGTCGCGGGCGGTGATGCCGGGTGCGGCGCGGCTCACATAGATGAGTCGTTCGAACATGGCGCTCCTTGCTCGGATGGGGCGGGTATCTCGGTTGGCTGGCCCGGCGGTCTGTGGGTGGCGATCAATGCCGAGATGGCGCTGGCCGGTCCGGGCCGGCTGAACAGGTAGCCCTGGACCTCGGCACAGCCGGCGGCACACACCGCGGCCAGCTGTTCGACGGTTTCCACGCCCTCGGCCGTGGTGGACATGCCCAGGCTGCGGCCCAGGTTGCTGATGGCGCCGACGATGGCCAGCGCGTCGCCGCCTTGCGCCGCGTCCTGGATGAACGAGCGGTCGATCTTGATCTTGTCGAACGGAAAGCGCCGCAGATAGCTCAGCGACGAGTAACCGGTGCCGAAGTCGTCCATCGAGATGCGGATGCCACGCTCGCGCATCGCGTGCAGCACCGACAGCGCGCGTTCGGTGTCGTCGAGCAGCACGGCCTCGGTGATCTCCAGCTCCAGCCGCTGCGGCGGCAGGCCGCTGTCGTGCAGGGCGGCCATCACGTCCCGCAGCAGGGTGTGGCTCTTGAACTGCACCGGCGAGAGGTTGACCGCGATGCGCACCGACTCGGGCCACGCCACCGCCGCCACGCAGGCCTGGCGCAGCACCCAGACACCGATCGGGATGATCAGCCCGGTTTCTTCGGCCAGCGGGATGAAGTCCAGCGGCGAGACCCGTCCGCGCACCGGGTGGTTCCAGCGGATCAGCGCCTCGACGCCGATCACCGCATGGCTGTCGGCCGCGACCTGGGCCTGGAAGGCCAGTTCGAACTCGCCGCGCACGATGGCGCCACGCAGGTCGCTCTCGAGTTGGCGGCGCAGTTGCATGCGCGCGTCCATCTCGGGCTCGAAGTAACGCAGCACGCCGCGGCCGGCGGCCTTGGCGCGGTACAGCGCCAGGTCGGCCGACTTGATCAGCGCCTCGGCCTGGTCGCCATCGAACGGCGCCACGGCCACGCCGACACTGGTGCCGATGTGCGCCTGGTGCCCGTCCAGGTCGAAAGGCTGCGACAGGGCCTCGATCAGCCGCTTGGCCAGCGCGGTCGAGCCTGCCGGCTGGGCCGTTCCGGTCTGCAGGACCGCGAACTCGTCGCCCCCCAGCCGCGCGATCAGGTCGCCTTCGCGGGCGCTGGCCCGCAGCCGCTCGGCCACCTGCCGGAGCAGCCCGTCGCCCGCCGTGTGGCCCAGTGTGTCGTTGACGGATTTGAAGCGGTCCAGGTCCAGGTACAGCAGCGCCAGTTCTTCGCCGCGGTGCACGCGGGGCAGCTGGCGCGTCATCTCGTCGCTGAGCTGTGCGCGGTTGGGCAGGCCGGTCAGGGCGTCGTGGCGGGCCAGGTAGGCCACCTGCTGCTGGTCGCGGTGCCGCTCCGTGATGTCCTCGTGCAGCGCCACGCAGGCACCACCCGGCAGCCGGGTGATGGTGACGCCGATGATCCGGCCATCACGCAGCTGCCACTCACGGCGCCGGCGCGACGGTTCACCGGTGGCAGCGGCTTCGGCCAGGTAGGGATCGTGGCAGGGCAGTTCGGTGGCCGGGTTGGCGGCCAGCAGGTCGGCGAATCGGGCGCCGGGTTGGCACAAGCTCTCAGGCAATTGCCAGAGATCGCGGTAACGGCGGTTGGCCACCAGCAGCCGGTCGTCGCCGTCGAACATGCTGAGGCCTTGTGGCATCTGCTCGATGGCCAGGACGTACAAGGCATGGCGGTCGGCCAGACCGTCCGCCGGCGCAGCCGGTCCGGTCAGGTCGTGTCCGGGGCGTCCGGGCCCGGCCTGCAGGCCGGATGCGGTGGCGCCGTTGCACAGGGCCTGTGCCGCATTCGACAGGTCAGACCCCGCGCGTTCGATGGGGGCCAGGAACGGGTTCATCCATGGCTTATCGGCCATCCGTTGGCCGGCTTGAGCCCGCCGGCCCGCCGCTCAGCCGCTGACGCGGTTGCGGCCGTCGTGCTTGGACTGGTAGAGCCGGCGGTCGGCCGCGTCCAGCAAGTCGCAACCGTCGAGCATGGTGGGCGCCAGCTCGGCCACACCCAGCGAGAGGGTCTGCCGCAGCCGCATCACCGCCCCGCTGGCACTGCGCGTGGGCAGCGGGAAAGCATGGCCGGCCACCGCGGCCCGCAAGCGCTCGGCCAGGGCCAGCGCCGCCGGCCGCGCCATGCCGGGCAGCAGCACCACAAACTCCTCGCCGCCCAGCCGCGCCAGCACGCCGGCCGGCCCGGCGTGCTCGGTCACCAGCGCCTGCACCAGGGCCGCGCTGTCGCGCAGCACCAGGTCACCGGTGGCATGGCCATGCTGGTCGTTGACCGACTTGAAGCGGTCCAGGTCGTAGCTGATCACGGCCAGCGGCTGGCCACGCTGGCGGGCCAGCCGCAGTTCGCGGCGCAAGGCGTCCTGCAGGTAGCGGCGGTTGAACACGCCGGTGCCGGCATCCACCATCGCCAGCCGGTAGACACGGTCGTGCAGCGCCGCGTCCATGCTCTGCTGGCTGTAGAACTTGAGCACCACGCTGCCCAGCCGCACCAGGTCACCATCGCGCAGCCGCGTGGGGCCGGTCAGGCGCGCATCCCGCACAAAGCTGCCATTGGCCGACCCCAGGTCGCGCAGCGTGACCTCGTCGCCGGCCACCGTCAGCTCGGCATGCAGCCGGCTCAGGCCCGGGCCGTCGATCTGCAGCCGCGCTGCGGCCGAGCGCCCGACGGTGCTGACGCCGTCGTCCAGCGTGATCTGCCGACCGGTGTCGCCGCCGCTGTAGACCACCAGGCAGCAGCGTTGCTGCACGGCGTTGTCCAGGCCCTGAAAAAAGCTCAGGTCCGTCTTGTCGATGGCGATGGTCGAGGGGTCCCACATAGGCGGTTCGGCGGTCCGGTGGTCGTGCGGCGGCCGGGTGTCGACTCGCCGTCCGACGGTATACCGCAGCGCCTACCCTGGCGCACGGGCCTGCGGGCGCAGGCCGGCGACAGTTGCGCAGTTGTGCGCAACCGCCGCCGCCGCACTCAGGCCAGCGCCCGCAGCGCCTGGGCCAGATCGGCCTGCAGATCGGCCACCGCCTCCAGCCCGACCGAAAAGCGCACCAGCGGGCCACGCAGATCGCCCACGTCATCACGCATCGTCGGCAGCTCGTAAGGCACCACCAGGCTGACCGGGCCGCCCCAGGAGTAGCCGATGCGGAACAGCCGCAGCGCATCGACGAAGGCGTCAACCTGGGCCCGGCCCAGCGCCGGATCGAGCAGGAGGGAGAATAGCCCGGCGGCGGCCGTGCAATGCCGGGCCCAGTGTGCGTGGCCGGGTGCTCCCGGTAGCGCCGGGTGCAGCACCCGGGTGACCGCCGGCTGGCTGCCCAGCCAGGTGGCCAGCTGGCGCGCCGCGGCGTCATGGGCGTGATAGCGCAGCGTGATGCTGGGCAGCGAGCGCAGCACCATTTCCACGTCGTTGGCGCCCACGCCGATGCCCAGCCGGCCATGGGCCTGCAGCACGCGGTGGTACAGCGCCTCGTCGCGGGTGACCACCGAGCCCATCAGCACGTCGGCGCCACCCGAGGGGTACTTGGTCAGGGCCTGCATCACGATGTCCACGCCCTGCCCGCCCGGCAGGTCGAAGCCGCAGAAGGCCAGGCCGGCGCCCCAGGTGTTGTCCAGCGCGGTCAGCACGCCACGCGCATGGGCCGCCGCCACCAGGCCGGCCAGGTCGGGGAACTCCATGGTCACCGAGCCCGGGGCCTCCAGCCAGACCAGCCGCGTGCGGTCGCTGATGCGGGCGGCCAGGTCGGCTGCATCCATCGGGTCGTAGAGCTGGTGGCTGATGCCCCAGTCGGCCAGCAGGGTGCGCGCCATCTCGCGCGACGGGCCGTAGACATTGGCCGGCAGCAGCACCTCGTCACCGGCCTTCAGCAGCGCCACGTTGACCATCGTGATCGCCGCCAGCCCGCTGGGCGCCAGCACGCAGAAGCGGCCCCCTTCCAGCGTGGCCAGGCGCTCTTCCAGCGTGAAGGTGGTGGGCGTGCCGTGCAGGCCGTAGGTGTAACCTGCGCGGCTCTTCCAGCTGCGCGCGCGCAGCGCCGCCACGTTGTCGAAGGTCACCGTAGAGGCCTTGAACACGCCCGGTGGCACCGCCCCCCAGTTGTCGGGTGGCTGGTAGGGGTGGTGGATCAGCGTGGTGATCAGGTCGCGGTGATCGGGCATGGCGGCGTGTTTCAGATCGGTTGGGCGATGAGGTCGTGGCCTTCGGTGCCGACGATGCGGGCGCGGGTGAACTCACCCACCTTCAGCGTCTTGCTGGCCTTCTCGGGTGGCAGCAGGCGCACGGTGCCGTCGATCTCGGGGGCGTCGGCGTAGCTGCGCCCCACCCCGCCCTTGCGGCCCAGCGCCGGCGCATGGTCGATCAGCACCTGCATGGTGGCGCCCACACGGCGCTGCAGGCGCTGGATCGACACCGCCTCGGCCACCGCCATGAAGCGCGCGCGGCGCTCCTCGCGCAGTTCATCGGGCAGCGCGCCGGGCAGTTCGTTGGCCGCCGCGCCCTTCACCGGCGAGTAGGCAAAGCAGCCGGCGCGGTCGATCTGCGCTTCGCGCACGAAGTCCAGCAGGTGCTGGAACTCGGCTTCGGTCTCGCCCGGGAAACCGGCGATGAAGGTCGAGCGGATCACCAGCTCCGGGCAGGCATCACGCCACTTCAGCAGGCGGTCGAGGTTGCGCTCGCCGCTGGCCGGCCGCTTCATGCGGCGCAGCACGTCGGGGTGGCTGTGCTGGAACGGCACGTCCAGGTAGGGCAGCACGCGGCCGTCGGCCATCAGCGGCAGCAGCTCGTCCACATGCGGGTAAGGGTAGACATAGTGCAGCCGCACCCAGGCGCCATGCGGCTTGGCCAGCTCGGCCAGGGCCTCGCACAGCTCGGTCAAGCGCGTCTTGACCGGCCGGCCGTCGAAGAAACCGGTGCGGTACTTGACGTCCACGCCGTAGGCGCTGGTGTCCTGGCTGACCACCAGCAGCTCCTTGACGCCGGAGGCGAACAGCGCACGCGCCTCGGCCAGCACGTCGCCCACCGGGCGCGAGACCAGGTCGCCGCGCATGCTGGGGATGATGCAGAAGGTGCAGCGGTGGTTGCAGCCTTCGCTGATCTTCAGGTAGGCGTAGTGGCGCGGCGTCAGCTTGATGCCGGCCTCGCCGCGGAACTGGGCGCGCTGCTCGGGCACCAGATCGACAAACGGGTCGTGCGGCTTGGGCACATACTGGTGCACCGCGTCCATCACCTCCTGCGTGGCATGCGGGCCGGTGACGGCCAGTACGCTGGGGTGCATGCTGCGCACCAGGTTGCCGCCGTCGTCCGACGCGCGCGCGCCCAGGCAGCCGGTGACGATGACCTTGCCGTTGGCGGCCAGGGCCTCGCCGATGGTGTCCAGGCTTTCCTTGACCGCGTCGTCGATGAAGCCGCAGGTGTTGACGATCACCAGGTCAGCGCCGGCGAAGGTCTTGCTGGTCTGGTAGCCCTCGGCGCTGAGCTGGGTCAGGATCAGTTCGGAATCGGTCAGCGCCTTGGGGCAGCCAAGCGAGACGAAGCCGACCTTGGGGGCGGGCGTGCCGGTGGCGGCCGCCGGCGAGGTGGGGATGTCGTGCATCCCCTGATTGTCCCCGACAACGCCGGGGCACGGCACCGGTACGGGCTCAGCGTGGGCTCAGCCGGCGCCGGGCCCCTGTCAGCGCTTGGGCGGTGGCGTCAGCCCGGGGATGGGAAACAGCGCGCCGGTGCTCATCTGCTCCTGCACCTTTTCCTGCATCTGCACGAACAGGTTCTTGCTCTGTTCCAGGTAGTTGCCCATCAGGCCCTGCATCATCGGCGCCTGGCCGGTGATGAACTGCGACCACATCTCGGGCGTGAAGCTCTTGGGGTCGTAGATGCCCTTGCTCTGCTCGGCAAAACGGGCCTGCAGGTCGACGAAGGTCTGCAGGTTCTTCTCCAGGTAGGAACCCATCATGCCCTGCATGGCGTGGCCGTAGAAGCGGATCACCTGGGCCAGCATCTGGGTGGTGAACATCGGCACGCCGCCGGTTTCTTCCTCCAGGATGATCTGCAGCAGGATGCTGCGTGTCAGGTCGTCGCTGGTCTTGGCGTCGCGCACCTCGAAGGTCTCGCCGTCCAGCACCATCTGCTTGACGTCGTGCAGCGTGATGTAGCTGCTGGTGCGGGTGTCGTAGAGGCGGCGGTTCGGGTACTTCTTGAGGACCCGCAGGCTGCCCTCGGGGGCGGCTTCAGCGTCTGGCTTGGCAGCGCTGCGGCGATGGGATGGCATTGCGGAGAACTCCTTGTGCAGTGCGGACCATTCTAAGGAGCGCCCCGCAACCGCCCGGCCATCGTTTCCCCGTGGATAGGGCCCCCGGTTCCGGTGACCGCCACAATGCCCTGGCATGAGCGTGATCAACCCCATCGCCGAAGAGGGCCTGTCGTCCCGGGAGGCCACCCAGCGCCTGCACGACGACGGCCCCAACGAACTGCCGCAGACCCGGCGCCGCACGCTGTGGCACATGGCCGGCGACGTGGCGCGCGAGCCGATGTTCCAGCTGCTGGTGGCCGCCGCCCTGGTCTACCTGATGCTGGGCGACCGCGGCGAGGCCCTGATGCTGCTGGGCTTCGTGGCCATCATCGTGGCCATCACCCTGGTGCAGGAGCACCGCACCGAGCGTGTGCTCGAAGCCCTGCGTGACCTGACCAGCCCGCGCGCGCTGGTGCAGCGCGACGGCGCGCCGCAGCGCATCCCCGGCCGCGAGGTGGTGCGCGGCGACCTGCTGGTGCTGGCCGACGGCGACCGCATCAGCGCCGACGCCCTGCTGCTCAGCGCCCATGACCTGCAGGTCGATGAATCGCTGCTGACCGGTGAGGCGGTGCCGGTGCACAAGCGGGCGCTGGCGCCGGGCGAGCCGGTGCCCGACCTGGCCAGCGTGCGCCCGGGGGGCGACGGCCAGCCCCTGGTTTATGCCGGCACCGTGGTCGTCGACGGCCAGGCGCTGGCCCGGGTGCTGGCCACCGGCGCCCGCAGCCAGATCGGCCGCATCGGTCAGACCCTGGGCACGGTACAGCCGCCGGCCACGCCGCTGCACCGGCAGACGCGCCGCCTGGTGCGGGTGTTCTCGGTGCTGGGCCTGGCGCTGAGCCTGGTGGTGCTGGTGCTGTACGGCCTGCTGCGTGGCGACTGGCTGGGCGGCGTGCTGGCCGGTATCACGCTGGCGATGTCCATGCTGCCGCAGGAGTTCCTGCTGATCCTGACGGTGTTCATGGCCATGGGCGCCTGGCGGCTGTCGCGCCAGCGGGTGCTGGCCCGGCGGGCGGCCACCATCGAGGCCCTGGGCGCCGCCACCACGCTGTGCAGCGACAAGACCGGCACGCTGACCGAAAACCGCATGGCGGTGGCCGAACTGCTGCTGCCCGGCGGGGCGTCCGCGCGCTGGAGCGCCGATGCCGATGCCCTGCCCACGCGCTTCCACCGCCTGCTGGACAGCGCCATCCTGGCCAGCGAGGTGCTGGCCATCGACCCGATGGAGCGGGCCTGCCAGGCCCTGGGCGCGCGCCACCTGGCGCCGGCGGGCGCCGCGGCCGCCACAAGCCTGCCGCCCAGCCACGCCGGCTGGACCCTGGTGCACGAATACGGCCTGAGCCCAGCACTGCTGGCCATGACCCATGTCTGGCAGGCGCCCGGCGAGCCCGACGCGGTGGTGGCCACCAAGGGCGCGCCCGAGGCCGTCGCCGGCCTGTGCCGGCTGGACGCTGCGGCGCGCCAGGCCCTGCTGGACCAGGCCCAGGCCCTGGCCGAGCGTGGCCTGCGTGTGCTGGCGGTGGCCCGCGCCCGCCATGCCGGCGCCGACTGGCCGGCCACGCCGGGTGACTTCAACTTCGAGCTGCAGGGCCTGGTGGCGCTGGCCGACCCGCTGCGCCCGTCGGTGCCGGCGGCGATCGCCGAATGCCGCGCCGCCGGCATCCGGGTGCTGATGATCACCGGCGACCACCCGGCCACCGCCCGGGCCATCGCCCGCCAGGCCGGGCTGGATGCTGGCGGCACCGTGACCACCGGCGCCGAGCTGGCCAGGCTGGACGATGCCGCCCTGGCCGCCCGGCTGGACCACACCACCGTCTTCGCCCGTGTGCTGCCCGAGCAGAAGCTGCGCATCGTCGAGGCGCTGAAGGCCCGCGGCGAGGTGGTGGCCATGACCGGCGACGGGGTCAACGACGCGCCCTCGCTGAAGGCAGCCCACATCGGCATCGCGATGGGCGGGCGTGGCACCGACGTGGCCCGCGAGGCCTCGGCCCTGGTGCTGCTGGACGATGACTTCAGCGCCATCGTCGGTGCGGTGCGGCTGGGCCGGCGCATCTTCGACAACCTGCGCAAGGCCATGGCCTTCGTGCTGGCGGTGCATGTGCCCATCGCCGGCCTGTCGTTGCTGCCGCTGTTGCTGGGCTGGCCGCTGCTGTTCCTGCCGGTGCACATCGCCTTTCTGGAACTGCTGATCGACCCGGTCTGCTCGATCGCCTTCGAGGCCGAGGCCGAGGAGCCCGATGTCATGCAGCGCCCGCCGCGCGACAGCCGGGCGCCGCTGTTTTCGGCCGGGTTGATCACCTGGAGCCTGCTGCAGGGCGGCTTGGTGCTGGTGGCCATGGCCGGCTTGTTGGGGCACCTGCTGCAGCAGCAGGTGCCCGAGGCCGAGGCCCGGGCCACCACCTTCGTCGCCCTGGTCTGCGCCAATCTCGGCCTGATCGTGGTCAACCGCTCGTTCTCGACCTCGCTGTGGGCCACACTGCGGCGGCCCAACCCGGTGTTGCGCCGCATCGTGCTGGCCACCCTGGTCCTGCTGGCCGCCGCCCTGGTGGTGCCGCCGCTGCGGGCGCTGTTCCACTTCAGCCTGCCGGCGCCCGGCCTGCTGGTGCTGGCGCTGGCGTCTGCCGTGACGCTGACCGTGCTGGTTGACGCCGCACGGCGGCTGGGCCGATCGGGCGCCCTGCCCGCACGCTGGCGCCTGCGCTGAGCCGGCCGCCGGTGCCCGGAACGACCCGCCTTGCGCCGCCGCAAGCCGGCCGGCACACTGGGCCGTATCGTGTGGCTGGCGCCGCATCCGAACACACACAACC
>Ga0208398_101303_pt1 | contig 10252 bp, 8 predicted proteins | sample LakWasMe79_HOW10_2_FD_183905 | JGI IMG/M metagenome (GOLD analysis project Ga0208398, IMG submission 183905) | Freshwater sediment methanotrophic microbial communities from Lake Washington under simulated oxygen tension - Sediment Metagenome... | ecosystem: Environmental > Aquatic > Freshwater >... | reverse complement strand
TGGCCACCATGCATTACCAGAATTGGCGCGCATAGGGCCATGAACCGATTCACCTGCGACGTCGAGGAAGCCACGTTTGACGAACGGGTGATTGCGCATTCCCATGCGGCGCCGGTCGTGCTGGACATCGGCGCCGAGTGGTGCGGCCCGTGCCGGGTCTTGACGCCCATGCTGGAGAAACTGGCACTTGCCTACGAAGGCCGGTTCTTTCTGGCGAAAGTGGATGCCGATGAAAACATGCGCATTGCCGGGCGGCACCAGGCCAAAGGCTTTCCAACCGTAATCGCCTACAGCCACGGCCACATCACTGACCGATTCCATGGTGCGAAAGCCGAGCGCTTTTTGCGCGAATTTCTGGACCGGCTCATCGCCAACCACCACGCTCCCTCAACCATCGACCAGCACGCGTTGCCGGCCTCTACACAGCACACGATATGAACTTGCCTGAACGCGACGGAGACGGGTATCTGAAAGACATGGGGGACTGGACCGAGGCGATCGGCCGCGCCATGGCGCTGGCGGACGACTACGAACTGGACGACACCAAATGGGCCCAAATCCTCAAGGCCCGTGAATACTATGAAGAATTCGGCAGCGTGCCGCCCATCCGCAAGTTTGCAAAGTACCTGGAACAGGAACAAAACGCCGTGTTCAAACTCTGGATGACCGGCCCCATGAAACCCATCACAAAATACGGTGGTCTTCCCAAGCCGACCGGCTGCGTTTGATGGGGTGACAACAGAGCTGGGACCCGGTTCAGACGCACACCCGACATACGGCTCGCTTATCTGCTCGCTCCGAAGCTGACATTCAGACAGGCCATTGAATGGCGGCAATCTGCCGCTGATCTCGTCACCCACCATTTCGAGAATTGGCCAGTTGCGGTTATTGGTTTCGGTGACTGTTTGCTGTCGTTCCACAATTCAAATTCAACAAACCATTGGCTGGATAGATGGAATGAGTGGTCAAAAGTGTGCATATCGACCTTTGCCTGCGCATCTGGCGACCCCTCTCGCAGTCCGGCCACCGGAGGCTCCTGTTTAGGCCTGGCGATTGTGCGGAAGCTGGCCCGAACCAATGGATAGGTTGTCACAATTTCCAACCGCCCCGGTGGCGGGCCAGAAGCTTGGATAACATCGAAAGACATTGGTTCTTCGTTAGAAGGGAAAATTCCATGAAACACGTCCATTGGTTCCCAGCTTTCGCATCGCGCCTCTCTGCTGCGGGTGCCATAGGTTTGGTGATCTCGGGAGCGGCGCTGGCAGAAGACACGCGTCAATTGGCGACGCTGCCGCCATTGGCCCGCGAATCATTGCGGCAAGAAATGCTGGACAACCTGCTGGCGATCAATGAAATCCTGACCCTCGTGGCGGCAGATAAAATTAAGGAGGCTGGTGAAGTGGCAGAGCAAAAGCTGGGGGTCAGCGCCCAAGGCAAAAATCGCAATCTGCCTTTCGAGGCCCGCCCCGGACCGCACATGCCACCCGACATGCATGCACTAGGCATGGATGGCCATAAGGCGGCGAGTGAATTCGCCAAGGCGGCACGCGCCGGCGAACGCGAGCGTGCGCTGAAGCTCCTGCCCAATTTAACCAGCGCCTGCGTGGCCTGCCACTATTCGTGGAGAACTCGCTAGTCGCGTCGCTCGCAGTCGGGCTTTGCCACACCAGTGGGTCTATCGCCCCCAGAGTGCTGGTTTTCATGCCAGCGCTAAGTGGACAGAAATCGCGCTTGAACGGGTGCTGGAGTTTCTGAACTAAGGCCGGGGGAAGGTGCAGCGATATTCGCCCTGCCTTCCATTGAGCGAGTGAATTGCACAACCGCAACTTTGGCGCTGCCATGCGTGAAGTGCTTGTGCGATAGCCTGGTGCTTCACCCCTTTTTAGCATTGTTTCGGTTACGGTCGGCCAACGCGATGATCAAGCCGTCAACACCCTTGGAATTGATTTCTTGTGCGAATTGACTTCGGTAGGTTTCGACTAGCCAGACCCCCATCACGTTGAAGTTATAGATTTTCCAGCCTGCACCGTCCCCAGCCGTTTTCTCCAACCGGTAGTCCAGCTGGATAGGCGCGCCATGGCCGCGGACCTCCGTGCGAACGACTACTTCCTTGTCATCGTGTGCACTGCGCAGTGGTCGCACGACAATCGACAGGTTACTGGCCTGCGCAAGAGCGCCCGCGTAGGTGCGAACCAACAGAATCTTGAACTCGTCCTGCAATCGCTTTTGTTGGTCCGGGGAAATTTGGCGCCAAGACGGGCCGACCGCAGCTGCGGTCATGCGATGAAAGTTGACGTGCGGCATGATTTTGGCGTCCACCAGCCCTATGACTTTGGACGTTTCGCCGCCACGGACGGATGCATCAGTTTGAATGCTTTCGATGACGTCAGCCGATACGCGGCTGACAAATGCATCGGCCGCTTCATCCGTCGCGTACGCTGGCAGTGCAACTAGGCTCACAGCCACCAGAGCCCATCCCATTGAGAGTCTGGCCAGTGAGATGAAACGCCCAAGGGGCATTCGGCTAAAGGTGGCTTCAAATAGGGCTTTAAACATGATTTTTATATTAGTACTTGCTGATATAGCATATTATGCCGGAAAATCACATACCCCGCCGGGTATACATCAATTGCGGGTTAGTGATGAAAATTCAGAAGCACCATATCCATCTACGGACAACCAATCATGTGTGAACTTTTTGCCATGTCAACGCGGCTGCCAAGCACCATCACGCTGTCGTTGGAGGAGTTTTCGCGCCATGGTGGTCAGACCGGTCCGCACAAAGACGGATGGGGTATTGCCTGGTACGAGCATGGGGACCTGCACTTGCTGAAAGAGGCCACTTCTGCATCCAACAGCAAGACCATGCAGTTCATCAAGGACAACCCGTTTCACAGCGCGCTGGTTCTTTGCCACATCCGTAAGGCAACGCAGGGAGATGTGGCAAGCCGCAATTGCCAGCCATCAATGCGGGAATTGGGCGGTGTTTGGCACAGTTTTGCCCACAACGGCAATTTGAAGGGATTGCAGCATGACCCACGCTTCAATGCAAGTAGCTTCCAACCAATTGGCGAAACAGACTCTGAATATGCATTTTGTGCTTTGATGGATCGAATGCAGACCCTGTGGCGTTCTGGCCAGCGACCCACATATGAGGCGAGACGCGACGTCGTGACGCTATTTGCTGCAGACCTGCGCGACACAGGGCCTGCCAACTTCCTATATAGCGATGGAGAAGTACTGTTTGCCCACGCCCACCAGCGCCACCATGCTGATGGCACAATCCGCGCGCCAGGGCTTTGGCGTCTGACTCGGCACTGCGCTGAAGGCGGCGTATTTGAAGGCTCAGGCCTGCATGTTGAAGCGCGCGGTGGTGAGCAGGATGTCGTGCTGCTCGCAAGCGTGCCGCTATCGCAAGAAGACTGGCAACCTTTAGATGAAGGTGAGGTCATTTCCGTCAGACTCGGTCGCACGCTGTGAGCTGACTTCAATTGGGGCCAGTTGTCTGTCTGCGGTAACAGGGCTTTAGTCAGCCGTTGGGCTGGTCCCGTGCTTGGTCCTGCGCCAACGTGCTTGTGCCCATCACAGCAATCAGCAGCGAGACCACGGCAATCAGTGTCAAACCTGACACTCTAGATTTTTGTGATCTCATTTGCTTCACCAATGTTTAAGACTTGAATCCACCCATCGTGCCAGTGCGGCGACGCGTTGTGATCAACAGCGAAGCCAGTGCAAGCAACAACAGGCCCAATGCGGGCGGCTCTGGTATTTGTGCCAGATATACACCAGCCCAACCGTTTTCTGCATCGGCCATGCTGGCACTGATTGCGAGCCAGCCATTGCGGAAGGAATCACGCTCGATCGACAGTGCCACAATATTCAGCCCTTGTGCCGCAGCATCCAACACGTCACCAAACATCGCTGACGTCAGCAGCGCATAAGGATCGAGCAGGTCGCCCATATCAAGATACAGCCCAAATATGTTCGCTACATTGAGTGCTGCGGGCTCGGTGGCCTTGAAGACCACTTTGGGGCCGTCAGCAGCGATGAAGGATGTCGAACGCCACCGTGCACCCTCTTCTTCCTCAGAGCCAACAGGACCCCCCTGACCGGCGTTACCAGAGAAATTCCAGAATAGAAAGTCTTCGTAGTCAGAACCGGTCTCTGCGACCAATTGCAGTTTGCCGGTCAAGGTGTCTTTTTGGAAAATGCCTTGGTGCAGCGGCACCTCCCGGGTGGTCTGGCCCGTGGGATTGCCGTTGGCATCTTTATCGCTGTCAGCCACGCAAGCAGCAATCACATCCTTATTGCCATCCGCTGGGCAGGTCAGGGTGATCGTGCGCATCTCGGTGCCCCATGCACCCCAGAAAGAGACATACCGACCATCAAAGGAAAGGCCTTCACCTACGCGGTTCAGTGTTGCACCGACGACGTCCGGCACGGCTTCGCCAATGCTGACCAAGGTGGTCAAACCGGCTTGCCCAACCTTGGCGCCATAGATGCCGCCCGCAGTGGGTGCATCTTCATTGTCCAGCCCGGTGAACACGACTTGCCCCTTGGCTGCACTGGGTGGGGAAGTTGAGCCAAAAAGTTTCGTTGGATCATTTGGCAGCGCCATCCCCCGCCATGCAACGGCTACAGCTTGCTCGGTTCCACCAGCGCTTGTGATATCACGGTAGAAGACGCCGGTCTGGCCCACAGCGTTAGCGTCGGTGTAGTTGGCCTTGTAGGCGATGTACTTGCCATCAAACGCTGCTGGAGCACCAGGGAACTGGTCAAAGCGCAATGCAGTAGCACCACCCGCCGCCGCCGGTGGAATCTGGAACTGTGAGTATCCAGGCACGGCTCCCAACAAGCTCGCACCGGTGGTGAGCGTACCGCCCGGCGTAGCATAAATGCCAGAAGTGCCAACCCGGGTGGTAATGGGCTCACCAGTTACGGGATCAGTGCCAGTCTGGTATTCAAGCACCGGGCCCGACTGGCCACGCGTGGCGATCAGATTCGAGCCGCTGTCAATGCGCGCAAACGACGGAAACTCATTGAAGGTCGCTGCAAGGTTGTTGGGTTGTGGTACCAACGAGCCCTGCGTTGCGATGGCCTGTATGGGCCCAAGAGTCTTCATGTCACGCTGAAATACGCCAGAAATCCGCCCTCCACCTTCACCACCCGCGCCACCTTCAGTGCCGCCCTGGGTACGCCCCCGAAACACGACCAATGCATTGTCGTTTACCGACGCGGGACTATAGCTGTTGAACACTTTGGTCGAGTCCGGCTTGGTGGGATCCGGAGCCACAAAGCTGTTGTTGACGACGGTTGTCCACGCCAATACAGGCTCGGCTGCTACTGGGTAAACCCAGACAACCCCAGCGATGGCAGCACACAATGCGGCCACAGAACGGTTGGACCTCAGGTGGAAGTCACCCGGGTTCAGACTAGCGCGCGATCGACGTGCATCTGGTTTCACCGTCTCGTTGACATCTGCGTTGGTGTTTGCTGACCTGAACACGAAGTCAAAGGCAGCGGGACTGTTTTTTCTTAGCATGGCAATTCCCCAAAAAATAATGTGAGTCAAACACGCTGTTGCGGGCCTGCATCACCAACCTCATGAGGTAACACCCCGCCACTCGCGTGGACTGGGTCTGAGCATGAAGTGTGCCCATGGCTTGGAAATGGCCGAATACCTTTATTAATCAATGTCTTATATAAATACAAGGCGATTCTTCGGCAAAAAAAACCTGCGGAACGTCAATTTTTCCAACGCGGCATGGTCATCGCTTGTCGAACAATTTTGAAGTTTCAGGTACCACGTGATCGTCAATTGACATTTCGCATTTGGCTCCCGCGCCGGCTGATATTGACTTTGATAAGGCCGACCTATCCCCGAGAACAAATTGAGCGTTTCACTCAAAAAATGGCATCGTCAAAATGGCCTTTTTTGAGAAATGTCTTGAAAACATTTGGGCAAGATTTTTTGGCTGTAAATTTGTCTGACACTTTTAGTTTCAAAAAGTCATTTTGTGTTGGACTTCATAAAGGGAAGTGCGCCTCCCCAAGCGGACACGGTCTTTCAAAATTTCTCCATCCATAAAATTTAAGGATTGGAGCAATTGCAAGTTGTTTTCTTGATTCTTTCGGCATTCACGCCGCGCCGATACCCCCTTCTATTGGCTGGATCAACATAGGGAATCCCTGTGAACACAGAAGCAATTCAAAGGCGCGGTGAGTTGGGCTCCAGAGCTTCCTATTCAGCCCGATAAGGACTGGTGCCGGAACGCCTGAATTAGAGACGCCGATTAGGAAACGTCCTAGCAACACCGCAAGCAGCGATTCTTGCGGCTTCAGGTACTGCAATCAATGAATGTGAAAGCCTTGGTTGAGCGCTTGACCATCCAACCAATCTGAGGATGCTTTCATCGGCTTCACTGGAGTGAACCAGTGAAACTCCCCTGGCTTGGGGCCTCACCTACGAGTCAAGGTGTGGGAGTCAAGTCCACACCTATCAGCGTTACCCTATTTGAGATGGCCGTCACCGCATAGTCACACGGCTATATCGGATTTGAGTAAATTGTTGATTGCGTCCAAACGTATCAGCTTGGCTGATGTGAGTGCTGGTCCTCTGCCATCTCATCTATTCCCAGACGGACCAGGCCCCCTCCCACCAACACCCTCTCTGCTTGGCCCCGGACCAGGACCCATTCCCCTGCCCACAGCTGGGGGCACTTCAGGCAAGGTAACGCCTTTTTCACGGGCACGCTCCTGCATGAGCTTGTGGTGCTCGAGTCGGTATGCTTCGCGTTCCTGTTTGGTCTTTAGACTTCGCATATGAACGCGGTATTCATTGCGCTCAGCATCGGTCATCAATTGCGACCCGTAGACGGGGTCCTGCAATCTTTCTTGGTCGCGCGTTTGATCACGCGCCGTGTTCCGCACATTGTCTTGTGCGAGTGCGCTGCTTCCAGCGAATCCGACTGCTGATGCCATAACAATTGCAGCAAGTCGTTGGAATTGAGGCCTGAATGTCTGCATTTTTGAAATCCTTTGGCAATGGGTGGGAAATCCGAAATGGATGCAGTGGTCAACCCGCACTATCAATGCCTTCCTTGATACATGCGACTACTCAAGCCGAATACTCACTCCAAATGAAGCAGCACTGATTGATAAATCGCAACGCATACAGTGACATGCTTCTAATAGGTGTGCATATTTGATAAGAACGGATACGGGTGATGCCTGGGGAGTCCTTGCCGTGTCTGCCGATCAGACTTTTGCCGCTGCATACGCCGCCCTTGAACTCGGGTGACCTCGGCTTCGCCAGCATCCTTTCAACAGTACGCCACTGTTGTACCTGCCGGCTCACGCATGGCCAAGGACACACCCAACATGGTTGGCCTTTGCCTCCCGTAACTTGAAGCTTGAAATTTGTGTTTTCGCAAGAGGCAAATGTCCTTTCGCGCAACACTCGGCGGATATTTCAGTCATGCCAATCAAAGGTGAGAGAGATGAGATTCCTCAACGCCGAGAACTTACCCTTAGTGCAACCGGCGCTCTGGTCGTGGAATGAACATTAAACAGTGCGCCCGGCTTCATTGTTTTGATGCTGTTAGCTGGCACTGCAGTCGGTAGCATTTTCCAAACTGTTTTTAAGGAGAAAACCATGTCATCCAATCTTCTGAAATCGCTCATTGCGGTACTTGCAATTCCGATTATTTCGGCCTGCGGTGGCAGTGGCAGCCCAGCGCCATCTGTAACGACCCAGACGACGGTCGGGACCATCACTGCCTTCGGTAGCGTGGTCGTCAACGGAATCCGCTTCGACGATTCGACCGCCAGAATCACCATGGACGATGCGCTGACGACGCGCGATCGGTTGCGCCTTGGCATGGTCGTGCAGGTACGCGGCCAGATAAATGCCAACGGAACCGGCGTGGCGAGCAGCATCCAGTACAACGACTGCGTGCAGGGGCCCATCACGGCGATGAACCAGGTTCAGAACACAGTCACTGTGTTGGGCCAGACGGTGCATATCGATGACAGCACGGTGTTCGACGGCGTCACGTTGCGCGATATGAACAGCTTCGCGGTCGGTGACCAGGTTGAGATCAGCTGCCTGCGTGACCAGGCAAGAAACCAGATTAGAGCCACGCGCATGGAGCGCCAGGGCGCGTTCCAGAACGGCGTCAGCGAGCTTGAGGTCAAGGGCACAGTCGCCAACCTCAACCTGGCCGCAGGTACCTGCACCATCGATGGCCTGGTGGTCAATTTTTCTGGCGTCGCCGCTGCCAACCGACCCAATGGTTTGACCAATGGCATGACAGTAGAAGCTAGCGGGCGCAACCTGGCTAATGGCGTACTACTTGCCGACCAGCTACGCGACCGCGATCGCGACCGCATCAGCTACCCGGATGGCGAGGGCCTTGAGGTCGAGGGCTATGTTTCCGATTTTGTATCGATTGCCAACTTCAAGGTTGCCGGACAGTTGGTGAATGGCGCCAACGCCGTGATCAGGAACGGTACCGTGGCCGACATCGCCAATGGTGTTAAGGTTGAGGCCGATGGTACGGTCAGCAACGGCGTGCTGGTCGCCAGCGTGCTCGTGCTGAAGCTGCAGACCAATGTGAGTGTCGAGGCCGGCATGCAGTCCAAGGACACGGCGGCAAATACATTAACCCTGCTTGGCCGTGCGATCAAGGTCAATGTCGACACCGAGTGGCGTGACCGGTTGGCCAGTCCGAGGCAACCCACGGTGATCAGCTTGGCGGCACTGAACCCGGCTGACCGGCTGGAAGTGAAGGCGTACAAAGACGCAAACGGAACCCTGGTCGCCACCCGTGTCGAGCGCACCGAAGCGGATGCGTTGGTGGTGGTCAAGGGGCCGGCTGATGCCAAGGTTCCGACGACGCAGTTGACGATCGCTGGAATGGGCGTAGCCACCGGAGCCAATACGCGCTACCGTGACCTGATCGGCGTGCTGGTCGACGCGACGACCTTTTACAGCTCTGTGCAGGTGCCTCCGGCGTTGCCGACGATCGTGCATGCGCGCGGCGTTGTGGCGAATCTTGCGACCAATGTCGTCGATGCCACACGCGCTGTCAGTTCCATCGGCGAACTGGAGATCAGCAAAGACTGAGCCCGTGCACCGAACGCGCGGTGGTCGCAGTTGCAGCGATTCTCTGCATCCCGCCGCGCTGGCCTGCGAGTTCCCGCAAATTGCGAACACCAGCTTACTGATTTCTAGCCGGAATTTGAACGACATATTTCCCCAAAGATGGTCGACGGGTCACGCAGAAGTTCCCCCTGAAGGGCAGCAACACAATAGCAGACATCGGCTGACTTGGTCTCACATTTGTGACCGACTCCTATGCCCCATTGGGGGGGCCACAGGAGGAATACTTTGATTGTGAATTCCAACGTTGGCTTTTCGATTTCTTGCGAAAGTTCGAATGGCCGCTTTGCCTAGGCTCGGATACCCGCTTTGGGCACGATGCCGAAGTCCAAACTGCGACTGAACGGTGAGGGGAAATCAGTGAATTGAACTGCCAGAAGCAGACACCCGCGGGTGTCGGACTACGCCCCTAAGCCGCCGAACGCTATCGCATCAACCCTTCTCACTTGCCCGAACAACGCCGCCCGGCTGGCGGACCGGCTGTCCGTTCACCCGCCTCAACTCGCAGTGAACCAGGCTCGGCACAGGTACCAACCAGTGGCTATACCGCACTCTCACCCGTGTTTGTCGGCCACCTGTTTTGGCTGCACCGACCAAGTCGCTGGCGCGTCATCTTTGTCCGCTTCGGCTGCCACCGCCGTCGCATGGACCTTGCCGGGCGAGTGATGTGCGGGTGCATAGATCGCATAGACCTGCATGGGCTCCGTCCCGATATTGGTAATGTTGTGCCAGGTCCCCGCAGGAACGAGGACGCACCAACCATCTGAAACATCCTTTGCAAACGTCAGTTTGTCCTTCGTGGCTCCCATCTGCACGCGGCCAATGCCAGCGTCGAGACGAAGGAACTGATCGGTCTCAGGATGCGCTTCAAGACCAATGTCGCCACCCACTGGGATGGACATCAGCGTGACCTGCAAATAGCGCCCGCTCCAAGCCACCGATCGGTAATTTGTGTTTGCCTTCGTCGCACTTTCAATGTCGAACGATTGCGGTTGTGGTCCGATGTCTTTGACCATATCAGTAGTGCTGCCCATGTTTTTGCTCCCTGGAGAATTAGCCGAATCACGCTTCGGAGCGCTGCAACAGCAA
>Ga0208398_101301_pt1 | contig 10258 bp, 7 predicted proteins | sample LakWasMe79_HOW10_2_FD_183905 | JGI IMG/M metagenome (GOLD analysis project Ga0208398, IMG submission 183905) | Freshwater sediment methanotrophic microbial communities from Lake Washington under simulated oxygen tension - Sediment Metagenome... | ecosystem: Environmental > Aquatic > Freshwater >... | reverse complement strand
CACCATCACCAGCCCGCTGATGGCGGCCAGCGCCCCCAGCTTGAGCCGGATCGAAACATGGTTGAGCACCCGGTGGATCGGGCTGGGGCGCACGCTGGCGCCGCTGTCGGACAGGGGCATGGACATTCCTGGATCGCCCGCCCCCACGCCGACACGGCGCAGTACAGCAGCAGGCCTACCCTCGGGCTATCGTCCAGAAGTCCCTACAACTTGAGTTGATACTTGCTGAGCAGCCGGGCAACTCAGCGGTCGGTGAAAACCGCTGCGCGCTTCTGCAGGAACGCGGCCACACCTTCGGCAAAGTCGGCGCCCCGGCTCATCTCACCCTGCACCCGGGCCTCCTGGCTCAGCGCCTGGGCGTAGTCCAGCGGCAAGGCCTCGTCGATGATGCGGCGGGTGGCGGCCAGTGCCCGCGATGGCAGGGCCGCCAGCCGGGTGGCCAGGGCCAGGGTGGTGTCGTGCAGCACCGCGTCGTCGACACAGCGCCAGATCAAACCGATGCGCTCGGCCTCCTCGGCCGACAGCTTGTCGCCGGTCATCGCCAGGCCGATGGCGCGGGCCCGGCCCACCAGGCGCGGCAGCAGCCAGGTGCCACCCCCGTCGGGCACCAGGCCGATCTTGGAGAAGGCCTGGATGAAGCTGGCCGAGCGCGCGGCGACCACCAGATCGCAGCCCAGGGCGATGTTGGCGCCGGCGCCGGCCGCCACGCCGTTGACCATGGCGATCACCGGCACCGGCATGTCGCGGATACGCAGCGCCAGCGGCTTGTACAGGCGCTCGACGATGCCGCCCACATCCCCCGGCTGCCCGTCGCCGCCCATGCCCTCGTCGTTGAGGTCCTGGCCGGCGCAGAAACCGCGGCCGGCACCGGTGAGCACCACGCAGCGCACGCTGCTGTCGGCGGCCGCGGCGTCCAGCGCGGCGCGCAATTCACCGTGCATCGCGGCGGTGAAGCTGTTCAGCGCGGCCGGCCGGTTCAGCGTCAGCGTACGGATGGTGGCCTGGGCGGCACCGGCATTCGAGACAAGCACCAGGGGTTCGGACATCGTGGGCTCCACAAGGACATTGATCGGGCAAGGGCGGCCAGGGCGGCCGGTCCGGCGTGGCGGGATTCTGCCGCCGCCGCGGGCCGTGCCGCCTCGGTGCCCGCCCGGGTAACATGCGCGCGCCATGCCCGCCGCCGCCACCCCACCCGCCGTCCCCATTGCCCGGGAATTTGCGCCCGGCCTGTTCATCCGCGGCATCCAGCCACCCTTGCCCTTGTCGCACTACCGGCTGGTGGCCTTCGACATGGACTCCACGCTGATCAACATCGAGTGTGTTGACGAGATCGCCGCGATGGCCGGCCGCCGCGACGAGGTGGCCGAGATCACCGAGGCCGCGATGCGGGGGGAGATCACCGACTACAAGGACAGCCTGCGCCGCCGCGTGGCGCTGCTGGCCGGCGTCAGCGAGGCCGCGCTGCAGCAGGTCTACGACCAGCGGCTGCAGCTCAACCCGGGGGTCGAGGCCTTTGTGCGGGCCTGCCAGCGCGCCGGGCTCAAGACCTTGCTGGTGTCTGGGGGCTTCACCTTCTTCTCCGAGCGCATCCGCCACCGCCTGGGCCTGGACTTCGCCCGCGCCAACCACCTGGGGCTGCACAACGGCCGGCTCACCGGCACGCTGTTCGACCGGCCCTGGGGCGACATCTGCGACGGCGCCGAGAAAAAGCGCGTGCTGCTGGAGGTGTGCGAGCTGATGGGCATCACCACCGCGCAGGCCATCGCCGTGGGCGACGGCGCCAACGACCTGCCGATGATGCGGGTGGCCGGCCTGTCGATCGGCTACCACGGCAAGCCCGCGGTGCGTGAGCAGGCGATGATCTCGATCGAGTCCGGCGGCATGGACCGCGCGCTGGAACTGCTGCAAGCCTGAGCCCAGGATCCCCATGAGCCCCCTGCCCTTCGACGCCGATGACCCGGAACCCGCCCTGCCTCAGCTGCGGGGCCCCGGCGGACGTGCATTGCGGGTGCTGCTGGCCGACGACAACGTCATCAACCGCGAGGTGGGCGTGGCGCTGCTGGAAGAACTGGGCCTGCAGGTGGACACCGCCGTCGACGGCCGCGACGCGGTGGACCAGGTGGCCGCCACCGCCTACGACCTGGTGCTGATGGACATGCAGATGCCCCGGCTCGATGGGCTGGCCGCCACGCGCGAGATCCGCGCCAGCCCCACCGGCGCCAGCCTGCCGGTGGTGGCCATGACCGCCAATGCCTTCGACCACAACCGCGACGCCTGCCTGGCCGCCGGCATGAACGACTTCGTCAGCAAGCCGGTCGACATCTGGCAGCTGGCGACCACGCTGGCGCGCTGGCTGCCAAGCTAGGCCGAGCCCCGGGGGGCGGGGCGCTGCCCTCAGAACCCCAGCGACGCCAGCAGATCGTCCACATCCTCCTGGCCGACCGCCTTGTCGGGCACCTGCGGGCCCTGCAGCTTGCCCAGGTCCAGCGCCTGTGCGGCACGGCCTTCGGTCTGCGCCAGCAGCTGGCGCAGCTGCTGCTCGGTATGGCCGATGATGCCCGTCACCTTCTTGATCACCTGGCCCGACAGGTCCTGGAAGTCCTGCGCCATCATGATGTCGCCCAGCACGCTGGCCTGGCCACGCAGCACGCTGGCCTGGTGCTGCAGCGCGGCCACCGCCTCGCTGAGCGCGGCGCGGGCTTCGCCCACACCCAGCTCGGGATGGGCCGCCAGCGCCGCCAGCCGGTCGGCCAGCGCCGCCGATTCGACGGCCGCACCCTGGCAGGCCGGCTGCCCGGCGTCCACCAGGTCCAGCACCTTGTTGGCCGCGGCCTCGGTCATCTGCCCGACATAGGCCAGGCGGTCGCGGGCGTCGGGAATCTCGTCGGCCAGCTCATGCAGGGCCACGTCCCAGCCCAGCTCGGCCAGGGTGCTGCCCAGGCGGCGCACCCGCTCGTCGAGTTGGTCCAGGGCGTCGTGTCCGTCTGACAGATTGCTCACGGTGGGGCACTCCGTTGTGCTGTGGTGGGGAATGCGGGTGGGCGCGGGGCCTGCAGGCCGCGGCCGGGCTGGCAGCGCAAGACCGTCCTGAGACTCGGTATCGGTCATCCCGGTGGTCGCTTGACCCCTTGCGGCAGGACGAATCTCACGGCCGCGGCGGGCGGCCGCGTGGCCTCAGAGGGTGAACACCGCCATCGCCTGCACCAGTTGCTGGGCCTGGCCTTTGAGGCTCTCGGCGGCGGCCGCCGACTCCTCCACCAGCGCGGCGTTCTGCTGCGTGGCCTGGTCCATCAGGCTCACCGCCTCGCCCACCTGGGTCACGCCGGCACCCTGCTCGGCGCTGGCGGCATTGATCTCGCCCATGATGCTGGCCACATGCTTGATCGAGGTCACCACCTCCTGCATCGTGGCGCCGGCCTGGTCGACCAGGGCGGTGCCCTGCGCCACCCGCTCGACGCTGGCGTTGATCAGGGTCTTGACCTCGCGTGCCGCGTCGGCGCTGCGCTGGGCCAGGCTGCGCACCTCGCTGGCCACCACGGCAAAACCCCGGCCCTGCTCACCGGCACGCGCCGCTTCCACCGCGGCGTTCAGCGCCAGGATATTGGTCTGGAAGGCGATGCCGTCGATCACGCCGATGATGTCGGCAATCTTCTTCGAGCTGTCGTTGATGCCCTTCATCGTGTCGACCACCTCGCCCACCACCTCGCCGCCCTTGACGGCGATGCCGCTGGCGTCCACCGCCAGCCGACTGGCCTGACGGGCGTTGTCGGCGTTCTGCCGCACGGTCGAGCCCAACTGCTCCATCGACGCGGCGGTCTGCTGCAGCGCCGAGGCCTGCTCCTCGGTGCGCTGGCTCAGGTCGGCGTTGCCCTGGGCGATCTGGGCACTGGCGGTGGCCACGCTGTCGGCGTTCTGGCGCACCGAGCCCACCACCGCGGCCAGGCTGTCCTGCATGGCCTTGAGCTGGGCCATCAGGCTGGCACTGTCGCCGGGCTGCAGCACCACGCGGTAACCCAGGTCACCGGCGGCCACATGCTGGGCCAGCGACGTGGCGTCGGCCGGCTCGCCACCCAGCTGGCCGGTGATGGAGCGGGTGACCCGCCAGCCCATCAGCACGGCCAGCGCCAGCGCCACCAGGTTGATGCCGATCAGCAGGTGGCGCGCCGTGACGTAGTCGGCCTGGGCGTCGGCGAACTGCTGCTGGTTGTTGGCCTCCTGGAGGCGGATGTTCTCGTCGATCGCGTCCTGCCAGCGCTGGGTGGCCGGCCCGGCCTGCGCCATCAGCAGTTGCACCGCACCCTCGCTGTCGCCGGCCATGCCCAGCGCCATGAACTGGTCGTCCAGCGGCCGGGCGCCGTCGCGTGCGGCGGCGATCTTGGTGCGCAGGGCCTGGCCCGCGTCACTGGCCGGCATCTTCTGCAGCGCCTCGAAGGCCTTGTCGAACTTCTGCCGCATCGCCAGCAATTTGGCCATCTCGGTCTTCTGCGCGTCCCGGTCCTGCAGCAGCACAACGGTGCGCATGATCCGCGTCACCACATGCAGCGCCTCGGCCATCTCGACGTTGAGCCGGATCTTGACGTTGTTGTCGGTGACCACGTCCTCCAGATTGGCCTCGATCGCCGCCAGCTTGTGCAGGGACAACCCGGCGGACAGCAAGGACATCAGCAGCACCAAGCCAAAGGCCCAGGCCAGGCGGTGGCTGATCTTGAGTTCTGACAAACGCATGGGTCGGCTTTCTTCGAGAGACGGTGTGCGGGCGCGGGCGGTACGCAGCGGCCGGTACGGGGCGATGACTTCAGATCGGCAGCCCGCCGGTCGACTTGAGGGGACATCTGAACAACCCCGTCGGGCATTGATCATTTGCTGTAATCGTTTTTATCATTTTAAGGAATCGGCGAGCCGTGGTCAGGCCGTTTGCGTCAACAGTTCACGCTGCGCCGGCCCAGCACGACGCGGGGGCACCCGTGCAGGGCCGCACAGGCGGCGCCCCGGCCTACGGGTGCGGTGGGCCCCCGGATTTCAGCTCGACAGCTGGGCCCAGGCCTTGTCCAGCCGCTTGGCGCTGACCGGCTGCGGCGTGCGCAGCTCCTGGGCGAAGAAGCTGACGCGCAGCTCCTCCAGCAGCCAGCGGTACTCGTCCAGCCGGGCGTCGGCCACCCCCTTCTGCTCGGCCAGGCGGCGCAGGTAGCGCTGCTCCAGCGGCCGCAGTTCGGCCAGGCGCTGGGCGTCGCGCGCCGGGTCGGCCCGCCACTTGTCCAGCCGCAGCACCACCGCCTTGAGGTAGCGTGGGTAGTGCTGCAGCTGCGCATACGGTGCCTGCGGCAGGAAGCGCTTGGGCATCAGGCGCTGCAGCTGCGCGCTGATGTCATCGGCCACGTCCTTGGCCGGGCGCGCGTCCTTGAGCTTGCGCAACGCCGCAGCGTAGTCGACCAGGATGACGCCGGCCAGCCGCGCCACCTCCTGCGCGATCAGGTTGAGCCGGCTGCGGCCCTCGCCGATGCGGGTGTGGAAGGCCGCGGCGTCGGTGGGCAGCGGCTCTGCCAGGAAGGCACGGTCCAGCGCCAGGTCGATGATCTGGCTGCGCAGCTCGTCGGCCGTGCCCAGCGGCATGTAGGCCGCGGCCATCTTGACCAGGTCGGGAATGTTCTTCTCGAGGTACTTCAGCGGCTCCTTGATGGCCAGGGCCACCAGGCGGCGCAGGCCGGCGCGGTGTTTGGCGGCGGCGGCGTCGGGCTCGTCGAAGACCTCGATCTCCACATGCACGCCCTTGTCGACCAGGGCCGGGAAGCCGATCAGCACCTGGCCGGCGGGGCTGTTCGGCTTCTGGATCTCCATCAGCTCGGGCAGCTCGCCGAAGGTCCAGGCGGTGTAGGTGGCGGGCGCAGCAGGTGCGGCCGGTGCGGCGGCCGCGGCGCGCGGCGCCAGCGTGGTGCTCACCCCCCGGCCCCCGTCCCCCCGGCGTGGCCCCCCCGGTGCAGCGCCGGGCGTGGGTGCGGCCGTGGGCGACGCGGCGGCCGGCGGCGGCTCGGCCGCTGCGCCGGCCAGCTTCAGCGCCGCCAGCGCCTGGAAGGCCGAGCGCGCTTGGCCGCCGAGCTCGGCCTTCAGCGTGGCCAGGTGCCGGCCCATGCCCAGCTGGCGGCCATGTTCGTCCACCACGCGGAAGTTCATGAACAGGTGCGGGGGCAGCATGTCCAGCTTGAAGTCGTTGCGCTGCACGGCGATCTGGCTGCGCTCACGCACGGCCTTGAGCAGCACGTCCATCAGCGCGCCCTGGGCAAACGGGTGCCCGGCGATGAACTCGGCCACATAGTCGGGCAGCGGCACCAGGCGCGAGCGTGGGCGCTGGTGCAGGCTTTTGCACAGCGCCGTCAGCTTGGCCGGCAGCATGCCGGGCACCAGCCAGTCGCAGCGCTCTTCGCTGACCTGGTTCAGCGCATAGATCGGCACCGTCACCGTCACGCCGTCCTTGGCGTCGCCCGGCTCGTGCAGGTAGGTGGCCACGCAGTCCACGCCACCCAGGCGGATGGTCTTGGGGTAGGCGTTGCCGGTGATGCCGGCGGCCTCGTGGCGCATCAGTTCGTCACGGGTCAGCTTGAGCAGCTCGGGCCGGGCGCGACTCTCGTGCTTGTACCAGCGCTCCAGGCTGGCGCCGGAGTGCACGTCGGCCGGCAGCTGCTGGTCGTAGAAGGCGAAGATCAGCTCGTCGTCGACCAGCACGTCCTGGCGCCGGCTCTTGTGCTCCAGCTCTTCCACCTGGGCCAGCAGCTTGCGGTTGTGGGCGATGAAGGGCAGCTTCGATTCCCAGTCGCCCTCCACCAGCGCCTGGCGGATGAAGATCTCGCGTGCGCCCTTGGGGTCGACGTTGCCGAAGTTCACCCGCCGGTTGGCATAAACCACGATGCCGTAGAGCGTGGCGCGCTGCAGCGCCACCACCTCGGCGGCCTTCTTCTCCCAGTGCGGGTCCAGCAACTGGGTCTTGAGCAGGTGGCCGGCCACGCCCGGAATCCACTGCGGCTCGATGCCGGCCAGGCCGCGGCCGTACAGGCGCGTGGTGTCCACCAGCTCGGCGGCGATCAGCCAGCGGCCGGGCTTCTTGCTCAGGTGGGCGCCGGGGTGGCGCCAGAACTTGATGCCACGCGCGCCCAGGTACCAGTCCTCGTCGTCGCTCTTGCAGCCGACGTTGCCCAGCAGGCCGGCCAGCATGGCCAGGTGGATCTGCTCGTAGGTGGCCGGGCTGCCGTTCAGGCGCCAGCCATGCTCGGCCACCACGGTGTGCAGCTGGCTGTGGATATCGCGCCATTCACGCACCCGGCGTGGGTTGACGAAGCTCTCGCGCAGGCGCTGCTCCTGCTGGCGGTTGCTGAGCTTGTGGCTGTCGATGCGGGCCGGCGCCGCACCGGCCACGGGCTTGGCCGGGTGCCCGTGCACCCCACGCCCCTCCTCGATCCAGGCCCAGAGCTTGAGGTAGCCCATGAACTCCGACTTCTCGTCGTCGAACTTCTTGTGCTTCTCGTCGGCGGCCTGGGCGGCCTCCATCGGCCGGTCGCGCACGTCCTGCACGCTCAGCGCGCTGGCGATGATCAGCACCTCGTTGAGCGCCTGGCGGTCGCGCGCGGCCAGGATCATGCGGCCCACGCGCGGGTCCAGCGGCAGGCGGCTGAGCTCCTGGCCGATGGGCGTGAGTTCGTTGTCGTCGTCCACCGCGCCCAGTTCGCCGAGCAGGTCGTAGCCGTCGGCGATGGCCTTGGCGCGGGGCGCCTCCAGGAACGGGAACTGCTCGACATGGCCCAGGCGCAGGCTCTTCATGCGCAGGATCACGCCGGCCAGGCTGCTGCGCAGGATTTCGGGGTCGGTGAAGCGCGGCCGGCCGTTGAAATCCTTCTCGTCGTACAGCCGGATGCAGATGCCGTTGGCCACCCGGCCGCAGCGGCCGGCGCGCTGGTTGGCCGCGGCCTGGCTGATCGGCTCGACCTGCAGCTGCTCGACCTTGGTGCGGTAGCTGTAGCGCTTGACGCGGGCGAAGCCGCTGTCGACCACGTAGCGGATGCCGGGCACCGTCAGCGAGGTCTCGGCCACATTGGTGGCCAGCACGATGCGCCGGCCGTTGCCGGGGTTGAACACCGCCTCCTGCTCGGCCTGCGACAGGCGGGCGAACAGCGGCAGAATCTCCGGCTGCGGCCCCCCCTTGTGCTGCTTGGCGAGGTGCTTGCGCAGGTGGTCGGCGGCATCGCGGATCTCGCGCTCGCCGGGCAGGAAGACCAGGATGTCACCCGCACCACCGCCCTGCCACAGCTCGTCCACCGCATCGGCGATGGCTTCGTCCAGGCCGTATTCGCGGCTGTCTTCGAACGGCCGCCAGCGCTGCTCGACCGGGAACAGCCGGCCCGACACCTGGATCACCGGCGCCGGGCCCTGGCGCCCCGCGAAGTGGTTGGCGAAGCGCTCGGCGTCGATGGTGGCCGAGGTGACGACGATCTTCAGGTCCGGCCGGCGCGGCAGCAGTTGCCGCAGGTAGCCGAGCAGGAAGTCGATGTTCAGGCTGCGCTCGTGGGCCTCGTCGATGATCAGCGTGTCGTAGGCGCGCAGGTCGGGGTCGCCCTGGGTCTCGGCCAGCAGGATGCCGTCGGTCATCAGCTTGACGCTGGCGCCGGGCTGCAGCCGGTCCTGGAAGCGCACCTTGTAACCCACCACCTCGCCCAGCGGCGACTGCAGCTCGTCGGCGATGCGCTTGGCCACGCTGGTGGCGGCCAGGCGGCGCGGCTGGGTGTGGCCGATCAGGCCCTGGCCGCCGGCGCCGAGGCCGCGGCCCAGTTCCAGCGCGATCTTGGGCAGCTGGGTGGTCTTGCCCGAGCCGGTCTCGCCGCAGACGATCACCACCTGGTGCGTGCCCAGCGCACGGGCGATCTCCTCGCGCCGGGCGGAGACCGGCAGCGACTCGGGGTAGGTGATGGGGGGAATGGCGGTGGCCGGCCGCGGCGGTCGGTCGGCGCGCGGTGCACGCACGGGTCGATCGGGCCGGGGCGGCCGCGGCGGGGCAGCGGGCGCAGTCACAGGGGCGGGATTATCGCCGGCCCGTCAACGGCGCCCGGTGGGTGGGGCCGGGCCGGCGCCGAGTGGGCAGTCGGACGGTCGGGCGTGGGGATTGCGGCATCATGGCCCATCCCCCCCTTGCCCGCCCTGGAGCCCACCCATGCCCTCCCCCCGCCTGCTGATCATCGCCGGCAGCGCCCGCGCCGGATCGTTCAACCTGCGCCTGGCCACGGCGGCGGCCGGCCTGGCGCGCAGCGCCGGTGCCGAGGTCGAGCCGCTCGACCTGCGCGCCCTGGCGCTGCCGCTGTACGACGGTGACCTGGAAGCCGCCAGCGGCGTGCCCGCCGGTGCCGCCGTGCTGCGCGAGGCCATCACCCGTTGCGACGCGCTGCTGCTGGTCTCGCCCGAGTACAACGGGTTCCCGCCACCGCTGCTGATCAACGCCTTCGACTGGCTGTCGCGGCTGCCGGCCCAGGGCAGTGCGCCCGGTGGCCTGGCCGCCACCGCCAACAAGCCGGTGGCCCTGCTGGCCGTGTCGCCCGGCCCATTGGGTGGCCTGCGGGCGATGAACACCTTGCGCCAGTACCTGCAGATGGCTTTTGCGATGATCGTCGTGCCGCAGCAGTTTGCGCTGGGCCGTGCCAGCGAAGCCTTCGATGCCCAGGGTGGGCTGCAGGACGCCAAGGCGGTGGCCGCGGTGCAGGCGGCTCTGTCCGCGGTGCTGCGGCTGGCCACGGCCCTGCGCCCGGCCGACGCCGGCTGAGCGTGGCGCCGACGCCGGGCCGGCACCGGCCCGGCAAGCCGGCCAGGCCGGTCACGCGGCGCGGAACGGGCCGGCCGCCGGGTCCACCAGGCCGGTCGCATCGCCGACCATCACGCGGAACAGCGCGGCATCGGCGGCCCGTAGCCGGCGGCAGACCTCGCGGCCCAGGTTCATCTGGATCAGCGCAAACTGCTCGGGATCGCGCTCGAACAGGTGCAGCAGATCGTCGTTGTTGAACTCCAACGCCAGGCAGTCCAGTTCGGCGAGCACGGTGGCGCTGCGCGGCAGCAGGTCCATCAGCGCCATCTCGCCGAAGCAGTCGCCAGCGCCCAGCCGGTGCAGCACCAGTTCACGCCCCGCCCAGTGCTTGACCACGGCGGCACGGCCGCGCTCCAGCACGAACATCGAACTGGCCGGCTCCTGCTCGCGGAAGAAGGCCTCGCCGGCACGCACCTGCCGGCTGGC
>Ga0208398_101299_pt1 | contig 10261 bp, 11 predicted proteins | sample LakWasMe79_HOW10_2_FD_183905 | JGI IMG/M metagenome (GOLD analysis project Ga0208398, IMG submission 183905) | Freshwater sediment methanotrophic microbial communities from Lake Washington under simulated oxygen tension - Sediment Metagenome... | ecosystem: Environmental > Aquatic > Freshwater >... | reverse complement strand
CATGCTGGCGCAGCAGGCCCAGGCGGTAGGTCATCAGCTTGTCGTAGTCCGGCTCCTCGCGGGTGGTGCGGCGGAACTCGGTGATGCCGGTGCGTTCGGCAAAGGCGATCCAGATCTCGGGAATCAGCACGCCTTCGAGGTCGAGGCAGACAACTTGCATGGTGGGGGGCCGGGGCAGATCCGGAAGGTGGGGACAGGGGGAATTCGGGCGCCCGGATTGTGCCTGAGCGCCCGCCGCCGCCAGGCCGCCGCGTCACACCGGGTCAGGCGCCCTGCTGGCCCAGCCGGCGCAGCTTGGCCGTCCAGCGCGCGACCCCGGCGGCGCCGAGCTGGTCGACGCCACCGATCAAGGTTTCGTGCACCGGGGCGATGCCGACAAAACCCAGCACATTGCGCTCCAGCGACTTCAGGCTGTGGGCGCGGAAATAGAAACGGTAGACCAGCGCCGGCATGCCCATGGTGACCACCAGCCGGGCCGAGCGTCCCCCCAGGCCCTTGGCGGCAAACGGGTTCGTGGCGTCCTTCTTGAACGCAAAGCCGGGCCGCGCCACCTGCTCCAGGAAACCCTTGACCAGGGCTGGCATGTCGCCCAGCCACAGCGGAAAGCACAGCAGCAGGTGCTGGGCCTCGGCGATCGCCTGCTGCGCCGGCAGCAGCGTCGGCGGCAGGGCGCCATGCGCCCATTCGGCCTGGCTGCGCAGCAGCGGGAAGTCCAGCGTGGCGATGTCCAGCAGCGTCACGCGGTGGCCGGCCTCGCGGGCGCCGTCGGCATAGGCCTGGGCCAGGACATGGCACAGGTGGCCACCCAGCGGATCGGGGTGGCCTTGCAGGATCAGGATGTGGCGGCTTTGCATGCCACCATCGTCATCCCGCCGCCGCGGTGGGTGCTTGTGCTGCGACAAGCGGCGGCCGGGCGCTACTCGCCGCTGCCCAGCACCACCGCCTGCTTGCGCTTGGCGCCGTTGCGCCACAGCGTCAGCGTGACGTTGTCGCCGGGCTGGCGCTTTTCCAGCAGCGTGAGCATGTCGTCCAGGTCCTTGACCGGCTCGTCGTTGATGGCGGTGATCACGTCGCCGGCGACGATGCTGCCGTCGCGTGCCCGGGCAAAGGCCATCAGCCCGGCGCGCGCCGCCGGGCCGCCGGGGCTGACCTGCACCAGGGCCACGCCCTCGGGCAGGCGCAGGGCGCGGTGCACGCCGTCGCTGGCGGCGGCGATGCCCAGCGCCGGCCGGGTGATGCGGCCGTCGCGGATCAGCCGCGGCACCACGCGGTTGACCTCGTCCACCGGGATGGCGAAGCCGATGCCGGCGCTGGCGCCGGAGGGGCTGGCGATCTGGGTGTTGACACCGATCAGCCGGCCGGCCGAGTCGAGCAGCGGGCCACCCGAGTTGCCGGGGTTGATGGCCGCGTCGGTCTGGATCACGCCGCGGATGCTGCGGTTGTTGAAGGACTCGATCTCGCGGTTGAGCGCGCTGACGATGCCGGTGGTCAGGGTCTGGTCCAGCCCGAAGGGGTTGCCGATGGCATAGACCTTCTGGCCCACCTGCAGGTCGCGGCTGCTGCCGATGGGGATGGCCGGCAGCTTGGCCGCCGGCGCGTTGATCTTCAACACCGCCAGATCGCGGTCGGGGAAGGCGCCGACCAGGGTGGCCGGCCAACTGCTCTGGTCGGCCAGCGTGACACGCGCGCCGCTGCCCTCCTGGATGACGTGGAAGTTGGTGACGATGTGGCCGCTGCCGTCCCAGACGAAGCCGGTGCCGGTGCCGCGTGGCACCTGGGCCACGCTGCGGTTGAAGAAGTCACGCTCGGTGGCCAGGGTGGTGATGTGCACCACCGACGGCGACAGGCGCTTGAAGACCTCGATGTTGGCCAGTTCGTCGGCCGCCAGCGCACCACGCGGCGTGACGGCGCGGGGCGCCGCGTCGCCGCGCTGGCCCAGGGCGGGGCCGGTGGGCAGGGTGGCCAGGCCCAGCGCCAGCAGGCTCAGGGCGAGGTGGTGGCGCAGGGGGCGATGCAGGGGCAGGTGCATGGCGGTACAGCGGTCGGATGGAGGGGGCGACGAGGGCCGATGATAGGCAGGCGCCGCTGGCGCAGCGCGGCGCGCCGCTATGCTTGGCGCCATGACCTCACCCGTGCCCACCCGCCGCAGCGCCGAAGAACAGGCCCGCCTGGATGCCGAACTGACCGAGCTGATCGAGCAGCGCATCACCTTCAACCAGGTGCTGGGCCTGAAGGTGCAGACCCTGCGGCCGCAGTTGCTGCTGCGCTTCGACTGGCGCGCCGACCTGGTCGGCCACCGCCACTACGGCCGGTTGCACGGCGGGGTGATCGCCGCCACGCTGGACGCCCTGGGCGGCGGTGCGCTGATGGTCGGCCTGGGCGAAAAGCACCCGGCCGAGAGCACGGTGCAGGTGATGCACCGCTTCCTGAAGATGGCCACCATCGACCTGCGGGTCGACTTCCTGCGTCCGGGCAACGGCAAGCACTTCGTCGCCAGTGCCGAGGTCACCCGGCTGGGCGGGCGTGTCGGCTCGACCCAGATGCGGCTGCACAACGACGAAGGCGTGCTGATCGCCACCGCCGCTGCGGCCTACATCGTCAGTTGAGCACGGTGGCCGGGCGCGCCGATACCGGCGCCCTCAAGAAGCGCGGGGTGGCGCCGAAATCCCGGGCATGAAAGCCCCGATCCTGCGTTTGCACGGCCGCCCCGGCGCGGGTTGCCCCCCGCCTCCGCCACCCCTGGCCGGAGGCCGGCCATGAGGCGCCTGGCCCTGTCCCTGCTGCTCCAGGCCGCCAGCGTGGCCTGCGGTTTTGCCGCGCTCGGGCTGGCGCTGTATGCGCGTGGCCCCTCGGCCATGGTGGCGGCTCAGCTGTTCGGCGCGGTCGGCCTGCTGGCCGGCCTGCTGTGCGGCGGCCTGCAGCTGCTGCTGGGTGGCCTGCCGCTGCGCCAGGCCCGGCCGCTGTCGGCGCCGGCCGTGGCGGAACTGGTGCGCGCCACCCTGGCCAGTGTGGCGGCCGAGCGGCAGCCACGGTCCGGCTCGGCGGCCGATCGGCGGCCTGTGGCGGCCGCGGCGCCTGTGCCGGCGCCGCGTGCGGCCGAGGCCCCCCGCTTTGCCAGCAGCGCCTTCGGTGCCTGACGGGAACCCGAAATGATCCATGTGCAGATTGCCAGCCAGATCACGCCGACCGGGGTGGACGGCATCCGCTGGGTGCTGGTCGAAGCCAGTGCCGCGCCGGCCGGTGCGGCACCGCCGCCTGCGGTGACCCTGGCCGCCGCGGTGGCCGCGGCGCAGGCGCCGGCGCGTGAGGCCGGCGCGCGCCAGCAGCTGTCGCTGGCCCTGCTGAAGGCGGCCGTGCTCGGCCTGGGGCTGGGCTTGGCGCTGTGGGCCGCCCAGACCTGGCTGGGCCCGACCACCGTGCCCTGGCTGGCGCCTGCGGCCCAGCCCCGGCCCACGGAAGGGCCTGGCGGCACCGCAGCACCGATGCCGCTGGCGCCGGCGCCGCCGGCGTCGGCCCCCCTGGTCACTGCGGAGTTGCGATGAGCCACAGCCTGCCCTGGCACGACGAGGCCGAACTGCTGGGCGTGCGGGTGCGCGCCTTTTTCTTCGACCCGGCGCAGGTGGACGCGCGCGACGACTTCGTCGGCCGCCAGCTGCCCATCCTGGCCGGCACCGGCGCGCGCCTGCTGGTGCCCGAGGGCCAGCGTGAGCCCTACCGCATCAGCCACCTGCTGGCCCAGCCCGACGCGGTGCTGGCCCATGGCAGCGGCCTGCTGTGCCTGGCCTACAAGGGGGGGGACGGCCGCCTGCACGACCCCAAGGCCTGGCGCCAGCAATGGCGGGTGGACGTGATGCTGCAGTGCATTGCCGAGGCCATGGCCGTGGCCGGCCAGTGCCAGCAGCCCACCGCGGCGCTGTGGCGCGGCGCCAATGTGCTGTGCCAGTTCGACCCCGGCCCGCCGGTGCTGGAATGCCTGGCCACCCACATCGGCGCGGCCCGGCATTACTGGAACGAGCCGCAGCAGATCAGCCCGGCTCAGCTGGCCAGCTTCTGCGAGCCCAGGCTGCGTGCGCTGCCCGGCCTGGCGGCCGCCGAGGCCGCGACCATGGCCGCCTGAGCGTCGGCCGCACTGCGGTGCGGCGCGGTGCGCTGGGCGGCCGGGGCCATGGCCCAGCCTTCGGTGGCCACATCGTCGCTGAGCCAGCGCCCCCCTCCCACCACCAGGCCACGCTGGCTGGCACGCTGCAGCAGCCGCTCGCAGTCGGCCGCCGTCAGCCGGCTGGCCAGGCGCTGCCAGCGGCGGTTGACCAGCGGGTCGGCCCAGCTGTCCTCCAGCGCGCGCCTGAGCTCGGCAGCGGCCGGCGCCGGCCCCACCGCCAGCCGGCGCGCCAGCAGCGTGTGCATGAAGACCTGGAAGGCCTGGCGCGCTTCGCCGCCCGGCATCAGGGCGGCCAGCGCCATCAGCCGGCGCGCATAAGCGGCCTGGGTGAACTGCAGCGTCAGCATCACCTGCAGCGCCTGCACCGGGTTGATCACCCGCACCCGGTTGGGCGGCAGGGCACGCAGCGGCAGCAACGCGGCCTGGGCATGCGGCAGCGGCGTGGCAAAGCTGGCCAGCACGGCCAGGCGGGTCCACTCGGCCGCGCTCAGGCCGTCGGCGCCGGCCTCGCCCGCCTCGGCACGCCGGGCCTGGTCCAGCGCGGCGGCCCAGTCGCCATCGGCCCACAGTGTGGCCACACGCTGGCTCAGCACCACCAGGTTGCCGGCGGCATAAGCGGCGGCCGGGTTCAGCCGGGTGACGGTGGCGTCGCTGTCGCGGGCGGCGCACAGCGTCAGCGGCTGGCGGCTGACCGGGCAGTCGACGGCGTCGATGTGCGCCAGAAAGGCCGGATTGACCTGCACGCCCTCGAACACCTGGCCATGCTGCCAGGCCTGCAGGCGCAGGGCCAGCCACTGCCGCACCGCGGCACTGGGCCGCAAGGTGCGGGTGCCGAACACCGTGCGGCCCCGATCCCAGCCCTGGCGCACCGGGTTGTCGCCGTGCAGGTGGCGCAGCGGCGGCGTCACCCGGTAGTGGGCATGGTCCCAGCCGATCTCGAAACCGGTGTGGTCGAAGGCCGTGGCCTCGGTGGCCTGCGGCACGGTGCTTGCCGGTTGCGGGGCGGCGGCCACCCGGGTGTCGGCGGGCGCATCGCCGAGGCGGCTGAATTCGAAGGCGGCTTGGACCATGCGGGACTCCTGAGAGGGACGCCGGGACATCCCGGTGAACACAGTTTCTGCGCCCACTGGCTCATGACGTGAGCCAGCCGCACAAGCCCCGTGGCCCAGGGGGTGCGGTGAGACATGGCTCATGCCATGAGCCACCACCATGGCAGACTGCCGGGCCCACGCGTTGACCGGCGCCCACCGGACCCCCGATGACCAAGACCGCCCGCCTGTACAAGATCGAACAGCTGATCCGCCACCGCGGCAGCGTGCCCTTCGCCCAGCTGCTGGCCGCGCTGGAGGTGTCGCCGGCCACGCTCAAGCGTGATCTGGAGTACCTGCGCGACCAGCTCGGTGCGCCGATCGAGTACGACCGCGACAGCAACGGCTACCGCTTTGCCAGCGCCACCAGCAGCACCGCCCAGGCCTGGCGTGGCGAGAAGCACGAGCTGCCCGGCCTGTGGTTCAGCGAGCGCGAGCTGTACTCGCTGCTGATGGCGCACCAGCTGCTGTCCGGCCTGGACGCCGACGGCACGCTCAGCCGCCACCTGCAGCCGCTGCTGGAGCGCATCCACGACCTGCTGGGCCCGGGTGGCGAGACCGAGGCCCGGGCGCTGCTGAAGCGCGTCAAGATCGTCAGCGCGCTGCGCCGGCCGGTGGCGCCGGACTGTTTTGAACGCATGGGCGAGGCGCTGATGCGCCGCCGCCGCCTGCGCATGCGCTACCTGACGCGCGCCCGCGGCGAGGTTGGCGAGCGCGAGGTGTCTCCCCAGCGCCTGGTGCATTACAAGAACACCTGGTACCTGGACGCCTGGTGCCACAGCCGCGAGCGCCTGCTGCGTTTTGCGCTGGACGCGGTGCAGGAGGCCAGCCTGCTGGAGACGCGCGCCAAGGACGTGGCGACGCGCCAGGTCGAGGCCGAGATGGACCTCGGCTACGGCATCTTTGCCGGCGGCACACGCCAGCTGGCGGTGCTGCGCTTCAGCCCCCAGGCTGCACCCTGGATCAGCCACGAGGAATGGCACCCCGAGCAGCAGGGCCGCTTCATGGCCGACGGCAGCTGGGAGCTGGCGCTGCCCTATGTCGACGAGACCGAGCTGGTGATGGACATCCTGCGCCAGGGTGAGCAGGTGCGGGTGATGGCGCCCGCCAGCCTGCGGGCGGCGGTGCAGCAGCGGCTGGCCGCTGCGCTGGCGGTGTACGGCTGACCCGGGCGCGACAGCGGCGCCCGGCCGGCGCTGCCTACACTGGCCCGCACCGCGGCCGGCAGGCCGGTCGCCCCCCGAGGAGAAGCCCATGACGACGCTGGTGCTGCGCGAGGACCACGACGGTCTCGCCACCCTGACCCTGAACCGCCCGGACAAGCTGAACGCGCTGACCGTCGGCATGTTCCAGCAGCTGCGCGACCATGTGCTGCAGATCGCCACCGAGACCGAGCAGGTGGGCCTGGTGCTGCTGCGTGGCGCCGGCAAGTGCTTTTCGGCTGGCCATGACCTGGCCGACATCGCCCACGGTGAACACCCGCCCAAGCCCAGCTTCCAGGCCGACACCATCGAGCTGCTGGCCGAGCTGCCGCAGCCGGTGATCACCGCGGTGCACGGCCACTGTTACACCGGCGCACTGGAGCTGGCGCTGGCCGGCGACATGATCGTCGCCGCCGAGTCGGCCAAGTTCGCCGACACCCATGCCCGCTGGGCGCTGACGCCGGTGTGGGGCATGAGCCAGCGCCTGCCGCGCCGGGTCGGCATCACCAAGGCGCAGGAGATGACCTACACCGCCCGCACCTGGACCGGTGCCGAGGCCCAGGCCATCGGCCTGGTGAACTGGTGCGTGCCCGACGCGGCCTTCGAGGCCGAACTGGGCCGTTTCACCCAGGCCATCCTGGCCAACTCCTGGTTCAGCCTGCGTGCCAACAAGCGGTTGTACCGCGAGACCGAGGGCCTGCCGCTGCGCGCCGGGCTGTCGCACGAGATCCACCGCAGCGAGGGCCGTGGCCCGGACATGGACGCCCGCATCGCCGGCTTCATGAACAAGACCAGCAAGCTGGCCTGAACCGGCGGCGCGCCGGCGCGGGTTCAGGGCACCGCGTGCCCGCTCGCCGCGGTCCAGATGCGCCACCACTGCTGGGCATCCAGCGGCAGGTCCAGCGCGGCCACCGCCTGCTGGGCGACCTCGATGCGGCGCGAGCCCAGGATGGGCAGTGGCTGGCTGGGGTGGCGGCGCACCCAGGCGATGACCAGGGTGATCACCGCCACGCCCAACTCGGCCGCCAGCTGCTGCAGCGTGTCGCGCACCCGGCGGGCGTCCGGGGCGTCGGACGTGAACAGCCGGCCGCCGGCCAGCGGTGACCAGATCATCGGCCGCAGGCCCAGGTCCTGGCACTGGTCCAGCGTGCCGTCGTGCAGCGGCCGGGTGTGCAGCGGCGACAGCTCGATCTGGTGCGTGGCCAGCGCCAGGCGGCGCTGCAGCGGCGCCAGCTGCTGCGGCGTGAAGTTGCTGACGCCGAACTGCCGCACCTTGCCCTCGCGGCGCAGCGCCGCGAAGCTGTCGGCCAGTTCATCGAAGTCCATCAGCGCGTCGGGCCGGTGGATCAGCAGCAGGTCGAGGTGGTCGGTGCGCAGCGCGCGCAAGGACTGCTCGACCGAGGCCCGCAGATGCGCGGCCGAGGTGTCGTAGTGCTTGACCCGGTGCTCGGGCCGCGCCGGCGTCACCAGCCGCAGGCCACACTTGCTGACCAGCTGGAGGCGCTGGCGCAGCGCCGGGCGCAGCGCCAGCGCCTCGCCGAACAGCGCCTCCACGCTGTAGCCGCCATACACGTCAGCGTGGTCGAAGCTGGTGACGCCGAGGTCCAGGTTGCCCTCGATCCAGGCCAGGCGCTGCTGCGCTGTCCAGCCCCATTCGGCCAGGCGCCAGGCGCCGGCGACGACGGGCGACAGGCCCGCGGGGTTGTGCATCGCAGCCATGGGTGGGTCAGGCCTTGGGCGCCCTGGGCAGCCGGCCCATCAGGAAGAACTCGTCGTTGGGCCGCATGCCGGTCAGGTTGGCCATGCGGTTGGACAGGCCGAAGAAGGCGGTGATGGCGCCGATGTCCCAGATGTCCTCGTCGTCGAAGCCGTGGGCGCGCAGCGCCGCAAAGTCGGCCTCGTCGATCTCGGCCGAGCGCAGGCAGACCTTCATCGCAAAGTCCAGCATGGCGCGCTGGCGTGGCGTGATGTCGGCCTTGCGGTAGTTGGTGGCCAGCTGGTCGGCGATCAGTGGCTTCTTCTCGTAGATGCGCAGGATGGCGCCATGCGCCACCACGCAGTACAGGCACTGGTTGGCGGCCGAGGTGGCGACGATGATCATCTCGCGCTCGCCCTTGCTCAGCGTGCCGGTGTCCTTGACCAGCAGCGCGTCGTGGTAGGCCATGAAGGCGCGCCACTCGGCCGGCCGGTGGGCCAGCGCCAGGAACACATTGGGCACGAAGCCGGATTTCTCCTGCACCGCGAGGATGCGCTCGCGCAGGTCGTCGGGCAGGTCGTTCAACTCGGGCACGGGGTAGCGGCTGATGTCGGGCATGGGGCGGTCCTGTGGAGAGGGGCGGGGGCGGCCGGCAGCATACCGTGCGCCCCGGTACGGCACCCTGCGCCGGATCAGGCGGTGGCCGTCAGAGCAGCCGCTCGTCCACCAGCAGCGACTGCAGCCAGAGCTTGAGGTGCAGCCAGGCGTCGGCGCCGGGCTCGTCGGTGGTGGTGGCCAGGCCATCCTGGCCGTCGGGGTGGGTCCACTCGACGGCCTCGCCGTCGGGCCGCAGGCGCAGCCGGTACTGGCTGCGGTTGCCCGCCTCGCCCATCAGCTGCGACAGCTGCGCCGCCAGCACCGGGCTGTCGATGACGATGCCCATCTCGGTGTTGGCCACCGCCGAGCGGGCGTCCAGGTTGACCGAGCCGACCAGCACCTGCCGGCGGTCGACCAGGGCCACCTTGGCATGCAGCCGGGGGGTGGACTGGCCGAAGCTGCCGAAGCGCTGCGAGCGCCGGGTCAGGCCCGGGCTGAACTCGTGGATTTCCACGCCCAGCCGCAGCATCTCGGCGCGGTAGCGGCTGTAATGCAGGTGCACCAGCGGCTCGTCGGTGGTGGCCAGCGAGTTGGTGTAGAGCACGGTGCGGATGCCATGCTCGGCGGCGCGGCGCAGCATCGGCATGCCCACCGTGCCAGGCACGAAGTAGGGCGAGACGATGACCACCTCCTGCCGTGCGCCAGCCAGCGCCTGCAGCAGGCCGCGCATGGCGGTGGTGGGCTGGTCGGCCGTCGCCGGGTCATGGGCCTTGTCCGGCGCATCGGCAAAGACCTGGGCCCGGGCGAAGTGCTGCACCAGCCGCCCATCCTGCAACTGCTGCTCGACCGAGACCTGGCCCAGCGGGTCGGTACGGTAGGCGGGGATCACCGGCGCGGCGTCCTGCACCGCGGCGTCGAAGCGGGGCAGGGCCACCGCCGCTGGCGCCGGGGCACCCAGCACGGCCTGGATCGGCCAGGCCGCCTCGCTGTTCCAGTAGCGGTCGAACACCGCCGACAGCTCGGCCACGATGGCACCGGTGGACAGCACATCCATGTCGATGAAGTTGGCCTCGCGGTGGTTCATGAAGTACTCGTCGGCCACGTTGCGGCCGCCGTACAGCGCCACCGCGTGGTCGGCCACGAACAGCTTGTTGTGCATGCGGTGGTTGTGCTGCGCGAAGTCACCCCGCGACAGCAGCAGCCGCGCCAGCGGCGCGCCCTGGCGCACCGGCAGCGGGTTGAACAGCCGCACCTGCACCTGCGGGTGGGCGGCCAGGTCATGCAGCAGCGGCGCGATGTCGGCGACGTGGAAATCGTCCACCAGCAGGCGCACCCGCACGCCGCGGTCGGCCGCCGTGCGCAGCGCACGCAGCAGGGCGCGGCCGGCCTGGTCGTGGTGCAGGTGGTAGAGCTGCAGGTCCAGCCCACGCTGGGCGCGGCGCACCAGGCCCAGGCGGGCGCCGAAGGCGAACTCGCCGGTGGGCAGCAGGCAGAAGCCCGACGGCGCATCGGCGCCCGG
>Ga0208398_101298_pt1 | contig 10269 bp, 8 predicted proteins | sample LakWasMe79_HOW10_2_FD_183905 | JGI IMG/M metagenome (GOLD analysis project Ga0208398, IMG submission 183905) | Freshwater sediment methanotrophic microbial communities from Lake Washington under simulated oxygen tension - Sediment Metagenome... | ecosystem: Environmental > Aquatic > Freshwater >... | reverse complement strand
GGCGAACCGCTTCTGGTAACCGCGGATCGTCTTGCGATCGATCCCCGTTGTCCCGCTCGATCTGTCACTGGCTGGCGCCGGCTTCCAGCAGGGTCCAGACGGTTGTCTGTAGATGTGGCTTCAAGACGTTCACTCCTGGCATCCCCTCGGCGTTGAGGGGTGGAAAGTAACGTCCTGCTCGGCCCTGACCAGCCGGCCTTGCCGGCCTGATCAGCGCCTCATTGAAGCACGGTCTGGGTGGAGGAATTTGAGGTGGCCATGGGTTGGGAATTTGGGTGGCCACCAGGGATGTAACGCAGGCCTCGATCAGCCTCGGCCGCCGAAGCCATCCGTTCCATAGCCTACGTTCGAACGATTGGATGCGCGGTAGCCTTGAGGGCTGTAGCCGCCCGGGGTTGCGCGGTCTTCACGGGGGCGCGCCAGACTCACGCTGATGGTGCGGCCATCGACGGTCATGCCGTTCAAGCCGTTGATCGCTGCCTGAGCATGCTCGGCCGACTCCATCTCAACAAAACCGAAGCCCTTGGACTTATTGGTGTCGCGGTCCATCATGACTTTGGCTGAGGTCACTTTGCCGAACTCGCCGAAGTTGCTTCTAAGGCTGGTGTCGGTGACGGAAAAGGGCAGGTTGCCCACGAAGATCTTGGTGCTCATGATGAGGCTTTCCTTGAGTGAGGGCGCATCAATCGCGATGCGTGCGTGCGAACTGGAAGCCCGCGAGGCCGAATCTGTTCGAGAACTGCTGCAGCGAGCAAGCGTCAGCACGACGGGGGATTGGGCATGCAGGTCTGCAGCCAACCTTGGGTGACAGCGAACAGTTGGGCAGCATCACGTGACACGAACGTTGTGTTCGACCTGAACACCCGGCAGTAGCTGCCTTCGCCTGCAGAGCGTTGGACCGAGAAGGAGGCACGGAAGCGCCCGCAGTCGGTCGTGTTTGTCGTGGGCGAAACGACGTACTTGCCCATGGAAATGGCGTTGCTTGGAATCGTGTTCAATCGGGATCGCAGGCGAAGGGCCTGCGTGAGCGTGGTGGCTCGGTTGGCTGCGGCTCGGTGAGCCAGCAGGCGACGGAGTCGCGAAGTGGTCCGGCTGCATGTTGCCGCTTTGGGTAGCAGCGCGCCAAAACCGGCCTGCATTGTACAACTCTCGGTGAGGCATGCCGGATGTGCTCGCCTTTGCGTCGGTGTCTGCTCAGGCGTCTGCGGAGCACCCAAGACTGGCAATCTGTACAGCGCGACCTTGCAGTCGCCGCGGCGCATCCGCTCCGAGAACAGACTGTGCCTGCTGGCTTCGATGACGAATTTGACGGCGCCCGCGTCCGGGCTGGCGGGCACGCGTCCGCGCGACCGCGTGATCCGGTGGCCTCCTCTGGGTTCGGCTCGCCGGGTACTGACCTCACGGCCAAGCGCACCGACTTCAACGATGCGCTAGTGCAGCACCCGCAGGCGACCTTCGTCATGCGAATTTCTGGGGACCAGATGGTATGGGCTGCGATCTTTGACGGCGACGTGCTCGTCGTCAATCGCCCCATCACGGCGGTCCACGGTCACGTCATCGTGGCCAAGTTCGACGGCGACCTGGTGTGCCTGCGCCTAGTGCGCGTCGACGGCGTTGTCGCGCTGGAACCCGCGACGGCCGCCCCGCAGCGCGAGATCTGCGGCGAGGACCGGCCGCTGGAGGTCTGGGGCGTTGTCACCTACGTGATTCATCCCATGCAGGTCTGAGGCCGAAGACGCGCTGTTGGTGATCCAGATGTATGGCTTCGTCGACGTCAACAACATGTACGTTTCCTGCGAGCGTTTGTTCAACCCACGCCTGGACGGCCAGCCTGTGCTTCGCTCTGTCGTTCTGCGCTGAGCGGCGGCTTCAGGGCGACGACTTCGACGGCTCGAATGTCGGTAGCAGGTCGAGTGCAAGCGGTCGTCGGCAGGGGGAGCAGTCATAGCGCCCGGCGGTGGACGCGCAGCCCTTCTCGTTATTGATGCGAAGGGTCAAAGGCGGCTTCCTGGGTGAAGTTGCCGACCCGCTGACCCGGGATCGGTGGTCAGCTTCCGGCGGCCGCCGACATTCGCGGCCTGGACGCGACCGGCCGAAGCCAGTCTGTCGCAGATGTAGGGCGGCGAGCAGCGCGCATCAAGTTTCTAGCACTTTCCATCCAGGGTGCGCTGTTTCCCGTAGCCAGCGGGCCATCGTGCTTCACCCGCTCGCCCCTCATCGTGATCTGAGTTGCCTTACACTAAAGTAAGGAACCAGGAGAAATCGATTGTCCACCGCAACATTGACCACCAAGGGGCAGATCACGATCCCAGTCGACGTCCGGCGCGCACTAAACGTTGAGGCCGGCGATCGAATCGAGTTCGTACAGACTGAACCAGGGCGCTTCGAGGTCATCGCCACGACGCGATCGGTGCGTGAGCTCAAGGGCCGCTTCGGCAAGCCTAAGCGCACCGTCACCATTGAGGAGATGAACGCCGCCATCGCGGTTCAAGGCGCGCGAGCGAGATGATCGGCCTCGACACGAATGTCCTGGTGCGCTACATCATGCAGGACGACGCAAAGCAGTCAGCTAAAGCCACGCGGCTCATTGAGGGCCTCACCAGCGAGAGACCGGGGTTCCTGCCGCTCGTGGCCATAGTTGAATTGGTGTGGGTGCTGTCGTCAAGCTATGGTCTGAAGCGCGACGATATCGCCGAAGCTTTGGATCTGCTGCTTCGCAGCAAGGAGCTTGTAGTGGACCGCGCCGAATTGGTGCTGCAGGCGCACAGGCGCTTCGCCCAGGGCGGCGCCGATTTCGCCGACTGCCTGATCGAGCGTATCGCGCACGCGCAGGGTTGCGAGATAACCATGACATTCGACGCCGGAGCCGTCAAAGCGGCCGGCATGTCGCTGGTGGCGTGAGGGCAGCAAGGCTCAACGAAGCCGGCTGCGTCAGCGGAAACCGTAGTCGTTGCGCATTGGCGAAACAAACACACCGGGCGGCACCCGTCTTGGATTTTCCTGCGTCTGCAGCCGCAGTCCTGCGGGGCGGCAAAGCAGCGTGAGGAGCCGGTCGCCCCCAGCCCTCGAACTCACAGTCTCGGACACCTTGCAGTCGTTCGGGCGCACACCGGCTGTCGCCACCACCGGCCGCTTGCAGGGGTTCTGCTGACATAGCAATTGGCGGTGGCATCGGCTGAGGCCATCGCCCTGCGGCCGGCGCCAAACATCGCCCCGTCCGATCGAACGGCTGCTCCTCTTGGGCTCGACAGGTCGCTGCCGCCCTTGCCAGTCAATCGTCCAAGCGATCGGCTCGCCAGATAGGCGACCTCTTGGGCGAGTCGATCAGTGCAATCGGGTCGGATCGGGCGCAGCCCTCAATTGCTCATCGGCAGGCAGCTTGGCATCTCGCGTTCGCGCAGGCCAGCCTGTACCCCGCTAGTCGCCAGCCGATGGCTTGTGTATGCCACTGAACTGCACCTCGTGCAGGCGCCAGTAGGCTCCGCGGCGCGCGATCAGCTGCGCGTGCGAGCCCTGCTCGACGACATTGCCGCCATCCATGTAGACGATCAGATCGGCGCTACGAATCGTCGAAAGCCGGTGCGCGATGACGAAGCTGGTCCGACCCTGGCGCAGCCGTGCCATCGCTTGCTGCACCAGCAGTTCCGTTCGGGTGTCCACCGAGCTGGTGGCTTCGTCGAGGATCAGCACCGCCGGGTGCATCAGGAAGGCGCGCGCGATGGTCAGCAACTGACGCTGCCCCGTGCTGAGCGCTGCCCCGCCGTTATCCAGCACCGTGTCGTAACCCAGAGGCAGGGTGCGCACAAATCCGTCTACCAGGCAGGCCACGGCGGCCTCGCGCCATTCGGCCTCGCTGGCTTCCGGCCGGCCGTAGACTAGGTTCTCGCGGATCGTGCCAGTGAACAGCCAGCTGTCCTGCAGCACCATGCCGAAGTGACGCCGCAGGTCGTCGCGGCGCAAAGCGCGGATGTCGGTGCCGTCGAGCCGTATGGCGCCAGCGTCGATCTCGTAGAAGCGCATCAGCAAGTTGACCAGCGTGGTCTTGCCTGCGCCGGTGGGCCCGACGATGGCCACGGTCTGGCCGGGGCGGGCTTCCAGATTCACGTCCTCCATCAACGGCTGCGCGGGCCGATAGCGGAAGCGCACATGCTCGAACACCACATGGCCGCGAGGCGCTGGCAGCGTGGCCGGCGTGTCGATGTCGGGCACGAACTCGTCGGCGTCGAGCAGCTCGAACACGCGCTCGGCCGAGGCCAGGCCGGACTGCAACATCGTGACCATCGCCGACACCTGCGACATGGGTTGGCCAGTTTGGCGGATGTACTGGATGAAGGCCTGCAGCTGACCAATGCTGAGGTGCCCGCCCAGCACGCGCCAGGCACCCCCTGCGACCACGGCGATGAAAGCCAGCTGGCTGACGAACATCGTCAACGGCTGCGCGCTGCCGCCCAGCAGTTGAGCTTGCCAGGCGCTGTCGGCCAGCGCTCCGTTGACCTGCGCGAACTCGGCCAGCGTGCGCTGCCGGTGGCCGAAGGCCTTGACCAGCACGTGGCCGGTGAAGGTCTGCTCGACCTGGGCGTTGAGCTCGCCCATCAGGCGCCATTGGGCCTCGAAGTGCGGCTTCGATCTGGCTGCCACCACGCGCCCCAGCGCGGCCGACAAGGCGAGTGCGACCACGGCCACCGCGAGCAGCGTCGGCGAGAGCATCCACATCATCGAGAAGATCGCCAGCAGGGTCAGCGACGACATCAGCAGCTGGCTCATCAACTGTTGCAGGCTCTGCGTGACGTTGTCGATGTCGTTGGTGACGCGGCTGAGCACCTCGCCGAGGGGCCGCACGTCGAACCAGGCCAGCGGCAGTCGCGCCAGCTTTTCCTCGGCATCGCGACGCAGGCGCCGGCTCAGAGCCTGCACCAGGGCCGTGATGAGCCAGGCCTGAGCCCACTGCAGCGCGGACGCCGCGCTGTAGAGCGCCGCGACCACCCCCAGCTGCCGGCCCAGGCCGGGCGGCAAGCCCGGTTGGCCGATGGAGGCAACGACCAGGTCCGTCGCCAGGCCCAGCTGCCATGGCCCCAGCGTGCCCAGCACCACGCTGGCCGTCGTGAGGGCCACGGCCAGCGCCAGCCGCCGGTAGTCACCGAGCACGAAACGCCCCATGCGGCGCAGCGCGCTGCGCAGGTCACGCGGGCGCGCGCCGCTGCCCGGCAGGACGCCGCCTCCTCGCGGCAGATGCATGACTGGCCGACTCATGGTGCAGCCCCGATGTCCTGCGCAGACTGCGAGGCGACGATCTCGGCGTAGGCGGGGCAGGCGTTCAGCAGGTCTTCATGCGTGCCGCTGCCGACGATACGGCCCTGGTCCAGCACGACGATGCGGTCGGCCTGCTGAAGGCTGGCCACGCGCTGGCTGACGACCACGGTCGCCTCCTCGCGCCGCTCGGCCTTCAGGGCGGTACGCAGGCGCGCGTCGGTAGCGGCATCCAGGGCCGAAAAGCTGTCGTCCAGCAGCAGTACGGCCGGTCGGCGCACCAGGGCACGGGCAATGGCCAGGCGCTGGCGCTGGCCGCCGGAGAAATTGCTGCCGCCCTGGGCCACCGGGGCGCCCAGGCGGTCGGGCAGCGCGGCGACGAAGTCGCTCGCCTGAGCCACGTCGAGTGCGTGCCAAAGGTCGGGCTCGCTGGCATCTTCGCGCCCGTAGCGCAGATTGCTGGCGATCGTGCCGCTGAACAGGAATGATTCCTGCGGCACGATGGCCACCGCGGCCCACAGCGCTTCCAGATCGAGATGGCGCAGATCCACCCCACCCAGCGTGATGCGCCCACCGCTGGGGTCGTGCAGGCGGATGGCCAGGCCGAGCAGCGTGGACTTGCCCGACCCGGTGGCACCGATGACGCCCAGCAATTCACCGGGGCCGACTTGCAGGTCGATGTCGCGCAGCACCGGCGCTTGCGCGCCGGGAAAGCCGAAGCTGACATCGTCGAAGTTCAAACGTGCCAGCGCCTGCGGCGAGGTGGGCAGCGCCAGCGGCTGCGTGGCGGGCTCGACGCTCGGCGGCGTGTCCAGGACCTCGACGATGCGACGCGCACTGACGGCCGCGCGCGGCGCGATCAGGAACAGCATCGCAGCCATCATCACCGCGATCAGGATCTGGGCGTTGTAGGCCAGGAAGGCGACCACGGTGCCGACTGCCAGCGTGCCGGCGTGGATGCGCGACGCGGCAGCCCAGAGCACCGCGACGCCGGCCAGGTGCAGTACGGCCATCACGGCGGGCATGTTGAGCGCCATTAAGCGGCCAGCGTGCAAGGCCGTGTCGGTGAGTTCGTCGTTGGCGTGCGCGAAGCGCAAGCGCTCGGCATCGTCGCGCACGAAGGCGCGGATCACGCGCAGGCCGCTGATCTGCTCGCGCAGGATGGCGTTGACGCGGTCGAGCTGGGCCTGCATGCGGCCGAACAGCGGCATGGCGCGGCCCATGAGCGTGGCCACCACCAGCGACAGCAGGGGCACCGCCACCAGCAGCACGCCAGACAGGCGAACGTCCTGGCGCAGGGCCATGGCCACACCACCCAGGCCCATCAGCGGCGCCAGCATGATGACCGTCAGCACCATGGTCAGCAAGGTCTGCAGCTGCAGCACGTCGTTCGTGCAGCGTGTGATCAGCGACGGCAAGCCCAGCCGCTGCACCTCCGCCAGCGAGAAGGCGTGCACGTGCGCAAACAGGGCGCCACGAAGCTGGCGCCCCGCGTCCATAGCAATGCGGGCGCCCAGCACCAGCGCGGCCAGCGACAAGCCCAGCTGCACCAGCGCCGCCAGCAGCATCCATCCGCCCAATTGCCCGACCAGGCGCATGTCCCGCAACGCGATGCCGTGATCGATGAGGTCGGCACTCAGGTGCGGCAGCAGCAGGGCAGCCAGAGTTTGGCCGCACTGGCAAGCCAGCACCAGCGCGATGCGCCAGCGGTGTGGCCGCAGCAGGTTCAACCAGCGGTGGACTTCTTGCATTCCCTATCGTGACATGGGGTCAAGCAGGCCTCGACGCACAGTCAGCGGTTCTGGACGAATCCGCCGCATGAGTGCATTTGTCCAATTTCAGGAAGGTCAGCGCAGTATGAACCGCCCCGGGGCGGTTCACCCCCTTCAACGTACCGGACATGGGCGGCTTGTTCGAGTTCAAGTCGCCGCCGGCTCACGCCGCGCCACGGGACCGTCAACCGGCGGACGCTGAGTTCGCGCGCTTGCTGACCCAGGCCGGCGTCGACAGCGAGCTCGGGGAGTTCATGCGAACCATTGACGAGACCGGCTGCCGGCTGAGTGAAGTCCGGAACGCCAACGGCGCAGACGTCCAGTTCTTCACCGCCGCCGGTCAAGTCATGGGTGGCTTCCTCGCGCTGCGACATCACAAAACCGTCCGCAAGGTCGGCGTGCGCGAGGTCCTCTCTCATCACGGCCAGGCGAACTGCTCTGCCCTACGGGGTCTAGCCAAGATGAGCGACTGCCTAAAGAACGCGGTGAGCTGTACCGGCTGTAGAGGTTCGGCGGGACGGCCGATTTCGCAATTGACTTCGCTTGCCGCTGCAGCGCCTGCTTGCAAACAATGGGCGCACCTCAATCAATGGGCGCGCCCATGTCACCGACTTCAACACCCGCCCGGCCTGGCGTTCGGGTCGTCATGCACGTCAACCCCGCCAGCTACGTCGCGGGCATCCTGGCGGCTCAGCGCCGCGACCAGAATCTGAGCGAGTTCCTCGATGGCGCCATCGCGATGGCATGCGCCGATGACGGCGACAGCCCCGACCGTCTGCTGCCCTGGGGCCCCGACGCGATGGACCTGTTCCTGCAATTGGCCGACACCGTGCCCGAGGTGCTGCGCGGGAAATGGAAGGTCCTGTATACCAAGGTGCTGAACGACCCGAGTCTGTGGACAGTGCCCCAGGCCAGCGTCGGCGACCATGAGGCTGGTGTCGTCGACACGGACTGGCACATCAACGCTGCCGCCTTGGCCAAGGCCTGGCCGCGCCTGGTGAGCAGCACGTTCTTGTGCTGATGGCCGGCGAGAGCGGCCGGAGTTTCAACGTTGAAACTACCTGGGCCGCCCGGCGTCAATCCATCGCTGCGTCATGCCTCTCGCGAGGTTGTAGCGGGCGCAGTTGTAGGGCTCGAGGTGGTCCAGTTCGGTGTTCACGATGACGCTCAAGGCTGCCAGGTCTGCGGCGGCGATGGGCACCTCCGACAACGCGTTGTCCAGCGTTCGGCCGTGGAAGACGACGAACTGCATGAGCTCATTCAAGGCCTGTCGGTACCGGGCTCGAAGCGGGTCGGGCACGGCCAGGGAAGCCCGCAGCACGCTGTACTTCTGAATCGAGCGCCGGTAGACGAATTCAAACAGCTCCACGGCCGCGGCCACGTTGCGCTGCTCGTAGACGCCGAGCATGGCTGTCGCATAGTCCGTGCGCTCCACGTCCAGGAAGGACAGGGGCGCGCAGTTGTGCAGCATGAGCGGCATGTTGGCGCTCAGGCGACTCGTGCGTTTGTTGCCATCCGCAAAGGGCTGCAGGTAGGCCAGGTTGACCCAAAGAAAGAAGGCGGCCTCCACCGGGTTCCGGATGTGGCGGACCTTCTCGACGATGGACTTCAGCGTGTCTTCCAGGAGCGCGGGTATGTTGCTCGGGGAGTAGACCGAGCCGTCGATGTTCACCACGCGCCGTCGGATGCTGCCGATGTCCCGTGAGTCCTTCAGCAGGTCCCGCATCAACCTGGACTGCAGGTCGACGATGACGGGCACCGTGATGCCCTCGGTCGGCACCGCGTCGACCATGAACTCGATGGCATCCTTGTGGTTGAGCAGCATCAAGGTGTCTTCATCGAAGGGGCCTGCCTGCTGCCCGAGCTCGAACAGCTCCTTGGTATCGAGCAAGCTCTTGTTGTTGCCCTCCAGGCGCGAGGACGACCAGGACAGGTCGATGAGCAGTTGCTCCAGCACCTCGCGCGCATAGGTTCCCGCAGGCTGCTGGTCGCGGCTGCGGCCAGCGTTGAACAGGTCGCTGGCCATCTGCGGTGGCAGCAAGCTGGATTGGTTGGGGACGTAGTTGCCCACGAAACTGCTCTCGTAGCCCACCGGGGCACGGGTCCCCAAGGGCGCACGAAGCGCTTCGACCAAGGGCAGCGCTGCCGGCGACCATTGCAGCAGGCCTGGCCTTGCGGGTGTGAGCGCGGCGGAAGGCGAGGCACCTAATGCAGCCCTGGCCGCCTCCGTGGCCACGTAGCGGGTCGACCGGCCGTCCCCCAGCCGCTCCAGAAAGCCCGCCGCCAGGAGGTCCCGCAAGTCACGGTTAATGGTGGGACGGGAAGCCTGGAGGACTTGCTCCAATGCACCAGGCTGCACGGGCTCCCCGGCGGCCAGAACCAGTCGCAGCAACGCATCTTGACGGGGCGAGAAGGCGGCGGCGGTCATCGCGCAGGGAATTTTGTCAATCTTGTCAGCCGAGGCGGCTCGGGTCAAAATCTTGTCAATATGACAAGAATAGACCGAAATCCTATCACTCACAAAGGCGGTGACAAGATTTGATGAGATTAAGAGCTTGATGACAAGAAAGTTGGGGCTGAGCGAACCATACGCGCGACCCCGTGGAAGGACTGAAAAAAGAACGCACCCGATTGGATGCGGCCCATGAATCAAACTCTGCTGGTGCGCCGTGTCGTCAGCGGGTCTAAGGTCTTGATGTATAAAAGCAAAAGTCCTCGCGTGATAAGTGATTATCAGGCAAGGACTTTTTCAGAAACCCGCAGTGTCTTGCTTCAAGACACAGGGGCTGGATAGATGGTGCCGGCTATCCGAATCGAACGGATGACCTACCGCTTACAAGGCGGTTGCTCTACCAACTGAGCTAAGCCGGCACGGCTTGGAGATTCTAGGTCGCCCACCACGGCAACCACGGCCCGGCGGGACGACGAAGCGGGCGGCTACTTGATGCGCTTGAGCGACGGCCGTCCGCCCGCGGGGGGCGTGGGTGCCTCCGGCGGCAGATCGTCCGTGGGCACAGCACCGGGAGCGGGCGTGGTGGACACCAACTCATCATCCGACAGCCCGGCATCGGCCTGGCCCGCCAGTCGCAGACCGGCCTTGGGCGGCTCGGGCGCTGGCGCGGCAGCCGTATCAGCCGTGTCGGTAGGCACTGGAAAGGCCATGCCCTGACCGTTCTCGCGGGCGTAGATGGCCACCACATGGTCCACCGGCACCACGATCTCGCGCGACACACCGCCGAAGCGGGCCTTG
>Ga0208398_101297_pt1 | contig 10272 bp, 9 predicted proteins | sample LakWasMe79_HOW10_2_FD_183905 | JGI IMG/M metagenome (GOLD analysis project Ga0208398, IMG submission 183905) | Freshwater sediment methanotrophic microbial communities from Lake Washington under simulated oxygen tension - Sediment Metagenome... | ecosystem: Environmental > Aquatic > Freshwater >... | reverse complement strand
TGGCCAGGCGCGCGAAGGTGGCGTCGGCCGCCTTGGCGTCACCCGCGATGAGCTGGGCCTGGGCGGCCTGGATCAGTGCGTCGGCGTCGGGTGGGTTGGCCTCGACCAGCGGCCGCAGTGTGGCCAGGGCCTTGTCGGTCTGGCCGGTGCGCAGCTGCACCTGGGCCAGCAGGCGGCGCGGCGCAGCGGCCTTGGGCACCAGCGATGCGGCCTTGCTGAAATGGGCTTCGGCCAGCGCCAGGCCGCCCAGCTTGAGCTCGGTCTGGCCGGCCAGCAGCAGCAGCTGCGGGTTGTTGGGGGCATTGCGCAGCAGCAGCTGGCACAGCTCGCGGGCACGCGGCAGATCCCCCCGCTGCTCGGCCAGCACGGCCTCGTAGAACAGCGTCTGCGGGTGCTTGGGCGCGGCCTTCTGCAGGGCCGTCCACTGCTGGGTGGCCGCGGCGACGTCGGGCTTGCGCAGCTGCCAGTTCAGCAGCGCCACATGGGCGCCCACCAGGTCGGGTTTGAGCTGCACCGCCTTCTGCCAGGCGGTGGCCGCCGCGCCGGCGTCGGCCGGCTGTGCACGCAGCAGCAGGTCACCCTTGAGCGCCCAGCCCTCGGCCAGGTCGGGGGCGGCGGCCAGCAGCGCATCAAGCTGGCGCAGCGCTGCGGGCAGGTCACCGCCCGCAGCCGCCAGGCGCACCCGCATCAGCAGGGCCGGCGCGTGGTCGGGCACCGCTTGCAGGGCCTGGGCCAGCGTGGCCTCGGCACTGGCCAGGTCGTTGTCGGCGGCCTCGGCCTTGGCGAGGGTGGTCTTGAGTGCGGCGGCCGCACGCGCATCGGGCAGCTGCACCTTGCCGTACTGCTCGACCAGCAGCCGACCCTTGTTCTGGCCCAGCAGCGCCTCGGCCAGCAGCGGCAGCACCGCCGAATCGGACTGGCCGCCTTCCAGCGCGCGGCGCAGCTCGATCTCGGCACCGGCCATGTCACCGGCATCGTGCAGCACCTGGCCGAGCAGCAGCCGGCCTTCGGCCGATTCGGGCTTGTCCTGCAGCAGGGTCTTGAGCTGCAGCCGGGCGGCGTTGAGGTCGTTCTTGGCGATCTGCTGGCGCGCCGACGCGAGCAGGGCAGCCTCGTCGGCGCCACAGCCGGCCAGGGCCAGCAGCACGGCCAGGGTGAGGGTCATCCGGCGTGGCGCGGTGGGCAGGGTCAAGAGCTTCATGGCGGGTCCCGTTCGGGCAGGGCGCCGGGCAGCAAGCGGCCGCGCCGGTCACGCGCCAGTATCCGACGCCGGGCGTCGGGCCAGCGGCCCCGGTTCGTGACTTCAGGCCGCTGTGGCGGAATCGGCCGCGCGCCGCGGCAGGCTGGCCGCCTGCTCGCCCACGCGCCACAGCAGCAGGGTGGTCATGGCCAGGCCCTGGCGCAGCAGCGGCGCCAGCACATGCTCGTTGGGCGCGTGCTGGCTGCAGGCCGGGTAGCTGTGGGGCACCCACACCGTGGGCAGGCCCAGCAGGTCGGCAAACACGTCGTTGGGCAGGCTGCCTCCCAGGTTGGGCAGCAGGGCGGGTTTGATACCGGTGCTGTCCTGCAGCGCCTGCAGGGCCAGCCGCACCCAGGCGTTGTCGGGGTCCAGCCGGGTGGCGTTCATCACCACCGGCTCGCCGACCACGATGTCACCGAAGCCTGCCGCCGCCAAGTGCGCCTGCACGCGCTCGCGCAGGCGGCCGGCGTCGGTGCCGACGACAAAGCGCAGTTGCAGCGTGGCGCGTGCCGACGGCGGGATGGCGTTGACCGGTGCCGCCGGGTTGCCGCAGCCGAAGGCCAGCACCTCCAGCGCGTTCCAGCCGAACACGCGCTCGGCCGGGCTCAGGCCGGGTTCGTTCCAGCCGGCATCGATGGCCGGGTCGCCCGCGGCGCCGCCCACGGTGATGTCGGCCAGCGCGGCGCGCACCGCGGCCGGGACCGGTGGCGGGCGCAGGCCGGGCACGCGGATCACGCCACGGCCGTCGACCAGGCTGGCGATGGCATTGGCCAGCACCGTGCCCGGGTTGCGCAGCAGCCCGCCCCAGTTGCCGGAGTGGTGGCCGCCCTCGCGGGCCTGCAGCGTGAGGTCGAAGTTGGCCACGCCGCGCGAGCCCAGGAACACGGTGGGCCGGTCGGCGCGCAGGCGCGGGCCGTCGCTGGCGATCAGCACGTCGGCAGCCAGCCGCTCACGCTGCGCGGCGCAGAACGCCGCCAGGCCGGGCGAGCCGGTCTCCTCGCCCATCTCGACCAGCCACTTGGCGTTGAAGCCCAGCCGGCCACCACGCGCCGCCAGCACCGCGCCCAGCGCGGCCAGGTTGATGCTGTGCTGGGCCTTGTTGTCGGCGCTGCCGCGGCCGTACCAGCGTTCACCTGCCGGCGTCAGTGTCCAGGGATCACGGCCGTCGGCCCACTGGCCCTCGTGGCCCCGCACCACGTCACCATGGCCGTAGAACAGCACCGTGGGCAGGGCCGGGTCCTCGATGCGCTCGGCCGTCAGCAGCGGTTGTGCACCGGGCACCGGGTTGTCGTGGATCTGGTGGCTGAAGCCGAGTGCGGCCAGCGCCGGCGCGATCTGTCCGGCCAGGTAGGCCTGCAGCGCGGGCGCGCGCTCGGGGTTCTGGCTTTCGGTGCGGCAGGCCACCCGCTGCGCCAGGGTGTTGAAGAAGGCGCCGCTGTCGAACAGCGCCTCGGCATGGGCGACGGCCTGGGCAGCGGCGGTCATGGTGCTGCGCCGGTCAGGCCGACTTGGCGACCAGCTCGAAATGCTCCACCGACGGCGGCTGGGCGAAGAACGGCCCGATGATGGCGCGCCACTGGGCGAACAGCGGGCCCTGGCGGAAGCCCACGGTGTGGTCCTCCAGCGTGGCCCAGAAGATCTGCAGGATGTAGCGCTCGGCGCTCTCGACACCCTTGTTGACCTTCCAGCCCTGCATGCCCTGGGCCTGGCTGGCCACGGTGGCCAGGGCGCGCTGCAGCGCTTCTTCAAAGGCGGCGTTCTGGCCAGGGGTGATGCGGATGTCGGCGATCTCGAGAATCATGGGGTCTCCTGCGGGGTGGCTCTTGCGGCCAGTTTATGCGCCGTGGCCCCGGTGCACGCCGGCGGGTTGACGCACCACGCCGGCGGTGATCAGCGGCTGTGCAGCGTCATGCGGGCCAGGGCCGGCACGGCGCCCGCGGGGGCCGGGCTGCCTGATGGCGGCGCCGCTGCCGCGGCGCTGTCCGCATGCGGCGCCTGGGCCGGCGGGCTGCGTGGCAGGCCGGCCTGCTCGGCCTCGGGTTGCACCGGCAGCTCGGCGGCCGGCCGGCGCAGGGCCACGCCGACGGTGAGGATGTCGATCACCAGCAACTGCAGGATGCGGCTGATCATCGGCACCTGGGTAGCCGAATCCTCCACATGGTCCACCGCCAGCACGGCGTCGGCCTTGCGGGCCAGCGGGCTCTGGCTGGCCGTGATGGCCACCACCGCGGCGCCCCGCTGGCGGGCCAGGTCGGCCACCGCCAGCAGCTCGGGCAGGCGGCCGCCGCTGCTGATGATCACCGCCACGTCGCCGGGCCGGAGCACATGGACGGCCAGCGTCTGCAGGTGCGGGTCGGTCCAGGCGGCGCTGGGGATGCCGAAGCGCAGGAACTTGAACTGCGCGTCCTGCGCCACCGCGCCGAACGGGGCCACGGTGTAGAACTCCACCCGGCTGGCCTGCGCCAGCAGCGTGATGGCGCGGTCGATCATCTCGCGGTTGAGCTGGCTGCGCACCTGCAGGATGGCGCTGGCGGTATTGCCCAGCACCTTGTTGCCCAGCTCGACCACGCCGTCGTCGTGGGTCACCTGCACATGGGTGATGGGCACGGTGCCGGTCAGGCCCGAGGCCAGCCGCAGCTTGAAGTCGGACAGGCCTTCGCAGCCCAGCGAGCGGCAGAAGCGGATCACCGTGGGCTGGCTGACCCGGGCCGCGCGGGCGATCTCCACGATGGGCTGGTTGAGCACCGTGCGCGGGTGCGCCAGCACCTGCTCGGCCACCCGCCGTTCGGCCGGCGACAGCGCACTGCAGGCGCGGCGGATCTGGGCCAGGATGGCCGAGCCCGGGGCGGCCTTCGGCGCGCGCAGCTGCGCCTCCAGGATCGCCGACAGCCCGGTGAAGGTGGCCTGCGGGTCGGTGATGACCCAGGTGGGGATGGCCGCCAGGTAGCGCGAAAAACGGCCCTTGTCCTCGAAGCGGGCACGGAAGCGCGAGCGGTCGAAGGCCGCACCCAGCCGCGGCACGATGCCGCCGCCGAGGTAGATGCCGCCGGTGGCGCCCAGGGTCAGGGCCAGGTCGGCGGCGGCGGTGCCCAGCAGGGCACAGAACAGGTCCAGCGCCTCGCTGCACAGCGGGTGGCCGAGGTCCAGCGCGCGGCGGGTGATCTCGGCGGCCTCCAGCGCCTCGGCCGCGGCGCCGGCGTGTTCGGCCAGGGCGCGGTGGATCAGCGCGAGGCCGGGCCCCGACAGCAGGCGATCGAGGGACACATGCTCGAACTGCCGCCAGGCATGGCGCAGCACCACCAGCTCACGCTCGTCACGCGGCGAGAAGCTGGTGTGGCCACCTTCGGAGCCCAGCGACACCCAGCCGTCGCCGGCCGGGACCAGGCCCGATACGCCCAGGCCGCTGCCTGGGCCGAGCAGGCCGATCACGCTGTGGCGCACCGGTTGGCCACCGCCGACCTGGCGTGCGCCGCCGGCGCCCAGCCGCGGCAGCGACATCGCCAGCGCGCTGACGTCATTGACCACCACCAGCGTGTCCAGCTGCAGCTGCTGGCGCAACTGCTCGATCGAGAAGGTCCAGCCGGCGTGGGTCGGGCCCACCGGGTCGCCCCCGACCGGGGTGGCCACCGCCACCGCACCATGGGCCACCGTGGTGCCGGCCGGCAGGGGGGCCAGGTAGGCGCGCACCGCGGCCTGGATGTCGGCATGCTCGGCGCAGCACAGCCGGGCCGGCGCTCCGAACACACCCGGCGCCGTCTCCAGCGCAAAGCGGACATGGGTGCCGCCGATGTCGGCGACGAGCCGGGGGCTGTCGTAGGGCGCCATGACAAAGGGGGTGCGTGGGGCGCCACGCGGTAGGGCAGGTGGGGAGGGGCCCACAAGAGGCCAGCTTGAGTATTGCACAATGTGTAGCTTGACTACATGGGCTCGGTCGGTAGCCGGCCCGTGGCGGGCCGGGCAGGGCTGGGTTCTCTTCTGCTCGAAGCGGGCTGACGGCCGGGCCTGTTCGTGGTGGCGAACGGGGCTTGTCGGTGGGCTCGTCTGCGTGTAGTTTCGCTACCTTGCGGCGTCGCCGCGCAACCCTGACCGGCCTCTGCCGAACCGACGTGTCCTCTGCTGCTGCTCCCCCTTTCCGCGCCGACGGCGTGGTGCCGGCCGATGCGGCCAGCTTCCCGCGGCTGGTGGCCGACATCGGCGGCAGCAATGCACGTTTTGGCTGGCTGGCCGCGCCGGGGCTGCCGGTGGCGCAGGTGCGCCAGCTGCCGGTGTCCGACTTCGCCGGCCCGGCCGAGGCGGCGTCGGCCTACCTGGCCACGCTGGCCGCGCGGCTGGGCGCCGGCTGGCGGGCGCCGCGCCATGCGGCGTTTGCGGTGGCCACCTCGGTGGCAGCCGACGAGATCCGCTTCACCAACAGCCACTGGGCGTTTTCGCGCCGCGGTGTGCAGGCGGCGCTGGGCCTGGACAGCCTGCTGATGCTCAACGACTTCGAGGCCTTGGCGCTGTCCCTGCCCGGGCTGGGTGCGGCCCAGCTGCGCGCCCATGGCGTCCGCCCGCCGCTGCCCGGCGGTCCACTGGCCGTGGTGGGCCCGGGCACCGGGCTGGGCGTGGGTGCGGTGGTGCCGACGCGCCAGGGCTGGGTGGCGTTGCCGGGCGAGGGCGGCCATGTCACGCTGGCGCCGGCCGACGACCTGGAAAGTGCGCTGCTGGCCTGCGTGCGCCGGCAGTACCCGCATGTGTCGGCCGAGCGCCTGCTGTCGGGCATCGGCCTGCCGCTGCTGCACCAGGCGCTGGGCACGGTGCTGGGGGTGGCGTCGGCCGCGCGGAATGCGGCGCAGATCGTCGAGGCGGCCGAGGCCGTCGGGGCCGTCGGGGCCGACCACGATGTGCTGTGCGGCCAGACCCTGGACCTGTTCTGTGCCCTGCTCGGCGGTCTGGCCGGCAACCTGGCGCTGACGCTGGGCGCACGCGGCGGGGTCTACATCGGCGGCGGCATCGTGCCGCGTTTTGCCGACCGCTTTTTTGCGTCGGCCTTCCGTGAGCGCTTTGAGGCCAAGGGCCGCTTCCGCGACTACCTGGCCACCATCCCCACCGCGCTGATCACCGACACCCTGGCCGCGCTCGGTGGCGCCGCGCTGGCCATCGGGCAACAGCGCCGGCTGGAGGACGCACCCCCGTGAACCCGGCCCCGCGGTACCGCCGCGGCGCCTGACAGGCTGCTATGCTGGACCGATGAGCGCCTGGCCCGCCTGCCCATCCCGTCGACAGTGTCTGGGCCGGGCGTTGGGCTGGCTGGCCGGCCTGGCTGCCGCGCCGCTGGCCCGGGCCGCCGGTGACGGTGGTGCGCCCACGCTGTGTGGCAGCGCGCCGCCACCGCCGTGCCCCGCACCCGACCAGCCGGCCCTGGTGCAGACCTGGCTGCAGGCCGGCCGCCAGGATGGTCCGCTGCCCGACTGCAGCGGACTGCGCGCCCGGGACTTCGAGCTGCTGGTGCGTGTGGTCGGCAGCTACCAGGCGCCGGGTGAACTGGCCGACCAGCTGGCCCGCTTCGGCGGCGTGTCCCACCTGAAGGGCCTGCCCTACTGGTCGTTCACCGACGGCCGCCGCCAGGTGCTGGTGCGCGAGTCCTATGCCGTCGACCGGCCGACCACCCTGGGCCCGCGCCCCGACTTCAGCCTGGCCGAGCTGCGCAGTGGTGCCGAGCTGTATTACGCCCACAGTGACAACCGCTCCTCGTCCGTGGTGGCCTACGGCATGCAACTGCTGCAGGCCACGCCGGACAGCTTCCAGCTGCGGATCGAGAACGTCGGCGAGGTGCGATTCCTGGGCTTCACCGTGGTCGCCTCGCGTGAGATGCAGTGGGTGGTCACGCTGGAGCGCCTGGGGCCTGGCCGCTGGGGTTACCGCAGCCTGATGGGCCTGCGCCGGCTGCGCATGGGCCGGGCCGAGCAGCACCGGCTGTCCAACCTGAGCCGCTGCGTGGCGATGTTCGACCTGCTGGCCGGGCGCCAGACCGACATCGAGGGCTACCGCTGAGCGGTGCAAGCCCGGCCTGCGCTGCCGGCGACCTCAGAACCGGCTCTTGGCCTTGCGCTTGTCGAACTCGGCGATCTGCGCCTTGAGCAGCAGCATGAACACCCGGGCCGTCTCCTCGGTCATGCTCAGCACGGTCATCGGTTCGGCGCCGTCGTCGTCGGCGCTGCGGCGTGCGGGGTGGGGCTGCACCGCGGCGTCCATGCGCACGTTGATCAGGCCATGCGCGTTGGACATGGCCTTCACGCGCTGCAGTTCGATGGCATAGGTTTTCATGGGGGGGCGGTCCTCGGCAGGGCGGGCGGCGGCGCAGCCCGGCCGGGCCGGGTTTGCTACGCTCGTCTGATCTGGAGGATGGTACCCATGACGATAGCCTTCAAGCCTTGCGCCACCGCAGCCTGGTTGGCGCTGGTCGTGCTGAGCAGCGCACGCGCCGAGTCCGTCGGTGCGGTCGACACCGTGTTCAAGCTCATCGGCCCCGACCACAAGGTGGTGGTCGACGCCTATGACGACCCCGGCGTGGCCGGCGTCACCTGTTATGTGTCGCGCGCCAAGACCGGTGGCATCAAGGGCGCACTGGGCCTGGCCGAGGACAAGGCCGAGGCCTCGATCGCCTGCCGCCAGGTCGGCCCGATCAGCTTTGCCAAACCCATCCCACGGCAGGAGGAGATGTTCTCCGAGCGCATCTCGCTGGTGTTCAAGAAGCTGCGCGTGGTGCGCATGGTCGACGCCAAGCGCAACGCCCTGGTCTACCTGACCTACTCCGACCGGCTGATCGAGGGCTCGCCGCAGAACAGCGTCACCGCCGTGGCGGTGGACCGCGGCACACCGATACCGCTGCGCTGACACCGCTTTGGCCATCCACACAGGAGGACGGGGTCGGTGTTGATGGCGCGTTGTGGTCTTGGGTTCTTCTTTCGGGCAGCGGCCGTCGATGGGTTGCGCGGTCGTGCCGCGCCGGGGTGCCGTACTCCGCGAATGTCCCCCGCCGCCAGCCTGCGGCCGCCGGCTCCTCCTTCATTTTGCTGCCACGGCACCCCGCCCCGGCGCTCATGCCATCACCGCGGCTACCCGGTGGCCTCGGCCAAGCACCAGTCCGGCGAACGCCTGCTCAAGCAAACACGACAAAGGCAGCAACCCGCCGTCCGCTGCCGCACAGGGACAGCCCGGGCTTGCTGGCAGCGCCGATCGGGTGTGTGATGCGGCCTCGCCCACGGAGCCCGACGCATGCCCGACACCGCCGCACCCGCCCAGCGCTTCCATGTCAGCCACCTGGACGACAGCCAGCGCCACCACCACGACGTGCAACTGCAGCTGGTCTACGTGCTCAAGGGTTGGTTCAGCAGCGACTTTGAGGGCGTCGGCCCACAGACTTTCCACGCCGGCGCCTGCTGGCTGCAGCCGCCGGGCATACGGCACACCGTGGTCGGCTGGTCGCCGGACTGCGAGTTGCTGGAGATCATCCTGCCGGCGGATTTCGCCACCGTCACCGACGCCTGAACACCACCCCGCCGGCTATGCTGGCGGCGGCTTTTTACCGAGGAGGACGTCCCCCATGGCCACCCGTGTCACCCCCCGCAGCGCCCAGCTGGCGCTCGAACTGGCCGGCGCGCCGGCCGGCGCCCTGCGCACGGTGCAGCCGCCCAGCGTCCGCGTCGACCGCGTGGCGATCGGCCCCGGCAGCAGCCCCTTGCGGCGCAGCGGCGGCAATGTCGTGCTCGGCGAGATGGCGGCCGAGTTCGACCTGGCCGCACCCGGCCCCTTGGTGGACTGGCTGCGCACGCTGACCCAGGGCGCCGCGCGCCCGACGACCGGTGCCGTGCAGGTGCTGGACCTCAACTTCAACGAGCAGCGGCGCATCGACTTCGTCGACGGCGTGCTCACCGGGCTGACCCTGCCGGTGCTGTCGGCCGTCGACGGGCGGTCGCCGGTCACCGTCGGCCTGAGCTGGCAGCCGGTGCGGGTGGCCGACGGCAAGGGCGGTGGCAAGGCCGTCAAGCCGGTGATCGGCAAGCGCAAGGTGATGCTGCGGTCCAATTTCCGGGTGCAGGGCCTGCCTTTCGATGGCAGTGCCGTGCTCAGCGTGGCGCCGCCGACGCTGCGCACCCGGCTGGCCACCACGCCGGTGCGGCAGCCGGTGGCGCATTACGCGGCGGTGGAGGTCGGCGAGCTGCTGCTGGTGCTGGGCGGCCGTTCGGTCGAGCCGGCGCGGGCCTGGGCGACCCAGCTGCTGGCCGACGGCCGCCTGGACGCGAGCGAGTACCTGGACCTCGGCATCGAACTGCTGGACGCCTCGCTCAAGACGGTGCTGGCCACGGTGCAGCTCAAGGGCTGCGGCCTGCTGGCCCTGGAGGAGCCGCGCATCGAGGCCGCGTCCGAGGTGGCGCCCACGCTGGGCCTGCGCTTCACGGTGGAACAGCTGGACCTGCAGGTCAGCGCCTGACCGGCCGGCCCCGGGGCCGCCTGGCGCCGCTCAGCGCGACCGGCGCGACTCGCGCTGCGCCACCCAGATGGTGGCGGCGCAGATCAGCGTGCCGCCGACCAGCGTGCTCTGGCTGGGCACGTCGGCAAACAGCAGGTAGCCCATCACCGCCGACCACAGCAGGTCCAGGAACTTGGCCGACTGGGTGGCCGAGATGTCGGCCGCGGCGAACGAGCGGGTCAGGCAGTAATGCCCGGCGCTGCCCAGCACGCCGCACACCGCAAAGCCGGCCCATTGCCACGGGCCCAGCCACTGCCAGTGCCACAGCGCCAGCGGCAGGCTGATCAGCGACACCGAGATCGACTGCCAGACCAGGATCACGCCCGGCGTCTCGTGGCGCGTCATGGCCTTGGTCAGCAGAAAGGACGCGGCAAACACCGGCGCCGAGGCCAGCATCAGCAGGTGGTAGGCGCCGCCGCTGCCCGACAGCTTGGGAAAGACCACGATCAGCACGCCGCCGAAGCCGATCAGCGTGGCCAGCCAGCGCTCCCAGCGCATCGGCTCCTTGAAGAAGACATGG
>Ga0208398_101296_pt1 | contig 10287 bp, 8 predicted proteins | sample LakWasMe79_HOW10_2_FD_183905 | JGI IMG/M metagenome (GOLD analysis project Ga0208398, IMG submission 183905) | Freshwater sediment methanotrophic microbial communities from Lake Washington under simulated oxygen tension - Sediment Metagenome... | ecosystem: Environmental > Aquatic > Freshwater >... | reverse complement strand
TATTTGGTTTTTAAGGAAAACTATGCCTTTTCATCCGATACCTTAACCATAAGGTTCCTCAAATTTCCCCAACAGCTCACCAAAAAATACAGCATTTACGATGATTCCCGTGTGGTTGAAAACGGCAAACTGTATCGCGTCTCGCAAGATCCGATCCGAAAATTCACGCCTTTTGAAGGGCTCAACACTTCGGGTAGCATTACGCGCGGCGTGACCGTGGGAAACAACCAGAATGCCGTGGTCAATTCGAACCTCGACTTGCAGATCATGGGAAAAATTTCTGATAAGGTGAGCCTTCGCGCCTCGATCCAGGACAGCAACATTCCGTTGCAGGAAGGCGGCTATTCGCAGAAATTGGATGAGTTTGACCAAATTTTCATCGAGCTCTTTACAGACAAATGGAGCATCCGCGCCGGCGATTTGTTCCTCGAGAACCGCAAATCACGCTTCTTGAATTTCAACAAGAAAGTACAGGGTTTGTCGGCTTCGTTCAACTTTGGCGAGGAAGGCTACAAAACCAACGTTTTCGCTTCGGCGGCCTTGGTGCGCGGCCAATATGCCAAGAGCAGTTTCATTGGACAGGAAGGCAACCAGGGGCCGTATAAGTTGCGGGGCACGAACGGCGAGCTGTTTATCCTTGTCATTTCGGGATCCGAACGCGTCTATGTGAACGGAATTTTGCTCAAACGCGGCGAGAACAACGATTATACGATTGACTACAACGCGGGCGAAATCATCTTTACCTCGCTTTTCCCGATCACTTCGGAGATGCGGATCAATATAGAATATCAGTTTTCGGATCGCAACTACACGCGCTTCGTGACCTATTTCGGCGCTTCACACGAGCGCAAAACCTGGAGCATCGGCACCTACGTGTATTCTGAAAACGATGTAAAAAATCAGCCTTTGCAACAAAACCTTTCGGCAGAACAGGCCGAGATCCTTAAGAACGCCGGTGATGACACTGCGCAAATGACCGCACAATCGGCCTATCCTGACAGTTATTCCGAAAACAAGATCCTGTACAAGAAAACGATCGTTGACGGTGTGGAATATTTTGAATATTCGAACAATCCGCTCGATGTCTTGTACAACGTCAAATTTAGCCTCGTGGGCGACAACCAAGGCAATTACATCCTTTCTAACAGCGCCGCCGTTGGGAAAATTTACCAATACGCCACGCCGGTTGCCGGTGTGAAACAAGGCAATTACGAGCCAATCATTCGATTGATTGCGCCAACCAAAATCCAGATTGCCACGCTGATGGGAAAATTCAATCCGTCGGAAAAAACCAATGTCGATTTTGAACTCGGCATCTCCAACAACGACCTCAACCTTTTTTCTCCCCAGGACGACAGCGACAACCAAGGCCTCGCCGGAAAACTCAATGGCAAGCAACGGCTTTTCACCGGGAAATGGGAGGTTGATGCTTTTGCCAATTTTCAGTTCATCCAAAAGGAATTCAAGACCATCGAGCGACTTTTCAACATCGAATTTGACCGCGATTGGAATTTGACGACCGTTTCGGGCAACCAAAGTTATTTGGTTTCGGGGCTCAACTTTAACCTTCCTAAGAAAGGATTGGCGACTTACCAATACGAAAACCTCAATTTCAGCAGCAGTTTTTCGGGAAACCGGCATACGGTTAATGGTTTGTTCAAACTCGACCGTTGGAATATTGCCCAGCAAAGCAGCCTGATGAAAAGTGACGGCAACTTTGCCAATTCAAAATTCCTGCGCAACCAAACACGCGTCAAATACAACTTTCGAAAAAATTGGGTGGGCAGTACGGTTCGCATTGAAGACAACCAGGAAAAGATCAAGGCGACCAATTTGCTTTCTGCGTTGAGCCAGCGCTTTTTTGAATACGGCGCGTTCGCCGGCCGTGGCGACAGCACCAAGGTATTCGTTGAATTGGGCTACCTGCACCGCGCCAATGACAGTCTGCAAAACGGTTTGCTTCGTCGGGTAAATGTATCGCAGTCGTATTATCTCAAGTCTAAACTGATCCAGACCGACAAAAGCGACCTTTCTGCTTACGTGAACTACCGCAACCTTGAGTTTACCGATCCGGCGCGCAGCAACGAGCCTTCGCTCAATTCGAGGCTGTTGTACAACGACCGCTATTTCGACCAATTCATACAGCTTACGGGCGCTTATGAAACCACATCGGGTACCATCGCGCAACAGGAATTTACCTATCTTGAGGTTGATCCCGGACAGGGCGTTTTCATGTGGAAAGACTACAATGGCAACGGCGTACAGGAATTGCAGGAGTTTGAGGTCGCGCCTTTTCCCGATCTGGCCAAATACGTACGTGTGTTTTTGCCGAATCAGATTTTCGTCAAAACCCACCAGAATAAATTTTCGAGCTCGTTGACGCTCAATCCGGCGCAATGGCAAAATGAAAACGGATTGCTCAAAATATTGTCGTATTTCTACAACCAGACTTCTTATTTGATCGATAGGAAAATTGAGCGCGACGGTGACAATTTTGACCTCAATCCGTTCAGTGCTTCCGAGAAAAAATTGCTGGGCCTCAATACGAGCATCCGCAACAGTTTGTATTACAATCGGGGCAAACAAGACCATTCTGTAACGTATACCTATCTTGACAGCCATGCCAAAAACCTACTTTCGGTGGGTTCGCAGGAAAATGTAAACAGTTCGCACCAGTTACAATATGCGCATTTGTATAGAAAAAATTGGTTGTTTGGGATGTCGGGGAAAACCGTGCAGTCAAAAGCGGTGATCCAAAATTTTACCGCGCGCGATTACAAAATTGATGCCTGGCAGCTCGCTCCGAAAATCTCGTACCTGTTCTCTACCAATGCGAGCTGGGATCTGTTTTATGAATTGTATGACAAACGCAATACGATTGGTACGCGCGAAACACTCAAGCAAACCCGGATCGGGACTTCGTTCAATTATGCGAGCGAAAAGAAACTCACGATGAATGGTGAATTTTCATTGTATGAAAACAAATTTGACGGCGACCCGAATTCGCCTGTTGCTTTTCAGATGCTCGAAGGATTGCAACCCGGACAAAACCTCACCTGGCGTTTGCTCGTCCAGAAAAACCTGACGCAATACCTCGATGTCAACCTGAGCTATCAAGGCCGAAAAAGCGAAACCAGCCAAACGATCCATACCGGCAGCGTGCAATTGCGGGCTTATTTTTAAAATAAATCCTGACACTTCTGATTTAATTCGTAACTTTAATACTGTTAAATCTTAAAATGTATCATTATGAAGAAATTATTGTTGTTGTGTCTGATGTTCGCTTTTGCAACCGGCCTTCAGGCGCAGGGCTCGAGCCAGAATGGCGAACAGGCGAAGCAAACCAAAGTGGGAAGGGCGGTTGACAAAGCCGCCGTCAAAACCAAAAAAGCGGCCAAGGACGTCAAGGAAGGAACCGTAAAAACGGCCAAAAAAGTAGCCAATAAAACCGAAGAAGTTGCCAAAGATGTCAAAAAGGGAACGGTCAAAACCGCCAATAAGGTGGCCGACAAGTCTAAAGAAGTCGCTTCGGATGTAAAAACCGGCACCAAGAAAACCGCCGCAAAGGCAGCCGACAAAACCGCAAAAGCGGCTGACAAGGTAGAGACCAAAGCCAAAAAAACCGCAACCAAAATCCGCGAATCCAATGAAAAGGCACCCGCAAAACCAGATAAGGTAACCGGAACTTACAACGGCAAAAAAGTGTATACCGGGCCAAGGGGCGGCAGGTATTATATCAATTCGAACGGTAACAAAACCTACCTTTCTGACGATCAATAAAAACAGCTTCTGTTAAATAAAAAAGGACAAATCATTGCGATTTGTCCTTTTTCGTTTTGATGCTTTTTGATTAAAACCTGTAACCAAAAGAAGCCTGAAAAACCTGGTTCTTTACATCGGCTTTCTTCTCGCCGGGCGCAGGCGCAGAATCGTCGATATTGGTCAATCCCATATTGTATCGCGCACCGACCGAAATGTGATCGGTAAAATAATAGGTCGCTCCAATATTGGCGCTAACATCGATGGTCTTGATATCGCTCCTTACGCTTTCACTTTCCGAATACAGCACCTCGCCATTTCGGGTTTCGCTGTATTTGGTTTGGGCATCGAGCAGGATTCCGAGTTGCGGGCCCAGCTCGGCGCTAAGTTTGGGCAAGATATAATACTTGGCCATCACCGGAATATTCAAATAAAGCAGCGTGGCCTCATACTTGCTCGAGTAAAAATCCCCGAAATAATAGTCGGTTTGATTGTTCTCTGCGCCTTGCATCGAAAACAACAATTCGGGTTGGATGGCAAATTTGTTGAATTTGAATTCTGCAAATCCGCCGAGATGCCCGCCGATTTTGGCTTCGGCATTCTCGACATCGCCGCTTAGTGTCGAAACGGTCAATCCGCCCTTGGCGCCAAATTTAACTTGAGCATTGGCAGTACATGCCAAGGACAGTACCGCTGCTGCGGTAAAAATGATTTTTTTCATGATTAGAAAATTTTGATTAATGATTGCGCAGTTAGTCGCAAACATTTTTGATGTGTTACAAAATTTTCTAAGTTTTTTTGATGCGGAATAAATGGAAGTTTCGTGTGAAATTTTAAAAAAATATAAAATCCGCTCAAAAATCTCAGGTTAACGCATTCAAAAACCCGCCGATAGTTGTTGGTTGAAGAAGTCAGCAGTATGGATTCGAACCATAGAAACTGTCTCGTTTTACTTTTATTTCGAAGAAGAGAGGAAAGTGGATGTCGGACGCACTGCTTTGATCCGTTCTGGGAATCCGGGACAACAGCCGAAACTGTCAGCCTTTACTATTGAAATGATGAAGGTAAACTACCGGATTAACTGCGTTGATCCGCGTTGGGGAATCCGGGACAAGGGCTTAAACCGCTGCGAGGTTTACCCTCTTTTTATTTCCAAACAGTTTACTAAAGCGAGCTCTCGACACTTTTCTGGAAATAAAAAAGGGCCGAAAACTACGTTTTCAACCCTTGTGGAGAATACCGGATTCGAACCGGTCACCTCTTGCCTGCCAGGCAAGCGCTCTAGCCAAATGAGCTAATCCCCCAAATCCGACGCAAATATATAAATTAGAATTTAAAAAGTTGTATTAAGTGACAAAGAAATTCCTGAGCTTTCCGGAACATATCTGCAAACACCTCCTACACAAACCAATCCGCCGCGTTGCCTACCGTAATTTACTGCTATACGGGTTGAATTTTTACGAAATGCACCACCCACATTGTAATAATGGTTGCGCAAATGCGGATTGTCATTTCCGTAATTATACATATCAGAAGTGTAAACAGAAAACTTGGGATTGATATTGAACTCTACCGTTGCAGACGCCCAGTTTTTCTTATCGGCATCGGCCCACAAATGCTCTCCCACCAACCTGACCGACCGTGTTGCCTTAAACTTATAAGTGGCTTCGGCAGCAAGCACATTGGTCTTTACTACGCCAAAAGTCTCTTCGATGAGTTTTGCATTGTAATATTGATTGATGTACGAAAATACAGAATGCCATTTTTCGTTCCATTTTTTGTCGAGCTCGATATTGTACTCGGTAAACATGCGTTTTCCAAATCCAAAATAGTCGGTGTCGTAGTCCTTTTTGGGAAGGTAGAAATCACCGCCAAGCGCATGCCAATCGGCGTAGTTGAGGGCCAACTTGGTGCCGTATTTTCCGCCAAGGACACTTCCTTTTTTAAAATTGTAGAAGAAATCGATTTGCCCGCCTATTTCACCGGCTTTGAGCACCGTATTATCGGCAAGGTTTACGCCTGGTTGCGCCTGATAAACATAAATATTGGCGAGGTTGTAATGCTGTTGCTTGGTCAGGCTGGGCAGGAAATTCATAATCCTGTCGTTGAATTGGTTTTTGTTGGCAGCCCTTTCAGAATAGAAACTCATGTTTTCCAAACGCCTAAAAGTAGCATCGATCCCGAAACCTTTTTTAGAATATCCCATATTCACCAATAGGGCATTGCCTGGCTTGACGAAAGTGTTTTTGAGTTCTTCCTTCTTCTCAACTACTGCATCGGGCATTTTGTAATTGTATTCTGCCGAAGCATAATAACCGCTATGGGCAAAGTTAATCCTTGCTGCATAGGCATCGGTCCTGTTGCTGTAGTACGGATTGGGCACGAGAATTTTTTCATCACGGCCAACATAGCTTCCTCCGAGAGACAGTTCTGTGGTTTGCATATTAAATAGGCTTGAAATGCCAAACTCGACATCAGCCCCGTAAATATCGGAGTTGGCGATGTCAAACCCGGTACGCTGTCTTCCGTAAACGCCTTTCATTTTAAACCACTTGGTGGGCGTAAAAATAACCCTTCCGCCGCGCAAGGCATTGTTGATGCCGAGTTGGCGATCTTCCCACTGGCGCATCAACAGTCCGCTTCCGAATTGCTCGTAGAAATAACCCGCCGTCAAATCGACAATTTCGTTTTTATATTGGATGAAATAAGTAGCCACATCGGTCTTGTCGTACCTCGGATTGTAATTCAACAATGCCTCATCTTCGTAGGACTCTGCCTGTATGCCCGCCGTCCATCCTTTATACCTAAGATTGGCAAAAAGGTAATTGTTACTCCTAACCGGATGCAGCGGGTGCTGAACGCCTAAATCTTTATCATTGAGATACCACTGGGAATTGGATTCTAAACCACCAAAAAAATTCAATTTATTTTCTTTTTCCTGAGCCAAAGAGGGTACAGAAAAAAGGATGCCGAGGCAAAGTAAGATTTTTTTCATTAGAGTGATTTGAGTTTTTCAAGCAATTCTTTCTCGTTTCCGGGTACATAGCCGTTCTGGATGTGAACAATCTGTTGATTTTTGACCACAATGGTGTACGGTATATTGGCGATAGAAAGGTATCGCTTAAAATCCTGATTGGTGTCCAGGATGATGCTAAATTCCCATCCTTTGCCGTTTACCAATGGTTTTACTCGCTTTTGGGTACGCGAATCGTCGGTAGAAACAGCCACAATTTCAAAGTTGACTTCCTTTTGCCATGTTTCTTTTAAATCGTTCATTTCATCTAGCTCCTGAATGCAGGGTGTGCACCAGGTTGCCCAAAATGAAAATACGTACAATTTGTCTTTTTCGGCAAAATCTGTTTTAAGCGAAACTGCTTTTCCCTCAAGGTTTGGTAATTGCAGGTTTGGCAACTCTTTTTGTGCAAATGCATGAAGCCCGATAAAAAGTAGAACCAATGAGAATTTATTCATAATTGTGTAGTTTTGAGTGCAAAAAAACAAATTATTAAGATGAAAATAAAATGTTTTTTACTTTATTTGCACTAATAACCGAATATATTTTTGCTATGAAAGTTTTGAAATATCTAGGGCTCTTGCTGGCCTTTGCCACAGCGCTTTCCTGCAGTAATACCAATGCCATTTACGCAGAAATTCCGGTCAACGATGCAGTAGATGCGCCGCCGGTTTCAGGCCAATTCAGCAAACATGTTTTAATAGAAGATTATACGGGGACCTGGTGCGGAAACTGCACACGGGTTGCCTATGGTGTTGAACAAGTAGAAGCGAAGACCGAAAAGGCCGTAATAATTGCAATCCACAATGGTAACGATCCTTATCATTTTGCCGATTTTCTTCCTCTAAAAAACCTGATTTCTCCCGACCATGACCTCGAACTTCCTCAGGCAAGACTCAACAGGACCATTGTCTGGACCGATCCTGACACCAATTCACAAGATGCCATCAACCTAACGAGCAACAACTGCGGTTTAGGATTGGCAATGCAATCAACCGTGAACAATGGCCAGATCAACCTCGATGTTAAAGTTAAATTTGCCCAAAACTTTAGCGGATTGAAATTGGTGGTCTATGTATTGGAAAACGGATTGCGCTACCGCCAGGTAAACTACTCCACCTACTACAATTCGGTTCACAACATCCAAAATTTTGAGCACAACCACGTGCTTCGCGCCACGCTAACCAACCTGCTCGGCGATCCGCTCAACGGCAGTTTGTTTGACCAATCTGTATCGAGAAATTTCAACGTGGCAATCCCTACCAAAGTAAGTGATGCCGCCAATATGAGTTTTGTGGCTTTTGTTACCGATGCCAATAACAACGTAATAAACGCGCGGGCTTCGTTACCGAATGAAGTGCAGGATTTTGAAGAAAACCCGTAAGACAATGTTCAACTGATATACGAAAGCCGCCTTAGAAGCGGCTTTTTGTTTGTCTGGATTTCCGAATTCGAAAAAACCAAAATCATCGCAAAAGTGATTACATTTGCATAAAATTGATGCAATGAGCAAAATCAGGATCACCAAACAATTCAGCTTTGAAACCGGGCATGCCTTATACGGTTACGACGGCAAATGCAAGAATGTTCACGGCCACAGTTACAAATTGTCGGTGACCGTTATCGGTACGCCGATTGCAGACCGAAGCCATGTGAAATTCGGGATGGTGATTGACTTCTCCGACCTCAAGAAAATTGTCAAGGAAGAAATTGTCGATCTCTTTGATCACGCCACGGTGTTCAACCAATCTACGCCGCATGTAGAACTCGCTGCCGAATTGCAGCAACGCGGCCATCACGTAATTTTGGTCAATTACCAGCCGACTAGCGAAAATATGGTCACCGATTTTGCCGAAAAAATCAAAAGCAGACTCCCAAAAGACATTCTGCTGCATTCGCTCAAATTGCAGGAAACTGAAACCTCGTTCGCCGAATGGTATGCGAGCGACAATTCCTAAATCACTACATTCGCTACATGCTTTTAGCCAACAACAAGAAAATATACTTTGCCTCCGACCAGCATTTTGGCGCGCCCACAGCCCGGGAGAGTTTTCCGCGTGAGCAGAAATTCGTCAAATGGCTCGACGTGGTGAAACAGGACGCCGAAGCTATTTTCCTATTGGGCGACCTGTTCGATTTCTGGTTTGAATACAAGACCGTCGTGCCCAAAGGCTTTGTTCGCGTTTTGGGAAAGCTCGCCGAAATTCGCGACAGCGGTATCCCGATTTACTTTTTTGTAGGCAACCACGATTTGTGGATGAGTGATTACTTCGAAACCGAGCTCAACATTCCGGTTTACCACGACAATAAGGAATTTAACTTTGGCGGAAAATCTTTCCTGATTGGACACGGCGATGGAAAAGGCCCCGGCGACAAAGGCTACAAACGCATGAAGAAGGTCTTTACCAATCCGTTCTCGAAATGGCTGTACCGTTGGCTGCATCCGGATATTGGCGTTAGGCTGGCGCAGCATCTCTCGGTCAAGAACAAACTGATTTCGGGCGATGCCGATGTAAAATTCCTCGGGGAAGACAGCGAATGGCTCGTGCAATATTCCAAGCGCAAACTCGAAAGCAAACACTACGATTACCTGATTTTTGGGCACCGACACTTGCCGATGGTAATCAAAGTCGGCGAAAAGTCCGAATATGTGAACCTTGGCGACTGGATTGGCTATTTTACCTATGGTGTTTTCGATGGCGAAAAATTCGAGCTGCTGACTTTTGAAGGTTAGTTCCTGCCCCAGCCGTTAAGGTAGTGTTCGAGTTCAATTCTGAAAAGCGCTCCTTTTACCAAGTCATCTAGCAATTCCAATTCCTTCATTGAAACGGCAAGGTCAATTGGCTCGTATGGGGTCTTGAGCAGGAATTTGGCACACTGTTGCTTTACTTCGCAGTCTTCGCAGCGAGCGTTTCTTTTACGGCTGTCATTGATGCAATCCAAAAAAATACGCATCTCGCTATGCGAGAAGTAGAACCCTGTTTCCTTAAACACCAATTGCACCTTATCTGACAACACGCTCTGGTTGCGTACCCAGAAGAAAGCCATCCCAAAGTCGTTGCCGTAAATTTTCTCAATCTGTTTCATCTTGCCTATTTGAAACAAATATACTGTTATTTATATTTATTCTAAATAATAAAACGTTAATCTTTTCTAATGTCCTTCAATCGCAATTGTATTGAAACACTCCCGTTCCATTCGTTTTCATCGATGCAATACGCCGCCTCAAACGGCTGCCTGTTTTGGGTCAGCGTTATTTTGTCAGCAAGACCGAACCCGATCGCCGAAAAAGCGTCCGAGCCATTTTGCTTTACAAAAAGCTTGAGGTGTTCTTCATCGCCGCCGATTTTCTTGGCGTAACCCGTATCAATGACGTCTTTAGAAATAAAAACCGGCGCCATGTTTCCGGGCCCGAAAGGCTCGAACTGCTTTAGGATCCGGGTTAATTTGGGCGTGATGTCTTTAAAATCTATGGCAGCATCTACTAAAATTTCGGGGATGAGCATATCGGGGTG